>ODAK010001980.1_pt1 | contig 21768 bp, 19 predicted proteins | sample 1539591 | NCBI WGS metagenome assembly ODAK01 (sample SAMEA3539303, study PRJEB22396) | soil metagenome | biome: tundra; feature: field; material: soil | place: USA | collected 2010-05 | depth 0.15 m | reverse complement strand
TGGCATCAACAGGTTAGGAAACAGGACGGTATTTTTTATTGGTACAACGGGAAGAATCTCGAGTTGTGCGGACATTCAGTCACCCCTAGTCATAAAAGATGAGTGTATATGACTAAAGGATTCACAGTGAACGCGCCGTCAGGCGTGGTGATCCTCGTGCATATGAAAAGGGGAACACTTAAACAAGGAGTGAATACAGTGCACCGAACACATCGGGAAGCCGCCGAACAGCACGAATTGGCGGCACATGCGCACCGCACCGCAGCGGAACACAATGAGAAAGGCGGGCACGATCCGGAGATCTGGCATCTGGAGCGCGCGCTCGAATTCTCAGATCATGCCTGGAGGCTTGCGAAGGAAGCCCGTTCAAAATCAGGAAAAATGGAGACCATCGATGTCGACACGCTATAACAACGGATCGCACTATGAGAACCACCAGCGGGCGGCCGAACTGCACGACTTGGCCGCACATGCGCACCGCGTAGGCGAAGGCAAGGGGGAAGGCGAGCACCTCACGAGTCATGAGCACTCACGACAGGCTGCGGAGCACTCCCAGGCTGCTTATCGGCAAACACAGGCTGTTCTGGCCGGGCATGGCATCGCCCCCTTTGGACATAACGAGATTGCGGATCTCGCCAGAGAACTCTGGCATGCCAGAGGCTGCCCTGAAGGATCGCCGCAGGAGGACTGGTTCAATGCCGTCGCCCAGTTGCGGGCCCAGTATCTTGCTGACCAGGAAATAGACTGAGTCGAGCTGCCCGGTAACCTGAAAGCCGCCAGCCGCATCCGGCATTGATCAATCGAAAGGCCAGGTTGCACTTTGTACAATGTGTGTGCAGCCCCACCCTGTCTCCCGCTCCCTCTTTTCGATATCCGATCTTGAACGCGAACAACAGTTACGGCGAAATCGTGGTTCGTGGAGCACGACTTCACAACCTCAAGAACCTCACGCTTTCTATCCCGCACAACAAGCTGACGGTCGTCACAGGCGTTTCCGGCTCGGGGAAGTCATCGCTGGCGTTCGACACGTTGTATGCGGAAGGACAGCGGAGGTATGTGGAGTCGCTGTCGGCCTACGCGCGGCAGTTCCTGGAGCGCATGGAGAAGCCCGACGTGGACGAGATTGACGGCATTGCGCCGGCGATTGCGATCCGCCAGAAGAATACGACGCGGAATCCGAGATCGACGGTGGCGACATCCACCGAGATCTACGACTTCATGCGGCTGCTGTGGGCGCGGGCGGGGAGGACTTTTTGTCCGATCTGCGGGCGGCGGGTGGCGAAAGACACGGTCGATCAGGTTGCGGATGCGATGTTGGCGCAGCCGGACGGGGAACGCTTCTATGTCCTGTTTCCGGTGAAGCACGAGGCTGGCCAGATCCCGAAGCTGGTGCTGACGGAACTACGTTCGCGCGGGTTTAACCGGCTCTGGCAGAACGGCACGGTTTACGAATTCGCCACGCCGGAATCGCTGCTGGATATGAACTGGGCGGAGCCTGCCTATGTGCTGGTCGACAGGATCGCGATCCATGCCGAGTTGCACCAGAGGCTGGTGGATACGGTCGAGGTCTGTTATCGCGAGGCCGGGGAAGTGATTTTTCTGAACGCGAAGACGGGTGAGCGCCATCTGTTCAGCGAGCGCTTCATGTGCAAGCACGACAACCTGGAATTTCGCGAACCGGAACCGATTCTGTTCAGCTTCAACAGTCCGGCTGGAGCATGTCCGCGTTGTCAGGGTTTCGGGAACACAATCGATTACGCGCTCGACCTGATTGTGCCCAATCGTGGGCTGTCGCTGAACGAAGGCGCGATCGAGCCGTGGACGAAGCCGAAGGGCAAGCAGTGGCTGTCCGATTTTCGAAAGCAGTCCGCGGGCCGTGTGCACTTCGAGGTTCCGTTCTGCGATCTGACGGATGAGGAGCAGCGGCTGGTGCTCGAAGGTGAGCGCCACGTGGAAGGCGTGCGGCAGTTCTTCAATTTTCTGGAATCGAAGAAGTACAAGCTGCATGTCCGCGTGTTTCTCAGCAAGTATCGCGGGTATGCGAAGTGCCCGGATTGCGGCGGGTCCCGACTGCACAAAGCGGCGCTGAATGCGCGCGTGGGTGACAAGACTATCGCGGACGCGGCACGGCTGAATATCGCCGAGGCGCTCACATTTTTCTCGCAGCTTGACCTTACGCCGGAGGAGCAGGGAATAGCGGGCAAGGTTCTGGTCGAAATCCGGCAGCGGCTGACGTTTTTGAACGATGTGGGGCTGGAGTATCTGACGCTCGACAGGCTTTCCGCGACACTGTCAGGTGGAGAGGCTCAGCGTATTCAGCTGGCGACATGCCTTGGCTCGCGGCTGGGGGGCGCCTGTTACGTGCTGGACGAGCCGTCGATCGGCCTTCACAGCCGGGATACAGCCCGGCTGATCCGAATCCTTTTTGAACTGCGCGATCTGGGCAACACGATCATTGTGGTGGAGCACGACCCGGACGTGATGCGCGCGGCGGACCATATCATCGATCTGGGACCTGGCGCGGGCGAGCACGGCGGGAATATCGTCTTCGAGGGTGATTTTCCGGCGCTGATTGCGGATAAGAATGGGTCGTTGACCGGCTTTTATCTGCGGCGCGAGATGGAGATTGCGCCGCGCAAGTACAGACGCGATGTGAATCCGAATAAGATGCTCCGGTTCTTCGGCGCGCGGCTGCACAACCTGAAGGGAGTGGATGTGGCGATTCCTCTGCGCATGCTGACTGTCGTGACCGGGGTGTCGGGTTCGGGCAAGTCGACACTGGTGCATGACGTGGTGTACAAGTCGCTGCAGGCGCGCCTGCAGCATCGCGATGGCGCCGCGGCGGAACAGGGCGAAGACTTCGCTTCGGAAGAAGCGCCGCGGTTGAGCTGCACGCGCATTGAAGGTGCGGAAGCCGTGCAGGAAGTCGTGATGATCGATCAGACGCCGATCGGACGCACGCCACGGTCGAATCCGATCACCTATATCAAGGGTTTCGATATCGTCCGGAGCCTGTTCGCGTCAACACCCTTGGCGGACAAGCGCGGTTACACGGCAGGGCATTTCTCATTCAATGTGCCTGGCGGGCGCTGCGAAGTTTGCCAGGGCGACGGGACAGTCACCGTCGAAATGCAATTCCTCGCAGATGTGGAATTGGTCTGCGACGAGTGCAAAGGGACGCGTTTCAAGAGCAGCATTCTCGACATAAAATACAAAGGCCTGAATGTGCACGAGGTGCTGCAACTGACGGTGCGGGAGGCGATCGGGTTCTTCCACGATACGGGGCGTCTGGTGCTGCGGTTGAAACTGCTGGATGAAGTGGGGCTCGGTTACCTGCGACTGGGGCAATCAGCGACAACGCTGTCGGGCGGGGAGGCTCAGCGGGTGAAACTGGCAGCGCATCTGGCGCAGTCGACCAACAGCGGAACTTTATTTATTTGTGATGAGCCGACTACGGGGCTTCACTTTGACGACATCAAAAAACTTCTTGCTGCGTTTGAGCGGTTGATCGACAACGGCGGGTCTTTGCTCGTCATCGAGCACAATCTGGACGTGGTTCAGGCAGCCGACTGGATCATCGATATGGGTCCGGAGGGCGGGGAAGGTGGCGGCCGGATCGTCGGAGAAGGCACGCCGGAGCATATTGCGACGCTGCCGGATTCTCATACCGGGCGGTTTTTGCGGCAGGAGAAGGTTGCGTAAGCGGGAAACAGGCGTCGAGAAGAGTCTCGACGCGGCACGCAGAGTGCGTGCGCCACAATCAGCTTCGGAGTTCGGTAGCGATTTCGGCGGCGACCAGACGGGCCTGATCCACCTGGCCGGGCTCGAGGCTGATGGCGCCAACACGGGCGTGACCGCCGCCACCGTAACGCTCACAAATCGAGGCGAGATTGTGGCGCGGCTCTTCCGGAGCCCACGGGTTTGAGCCCACCGAGATCTTGGTGCGGAAACTGGACGGGCTGACGGAGACAGTGTAGGTGCTCTGCGGGTAGATGTAATACGGGATGAATTTGTTGTAGCCTTCGAGATCGTATCCGGTCAGGTCGAAAGTGATCACGCCACCGGCTTCGCTGGCGGCTTCTTTAATGATGTTCAGGGACTTCAGGTGGCGTTCATAGAGCGGCTTAAAGATTTCCTGAATATCGGGCAGCGACGCGATTTCGCTCAGGGGCATGCGCTGCATGTAGCCGATGATGCGCTGGACGATGTCTGAGCCTTTGGAGCTTTCGATGACCAGGGTCAGCTTCATGGCGGGCGCGCCGAGTTCGACAGCGGTCCTGGGATCGGGATACTGGGCACCGTCGATGATGTTGGCCCAGTGGACCAGATCGTCAAGATCGGGCGCGGCGAAGCCCCACTTGCCGCGGGCCATGGTGGAGATGAAATTCGTACAGGATTTATACGTGGGGTCGTACATCTTCATCTCCGAATGCTCAGCCTGGAAGTGCTTTGCGTCTTCGGGAGTCAGGAAGGCACTCTGGTGATGGTCGAACCACCAGGTCAGCTTCGGATTGCTCGAATACTTAAAATCGACGATGGCATTCACGTCGCCATCGAAGAGGGTGTCTTCGAAGATCTGCGAGGCGCGATGTGCCATTCCGGTGTACCGGAAGTCGGCATGGGGGTGGAACACGCCGCGCTGAAAGCGGCTGAAGAACGCGGCCGAAGCGGCGCCGTCGAAACAGTGGTCGTGATATAGGACTCGTACGAGCATGCGCGTTTATAAAAGAGGGGTGAAAACTTTCCATCGTGCCTGAATGTTCGGAGAAAAGCAACTCTTTTCGTCTTTTAAATGCTCCGGGGTCGTGGAGACGCGGCTGTTAGGATCAAATTACAGAGATGGCGAGGGTCGGCAGATCGAATACTCTCCGGGCACTTCGGCATCGAAATTTCCAGCTTTTCTTCGCCGGGCAGCTGGTTTCGCTGATCGGCACCTGGATGCAGACGGTGGCGCAGTCGTGGCTGGTTTACAGACTGACCGGATCGCCGGCGCTGCTTGGGCTGGCGAGCTTCGCGGGGCAGATTCCGATTTTCATTTTGTCTCCGATCGCGGGTTACGCGGCGGACCGGCTGAACCGGCACCGGGTGGTGATTGCGACGCAGTCGGCCTCGATGGTGCTGGCGCTGATACTGGCGGTGCTGACGCTGACGAACCGGATTCAGATCTGGGAATTGTTTGTGCTGGCGGCGCTGCTGGGGGTGGTGAACGCTTTCGATATTCCGGCGCGGCAATCGTTTCTGGTGGAGATGGTGGGGCGGGGCGACCTGATGAATGCCATCGCTCTGAACTCTTCGATGTTCAACGGGGCTCGGATCATCGGCCCGGCGATCGCGGGCATTCTGGTGGCGAAGATCGGCGAGGGCTGGTGCTTCTTCGCCAACGGCATCAGTTACGTTGCAGTGATCGGCGGATTGCTCATGATGCAGGTCAAGCCTTTCAAACCGGCCCCGGCATCGATGTCTGCATTCGAAACGATTCGCGAAGGCTTTCACTTCGTGTGGAGGACGCTGCCGATTCGCTCCATTGTGCGGTTGATCGCGATTGTCAGTTTCGCGGGGATGCCCTATACGGTGCTGATGCCGATTTTCGCGGACCGCATTCTGCACGGGGGTGCGCAGGGGCTCGGGGTGCTGATGGGGGCGACGGGCGTGGGGGCGCTGGGGGGAGCCTTGCTGCTGGCATCGCGGACGGAACTCAAAGGCTTCATGGCGTGGATACCTTCGGCAGCAGCGGTATTCTCGGTGTCGCTGGCAGGTTTTGCGGTGTCCAGTTCGATGTGGCTTTCGTGCGTGCTGCTGCTGATTGCCGGGTTCGCGGTGATGATCCAGGTGGGTGTTTCGAATACGCTGATCCAGTCGATGGTGTCGGACCATATGCGCGGGCGCGCGATGAGCGTCTACTCGATGATGTACCTGGGGATCGGACCGTTTGGCGCGATGGCAGCGGGGTTTGCGGCGGACAATTTCGGAGCGCGGTTCACTATTCTGACGGGAGCGGTGGTGTGTCTGGTGGCGAGCGGGGTGTTTGCGCTGCAGTTACCTGCAATCCGGCCGGCGGCGCGGAAACTGGTGCGGGACCAGCAGGCTATCCATGAAGTGCCTGTGACGGAAGTGCCGGTGACGGAAATGCTGGATCCGGCCGGAGCACCTCAGTAATCAGAAGGCTTTCGTCAAAAACCCGTGGGGCGAATCCAGAAGCTTGCGTGCCAGCGGCCGCCCGGCTCGATGCTTTGAGGGGCGGGGTATTTACCCTCGTGGGCCAGATTGATGCCGTTGGTGATGGTGGCCATCGGCTCGAAGCAGATGTAGTCATTGCCAGGCGGTGCGTAAACGATGGCGACTGGATACTGCGGGCCGAACGTGACTTCGATCTTCCTGCCCGCACCTTCGACTGAGAATACGGCGTGGCCTTTTTCGTCTGTGAGCAGGCCGGTGAAGCCGTCGTCGAAGCGATGATCGCGCAGGGAAACCGGGTTCGGGAAGTTCACAGATGTGGTTTCTCCCGTGGGCACCAGGCGGTTGTCGGTGTCAACGTGAGTGGTCACAGGGAGCCGGGCCACGGCATCCGCGATCGGGACGCCGGGGAGATTGAAGTAGGGATGGAAGCCGATGGCCACGGGCATCGGATCCGTGCTGTGGTTGACGAGTGAGATCGCGACTTCGAGAATGCCGTCGGCCAACCGGTAGGTCATTTCGTAGTCATGAGCGATGGGCCAGTTTGTCATAAGTTCCGGGTAACGCCAGAATTCGAGGCGGCTGGTGACGCTGGCGCTGGTGGAGTCGGCGGTGACGTTTGTGACTTCCCAGAGCGGTGAGGCGGTCAAAAGGCCGTGGATCGGAATCCCGTTTCCATCGGACCGTATCGAAACGGATTCCATATTGAACGGGTAGTGGTGACCATTCGCGTAGAAGCCGCCCGGCATGCGGTTGGCCCAGGGGGCAAGAAAAGGGATGCCGTTCAGGTGTCTGTCAGTCCTGAGGTCGTTCGGGTCTTCGAAAGGGAAGTGCAGGATGTTCTGGCCGTGCACCAGCATTTTGTACGCGCGGTTGCCGACTGAGGGGATGACGGAGACTTCGATACCGTGGAGGGCATCGGTCAGGCGAACGACGTTGGCGCCATGATCCTGCACCTGCTCGGCGATGTAGATGCGCGATCGCATGCCTGAGTCTAACCCGTATATTAGAAGATAGAGTTATGAAAACGTTCCTGGCGCTTCTGTTGCTGGCCGCGGGGCCGCTGTGCGCTGCCGATGACTGGGTAGCACAGGGGAACGAAGCGTTTTATAACCTGGATTACGATCAGTCGATCGCGTCCTATGAGAAGGCACTGGTGCAGGATCCGTCGGATCCGGTGCTGCATAACCACCTTGCGCATGCTCTGCTTTATCGCGAGTTGTTTCGCGACGGGGCACTCGAGAGCGAATTGGTCAGCGGCAACAATTCCTTTATCCGGCGTGCGAAGCTGGAGCCGCCGGCAGACGTGGAGAAACGGTTTTCCGGCGAGATTGACCGGAGCATGCAACTCAGCCAGGCGCGGATTGCGAAAAATGCACGCGACACGGGGGCTTTGCATGCATTGAGCGTGGCTTTCGCGCTGCGCGCCAACTACGGATTTCTGGTGCGAAAAAGCTGGAAGGCCTCGCTGTACGATTCGAGCCAGGCGCGCAAGTACGATAACCAGGTAACGGAGATCGAGCCGAATAATTACGACGCGAGGCTGCTGCAGGGGGGCTACGACTACATTGTGGGGAACCTCTCCTGGACTCTGCGCGCGCTGGGATTTATTGCAGGCTTTCACGGCGATAAACAGCGTGGCTTGCGCACTATCGAGGAAGTCGCAGCCAAAGGTAAAGAGAACCGCGTGGATGCCGAGATCGTGCTGTGTGCCCTTTATCGCAGAGAAGGGCAGGCGCGGCGGGCGATTCCGCTCGTATCTCAGCTGATCCAGCGTTATCCGCGAAATTATCTGCTGCGCTTTGAACTGGCGCAAATGTATGCGTCGCTGGGGAGCCGTCAGAACGCGCTGACGACGCTTAGCGAGATTGCGAAATTAAAGCAGGAGAATGTTTCCGGCTATGAACGCATCCCGTGGGAAAAGATTTATTACGAGACCGGCAACCTGGAATTCTGGTTCGACGATCTTGACCGGGCGCTGGAGAATCTAAAGAAAGTGACGGCCACTCCGGCACAGTTGCGGGAACTCGATCTGAATACCGGCGTGCTGGCGCTGATGCGGCAGGGGCAGATTTACGATCTGCAGAACCGGCATAGTCTCGCGGTGCAGGCGTATCAGCAGGCGGTGCGGTTCGCGCCTGACGCTGACGCGGCGCGGGAATCGCAGCACTACATCAACTCGCCTTACACACGGTCCGCGCGCGCTTCGGAGCGCGGATAAGCGCAAGGAATCACGCAAACACTGTCAGATGCACAGAGCCCGGCGGATCGCGATTATCGGTATGATTGTCAGCGGACTGCTGGCTATTCTCAAGATCACGGTGGGGGCGCTGGCGCATTCGGCTGCCGTGAGTGCCGACGGTTTTGAATCGGCAACTGACGTATTCACTTCGGGGTTGGTGCTGATCGGGCTGATACTTGCGGCGAGGCCCGCCGACGACAATCATCCGTACGGACACGGACGGGTCGAGATTGTTATCGGTCTGCTGTTGGGATTCATTCTGGTTTGCGCTGGCAGTGTAATCGCCTGGCGGGGGCTGACCGGCGCGGTGGGAACCCCGCCGGCGGCGTACGCCGTCTGGCCCCTGGTGGTTTCGATTGTGGCGAAGGCCTGGCTGCTGGTTGCCAAATACGGCCACGGCGCAAAGATCGGCAGTTCCTCGCTGTTGGCGGATGCGGCTAACGATGGCATGGACGCCCTTTCCGGAATCGTCGCGCTGGGAGCTTTATCGCTGACACTGACGAATCCGGAGCATTTTCTGAGGGCCGATCACTACGGGGCTTTTGCCGTAGGGTTGATCGTGATCGTGACGGCTTGCCGTGTGATCTATGAATCGTCGATGCATCTGATGGATACGATGCCCGACGCACGCTCCATGCTGAAGATCCGGGAAGTGGCGATGAGTGTGGATGATGTTGCCGGCGTAGAGAAATGCTTTGCAAGGAAGACAGGCTTCAAGTATCACGTCGATCTGCACCTCGAAGTGGATCCGGAGATCACGGTGAGGGCATCGCATGAAATAGCAACCCGAGTCAGGGACCGCATTACCCAGCAGCTACCGTGGGTAGCAGATGTTCTGGTGCATGTGGAACCTTCCCCGGGTTTGTACAACCTTGAATCTTCCCCGCGCTGACGCTTGGGGTTATAACCCCGAGCGTCAGCAAGCGGGAATGGGACCGGGCAGCGAGTGGGAATGGGACTAACGAGTGCTCTTGCCTCTGGCGTTGGCCACGCGCGGCTGTTCAAAGTGCACCGGCGAGGCGACGGCAGGTGTCGAGAAAGCCGAGGGAGCTGCTTCGATCATCTGTACCATTGCGTAGGCTGGCATATCCTCCGCTTCTTTGACGAAGGTCAGGTGGGATTCTTCGGCGTCGAAATCGACCCGCAGGAGATCGCCGCCATGGACCTGACCGGAAGCAATCAGATTCGACAGAGGATGCAGCAGAGTTTTTTCAATGGCGCGTTTGAGGTGCCGCGCGCCGTATTTCATATCAGTGCCTTCGCGGAGCAGGAACGCGCGAGCGTCCGAGGTTACGTTGAAAACGAACGGAGTGCTGGTGGATGAATTGAAGATGCGCTGCTGCAGCATGTTGAGTTCGATGCTGAGAATGCGGCCCAGTTCCTCGCTACCCAGTGAGCGGAATACGACGACCTTATCGATCCGGTTCATAAACTCCGGAGTGAACTTCCGGCGAGCGGCTTCAACACCGGCTCTGCTGATTTTCGCAGTCATTTCCTCGTTGACTTCACCGCGGGCAGTCTGGCGTTCCATATCGGAAGCGGTGAATCCCAAATTGGGTCTCATAATGGAATTCATTTCCGAGGCCCCGAGGTTGCTGGTCATGAAGATCATGGCTCTCGAGAAGTCGACGCGGCGATTATCGCCGAGCGTGAGCGTGGCTTTGTCGAGAATACCGAGCAGCAGGTTCCACAGAGAGTCGCTCGCCTTTTCGATTTCGTCGAAAAGAACGAAACTGATCTTGATCTTGTCAGTGTGATACTGATTCAGCACTTCCTGGCTCAGAAGCGGATGCGTCTCACGATGGCCGAGGTAGCCGGGAGGCGAGCCAATGAGTTTGGCTATTTCGTGACTGTGCTGGAACTCAGCACAATCAATCTTCACTACGGAACGGGCATCGCCCACCAGGGATTCCGCCAGCGCTTCGACGAGTCGGGTTTTGCCGGTGCCTGTCGGGCCAAGGAACAGAAAGTTCCCGATCGGATGGCCAAGGCTGGTCATACCTGCGAGAAACGTCTGATAAATGTTGACGATCTGATCGACAGCTTCTTCCTGACCGACCACGAGTTTCCGGAGATCCGCGTGCAGCTTCTCCGCTTCATGTCCCGTTTGGGACGGATCCAATTTTTGATTTAGCCGGACCATATTCGTTTTCCCCCACCGATTGTTTGGCGTCCAATCCGCTTTCACGCCTGCAGAAGAGCACGCGCGATGCCAATCTGCTTTTGGGTGTGTTATCACGTTTTTGATGGCGGCCTGGAGGGTCTGATTTCGATCCGGCTGACTGTCGTCCGGCTGGGCATTCGAAGCGCGTAAAGTACTGTCTCTGCTATATCTTCGGGTGCTATCTTCCATGTGTTTTTGTCCTTTGCGGCCAATCCGGGCTTCTGGCCGAACTCTGTATCGACGCTGCCGGGCATGATTGTTGTCACGCGAATTCCATCGTTTCTGTAATCGAGCATCATGGCTTCAGAGAAGCCGTTCAGACCGAATTTGGATGCGTTGTATCCCGCACCGCCAGCGAACGCGTTCCTGCCGGCAAGGGAACTGATATTAATCACGTCGCCACCGCCCCCTTGCCTCAATATCGGCAGAACCTCGTGGCAGCAATAGTAGGTACCGGTAAGATTCAGGCCGATCATGTGGTGCCACTCGTCAGGTGACATCTCGGCCACGCTTCGGAAAATACCGGCTCCCGCATTGTTTACGAGGATATGGATGCCCTCGAACCGCTGCATTACACCCGAGACGAAGTTGCGAACGTCGTCCAGCTTTGAGACGTCGGCTACCATGCCAAAGACCCGGTCTCCGGCGGCAAAAGCATCAAGCGCCTCGTCAACCGATTTTTGCCGGATGCCGCAGATGGCAACGCGCGCACCCTCTTCGAGAAGACGTGCAGCTATAGCCTTGCCGATGCCGCGCGTACCGCCTGTTACGAGAGCTACCTTGTTTTCGAGATATTTTTCGGACATGAACTCATCCTAATCTCGACATGAACCGCACCGTGCCGTAACATTGGATCAGAATGCATGAGGGCGTCGCGTTCACATGGCGTGAAGTGGTTGAGAAACACCACACCGCTTTACTCGGAGAACTGAAGGAGCGGCTGGAAGCAGAGCTCGCGGAGGCTCTTTCGCGCGCCATCGCCGAGGAGCGTTCGGAGGCCGATGCGCGTGTCGCAAAGAGCCGCGAGGAGGCCAGAACGCTGCAGGCTGAATCGCTCAATCAGGTTCTTCGCCGGCTGCGTTCCACCAGCGAGAAAGACATTCCGGGACTCATCGCAAAGGGTGTTGCCCCTTATGCCGCGAAGCTGGTTGTGCTGCTGTTTGAAAGCAGCGCCGCCAGTTCCGACCATGCGCGTGTTGCTGCCTCTCACGGGATTGCGCAGGATACTTCGGAAATATCCGTCGACATAAATGCGTCGCTTGCCCTTGCGTCCGCTGTCGAAACGAAAGATCCGGTAACAGCGCTTGCCACATCCGTCGAGATTTCGGCGGCGCTGGCGCCAATGTTGTCCGACCCGGACCGTCCACCGGAGGATCAACGAGCGTATCTTTTCCCGGTGATTGTACGTCATTCAGTTACAGCCATGCTGATTGCGACAGCGGTCGAAATGTCGGCACCGATCGAGTTGTTGTGTGAGGCTGCGGGAATGCGGTTCGAATCGTTTGCGGCTCCGGCTGCAGCTCTTGTCACAGTAGCCGCAGCGCCTGTCGCAGTAGCCGCAGCGGGTGTTGCTTCCCAGGCACCGGCCGAGCCAGACGACACCAGGCAAGTTCCCGCCAGCGCAACATCTGTGTCGCAGTCGGGGGCACCGCAGTCGTGGGACGACCTTACACCGGAGGATCAGAAGTTGCATCTGCAGGCACAGCGCATGGCGCGGGTACGCGTGGCAGAGATGCGGCTTTATCAACCGAACGAACTGAGCCGCGGCGTGGAAGGTTCGAATATCTATGGAGCCCTGCAGAGTGAAATCGACGCAGCGCGCACGCAGTTCCTGCAGAATTTTCTTTCCAAATCGCCCACGATGGTCGATTATCTGCATCTGGAGATAATGCGGAGCCTGGCCCATGAAGATGACGGGCTTCTGGGGCACGGGTATCCGGGGCCCATGGTTTGAAATGCTGAAATCCGTGACCGCGTTCGTCATGCAAAGAGCGGCTCCTGCCGCGGGGGTAGTTTTGTTGCTGGCTGGCAGTACCTGCCGGGCGGACACCGGATTGTCTGACCTGGGGCAGGGAATCAGCGCCTATTACGCACGCAATTTCACCGAGGCGATTTCGCATCTGAAAACAGCGCGCGGAGTTACAAAGCTTTCCGATTATGTGACGTATCACCTGGCGTATTCGCAGGTTCTCACGGGCGATGTGGATGGCGCACTGGCTCAGCTGACGGCGTACCGGGCGAATCCGATCAGCGCTTCTCCACTGGCGGGCAAGATCAATCTGCTCTACGGACGCACCTTGCTGGACAAGCGCGATCCCGAAGCTTCCGCGAAGGCTTTGAACGTGCTGCAGACAGAATATAAGTCGCTGCCGCAGCCCGATGGCGATTTCGCTTTGGGGCTGGCCTACGAAGCGCTCGGCGAACAGCAGCAGGCGTCACTCAGTTACGAAAAAGTTTACTACGGCTGGCCCAATACGGATCTTGCGGCGCAGTCGTCAACGGCAATCGAACGATTGCGAATGGCGCTGGGGAAAGACTTTCCAACGGCACCGCCGCGACAGCAACTCGATCGCTGCGAAAAATGGATTGTCGCGAAGGAATACGTGAAAGCGCGGCAGGAATACGCGGTGCTGGCGGAAACCCTGACCGGGACTGAAAAGGATGAAGCGCGGGTTGGGATCGGCGCGACGGAATATCTCGGTGGTAATGCCCCCCAGGCTGTGCACGATCTCAAGGGCTTGCATCTGACGCGATCCGAAGCGGACGCGGCGCGGCTTTATTATCTGACGGAAGCGGCGCGCAAGGCGGGCGACGATACCCAGATGATGGAAGCGGTCAAAGAACTGGGCGAGCACTATGGGAAATCGGTGTGGCGCCTGAAAGCGCTGGTGGCCGCGGGGAATCGTTATCTCCTGACGAATGATCGTGAGAATTACCTGCCGTTGTTCAAGGCGGCCGCCGACACGTTTCCGGCCGACAGTTCCACAGCCTACTGCCACTGGAAAGTAGCGTGGGACGCGTATCTCAACGACAAGCCGGACCGCGTGGCGCTGCTGCGCGAACAGGTTGAGAATTATCCGGACGATTCACGGGCAGGCACGGCTCTCTATTTTCTGGGACGAGTGGCGGAATTCAATCTGATGTTTCCGCAGGCGCGAGCTTACTACGACAAAGTCAGCGCGCAGTACCCGCACTACTTTTACGGCGTGCTGGCACGCCAGCGTACAACTGACAAAGTAGCCGCGACGATGCCCGACGATGACACGGTTATGTGGCTCGCCAGCGTTGAATGGCCGGCGCACAGAGACTTTTCGGCCACAGAACCCAATGCGCCGACCGAGCAGCGCATTGAGCGCGCACGCCTTTTGAAAGACGCGGGGCTGCCCGATGTGGCTGAGACCGAGCTTCGCTTTGGCTCGTCAACAGCGATGGAACAGCCGCAGCTCCTGGCGATGGAACTGGCGCAATCGGCCGACTCTCCGTTTCGCGCACTGCGAATCATGAAGAGCTTCAGCGGGGATTATCTTTCACTGCCGCTAAACCAGGCTCCGGCGAAGTTCTGGCAGATGCTGTTTCCATTGCCTTACAAAGACGAACTGTTCATGAGTGCGCGCGAGCGGGGTCTCGATCCCTATGATGTGGCAGCACTGATTCGTCAGGAATCGGAATTCAATCCCGGCGCCAAGTCGCCAGCCAAAGCTTACGGGCTGATGCAATTGATTCCCTCCACGGGGAAGCTGATGGGAAAGATGGAGGGCATGCACGCCGTGTCCGCCAGCCTCCTGCTGAACCCCGCGGTGAGTATCCGGCTGGGCACGCAGTATCTGCGACAGCAACTCGACAACTGGGATGGGGATTTGTTCCGTACGCTCGCCGCTTACAATGCTGGGCCTGGGCGCGTGCATCAATGGCTCAACTGGAGCAACTATCGCGAGCCGGCCGAATTTGTGGAGAGCATTCCTTTCACGGAGACGCGTGAATATGTGCAGGCAGTGCTGCGGAACGCTGACATTTATCGGCAGATTTACGCCGGCAAGAATGCGCTGACGCCGGAAAGTCCGTCGAAACCCGTTCCGGCGATGACGCTCGCGAAACTGGTCACGCCGCCTGCCGCATCGCATACACCCATATCGCATGCACCCATATCGCATGCACCCATATCGCATGCACCCATGGCGAAGGCAGCCTCCGCGCCCGCGAAAGTCCTCGTGGCTGCGAGACATCCGGGGGTTGCCAAAACAAATCCGGTGGTTGCCAAAGCAAAGAAGAAGCCGGCGGTTGCGCATCATTCAACTTCCGATCGTGCGGCGGCGGAAAAGAAACACGAGCCCGCCTGAGATGGCTGCCCCGATCAGCACACCCACTGCCAGCAAGAACTTCCACAGTGACCGCACGGCGAAATTCACGGAATCGGTGATCCGTGAGAAGACACGCCTCGCGATCCAGCATGGCGCGGTCAATCTGGCGCAGGGCTTCCCGGATTTTCCAGCGCCTGTCGATCTGAAAGAAGCAGCGGTGCGCGCGATCGAAGCGGACCACAATCAGTACACGATCACCTGGGGTGCGAAGCCCTTCAGGGATGCGATCGCGGCCAAGTACATGCGAACGTACGGGCTCGAGGTAGATCCGGAACGGGAAATCACGGTGACCTGCGGTGCGACCGAAGGGATGGCCGCGTCATTGCTCGCGACGACCAATCCTGGCGACGAGGTGATCGTTTTCGAGCCTTTTTACGAAAGCTATCACCCCGACACGCTGTTGTGCGGCGCGGAGCGCAAGCTGGTCAGGCTTTACGCGCCGGACTGGCATTTCGATGCCGACGAACTGCGCCGGGCTTTCTCGGCGCGAACCAAGGCGATTATCGTGAACACACCGCATAATCCCACCGGCAAAGTATTCACTCGCGCGGAACTGATGTTGATCGCATCTCTCTGTCAGGAGTTCGATGCGCTCGCAATCACGGATGAGATCTACGAGCACATTATTTTCGACGGGCTGGAGCATATCCCGCTGATCACGCTGCCGGGGATGCGGGACCGAACGATTCTGGTCAACAGTCTCAGCAAGACTTTTTCCGTGACCGGTTGGCGAGTGGGTTGGGCAATTGCCAGCCCCGCGCTGACGACAACGATTCGGAAAGTGCATGACTTCCTGACCGTGAATGCGGCAACGCCACTGCAGTACGCCGGAGCGATGGCGTTAAACGAGCAGGCCTCTTACTTCAACAGTCTGTCGGCTGTTTATTCGGGCCGTCGCCAGGCAGCGATTGACATGCTTGAGGCTGCCGGATTCCGTTGTTTCAGGCCGGGCGGCGCGTATTACGTGATGACAGATATTTCCGGCTTTGGCGACGTGGACGACGACACTTTCGCAAGGCGCATGGTTGAACATCACGGCGTGGCGGCGGTTCCAGGGTCCAGTTTCTATTTTATTAAAACGTGCGGCGTTTCACAAATTCGCTTTTGTTTTTGTAAGAATTATGAGACGCTTTCCCTAGCTGGAAAAAAACTGGCCAGTTTGAAAAGCACGTAGAATTCCGGGTGTTTTTGAGACTGGTTTTATGTAAGACTCCTTCTTAGGAGGCGAGCCATGTTGCCGAATTTTCTTATTGAAGAAACCACTGTTCGCGAAGCGGGTGAAAGCTGCGTGTTCGAGGCCAGTGAAACTTCCAATCAGCCTCTGCAGTTTACTCTTGAAATTACTCATGCGGTAGAACACGAGAGTATCAGTGTCGATATTCTGGCCTCGAAAGACGGGCGTCACTGGATGTCTGTTCCGCTGGCCTCTTTCACGCCGAAATGTTATTGCGGGACGTACAAACTGATGGTGATGCCGGGTGAAGCCCGGTACCTGAAAGCGGTGTGGCGGCCGCAGCGGTGGTCGCGGGAGGACAAGCGTCCGTTCTTCCGGTTCTTTTTATATGCGGAGCCGGCACGGGACGCAGCTCTGGCTGCCAGCGCGGCCTAGGCCTCTGATCACCAGATAAATTCCCGCGCTGACGCTTGGGGTTATACGGCATAACCCCGAACGTGAGAGAGGGGAACCGCTTCTTCAGATCAGTTGAGCCAGTGCTGTTCGGCTGAACGGCAGCAGTGTGTTGAGGTTTCCGCTCCTTACAGAGTGAGCCCATTCAGGGTTCACGATCAGTGAACGGCCAACAGCCACCAGATCGAATTCGCCGCGGCCGAGCCGGTCCAGCAAATCGTCGATTCCGGTAACGGAGGCTGCATCGTCACCCGAGAAGGACTTCATCATGTCCTCATTGAGGGTCACTGAGCCAACAGTCACCGTGGGTTTGCCGATAAGTTTCTTCGTCCACCCGGCGAGATTGAGGTCGCTGCCCTCGAACTCCGGTTGCCAGAAACGCCGCGTCGAGCAGTGAAACAGATCCACTCCGGCGTCGCAGAGCGGGCGCAGAAAAGCTTCGAGTTCGGCGGGAGTGCGCGCCAGTTTCGCTTCGAAATCCTGCAGCTTCCATTGCGAAAATCGAAATGCGAGCGGAAAGTCCGGTCCGATTCGCCGGCGGACTTCCTGAATGATTTCCACCGCGAAGCGAGTGCGGGAAACCAAGTCGCCGCCATAGCCATCGGTGCGGCGATTGGTACCCTCCCAGAAGAACTGGTCGAGCAGGTAACCGTGGGCTCCATGAAGTTCAAGACCATCGAAACCGAGCGCTTTCGCATTCGACGCGGCGGTGGCAAACGCCTCAATGACGGCGTTGATGTCGGTCTGCGACATCGGTTCGGTGACTTGTTCACCCGGCTTCCTTAAGCCGGACGGGCCGAACGCCATTAGGCCTTCTGCAGGCGTGCCTTGTCCGGGGCCGTAAACGATACCGACGTGCCAGAGTTGCGGGAAGATCCTGCCGCCCGCGGTGTGGACTTCTTCGACGACGCGCCGCCAGCCCGCCAGCGATTCTTCTCCATAGAGGTGAGGAACGCGTGCATCGAAGCCTGAACCCGGGTGCGGTACGTAAGTACCCTCGGTGATGATGAGCCCGACGCCTCCTTCTGCCCGCCGGCGGTAGTAAGCCGCGACATCGGGACCCGGTATGCCGTCGGGAGAAAAGGTTCGCGTCATCGGCGCCATAACGATCCGGTTATCCAGTCGCAGGGTGCCGAGCGTGAAAGGAGCGAACAACGGGGCCACATTCATAGATTGAGCATTTCCCGCAGGCGGCGGCTTTGCATGCGGCTGACAGGGATCTCGCTGGATTTCTTGTCATCCATCTTTAACTGATATGTGGATTTGAACCATGGCACCACCTCGCGTATGCGGTGAATGTTCACCACATAAGACCGGTGGGCGCGCCAGAACATATCAGGATCGAGCGCCGTGAGCAGTTCTTCGAGCGTACGGAAGTTGGATTGTCCCTCGATCTGCGGGGTCACGAGCGTGATTACACCTTTGTCGATTGTGGCGTAGATCAGTTCCTGCGGATCGACGATCAGGTTGCGAGTGCCTTTTCGAAGTAACAGTTTCGTGAAAGCGGGATTGGCGCGCGGGGAGTTCGCAGGAACGGCGGGCTCGGTGATTCTGTCCGCTACCAGGCGGCGCGCCCGGCCAATCGTTTCCTCCAGCCTTTCGCGTTCCACCGGCTTCAGGAGGTAATCCATGGCCTCCAGCCGGAAGGCCTCGACAGCGAATTGATCATACGCAGTCGAAAAGATAACGTGCGGGGGTTCGATATTCTGTTCGCGGAGCCGGCGGACGACACTCAGGCCGTCGAGACCGGGCATTTGAATGTCGAGAAAAGCTAAAGCCGGGTCCAGCCGTTCGATGGCGTCGAGGGCTTCGAGGCCATTTGCGGCTACCGCAACGACCTCAACGTCACCGATCTGATCGAGAAGGAACTTGAGTTCCTCGCGTGCAAGTTGTTCATCGTCGGCGATGATCGCGCTCATCGGTGCGGTCGCGCGGGATCGCATGAACTGCTATTATAGCGTTGAATTAATCCAATACTTTCAAACAATTGCCGTGTTGCGGACTGTGGGAGTCCGACGGCATTAAGGAGCTAAATCGTTTGTCCTCAACACCAGAGAGCACCTCGTCGGATATGGCCTCGAAGCCTACACCGAACATTCAGCCGGCGGAGGGGAAGCTCGGCATCCTGATCCCGGGTATGGGTGCCGTTACGACGACTTTTATCGCAGGTGTTGAAGCTATCAAGCTGGGAATGGCGAAGCCGATCGGCTCGATCACGCAGATGAATACCATCCGCCTCGGCAAGCGCACGGATAATAACACTCCGAAAATTAAAGACTTTGTGCCGCTGGCCAACATCCAGGATCTGGAGTTCGGCGGTTGGGACATTTTTGAAGAGAACTGCTATGAAGCCGCGCTGCATGCGGGCGTGCTCGAGAAGACGCTGGTCGAGAGCCTGCGCGGGCCGCTGGAACGAATCAAGCCGATGCCCGCCGTCTTCGACAGTAACTATGTCAAACGCATTAACGGCCCCAACCTGAAGCCGAAAGGCTCCAAGATGGACCACGCCGAGATGTTGATGGACGACATCCGGAACTTCAAGGAACGCACCAATTCGGCAAGACTCGCCATGATCTGGTGCGGTTCGACCGAAGTATTCCACCGTCCGGCGGCAGTGCATCAGACGCTGCAGGACTTCGAATGCGGGTTGCAGAAGAGCGATCCGGAGATTTCACCCAGCCAGATTTACGCGTACGCAGCGCTGAAGATGGGCATTCCTTACGCGAATGGCGCACCGCACCTGACAACGGACACCCCCGCGCTGATGGAACTCGCGCGCGATCGCAACGTGCCGATTGCCGGTAAGGATTTCAAGACCGGGCAGACGTTTATGAAGACGCTGGTGGCGCCGGGCCTGAAGTCGCGCATGCTGGGTGTCGCGGGCTGGTTCTCGACCAACATTCTGGGCAACCGGGACGGCGAAGTGCTGGACGACCCGGGTTCATTTAAATCGAAAGAAGAATCGAAGCTCTCGGCGCTGGAACAGATCCTGCAGCCCGAGCTCTACCCGGAGCTTTACGGAAATATCCACCACAAGGTCCGGATCGAATACTATCCACCCCGGGGAGATGCGAAGGAAGGCTGGGACAACATCGATATCTTCGGCTGGCTCGGCTACCCGATGCAGATCAAGATCAACTTCCTCTGCCGCGATTCCATCCTTGCCGCACCCCTGGTTCTCGACATCATGCTGTTTATGGATCTGGCGCAGCGCGCCGGCATGCGCGGAGTCCAGGAATGGCTTTCATTCTTCTTCAAAGCTCCCATGACAGCCCCGGGACTTTATCCGGAGCACGACATCTTTATTCAGTCGATGAAGCTGAAGAATACGCTGCGCTGGATGAAGGGTCAGCAACTCATTACGCACCTCGGCCTGGAATATTACGACTAAGACGTAAGGCATGGCAGGACTTCTTTGAGGCGATGACACCATGCGCGTTCTCGTAATAGGCGGGACGCTGTTCATTGGCAAACTGCTGGTCAAGCGGCTTCTCACCGCCGGCCACGAGGTCACAATTCTGCACCGCAAAGCGGAACATCCGTTCGGCCGGCGGGTGCGCAATGTGATCGCGGATCGCAATGATGCAGCCACAATCAGATCGGGGGTTGCCGGGCTGCGTTTCGATGCGGTCTACGACATCGCTTATGACTGGGAGCGAGGTACCACAGCCGCGCAGGTGGAGGCCACGGCGAAATCGGTGCCCGGCGATTTGTCGCGTTATATTTTCATGTCGAGCGTGGCGGCCTATGGCGACGGCCTGAATCATTCCGAGGACGATCCGCTGGCTTCGGATATTCATGCCGACGCCTACGTGCGGAACAAAGCGGCCAGCGAGCGCGCGCTGTTTCGCATGTATCACGAGTCGCGATTTCCCCTGGTCACGATGCGGCCGCCGTTCGTGTATGGCCCGGAGAATCCGTTTTACCGCGAGGCATTTTTCTGGGATCGCTTGCGGCTCGATCGCCCCATCATCATTCCCGGCGATGGCAACCGGCTGATGCAGTTTGTCTACGTGCACGATCTGGTGGAAGCCTGCTTCAATGCGCTGGAGAAGCATACGGCGCCGGGCAGAGCGTTCAACGTCGCCGATGAGAAGCCACTGACGCAGGTGGAAGTGGTGACGGAGTTCGCTAAGGCGATGGGCAAACAAGCGTCAATCGTGCGAGTGCCGCGGGAACTTATCACGCGTAACGGCGGGAATGCGTTCGGTCCGCCGATGTATTTCGGGCAGTATTACGACGTGCCGCCGATTACCGAAGCGGTCGGACGGGTGAAGCGCGTGCTGAACGTCAGTCTGACTCCTTTTGCAACCGGGCTCAAAGAAACGTATAAGTGGTACTCGAAGCACGGTCAGGATCGTAAGGCAGATTATGCTTTCGAGGACAAAATGATCCGTCAGGCGCGAGAATATTCGAAAACGACGTTTCCGCCGGTTTAGGGGGCGGGGGACTGGAATTGCCCGGCGAACCACACTATGAGCGTCGCGCTTTCCTCGTGATGGTGGCTGCGGGGTCGTGCGGCTATGCCTTGTGGGCACGGCACCCCGGAGCCTCTGAAGCGCGAGTCCTGGCAGCGGTCAGGATCGCGGAATTTGATTCGACCGGCCAGTTGGTTGGGGTTTCGCAGGTCGCGCCAATACGGCGCAGCGACAGCGAATGGCGGAAACTTCTTCCGGCCGATTCGTATTCCGTCACGCGCCGGGCCGACACGGAATTCGCGGGTACCGGTAAGTTCGACCGGTTTTATGAAGACGGACTTTACCGCTGCATCTGCTGCGGTACTGCGGTGTTCGATTCGAAATCGAAATACGCTTCAGGCACAGGCTGGCCGAGTTTCACGGAGCCGATTGCGCGGGAGAACGTGGTCGAAGCGGCATCGGCTTATTTTGGGATCCGCGAGACAGAAGTCAAATGTGCGCGGTGCGATGGACATCTGGGGCATGTGTTTGATGACGGGCCGCCACCGGGGAACACCAGGTACTGCATCAACTCAGTTGCGCTGAGGTTTGAGGCCCGGTCCCGGTAATTTTACATAATATGTGTTATCGGAAGCGAGGCAACAATAAACGGATCTAGTGCGGGCGTTGGTCTTCCAGCTTCTTCAATCGGTCCGACATGGCTTCCATTTCAAGATCGACCGCGCGCTAGCCCGCATATCTCACAGGTAGGTTAGAGGCGAGGAATTTGAGGGTGTGACATGTCC
>ODAK010001979.1_pt1 | contig 21774 bp, 20 predicted proteins | sample 1539591 | NCBI WGS metagenome assembly ODAK01 (sample SAMEA3539303, study PRJEB22396) | soil metagenome | biome: tundra; feature: field; material: soil | place: USA | collected 2010-05 | depth 0.15 m | reverse complement strand
GATACCTGGCCGCTGGCTCCCTGCGCGCAGCCGAGCAGCATGGATATGGATCGCGCCCATCAACGCATTTTTATCGGCTGCCGAAGCGGCGTGATGACGGTGGTCAACAGCGTTACAGGAAAGGTTGTCGACATGCAGCCGATCGGCGGCGGTGTGGATGCGGCGGAGTTCGATCCCGGCCGGGCGCTGGTTTACTTTTCCAGCGGCGCGGGAGACGGCTCCCTTTCGGTCTTCCACGAAGACACCCCGGACAAGTACACGCTGGTGGCAACCGTAAAGACTCAACCCGGCGCGCGCACCATGGCGCTGGATCGCAAAACCGGCCGCGCTTATCTCTCGGCCGCCAAACTCGGTCCGGTGCCTGTGGCCACGAAAGATGTTCCGCGGCCGCGCGCTCCCATGCTTCCCGGCACCTTCGGCGTCCTCGTGTTCGGAGAATGAAGCGGGCGCCCGCGTCGCCTTACTTCTTCTCCAGATGCTCGCGGTCTTTCTCGTTTTCGGTGCAGAAGCTTTCGAAAATATCCTGATCGGCGAGAAGGGTGTAATTGATCTTCACCGTAAACGGTTTCGTGTACATCTTCGGATCGTCGAAAGTGGTCTCGACCTCCATGTGGCCGAAGTCGGGCCGCCGGTATCGCTCCGTAATGTGCAGATCTTCAGTGTGCGGGTGCCTTCCGGCGTCGAGCATGGTCTTCTCGTTGAAGCCGGCTGTTTCCACCACCAGCGTGTCCTTCTCCCACTTGCCCACCGAGTAGCCCAGATACGCCGGAAACGAAATCTCTTTGGGCAACCCGCGCCCGTCCGTATAGATCTGCCGGTGCGTGTCATCGCTCTCATACAGAATCACCGTCATTTTCGGCGACTGAGTAATCCGGAACGGCTCAGACAGCAGACCCGCGAGGGGAATCCCCGCCGCTCCATTGCACACATTTGCCGGATTCCGGTTAGCGCGCCCGCGCTCGATCGCCTCTTTCGCCGCCGGCCGCATCATCGCCGCGTCGTTGGGACGAAAATCAGCCATGATGTCGAGCCCGTACTTGGAAATCGTGTCCCGCTCCATGCCCGGCACGCTCACCTTATCCTCGGCGTCGGCGGCGTCTCCGAACAGGCGCTGCATCTCGGCGTGAGTGGTGTACTCATGCATCCAGACGCCCGACAAATCCGGCTTCCCGTCGGCCACACGCGGCGCCGGAGCCGTGAGGTTCGGACTGCCATCCTTCAGACGCGGCGTCCCTGGTACATGAAAATTCAGCCATTGCGCATTGGCGCCGGTGGCGAGAAGAGCAAGTAAAATCAACAACCGCTGATGTCGCATCGTATACGGACGAACCTCCAGGTCTCGATTAACTATTATCTTCGCGCCTCTGCAATTGTTCCGGACGCTCACCAGGCTTCTCCGGAGATCTCTGCTATCTTGTACCCAAATGCGCAACTCGCTGTTACCCGCGATCGCGTTGCTTGCGGTAGCTCTTTCAGGCGCGGCGACTCGGCATTGGACAGAAACTGAGCACGAAACGCTCTGGAGCGGCAGGTACAGTAATTGCGATAAAGGCTACGCAGTAGATCTGCCTCCGAACGTAGTCGGCCACGGAACGCATTCGCCTGCTCCGAATCACGGGATCGTAATTTCGGCGGCGAAACCACAGTCCACGAGCATCGTCTCGCTTGACGATGAGCGATTGATTGATGTTTACGACGAGTACGACGCCCGCGAGCTGGGAAGCCCGCGCACCTGGCTTGAGGAGGAACTCGAGCGCTCAAAGCCAACGAATCGCCCGGATGTCCGCGAGATCAGATTTCGTGGTCTTCCAGCCGTTCATGTTCGCTATCAGAGTGAACGCCAATCCTCCAGGGAAACGACCGACGAGGTGATTGTCTTTCGGAAAGATCCGACGCCGATCTTCTACGTGCTTATGCTTCGCACGCCAACTCAGCATTTCCGCGAAGACGCGCCACTCTACAAGCGCATCCTCCATGGATTCCGCATCCACGCTGTTCCAAAAGGCGCCTGCTCGAACGATTAAAGGCTACTTGCTGGTATCCACGCCCAGCTTCTTCAGCTCTTCCCCGTAGTAGCGCTTGTGCAGGATGTCCCACTCTTCGCTGCCCTCGGGAATGTCCTTCTTCATGGAGCGCACCTTATCCCGCGCCATGCGGTCGGCCTTTTCCTCCGACTGCAGTATCTCCGTGAAGCCCTTGACGATCTCGAGCCGTACTTCGTTCACGTCCTTCTTCATGCGCAGATCGCGCGACTTCTTCAGCGCCGCCACCAGCTTGTGCGAAATGTCCGTGATCTTGTCGCGCGACAGCTTCATCTGGTCGCCCGTATCCCGCCCCGACGCCCGCACAATCTTCCGCTGCTGAATCAATTGATTCTTCGCTTTGCGGAACATCTCCTGGTAGCTGACGTTCTCCCGGCGCATGTACTCGCTGTACTGTTCCAGAATGTCGCGCACGTCGTCGTTCAGCTTGTCTTCGGCATCGAGCTCGCCCGCAATCAGCGCCTGCGTGATCTCGATCGCCTTCTCCGGCGTGTGCGTTTCAATCGCGCCCGGCACCAGCCGGCGCACGATCTGGCGCGATAAATACGTTACAAAGTCCCTGGGAAGCAGCATTTATAATGATCTTGGTCAGTGTATCATCGTGGCTTGCTCTCCACGGCGGCCCCACCTGCCCACACGGATCGCTGGCTTCCCGCGATCTCCATGTGGATGGTCTCCCTCCTGAGCTATATCGACCGCAATACTCTCGCCATCCTCGCCCCCGTCATCCTCCGCGATACCCACCTCAGCGCCGCCCAATACGGCCTTATTCTTTCCTGCTTCTCAGTTGCCTACACCATCGGCAACCCCGTCTGGGGCCTGATTCTCGACCGAGTGGGCGTGCGCCGCGGCATGACGGCCGCCGTCGGCATTTGGACCGTGGCTTCCACTGCCCACGCCTGGGCCACCGGTTTCTGGAGCTTCGCCCTTGCCCGCGCCATCCTCGGTGCCGGTGAAGGCGCAACCTTCCCCGGCGGCCTGCGCACTGTGACCCGTACCCTCCCGCCTTCCAAACGCGGCCGCGGACTCGCCATCGCCTATTCCGGCGGCTCCCTCGGCGCCATGGTCACGCCGCTCATCGTCACCCCGGTCGCTGCAATCTTCGGATGGCACGGGGCCTTCCTCTTCACTGGCCTCCTCGGCGCGCTGTGGCTCGTTTTCTGGAGAATTACGGTCCGTGGTGTCGACCAGACCGCCGACCTCCACCCGACTGCGGATCACCTTCCTCTGCGCCAGATTGCCACTCACCCGGCCTTCTGGGCGTACATGGCCGCGTACGGGATCGGCGCCCTGCCGCTCAGTTTCATCCTCTATTACTCGTCGCTTTATTTAAAGGCGCGCTTCGGCTGGAGCCAGACCACTCTTGGCATGGTCCTCTGGATTCCCCCCGCCGGCTGGGAACTCGGCTACTTTATCTGGGGCGCGCTATTAGACGGCGCGACTCGGCGCGCGTCGGGAAAAGACAAGCTCGGCCCGCGCGACGCTCCTCCCTTCAGGGGCCTCATGCTGGCCACGTGCCTCTGCAGTCTTCCGATTGCGCTGATCCACTGGCTGCCTACCGGGCCCGCCGTGCTCGCCGGAATGCTGGTCACCATGTTCGGCGTCTCCGGCTTCATCGTGATCTCAGTCGCCTACGCCACGCGATCATTCCCCGCCGGACACGCCGCCCTCCTCGCCGGCATCGGCGCCGGATCCTGGGGAGCCGTCAGCGCCCTGGTGCTGCCCTGGTTCGGCTACTTATTCGACCATTCCAGTTACTCGACGGCCTTCCAGCTCGCGGCAGTTTTCCCGGTTGTGGGTTACTTACTCTGGCGCGGGTTAAGCCTCCCTGCCCCGCGCCCGGCGTGACCGCGAGTCATTCCCATCCTGCGATAATGACAACGACGAATATGACCAGGGATCAATCGATCACGGAGATCACGCGCCGACTCGTGGACTTCTACCACCCGGCCCGAATCTACCTGTTCGGCTCCGTGGCGCGCGGCGACGACGGTCCCGACAGCGACCTGGATTTCTGCGTTGTGCTGCCTGATGGTAATGAAGCGAGCCTCTACCGCACGGGCGTTCACCGCGCACTCTGGGGCGTCCCCGCCGCTGCCGACATTGTTCGATTCCCACTCGCTGATTTCGATGCCCGAGCCGCACACGTCAAAGCATCTCTCCCCGCGACAATCCTGCGCGAAGGGAAACTCCTCTATGACGCCGCAGGAATTGCGGCTTAACGAGGCCAGGCGCTGGCTGATTCTGGCCCGCAAGGACCTGAACGCAAGCCGGCTGCTGATAGCTGAAGAACCGGCGGCATCCGTGTTTCATAGCCAACAGGCGGCGGAAAAGACGGCCAAAGCCTTCTTCGCTTTCCACGATGTTCCGTTCCGCAGGACGCACGATCTTCGGGAACTCGGCAATCAGTGCGAGGCGATCGATCCCACCCTCTCGCCGCTGCTGGAGGATGCGGCCGGATTGACCGACTACGCCATCCTTTTTCGCTACCTCGACGCGCCGCGCGAACCGGACAGCCCTGAAGCCGGGGACGCGCTATCTAAAGCGATGCGTCTCTGCGAAGCAGTCGCCGGTCTGATACCGGGTGCTTCCTGACCGGGCGACGCGCAAGGATGGCCCGCGGTGGCGCGTGCAACATCAGCGCCGGACTTTCCTGATTGACCATCACTTACCGGCCGAAACGGCGTTACCTTAATGGCTAAGAGTAAGAAGATGATCAGACTCTGTTTATGGGTAACATTCCTGGGGGTGGCGCTTCCGATCTGTGCCGTCCATGGCCAACAGGACCCACTTACCACAACCCGGCAATATAGGTCCGAGCCAGTGAAGCTGTTAACCGTCTGTGAAGCGTGGGCGAATCTGAACCAATATGCTGGCCAACCGATTGCGGTTGTTGGGCGGTTGTCACGGAATGCTATGGATGGCGGGTGGCTTTCGCAGAACGGATGTGGAACAAAAGTCAGGACTGGTGACGCGAATTTCCCGTTCGCCCTACAAATTATCTGCATCACGGGAAGCAACCCGCCGATACCTTGGCCCGATTTTCACTTTGACCCGGTGACGCTAAAAACAAAACTAAAGCAGCTCCGCAAATCCACGCGTCTCGAATATTACGACGATTTCACCCTGCCCCGCGCCGGCACGAACGAACAATCGAAGAAAATTCGTCGCAAGGAAACGTGGATGGCCGTCTATGGCCGCATCAAACCCGCGCAGGGCCATGGAATGCAGGCCTTCTTGTGTTCAGGCAACGGAGCGAGCCTCAACATCGAAGATCCCGACTTGGGTCGGCCATCACGATAGCCGCCATACTTGCCCGCTTACTACAGAAAACCGCGCGCGAAAACCACCACTCCGTTTGCCGGTATCACAACTGAAGCTGAAGCAGCAAAGCCATGCATGCCGGGGCCGCCCGCCCACACGCCTGCTCCATTTCCTGCGACCATCGGATTCACCCAATGGTCGTAGACATCGCTGTTAAAAATCTCCGTCCAGAAGCCCGCAATTGGAAACCCAACACTGTAATTCCAGTACGTGCTGTCGGCAAGTGACGCCACCACCACCACATCTTCACCAGCACCTTCCAGCCAGCGGTGGAACGCGAGCACACGGTCCCCGTCGTTTGCGTAGAAAGGATGCACAAGATCACCGCGAAGAGCCGGCTGCCGGCGTCGCAGGCTGATCAGATCCTGCGTAAAGCGGAGATGGTCCGACATCGCCTGATCCTGACCGCTCTCCAGTCCATACCAATTCAGAAGGTTGGGCCCTGCCGGGTTTTCATCCCAGGGCTTGTCCTCCAGAAATTCCTGCCCCATAAAAAGCTGCGGGATCCCCGGGGCCGTTAACAGAATTGCCATCGCTGCCCGCGTACGGCTGCGCGCATACCAGGAGCGATGGTCGGAAGAATCGGCCAGAGCGGGAATGCGGGGTTGTCTGCCCGCCTTTACCAGGTCGTGATTCTCGATGCAGGTCACCGCTCGCCATGCATGATCGAGACCCGGCGGATACAGCACCGCCGCAATCGCGGTCATCGATACCGCCGCGCTCATGCCAGACGAAGCGCTCGCCACCGCATTGCGCAAGGCGCCGCGCAACGCGTCGTGCTGCACAACATCGAAACCGCATCCTCCATTCGGGGTTGCCGCCAGCACCGGGAGCACGCTGTTCGGAATATCGGAAAACTCGCCGGGCCAGAATTCCGCATTCTGCAACACGCGTGGCTGCAGAGCGCGATTCTGGTCTGTTAGTTTCCTGCAGAACTCCCAGCCGCTGCCCTGATTCGTCGACAGCAGGATGCTGATCTCGTCGAAGCGAAAACCGTCGGCGTGAAACTCCTGAATTAAGTTCCGCGCATTGTCGAGGAGCAACTGAGTGACAGGTTCGTTCCAAACGGCAAAAGCAAGCCCGCCCGTACCTCGATCCTGGTCCGTGAAGTACAGACTGTCGTTATTGTTGCCGGCGTTTTGCACCCGATCGAAGTAGTACAGGCAGTTATCGTCCGCTTTGCCGCCGCTCGAGAACCCGCCCGCGTGGTTGTAGACCACATCGAACGCCACTGCGATACCGTACAGATGACAAACATCAATCATGACCTTGAGCTGGGCCGTGCCCGATTCGATGTCTTCTAACTGTAATGGCGCTTGACCTTTATTCGCCAGCAGAGTATTGATCACGCCGAGATAGGCCGCCAGCCTGGTCTGGTCTGTACAAATATAGGGAAAGTCGGGTGAAAAAAGATCGGCTCCCTCATAACCCATCCCGGGATTGTCTTCCTGCTCGTCTACCGGCATGGGCTGAATCACATTGCAGCCCAGGGTTGCCAGATAGGGAACCCTTGCTGCTACGTCGAGAAAACAGGACGCCACACCGGGAGTCTGGATCGAATACGTCCCGATATGAAGCTGGTAGATGATCAGGTCAGAGAAATCGGGTGTCCGGAACCCGGCGTCATGCCAGGGGTAGGCCGCGGCGTCGCGAACGATGCTGCTGGAATCCGGAAAATCATCTGCACTGAGTTCCCGGGCGCGCGGATCGCGCTTATACCCGGCCGACCCGGGTCCCACGACCCAATACTTATAAGGATCGCCGTCGAGGACTCCAGCCTGAAAACCACTCCAGTAGCCTGAGTCGTCTTTCGCGAGCAGTCTGTCATTGGTGAGATCGCTATAGGTGACGCCCCCGAAGGTTCCGTGCAGGTAGACTGCTGTTGCCCGAGGTGCCCAGACGCGAAACGTAGCTCCGCCGGGTAAGAGAGTTGCGCCTTGTGGCGTTGCCGCCGACAGGTTCTGTTGAGAGAGCATGAATGGTCTCCTTCTCAGGCTGCAGGTAAGCCTAAGCTTAACGCAAGACTCCGCCCGCGCCCGTAGTGGTTCTCTATTACGCTTGATGCTGTTTGCGGCGTCCTTCTGCTAGCTTGGTTGCTTGGACTCCCGCACCAGCTTCGGCGCCGCACTTGGCTTGATTCAGCGATCGGCTCAGATGATGAGCCCCTTTCTGCCTGGCTACGAAATGCAGGAAGCGCGCAACAAGCTGGAGACATTTCGTCTCTTCGCGTACGTTGACCAGGAGCTGCATTTCCCCCCGCGGCGCCTGTCCCTCAAAGAAATGGTCCGGCTCGCCCAGGCTTTGCCTGCCTGGAAAAGGAGCTTTGCGCTGGAAGGAGTCGCGCATTACTACGTGGGCGGTGCGAAGTCGGAAGGCCCCTTCACCAGCCTGCTCGCCGATCCCGATCTTCCCGAATCCGCCATGGTGCCGATGCATGCGGGAATGGGCACGGCCTTTGCAGAGGCGGCGCTTGCCGGCCTGGCTAACAAGCCCGCGAAGGAGGACCTGCGTCACGCGCTCGACGGCTTCTTTGAACTCTGCCACGCGAACTCACGCCCCGGCTGGCACGAAAATTCCATCGAGGCGATGGGCCTCACGGTCCGCACTCTGCATCCACACCTTCTCAGACCGGTCAGCGAAGCGATCGGCGAAATCGACAGCAACGCACAACGGCTGTTCTGGCATGGTGTGGGCCGCTCGCTCTATTTTGTGCCGATGAACTTTATTACTTTCGGCGGCTCTCACGAACGCGCGCTGAACGGGGCGATCTCCGAGGCGCCTTCGCCGGACGACCGTTGCAACGCCATTGCCGGTTTGGTGTGGGCCGTGACCCTGGTGAATATCCGGCACCCGGCGGTTCTGGAACATCTTCTTCGCAAGTGCCGCGCCATCGGGATGCCCGCGGCCGTAACCAACGGCGTGGTGTCGGCTTTGATGGTCTGGAAGCACATGGTTCCGGGGCTGGCCGTGCCGGATAAGGGAGATGTCCTCGCTCCGTATTTGCGGTCCGTCTCGCCGGCGGGAATACACGGGGGAGTCTGGAACGACCTCGTCGCCGTGCCTGCGGCGCAGGCATTTGCGGAGATCTTTCCGCTGCTGACGGGACCCGCCCCGCCCGCGCACCCGACTATCGCAAGCCTGTTCCGGTACCGCGAGGCAAAAGCGAGCCAGGCATAAGGGAATCACGAACGCCCGCACGCAGACGACGTTCTGTTACCATTCCAAAAACATGCCCGATGAATTCGACAGCAATCTTCTTTCCGGCTTCCTGCAGACAGGTCTGCAGATTTCGCTCGGGGCTGCGCAAAAGAGCATGGAAATGCTGCGCAATCCTTCTGACAGTGCTTTGAAAATCGCGTCGGAGATGACCTCACTGCTGGCCCTCCCCGCGGAAACCGGTCCGGGTCTGCAGGATAAGGCTCAGGCTATGGCCGGCGTCTGGCTGCAGAAGGGCGCTACCCTCGTAGCGGAGTGTAAGGCTGCGGGCGGGAAACTGACGGAGGAAAGGTAATCCGAACCCTGCTCCGGAACGCCTGCGGCGCTTCCGTCCCTCTGTTCCGGCTGCACGCCGCCGAGCCTCGGCACGGTTCCATTCGCTGATAATCTCCCGCTTATGACTTCGGGCCACCCAATCGTCGATTACTGCAAGCGCCTGTTTCAGATCACGGGAGTCTTTACCGCCCAGATTTGGAAGCTGGCCGCGCGCCGGTTGCGGGGGAAGCCGCTCGACGGTCCCAACCTGCTGCGGGAAGGTTTCGAAAATGCCGGCGGCACCTTCGTAAAATTCGGCCAGATCCTCGCCCTCCAGGTGGATACTCTTCCCCGCGAGTACTGTAACGCTCTCATGATGCTGCTCGACCGCGTCCCCACGGCCAGCCGGGAAGCAGTGGTCCGGATCTTTCAGGAAGAACTGAAAGCGCCGCCCGAAGAGCTGTACCGCAAGTTCGACTATCAGGCCGTCGCCTCGGCTTCCATCGGGCAGGTTCATCGCGCGGAGCTGCATGACGGCACCGTGGTGGCGGTCAAAGTCCAGCGGCCGGACGTACATCAGGATTTTCATCGGGACGTCCTCGTCATGCGTGGCTTCATCTGGCTCGTGTTCAAGCTGCGCATCAGGAGCCTCTACTTCATGCGGGACCCCGTGCGCGAACTCGGGCACTGGACCCACGACGAGCTGGACTACCGCAGAGAAGCCGAGCACTGCAATCTGCTGGCGCGCAATGCCGAGGGATCCACCACCGAGCGGATTCCAAAGGTCTACTGGGATCTCACCACGCCGCGCGTCCTGACCATGGAGTTTCTCGACGGCCCCAACGTTTCCACTTACCTGAAATGTATCCAGCGCGGCGACCAGGCGGAGCTTGCCAGACTGCGGGATGCAGGTTTCGATCCCGCCGTTTTCAGCGCTAACGTAATCACGAACTTCCTGCGCGATGCTTTCCGGCATGGCGTGTTTCACGCCGATCTTCACCCGGCGAATCTGCTGATCCTGCCCAATAACGTCGTCGGCTACGTCGATTTCGGCATCGTAGCTTCACTGACCCCCGAAGCCCGCCGGAAACAGATTGAACTCACCCTGGCGTATGCCTCCGGCGACCCCGAGGCGATTTACCGCGAGTTCATGAACATCTGCAGGCCGAGCGAGGATTCCGATTTCGACGGGATTCGCCGCCGCATTGCCGAAATGACCCGCAGCTGGTACGCCGAACCGGCCATCGGCGGCAATGTGCGTTTCCGCCTCACCGTGACCGCGGCGATGATGGACCTGCTTACCATCTGCCGCGACTACGGAGTCCTGGTGGATCAGGAGATGATCAAATACATCCGCTCCACCATCCTTGTGGACGGCCTCGTGTCGCTCATCGCGCCGGGCCTCGATATTGCGGATTCGCTGCGAACCGTTGTCGAGGAGTATCTGATCGCCGAGGCCCGCCGCAAAATACTCTCGCGCGCCGGCGGGTTGTCGATCCTGACCGATCTCGCCATCTGGATGAAAATGGGGCCGGCCGCTATGCTGCGCGCCCTCGATATGGTCGAGCGGCGTCAATTGCGCGTGCGCAGCCGGGGCGGCAGCGGCCGAGGCGACTCACCCGCCGCCGATTCGCTCCGTCTCAGGGCCTCCACGGTGCGCGCGATATGGACTGTTTCGATCGTGTTTCTGGCTCTGGGGGGCGGCTTTCCGTCATTTAAAACGGCGCCTGCGCTGGCCACCCTCGCCACCATCTTCGTGACTTCGTGGACTCTCTGGATGCTTCTGCTGCTGCGCCGTCTGGACACCAGGTAATCAGGCATCTTCTTGACGAAACAAGATACCAATGCGTCCAATGTGTTCCGCCGGCTCGGCCTCGAATCGCCGGGATTCCTCGGCACCTTTGCGGTGCCGAAACGGGGCGATGGTACCGGCCCCGGCCCGGGCGAGAAACTCAGGGAGTCCTTCGAGCAACTGGGCGGTGTCTACCTTGCGTTCGCGGAATTTCTCTGGTGGCGTGCGGATCTGCTGGGGGTGGATTATCTCACCGCTCTCAGGCAGATTCGGAGCACCTTCCCTCCGGTACCGCGCGACACTGTCGCGGCCTTGCTGCGTCGCGACCTAGGGAGCAGAGGCGACGAACTGGCGCGGGAAATGGAGATGGAGCCGGTATGGTCCACTCTCTCGCGCACCGCGTACCTAAGCCACTACAAAGGAATCAAAATTGTGGTTCAGGTGGCCCGCGAACCAGTCCCGGAATCCGATCTGACGGAGTTTGAAACAGGCATTCAATACCTGGGAAATCCGGATGTCTCCGCTGTCACCGCCCCGGGCATTCTTGCCGAATTCCGGCAGTGGCTGCGCCAGGCGGAATCCTGCGTCACGGAGCGCTCTTACCTGGAAGTCCTTGCACGCGGCAAGGAAAAGACGCTCGTCGATTATCCGAACCTGATCCCGGAACTCACAACAAACCACGTTCTCTGCTGGCCCTGGGTGGAAGGCGAGCCGGTCAGTACGCTGGTGCGGCGCGGGTCCGTCGAAGCCGTCACTCAGGTGGCCGTGGCGGTGCTCGAGCAGTATTGCAGCCTCTCCATCGTGGACGCGGAATTGCCCTGGGACGCGATGGTGATGCCGGTGGGCGGGGAGCGTCTGGCCGTCCGGCGGCTCAATAAGCCCATTGCCGTCCCCACGTCCCTGGTCAACGTCGGCATGAAGTACATTGCCGCGGTGCTGGAGGGCCGCCCTTCCATAACCGTCCAGATGCTGTTGAACCTGGCGCTGGGGAAATCGTCGGGAGGCCTCGAAAATGCTCTGCTCGCATTGTTGTCCGCCATCGAGCCGGAGCTGAAAGTAGCCCTCTGGTTTCCGGAATCCGCTGCCTCGTTCGAGAGCAACTGGAGAGCGCTGGCCAGGCTCGATATGGACAGGCCGCTGTTCCTGAACTGCCTGCACCGGAATCTGATTGCGACGGGTTATTGGACTGCCGAAGCGGTTGCCGCCGGCGGAACAGCCGTGGACACCATCACCGAGGCGCACTGGCCGGTGGTGCGCCGGGTATTAAAGCTGAATGCCGAGCAGTTTCTCGATCCCATGGTCGTCACCGAATGGACGGTGGGTCTGGGCCTGCTGGGTTTCGGCGCCATCCGCGAAGCCAACCGCCTGGCCGAAGAGGTCCGCGACAATAGTTTGAGCATGGAGGTGGATATAGGGGTTAGCCAACAGGCGTCTCCACGATCCTCGAGAAGGAATTTCGGGACCACTATCCTGATCGCCTGCCTGCTTATCACCATCCTTGCCACCCTGCGATGGGAAGACGCGCTGGCGCAGCCGGCCCAGAGCCTGATGGTCATCGCAGCCTATGCTGCCCTCGTGGCTTTATTTTGGGTTGTCGGCAAAACCAGTTAGTACCAATCCCCTCGGTCCCGCCGTCCTCGTCCGCCTCGTCCTACCCATCTAGCCCCAAACGGCTCCCCCTGCTATTCTGATTAAGGTCTATTCATAGTGACGACGTCGTTTGCTACGCCCGCCGGCACGGAACGGCTCAAAGTGGCGCGTGCCGCTGGCCTTGAGCCAGAGGCGCTCCTCAAAGCCTTCCGCCTGATCCATACCTCCCGCCGCATAGATGATCGTGAGATTCTGCTCAAGCGGCAGCAGCGTATCTTCTTTCAAATCAGCGGTGCTGGCCACGAAGCGATTCAGGTTGCCGCCGGCATGGTGCTCAAACCCGGCTACGACTGGTTCTATCCTTACTACCGCGATCGCGCTCTCGCCCTCGCCCTTGGTATCACTCCGTACAGCATGTTGCTCCAGGCTGCCGGCGCTGCCGACGACCCCGCCACCGGTGGACGCCAGATGCCGAATCACTGGAGCGACCCGTCGCGCAACATCGTGCTTGGCTCCTCCGCTACCGGCACCCAGTTCACTCAGTCCGTCGGCTGCGCGGAAGCCCAGCGCGCGCTCCACCCGGGCGAAGATCGCGTCGTGCTCGTTTCTTCCGGCGAAGGCGCCACCAGCGAAGGTGAATTCTGGGAGTCCCTCAACCAGGCATGCCTGTACCGCCTCCCCGTTATCTTTCTTATAGAAGACAACGGCTGGGCCATCTCTGTCCCCGTCGAAAACCAAACCCCGGGCGGCTCCATCTCGAAGCTGATGGCCGGCTTCCCCAACCTTCTCACCATTGAAGTGGATGGCACCGACTTCATTTCCTCCTGGCGCGCCATGTCCGCCGCTGCCGCCTGGTGCCGCGAAGGCCACGGACCCTCGCTCGTCCACGCCCACGTCGTCCGGCCCTATTCGCACTCCTACAGCGACGACGAAAAATCCTACAAGACCAAACACGAGCGCGAAGAAGAAGCTGCCCGCGACCCCCACGTCACCTTCCCGAAGTTCCTCATCGAGGACGGGATCATCGACGAGCACGCTCTGCATCAGATGATGCGCGAGATCGATCACGAAGTTCTGCAGGACGCCTATCGCGCCCTCGAACAGCCGCCGGCGCCGCCCGAATCGGTTCTCGACCATCTCTATTCCGATAAAGCCGACCCGACGTCAGCCGCCTTCGACGCTCTCCCGCAACCCTCGGGCGATCCAAAGACCATGCTCGACATGATCAACACCACGATGAAGGAGGAGATGCGCCGCAATCCCCGCATCGTCGTCTTCGGTGAAGACGTGGCCGACTGCGCCCGCGAAGGCAATCTCTCCGAAGTGAAGGGCAAAGGCGGCGTCTTCTCCGTCACGGCCGGCCTGCAAACCGAATTCGGTTCCCGTCGCTGCTTCGATGCTCCTATCGCGGAGGCTTCCATCGTGGGCCGCGCCATCGGCATGGCCACCGCGGGGCTCAAGCCCATCGTGGAAATCCAGTTCTTCGATTACATCTGGCCCGCCATGATGCAGATCCGCGACGAGCTGTCGTCGCTCCGCTGGCGCTCCAATAACCACTATTCCGCGCCCGTCATCATCCGCGTTCCTATCGGCGGCTACCTCAACGGCGGCGCCACTTATCACAGCCAGTGCGGAGAGGTCACGTTCACTCACCTCCCCGGCCTCCGCGTCGTCTTCCCGTCGAACGCTGAGGATGCCTGCGGCCTGCTTCGCACCGCCATCCGCTCCGACGACCCCGTGCTCTTCCTCGAGCACAAGAAGCTCTACCGCGAGATGTACAATCGCGCCCCGCACCCGGGCGAGGATTTCACTATTCCCTTCGGCAAAGCGCGTATCGCCAAACCCGGCGCGTCACTTACCGTGATCACTTACGGCGCGCTGGTCCAGAAGTCACTGCTGGCCGCGCATGAAATCGAAATGCGCAATCCCGGCAAGACGGTGGAAGTGATCGACCTCCGCAGTCTTTCTCCTTACGACTGGGAAGCCATCAGCGCCAGCGTCACCAAAACCGGCCGCGTCCTCATCACCCACGAGGACACGCTCAGCTTCGGTTACGGCGCCGAAATCGCAGCCCGCATCGCCGACGAACTCTTCACCAGCCTCGACGCCCCGGTGAAGCGCGTCGCCGCCATGGACACCTGGGTTGCCTATCATCCGCAGCTGGAACAAAAGATCCTCCCGCAGACGGATGACGTGGTGCAGGCCATCGAGCACCTCCTCGCCTTCTAACCGGCCGGTTGCACCCGCCCGAAAACATATATGCTGGCTGGAGGCAAAGGAGACTTACATGATCCCTGTCCGCTTCCTGCTGTTCCTGCTGCCGCTGGCTGTGCTCAATGCCCAGAACGCGGCTTCGGACATTCAGTCAGGCAAGGAGATTTGGCAAGGCTACTTCAGCCTGGAGAACGACTGTAAGCTGTGCCACGGCATCCGTGGTGAAGGCGGGTTTGGCAAGCCGCTGGCGGGTCATAAACTGACTGCCGCGCAGTTCATTGGCGCGGTACGCAAGGGTTCCGGCATCATGCCGGCCTTTGTCCCCGACAAGAATCTGAGCGATCCGCAACTCACCCAGGTCTCCGCTTACCTTGCCAGCCTTCCCGTATCCGCCGAGCCTTCCACGGTCTGGCAGACGCGCGTTCCGCCTTTCGCCTCGGCCAATCAAAAGCTCATTATCTCGACCGGCTGCGGACAGTGCCACGGTCCCATCATGGCCAATCCGCGCAGAACTGCCGGTGGCGCGGGCGCGGATTATGAATGGTTCCGCAAGGAAGTTTACGAGCACACCTCCGCGCCCGGCCACGCCAACGCGCGCCATCTTCGCATGGGCAATTACACTCCCGCGCAGGTTCCCGAAGCCACGCTGCGGCAGATCTGGCAATTCTTCTCCGTGGAGCAGGGGCTCCGTGTACCCATCAATGCGGATGTAAGCAAAGGCGTCACCGGACCGAACGGGACCACTTACACAATCAATGTCGCCAACGGCGGCGCGCCCGGCAAGGGACTTACCGCGGAGTTCGTTACCGTCACGCTTCCGCTGCTCAAAGAAAGGGACCCGGAAGAGACACTTACAGTGGTGACCGCGACGACGGGCGGCGGGTATGTCGGCGTCCACCGCGACCCCATTTCGAACTCCCAGGCTCCGGAGTTTGAGATCGATAAGCTCGGCCCGGGAGAGAAGAGGACGTTCACCATCACGCTTTCCGGAAAAGGCGAGAGCGTCGGCATCCCGCGCGGAATTGTGCGCTGGGAGAAACCAGGGATAGGGACCGGCGCCACGGATCTAATTGGCATCACGGTGCCGTATTAGATACAAACAGCTTCTATGACGTTTGACATGATCCTCAACGCATCATCGCCCCGCCGTCGGGCTAACTCCCGCCTTCACCGACCCTTCCAGCGCCGCCTTCACTATCCGGATCATCCGGGTCACATCGCCGCCCGTCGTCACCGCGCCGTGCCCCGCCACCACCACTCTCGGCGCCAGCGCGGCAATCCGTTCCAGTGACCGCAGCCACGTTCGCCAATCTTCCGGGCCGCCCGCATCCAGATTCGGCATGTACCCGCTGATCAAACAATCGCCCGCATAAAGCACGCCCTCCGCCGGCACCCACGCCGACAGATTCGTCGCCGTATGCCCCGGCGTCAACAGAATCTCCACTGCGCACCCGCCGAGGTCCAGCGTCGTGTCCTCCGCAATTCGCCGCCCCGGATTCGTCAGCCGCGTGTTCACGTAGAACGCCTCAGCCTCGCCCCTCGCCCGCCGCGTCGCATTCGGGATCGCCGCATTGAACTCGGCTTTCTCGGCGCGAAACTCGGCGTCGGTGCGCGCGCACGCCGTGTGCCCCAGAATCTCAATCCCGCGCTCGGCGAAATATCCGTTTCCGCCAATATGGTCGAAATGCTTCTCCAGATTCAGCACCAGCATTCGATTCCCCGGCCGCACCGCCGACGCATACCCGTGCACTGTCGCCCCCGCCAGCCAGTTCGCGCCCGTGTCGAGCACGAGCGTGGTCTCATCGCCAACGACGAAGCCCGCGTTCACGCACCACGGAGCCGTATACCCCAGCCCCGTGACTGCGTAACATCGTTCTGAAAGTTTCATGAATCGGCCGCTGACTTACTAAGTGGCCGCGCCCGACTTACTTTTTCCCGCCGCCCTTGCCGAATGGCACCGCGTATACCTTGAATACGCCCGGGTCTTTCCCCTTGAACGCCGGATCGTTGAAGTAATTCAGCTTCCCTTCAATCACCCACGCCGTGTTCCCAACAGCCGTCACCGCCGTCGGCGTCGCGTAGCCTTCCTTCAGCGTCTCGATCACCGCCGTATTCAGCTCCAGCCCTTCAAACGTCACCATGGTCAGCCGCCCCACGCCTTCGATCATCAGGAACCGGTTCGGCCCCACCGCCCGCATCCCGTCCGGCCGCTCGATCTTGCGCGAGAGCGGCATCTCCGTCACTCGCCCCGCCTTCCCGTCGGGCCCCATCTCCAGTCGCAGCAGCTTGCCCTTCGTCACGCTGTTCACATAGAGCGTGACCTTGGTGCCGAATGCCAGCCCGTCGGCGCCTTCCAGCAGCGGATCCTTCGCCGCCACCTGCAGTTCCTTCGCCCCCGGCTTCAGCATCATCACGCGCGCCAGCCGCGTGTCCGTCGCATACGCCGTCCCGTCCGGCCCGATCGCAATGTCGTTGCAGAATGCGTTCTCGCCGCCAAACGGCCAGCTTCCCTTGCCCGCACCCGTTTTCAGATCGAACGCCTTCAACGCCGTCGGCTCGCCCTTGCCGTCCAGACTCGACGAGCAAACCCATAACGTGTTCGACTTCTCGTCCGCCAGCACGCCCAGCACCGAGTTCAGCCCGTTCGTCCCCGGCTGGATCCAGACATCGGCCTCCGCCGCGCCCGGCTTCGCGCGCAGGATGTAGCCCTTGCCGAGGCTGCCGATAATCAGTGTCCCGTCTTTGGTCGACGTGATGCTCTCCGGAAAGATCCGCTCGCCAGGCAGCAGCACTTCCGTCGCCGCAGCCGCCGCAAGCCCCGCCCCGATCAATGCCGTCCCCAGTAATACCAGCGAAATTCTCATATCGTTCATTTCTCCTGTGAATATAAATCGGTGAATCTAAAATCGTATCGCACGGTTGCGTTAATCACGTTGGTTTGGATTCTATTCGCGCCCTGAACTCAGCTGCTTAGCGTGACCCGCCGCCTTCCACCCATTCCCGCGGGTGCAAACTACAGTCGGATGAAACGCCGCAACTTACTCAGCCCTCCCGCGCCTCGCATTTGCCGCGACCCGGAATCGAGCTGCTTAAAAAAATGAAGACGGCGAAACCAACCCAGGACGTGCTGGAAAACAAAGAGTCGCGCCCTTGGGTTCCTGCCGAACCCAGGAGGATCCCAACGCATCCCGGCTCTTCATCCTTTCGGAAATCCCGGCGCCCGAGTCACCTGCTCCGCCTGCCACAAATGACGCCGGTCATGCGCCGCCATCATCGCGAGGCCCGCATCCACCGGCAGCCGCAGCGGCAGCATCGGATGCCGGAATCCGATCACATTCAGATGCAGCGCGCCGCCCTGCTTGATCACCGCCAGCAGCTTCTCGTGCGACGCCAGGTAGGTGGCCAGAATTTCCTTCCCGTAACTCGCCGCCTCCGGTCTCGTCCCGGCCGCGGCTTTGGCTTTGATTTTCGGCGGCGGCTCCAGCGACCGCGCCACCATGTGCGCTATGAACCCTGGCATGGGGAATCCGCCACCCGTCTCCGGCTTTCCGCCTACCCTGCGGTCCACCGCCTCTTTCATCGCCTCGCCCACGCCGCGGTTCGACGCCGCCAGATGCGCCAGGCACTCGGCCACGCTCCACGACGCCCCGCTCTTCCAGTTCAGCTGCGCTATCGAAAGCGCGTCCACAAGTTGCTTCGCTTTGGCTTCGTTCGCGAGATATTGGTCCAGCATGCGTTAATCGTAAATCCCTGGCTCGCCCTCGGGCCGCGTCTTCCAGCGCCGGTGAATCCACAACCACTGTTCCGGAGCCTCGCGGATCGCTTCCTCAATCGCCCGCTGAATCCGCCGCGTATCTTCCACAGCCTCGCCTGTCATCGGGACCTCGGGATAAAACTTCAGCACATAACGCTTCTCCCCCGCATTCCAAAACGCGAAGCCCGGAATCACCGCCGCTCCGCTGCGTGCCGCCAGTTTGGCGAAGGTGAGATTCGCGCACGCGTCTTTGCCGAAGAATGGCACGAACGCGCCGCCCTCGGCCGCCGCGTTCTGGTCCACCAGAATCCCCACGGGTTCGTTTTTTCGCAGAGCCTGCAGGATCGACCGCGCGAAGTCCCGCTTCGACAGCAGGGTATTCCCCGACAGCCCCCGCCGTCGCTCGACGAGAACATCGATCAGCGGATTGTCCAGCGGCCGGACCACCACATTCATCGGCTCCGTCAGCAGCGCGTGGGCATAGGCGCTCAGCTCCCAGTTGCCGAGGTGGGCCGTTGCAAACAGCACCCCGTTGCCCCGCTGCTTGGCGCGTTCATAATGTTCGAAGCCCTCGTAGCGGATCCACTCGCCCACGTTGCCGCGCGTAATACGGGGAAAACGCGCGAAGCTTACCAGCAACCGGCCGATCGAGGCGAAGACGCCATCAATTACTTTGCTGCGCCATGCGGCATCATGTTCGGGATAGGCGAACGAAAGGTTGCGCTCCGCTCCGAGCCTGAGCCGTGGAATGCCCCTGTCGAGCAGTCGTGCGCAGGCGCCTCCGATGCTTTCCGCAACAGGCCGCGGTGCGTAAGCGAGCAGGCCGACCGCGCCGCGCGCCAACACCGCTTCCACGCCATTCCTGAACGTCGACCTTTTGCGCAATCTGTTATTCGATCCAGCCGCCGCCTACCAGCAGCTCGCCCGAATAGAACACCGCCGCCTGACCCGGAGTTACGGCCCTTTGCGGTTCATGGAAGCGCACTTCGGCGCGCGCTTCGGAGAGCGGCGTGATGGTCGCCGGGGAGGGTACATGACGGTTGCGAATCCGCACCGAAACGTTCGCCGGCGCTTCCAGTCCGCTCCACGAAACCCAGTTGATGTCGCGCGCCACCAAGGTGGTCCGCAGCAGTTCATCGTTCGACCCCACCGTCACCTTCTGTGTCTTCGGATCGGTCGAGATCACATACAACGGCTCGCGAGCCGCGATCCCGATGCCCTTGCGCTGGCCCACTGTAAAGTGATGCGCTCCGGCGTGCCGGCCCACTTCGTTCCCAGCGGTATCCACCAGTGCGCCCTCGGTCTCTTCCCGCTCCACGCCTTTGTCGCGCAGGTAAGCGTCGAGAAACGAGGCGTAGTCTCCATTCGGCACGAAGCAGATTTCGTAGCTTTCAGGTTTGCCTGCGGTCGGCAGATTGAACTCCGCGGCCAGGGCGCGCACTTCGGCCTTCGTCATCTCGCCCAGCGGAAACATGGTTCGAGCCAGTTGCTCCTGAGTCAGTCCCCAGAGGAAGTAAGTCTGGTCTTTACCCAGATCCACCGCCGTCCGCATCTCCCATCTGGAATTGGCTTCGTTTTTGCGAACGCGCGCATAATGCCCCGTGGCGATAGAGCCGGCGCCTACCGAATCCGCCAGCGCCAGAAACCGGTCGAACTTAATGAACGTGTTGCAGTTGGTGCAGGGCACCGGTGTCCGTCCCGCCAGATACTCGGCCACGAACGGCTTCACCACATGCTCTTCGAACTGGTCTTCCAGATTCACCACGTAATAAGGAATGCCAACATGCTCGGCCACGTACCGCGCGTCATAAACGTCGTCGAGCGAGCAGCAGCGTCCGGTAACCGGCTGGTCCCCCAGTTCCGGCAGACGACGCTGATTCCACAATTGCATGGTGAGCCCGGCGATGTTGCGCCCCTCGCGATGCAGCAATGCCGCCACTGTCGAACTATCCACGCCGCCCGACATGGCGACGGCAATCAGGTTATTCATGGCTTTGTTTACCGGAGGGCTCACGCCCTGGCAACCTCTGGCGAAATTCGCCGCAGATGCGCTACGCTGGCCTCCACGGCTTCGATCAGCCCGTCCACTTCCTCCACCGTATTGCCCGGTCCCAGCGAGAAGCGCACGCTCGATCGTGCCTCGGGCGGCGTCAGCCCCATAGCGAGGAGCACGTGCGAAGGCTCCGATGCCCCGCTCGAACAGGCCGAGCCGCTCGAGACCGCGTATCCGCGCAGGTCGAGCGCAATCACGATCGCCTCGCCCTCGATGCCGTCGAACCGGATATTGGTGGTGTTGGGCAAACGCTTTGCTCCACCGCCGTTCACAATGCAGCCCGAAACGCGCCGCAGGATGCCCTCTTCGAGCCGATCGCGCAGGGGTGCGATGTCCGACCAGTCGAAGGCTATCGACGCCGCTTTGCCGAACGCCGCCGCACCCGGTACATTCTCTGTTCCCGCGCGCCGGTCGCGCTCGTGATGCCCGCCCACCATCACCGCCTCGAGTGCAAGACCTTTGCGCACATAGAGCGCACCCATACCTTTGGGCGCGCCGAATTTGTGGCCGCTGATGGAAAACAGGTCGACGCCAAGCTCTTTGACGTTCACCGGCACGCGCCCGCCGGTCTGCACGCCATCGGAATGAAACACCGCGCCGCAGGAATGCGCCAGCGCGGCAATTTCGCGGATGGGCTGGATGGCCCCGGTTTCGTTGTTGGCATGCATGACGGTGACGAGCGCTGTCCCCGGGCGCAGCGCCCGCTTCACGTCCTCGATCCGCACCACGCCTTCGGCATCTACCGGCAGATAGACCACTTCGGTTCCGTCGCGCTCCAGTTGCGCGCAGGCGTTCAAAACCGCCGGGTGCTCAATGGCGCTGGTGACCACGTGCTTCGCCGCTTTACCGGCCCGCCGGGCCACGCCGAAAATAGCCAGGTTGTCCGATTCCGTCCCGCCGCTGGTGAACACCAGTTCCTTCGCGTCGCAACCGATGCGCGCCGCTACTTCCCGACGCGCGTTTTCCAGCCGTTGTTTCGCCGCCTGCCCGTAATGGTGGATACTGGACGCGTTACCGCAGACTTCGACGAGCGTCGCAGTGAGGTCGCGCAGCACTTCCGGCGCGACCGGCGTCGTCGCGTTATGGTCGAAGTAAAAGTGCTGCATTTTCTTTCTATTTTATCTTCTTTTGAGGCTCGCCAGTGAAGCACCCGATTATTACCCTCACGACTGATTTCGGCCTTTCGGGCCATTATGTTGCAGCTATGAAAGGGGTTATCCTCGGCATCTGCCCCGCTTCCACTGTCGTGGATATTTCTCACAGCGTCGCACCTTATTCAATCGCGGAGGGCGCCTGGCTGATCGGTCAGGCCTGGAAGAGCTTTCCTGCCGGTACGGTGCACGTCGTCGTCGTGGACCCGGGCGTGGGCTCCGAACGTCGTGCCATTGTCGCCGAAGTGGAGGGGCATCGTTTCGTGGCGCCGGACAATGGCGTACTGAGTCTTGTTCTGGATGCAGGACGGCCGGGCCGGATTCGCCACATCACCGCCGCCAGATACTTCGTGCATCCGGTGAGTCAGACGTTTCACGGCCGC
>ODAK010001977.1_pt1 | contig 21776 bp, 21 predicted proteins | sample 1539591 | NCBI WGS metagenome assembly ODAK01 (sample SAMEA3539303, study PRJEB22396) | soil metagenome | biome: tundra; feature: field; material: soil | place: USA | collected 2010-05 | depth 0.15 m | reverse complement strand
CACGACGCCGACGATGATCTGGTCGACCATGTATCTGATGGCGAACACCGCCAGGAACCCCGACAGCAGACCGCCGGCGAGTGAACCGGTGATGAGACCGAGCCAGAGCGAACCGAAGGCGCTCGCTATGACCGCGGCCCCGAAAGCGCCGAGCAGTAACTGGCCTTCGATGGCGATGTTGATCACGCCCGAGCGTTCGGAAAGACAGCCCGAGAGGGCACCGAGAATCAGCGGGATCGCGGCGAGCATCGTGGCTTGCATGAGCGACACGAACGGCAGGGGAACGAGGCCAGCGTCGGCCCAGCAGAGGAACGAGACGACGAACGCGATCCCGACGGTGCCGCTGATCAGCCCCCGGGGAAGCTTCGAGAGCTTTAGCGTCGCATACACCAGGCCGAGGACGATCGACAGGGCCCCCAGTCCCTCCGACACCGGACCGGGTGCGAGCGACAGGTTCGGCACGTTCACGGCCGCGCCGGTGAGGGTGAAGGTGAACACGGCGTCGCCCGGGTTGGCGAGGAAGCCGAATACGAAGACGTCCACCAGGCCGAGGGCGACGAACAGACCGCCGAAGGCCTTCTGGCGATCGAGAGTGAACCCCTGCTCGTGCACCACCGGGATGGTCGTCATGATCCCCACCCTTGCGCGAGCAACTGGCCGCCCTCGCCTGCGCCCCGGCGACGGAGGTGGAATATCTCCCTCACGAGGGGTGGCGCCGCCACAAAGAGCACGATCAGTGCCTGGATGACTGTCACGATGTCGACCGGGATCTGGGTCTGAGCCTGCATCTGGATTCCGCCGGCGTGCAAGGACCCGTACAAGAGCGCGGCGAGCACAGTGCCTGTTGGAGTGGCGCGCCCCAAAAGGGCGACGGTGATCGCATCGATGCCATAGGTCCCGTAGATCTGTGGGGTGAGCTGGAAATCGGTCCCCAAAATGACAGAGGCACCGGCGAGTCCCGCCAATCCACCAGCGATCATCATGACGATCACCCAAGTCCGCTCCGGGCTCATTCCCGCGCTGCGGGCCGCGCTCGGGTTGGCCCCGACGGTGCGCAGCTCGAAGCCGAGAGTGGTCTTGTTGAGCAACCACCACACGGCCGCCGCGGCAGCCAGGGCCACCAAGAAGCCTGCGTTGAGCCTCAGGTTCGAGCCGGCGAGATGAGGAAGCGTCGCGTTGCCGTCGACGCTCGGGCTGATCGGGTCGGTCCGGCCGGCCTGGCGGAAGAGCGTAAGTCCCAACAGGTACAAGAGCAGGAACTCCATCACGTAGTTCAACATGATGGTGACGATCACTTCATGCGCGCCGGTACGTGCCTTCATGTCCCCCACGAACCACCCGACGATCGCTCCACCCACGAATCCGACCGCGACGGCGACGACGACGTGGATCACCACAGGCAGATGCACCGCGAATCCGATCCAGCCTGCGAAGAAGGCCCCTCCGATGAACTGGCCAGTGGCGCCGATGTTGAACAGGCCCGCACGGAACGCTAGGGCGACAGACAAACCCGAGAAGATGAGCGGGGTCGCGTTGACGGCGGTCTCCGACAACGGGTTGAAGATCGCCGCGGTCGAGCTCCCGTGGAAGGCGGCCGAGACAGTGTGAGGGTTAAAGATGGCGCCTTCGAACATCGCCGAATACGCCGAGGCCGCGATGTCCCAGGCTTTCGAGAACGCCACCCCTGGATGGGAGAAGACCTTGCTCCAGGCATGCAGCACGACCGGGCTCGTGAAGGCGATGAGGAGCCCGCCGATGATGATCGCCGAGATGATGGCCAAAAGGGTCACCACCGCCGAGTTGCCCTCCAGCACGGCGTTCAGCAGGGCACGCGCCGTGCCGCCGTCGCCCGGAGGATTCGCACCCGGTGCTGGCGCCGAGGCGGTCGGCACGTTTTCGGCTGACCCGCCGTTCTGGCCCGCCAGGCCGGCAGCCTCCGGCCGGTCCGCGCCTTCGCCTGTCGAGAGCTCTGTCACGCCGGGGTTACCTCGAGGGCCCCCTCTGATGAGCCCGCTCCGGCCATCAACAACCCGAGCTCACTGATGGACACCGTCGGAGGCCGGACTCCGGCGATACGACCCTCGTACATGACGATGATCCGGTCGGCGAGGGCGTAGATCTCATCGAGTTCGGTCGAGCAGATCAGCACGGCGGCGCCACCATCTCGGGCGGCGACGATCTGGTGGTGAACGAACTCGATCGAACCGACATCGAGGCCTCGCGTCGGCTGGTTCGCCACCAGCAGGCGCACGTCGCGGGCGAGCTCCCGGGCGACGATGACCTTTTGTTGGTTGCCTCCCGACAAGGTGCCCACCGCCGTGGCAATCGAGGTAGCCCTGATGTCGTACTCGGCCATGCGCTTTTGCGCGCTCTTTTCGATGGCGTCGAGATGTAGCGACAGCCCGGACGCGTAGGGCGGACGGTTGTAGATGTCGAGGACGAGGTTCTCCGCGATCGAGAACCGCTCGACGATGCCGTCCTCCTGGCGGTCCTCGGGGATGTAGCTCACGCCCGACTCGAGCACGGTACGGGTCCTGGCACCGGTGAGGTCACGGCCGGCGACACGGATCTTTCCGGCCTTCACGTGCCCGAGGCCCAACAGCACCTCGCAGAGCTCGGTCTGGCCGTTGCCCTGGACGCCTGCAATTCCGACTATCTCGCCCCCGCGTACCTCGAAGGACACATCGTCGACCACCGCGCGCCCGGTGGCGTCCTCGACCCGGAGATGATCCACCTCCAAGATGACCTCGGCGGGCCGGGCGGGATCTTTGTGGACCTTGAGCTCGACTGCGCGACCGACCATAAGGGTTGCGAGCTCTTCGTCGGTCGCGGTCGGTGGCGGCGATCCGACGACCTTGCCGCGGCGGATGACCGTTATCCGGTCCGCGATCTCCTGTACTTCTTTCAGCTTGTGGCTGATGAAGATGATCGAGGTCCCCGAGGCCCTGAGATCGCGCATGATGCGGAACAGCTCTTCGGTCTCTCCAGGGGTAAGCACGGCCGTCGGCTCGTCCAAAATGAGCACGCTCGCGTCGCGGTGCAAGGCCTTTACGATCTCGACGCGTTGTTGGATCCCGACCGGGAGGTCCTCGACGACCGCGTCCGGGTCGAGGGCGAAACCGAAGCGGTTCGAGAGCTCCAGCACTTCCTTGCGGGCACGGCGGCGGTCGAGGAGGCCGAGGAACTTGGTGCGCTCCACGCCCAACATGACGTTCTCCGCGACGGTAAAGACCGGCACGAGCATGAAGTGCTGGTGGACCATGCCGATCCCCGCCGCAAGGGCGGCACGGGGGTTGGAGAACTCGACAGGCTTGCCGTCGAGGAGAATCTGGCCCTCGTCGGGTCGGAGCAGCCCGTAGAGGACGTTCATCAACGTCGACTTACCGGCTCCGTTCTCACCTAACAGCGCGTGGATCTCGCCCGGCTCGACGACGAGGTCGATGCTCTCGTTAGCGACGAGGCTCCCAAAGCGTTTGGTGATCCCACGCAACTCGAGTCGCAGCGCGGCCTCCCTAGCGAAAACGGCCCGTCCCGGGGCGGTACGTTACCTCACCACCCCGGGACGGGCACTAGTTAGAACTGGCTGCTGATTACACCGGGCTCTTGGTCGGGGTTGCGATCGAGCCGTTCTCGATTCCCGCCTTCACCGTCACGAGCTCTTTCTGCAAGCTCGCGGGCACCTTGGACTGCCACTGGTGGAATGGCGCAAGCGTCACACCGCCGTTCTTAAGGTTGCCGATGTAGTTCCCGCCCTTGAAGGTGCCGCCCTGGGCGGCGAAGATGGCTGCCTTCACGGACGCCTGGATGCCCTTTTCCACGCTCGTGATGAAGTACGGGCAGTACTTGGCGGCGCTGATGCAGCCGTCGGTGTCGACCCACTCCATGTTGACGTGCCCGCCGGCCTGGTCGGCCGACTTCACTGCCGCCGCAGCACCGAGACCCACGTTGCCGGCCACCGGGAAGATGATGTCGGCCTTCTCGGCGATGAAGGTGTTCGTGAGACGCTGGCCCTTGCCCTGGTCGGTGAAGTCACCGGTGAAGGAGCCCTTCTGGGTCTTCTCGTTCCACCCGAGCACCTGGACCTTGGTGTGGTGCTTCTTGTTGTAGTACTGCACGCCGTCGTAGTAACCGTCCATGTAGATCGTGACGGTCGGGTACTCGGCGCCACCGAAGGTCGCTACGACGCCGGTCTTCGACATGCCGGCGGCGAGGTAGCCGCCCAAGAAGCCGTCCTGCACCGTGTTGTACACGAGGGCGTCGATGTTCTTGACCGCGGGCGTGTAGGTGTAGTCGACGATGGCGAACTTCTGCTTGGGGTTCGCGACTGCCGCCTTCTGGGTGTCAGTGCCCATGGCGAAGCCGACGGTGACGATGATGCCGCACTTTTCCCCGATGAAGGTGTTGATGTTGGGGATGTAGTCGCTCTCGGAGCTCGAACTCAGGTACTTGCCTGTGATCTTGGTTGGCCTGCCTTGAACCGCCAGCTGCACGCCTTGCCACGAGGACGCGTTGAAAGACCTGTCGTCGATGCCGCCGGTGTCGGTCACCATGCAGGCAAGGAATTTTCCGGCGTGTGCCGCCTTGGCCGAGGTTTGGTGCACGGCTGCGAGCGGCTTCGACGTCGTCGCACCCGACGAAGCAGCTCCCGAGGCCAAAAGGCCTCCGATGCCAAGCACCAGGACCGACAACAGGATTAATCGCTTCATTTTCTGCGCCTCCCAGATGGACAGTAATAGTTACCGTTACGTTACGGTCTGGGGATCTCGCGCGCTAGGCCGACTTTTCCCCGCCCGATCTAACGGAACGTGGCCCAGTATGACATCGTTCCGAAACATTTGCCTGATTTACTGCCCACCGCTTCGGGGGACGGTTCAGGCGACCTGAGCGGTCCCCGGCCGAGGGACCAGGGCCGGGGACCGATGTCTCTCGGCTACACTGCGCGAGCCGGGTCGGCGCGAAGATCGCCCAGTTCACGGCTTGATTCTCTCAATGATCCGGAGGCGTGAGTGCCTGCGACCGTAGTGGTCGGAACGCAGTGGGGCGACGAGGGCAAGGGAAAGCTCACAGACCTGTTGGCCAAGGACGTCCAGGTCGTGGTCCGCTACCAGGGAGGCCACAACGCCGGCCACACCATCGTCGTCGGGGGCGAGACCTTCGCCCTGCAGCTCATCCCGAGCGGGATCCTCTATGACCATGTCGTGCCGGTCATCGGCAACGGGGTCGTGGTGGAGCCGAACGTGCTCCTGGCCGAGTGCGCCATGTTGAAACAGCGCGGAGTCGACGTGAGCCGCCTCGTGGTGTCGGGCAATGCTCATCTCGTGATGCCCTATCACATCGAGCTCGACCGGGTCACAGAGCGCTACTTAGGCAAGGCAAAGCTGGGCACCACCAAACGCGGTATCGGGCCCGCCTATGCCGACAAGGCCGCCCGCATAGGACTACGTGTCCAGGACCTGTTGGACGCGAAGATCTTCCGCCAGAAGCTCGATGTCGTCCTGCGGGAGAAAAACGCCGTCTTGGCCAAGGTGTACAACCGGCTTCCGGTCGATGGCGACCAGATCGCCGCGCAGTACCTCGACGAGGTCGCCCCGGCTTTGGCTCCGATGATCGGGGACTCGGTACGCCTCGTGCACGAGGCGCTCGACGCCGGACAGCAGGTCATGCTGGAAGGCGCCCAAGCGACCTTCTTGGACCTCGATCACGGCACGTATCCCTTTGTGACGTCCTCGAATCCGACGGCGGGGGGCGCATGCGTGGGCGCAGGGATCGGTCCGCGTGACGTCGACCGGGTCATCGGCATCGCCAAGGCCTACTTGACGCGAGTCGGGTCCGGACCGTTCCCCACCGAGGTCGAAGGCGAACAAGGCGACATGCTCGTCGAGCTCGGCCACGAGTACGGGACAAACACGGGCCGCAGGCGCCGCCCGGGATGGTTGGACCTCGTTCTTCTCGCTCACGCCGTGCGGCTGAACTCGTTGTCCGAGATAGCGGTCACCAAGCTCGATGTCCTGTCCGCCTTCGACACCCTCAAAGTCTGCGTCGGCTACCGGGACGGAGACGAGCTTTACGACCACGTGCCGTACCACCAGTCGGTGCTGCACCGGGTCAAGCCCGTCTACCGCGAGATGCCGGGATGGTGCTCGGATCTTTCGCAGGCGAGGACCGTATCTGATCTGCCCGGACAAGCGCGTGCCTATCTCGAGGCCATCGCCGAGTACACCGGGGTGCCGGTGACCTATGCGGGCGTCGGCCCGGGACGCGAGCAATACGTAGCTCTGGGGCCATGAGCAGGACAATGCACTACAGCCTCGCCGCGACAGGTGTCAGCCGAGGCCGAGTCTCGTGATCCCCCGTTACTCAATGCCGGAGATGGGAAGCATCTTCGAAGACGAGACGCGATTTAGCGTATGGCTCGAGATCGAACTTCTGGCCGTCGAGGCATTGTCCAAGCTCGGCATCGTCCCCGAAAGCCATGCGACGGCGTGTCGCGACCGCGCGCCAGACATAGACGCCGAGTTCGTCCGGCGCGTCGCGGAGCGTGAAGCTGTCACCGACCACGACGTCGCCGCCTTCGTCGACGTCGTGCAAGAGTCCATCGGCGCACCCGAGGGATCATGGATCCACTACGGCCTCACATCCTCAGATGTGACCGACACGGCCTTGTCGGCCACCCTTGTGCGAAGCGCAGATCTTCTGATCGACGCAGTCGCCGGCCTGGTGTCTGTTTTGAAGCGTCGCGCACTGGAGCTCGCTGAGGTGCCGATGATCGGGCGGACCCACGGCATGCACGCCGAGCCGACCACCTTCGGCAACAAGCTCGCCCTTTACTGCCTGCAGGCCGACCGCGACCGGACACGGCTGCAGGGTGCCAAAGAGGCCGTTCGCGTGGGCAAACTATCTGGAGCCGTCGGGACCTACTCGAACATCGACCCGTTCGTCGAACAGTACGTGTGCGACGCTCTCGGACTACGGCCGGTCCCCGCCACCCAGGTGATCGCCAGGGACCGCCACGCCGAGTACCTGTATTCCTGCGCTGCCCTCGGTACCACCATCGAGGCACTTGCCACAGAGATCCGCCATCTGCAACGTAGTGAGGTTGGCGAAGTCGAGGAACCCTTCAGGGCCGGGCAAAAGGGCTCGTCTGCCATGCCGCACAAGCGGAACCCGATCACCTCCGAGCGCCTCGTGGGCCTTGCCCGCGTGCTGCGCGGATACCTCGTGGCCGGCCTCGAAGACGTGGCTCTTTGGCACGAGCGTGACATTTCCCACAGTTCGGTCGAGCGGATAATTCTCCCGGACGCGAGCCTGGTCGCTTACTACGCGGCCAAGCGGATGACGCGACTCATCGACGGTCTGGTCGTCAATGCCGAGCGCATGCGTGAGAACCTCGTCGAGGGTTCTCACGGCCTTGTCTTCTCCCAGCCTGTGTTGCTAGCGCTCGTGGACTCGGGAATGACCCGCGAAGCCGCCTACCGGATAGTTCAGCGCGATGCCCGTATCTCCAACGAGCAGCGGCGCCAGTTCCGGGACGTTCTCTTGGAAGACCCGGAAGTCTCCGATGCCCTCGCCGACAAAGACGACGCGTCGGGCAGGCTCGACAAAGCCTTTGATCTCTCCCGATCGCTCGTCCATATCCGGCGCACCTTCGACGCCTTGGAACAAGTAGCTGGATAACTCGCCGGCACCGTACCGGCTATCGACCGAGCGGTCGCTACGAGCGCCGACTCCAGTGGATCCCGGCCCTCTGCAGAACCTCGGCCGTCACGCCTGCTTCACGCCATGTCGCGTAGTCGATTCCCTTGCGCGAGCCGTAATCTGCCGCGACCGCTACGAAAGCTTCTTCGAGCTCTGGAAGGTCGTCCTCGGCCTCAGCGCTCGCACCTTCGATTCGCCGCTCCAGGTTACGGCGCTCTTGAATCAGGTGGATCCGCTGCAAAGGATCAGCAGTAGCGAGCTTTGCCTCGAGGTCCTCGAGACGCGCCTTTAGGGTGTCCGCACTAGTCGAACGGCCGCGCCGTGGCTTGGACCGCTCGAGCGCAACGAGGTACCGACGCACTGCATTTCCCTGCCGGCGACCCTCGGCCAGCGCGTCTTTGTGCGACGGTGAGAGACCAGGCTTGCTTGGCTTTTTTCTTGGTGGCATACATCAAGTATTACCCATGACGACGCTGTAATCCAATGCGGGTTTAACCGATCATCGTGTTGGGCACTTATCTGGGGCGACACAGCCCTACACCCCGGACCTTCCGCGGTCGCGGAATGACGCCCGAGACGAGTACGACAGATGGGCGGGCGATGACAGTGCGAAAGACGAAAGCCTTGATATTCACAATGTATTCCGCCATCGGTCAGGCCGCGTCGGTTCCCGCTAAAGCGAGCCGCAGAGCCTTACGAGCCGCGCCATGCATGCTCGAAGGCAACCTGATGACGGTGGAATTGTGCTCTCCCGGTCGCGTCGGCTCGACCACGGCAATTTCACAAGACCGGGATTCATTCCGGTCTTGTGGCGGAGAAGATTCAGTCGCGCTGGATTAGGAAGGTGCCCGTCGAGCGGCTCACGAGACGACCCTTTTCGTCCTCGATTCGCGCCTCGGCAAAGGCAACCTGCTTCGCCTTGCGCATGACCGCGCCGCGCACCGCAAGCCGCTCGCCACATACAGCCGGGCGCATGGTCTCGGTTTTAAGCTCGAGGGCGGCGCCGGTGGCGTCCTTGCCCGACAGACCGGCATTAACGGCAAAGCTCATCGCGGCGTCGAGCACGACCGCGTGGACGCCGGCCTGCACTATTCCTTTGTGGTCACAAGCCACCGACTTTGGCTCCCACGAGGCGGTTGCCCAGCCGGCCCTGTCATCGTCTTCGATCCCGTAATCGTCGAAACACACGCCGATCGCGTCGAGGATCGGCACGCTGCTCTCGCCAAGCCACCGAGTCATGTCCTTTCCCGCACGGGAACCTTTGGGGCTTTTATCAGCGGGAGTTTTGGTTGGCACGACTTCACGGTACTCCCGGTTGACTACTTCGGCGCAGCGCCCAAAGCGCGTCGCTATGGTTGAGCTATGCCAGCTGCGGTCATCATCGACGCCGTACGCACTCCGGGCGGCAAGCGCAATGGGAAGCTTTCCTTCTGGCACCCGGCCGATCTTTCCGCCGAGGTACTGAAGGCGCTCGTGGTTCGCAACGACATCGACCCGGGGATCATCGACGACGTGATCATGGGTTGCCTCAGCCAAGTCGGCGATCAGGCGCTGAACATCGGGCGCAACGCCGTGCTTGCTGCCGGCTTTCCCGAGTCGGTTCCCGCAGTGACCATCGATCGCCAATGCGGCTCGTCCCAACAAGCGCTCCACTTTGCTGCACAAGGCGTGATGGCCGGTGCCTATGAGGTTGCGATCGCCGCCGGCGTCGAGGCCATGACCCGTGTCCCGCTCGGGGCCTCGATCGGTTCGGGTGCGGGCTTTCCCTTCGGCCCTCGAGTTTCGGCGCGCTATGAGCCTGTCGGGGGCCTGGTGAACCAAGGAATCGCTGGCGAGATGGTGGCCGACAAGTGGGGCCTTTCGCGAGAGGATCTCGACACCTTCGCCGCCCGTAGTCAACAGCTTGCGGCAGTCGCGATGGCAGAATCACGCTTCGGCCGTGAGCTGGTTCCCGTCGCCGTAAAGGACGCCGATGGCCAGGAGACCGGCGAGGCTTTGCGTGCCGACGAGGGCGTCCGCCCCGAGACGACTGTCGAGACCCTCGCCGGGCTTAAGCCTTCCTTCAAACCGGACGGCAAGCTCACCGCTGGCAACTCGTCGCAGATCACCGACGGGGCCTCGGCTGTCCTTGTCATGAGCGAGGAAAGGGCGGCGAAACTCGGCTTGCGGCCGCGGGCACGCTTTGTCGAATTCGCCGTCGTCGGTGTCGACCCTGTGACCATGTTGACCGGACCGATACCCGCTACGACAAAGGTATTGCAGCGCGCCGGTATGAGCCTTTTTGACATGGACCTCATCGAGATCAACGAGGCCTTCGCCTCGGTCGTGCTCGCATGGGCAAAAGAGCACCACCCGGACCTCGCGCGGGTGAACGTCAATGGTGGCGCCATCGCCCTCGGCCATCCGATCGGCGCCTCAGGCACCAAGCTCATGGCGACCTTGCTCTGCGAGCTGGAGCGCTCCGGGGGCCGCTACGGCCTGCAGACGATGTGCGAAGGCGGCGGGCTCGCCAACGCGACCATCATCGAGCGCCTCGGTTGACTTAGCCGGGCATCAAGATCCCGGCCGAGCCTCGAGAGGCGAAGAACGCCACCCGAAGCTCAGTGGTACTGGGTGGCCATCATGGCCCCCACCACGATCCCGATCAGGCCGCCGACGAGGTACCAATTATTCGTACCACCGGGCATGATCCCGACGTAGTTGCCCACGATCAGCAAGAGCCCGATGATGAGCAGGCCCAGCAGCACCGGCCCGTACCAGCGGGGGCTCTGGCGGACGCTCTTTGGGATCGGAGCGGTGTAGCGCTTGTTGACCTCGCGGGAGTCCTTGGGCGGCGTGGCGCGGCCCGTCGAGGCAGTCTTCTTCTTCGAGGGGATGCCTTCGTCTGACCCCTGGCGTGCCTTGGCCACGGACAACGAGGATACCTATGAATCGACGGGACCGGTAACCTCGACCTCTGTGGGGATCAAAGTGGCCGTCGTCGACAACTACGACAGCTTCGTCTACAACCTCGTCCAGTACCTGGGCGAGCTCGGAGCCGAGCCGGTGGTGGTCCGCAACGACGCCATCGATGTCGCAGGTCTGAGGGCGCTCGGGGCCGCTGCGCTGCTCGTGTCGCCCGGGCCGGGACGGCCCGAGCAGGCAGGCGTGAGCCTGGCCGCAATCGAAGAGCTCGGGACCGAAGGCCTCCCCGTGCTTGGCGTCTGCCTCGGCCACCAGTGCATCGGGCAGGTGTTCGGTGGACGCGTCGTACGGGCCCCCGAGATCCTTCACGGCAAGGCGTCGCCGATTCGCCACGATGGGCGTGGCGTGTTCAAGGGACTACCCGAGGTCTTCGACGCCACCAGGTACCACTCGCTCGTCGTCGAAGCCGACTCGGTCCCCGCATGCCTCGAGGTGTCCGCCCGAACAGGCGACGGCATAGTCATGGGGCTGCGACACAGGACCCTTCCCATAGAGGGCGTGCAGTTTCACCCCGAGTCGATTCTCACCGGCCAGGCCGGCCACGACCTGCTGGCTAACTTCTTAGAGCTCGCGTCGGCGGCCGTTTCTGCCTGAGCAGGCCGGACCGTACCTCACAAAGGCGCGTCGGCCGACCCGAGCCCTTTGTCCCGGCGCGCTAGCCGCCGATCCCGCCTATCCCCGAGATCGTGGGTTGGGTGGTCGTAGTCGTGGTCGTGGACGTCGTGGTCGTGGACGTGGTTGTGGTTGTACTGGTCGTGGTTGTAGTGGCTAGCGGCTGCTCGACGTCGATGGTGACGGTCGAGCCGGGCGATACCTGGGTTCCCGGTGCCGGCGATTGGTCCGTCACGTGTCCCGGCTGGAAGGCGGGGTTGTTGACAAGCACGACAAGCGATTTGAGTTTGGCCTGTTGAATGAGCCTTATCGCCGTCGCCTCGAGTCTGTACTGCACATTCGGAACATAAGCCGGTGGGCCGAGGGACACGATGAGGTCGACCGTCGAACCCTGTTGCACGACGGGGCCGGGCCGCGGGTAGGTAGTGATGACGTCGTTCACGGGCACAGTCGTCGAGAAGCTCTGGCGCCCGAAGGCCACTGAGAACTTCTTGATGTTGAGCGCGGTTGTCGCGGTGTCCACGGACTCGCCGACGACGCCCTGTGACGGAATGGCCACGTTCACACCCTTGGCGACGGTGAGGGTCACGGTCGTGCCGATTGGATAGTCGATTCCAGTTTGCGGGTCTTCGTGCAGGACGGTACCGACTATCGCCTGGTTCGAGACGGGGGTGTAGATGATCTTTACCCTGAAGCCGGCGTTGATGAGCGCCGCCTGGGCCTGGGTGGCGTTCTCGCTCACCACATAGGGCAGGTAGACCTGTTTGGGCGGCGGCGGACCGTTGGAGACGGTCAGGTGCACCGTGTCACCCTTTGTCACCAGCACGTTCGCGGTCGGATTCTGATTGATCACGAGTCCCTTACCGACCTTGGTGTCGATGATGAAGCTCGCCGTCGGAACCAGGCCGTCCCTTGTCAGCTGTGACTCGGCCTGGTGATAGGGCATGCCCTGCACGTCTCGCAGGCGCAAGGACGTCTTCCCGCCGAAATAGCCGAGGGAGCGCCCGCCGAAGTAGCCGATTGCACCGAGGGCCGCGAGCAGCACGACGGCGGCCGCAGCCCATGGGATCCAGCGCCGTTTCGGGTACTCGGTGGGGCCGCCGCCTGATCCGCCCTTAGCTGCCGTGACCGTCTCTTGCACCGTGGTCGGCGCCCCTGCGGGACCGGTCGCGGTCAACATCAGGGTCTGGTCGGTCGCAACTGCAGTCGTCTGGGCAAGCACGCCGGTCGTCGCCGGCGGCGAGGCGAGAACAGGCTGTCCGCGCATGAAGCGCTCGAGATCGTCGTGAAGGTCCTGCGCCGTGGCATAGCGGGCCTGCGGCTGCTTGGCCATTGCCTGCATGATGATCGCCTCGAGGTCACGCGGAACGCGCGGCTCGATCTCACTTGGGAGGGCGGCGGTCTCCGACACGTGCTTGTAGGCGATCGCAACGGGCGTGTCGGCAGTGAAGGGCGGGCGGCCCGTGACCATCTCGTAGAGGACGACTCCGAGCGCGTAGACGTCGCTACGGCCGTCGACGCCGAGGCCTTGAGCCTGCTCGGGCGAGAAGTAGGTGGCCGTGCCCATGACCAACCCGGTCTGGGTGACGGTCTCGCTCTGGCCGATGGCGCGGGCGATGCCGAAATCCGCGACCTTCACCTGGCCGTCGACGGTGATCAGGACGTTGCCGGGCTTCACGTCACGATGGACTACACCGTGGCGATGGGCGTAGCTGAGAGCCTTGGCTATGTCAGCTGCGATGGCGGCGGCCCGCGTCGGAGACAGCGGCGCCTGGGTGCGGATGATCGAGGAAAGAGGCTCGCCGTCCACGTACTCCATGACGATGAAGTACGTACGGTCTGCCTCGCCCCAGTCGAAGACGGGGACGATGTTCGGATGAGAGAGATTCGCCGCCGCCTGGGCCTCCCGGCGGAACCGCTCCACGAAAGAATGGTCCGAGGACAGCTCTGGAAAGAGCATCTTCAGGGCCACCGGGCGGTCCAAGAGCAGGTCATGAGCGAGATAGACCTGCGCAGTCCCGCCACGGGCGATCTGACGGTTTAGCTCGTAGCGGCCGTTGTAAACCGGGGGAGGGGTCTCTGGCATTGTCGGGGGAAGCCTATTCCCCGGACCACCACGACCGGGGAACCGCTCTGGGGGGAAGGTACTGCTCATTGCTGCAGCGCCAAGGCTTTTTGCAGGACGGCCTTGACGACCGGCCCGGCCTCCTGGGCGCCTGTCACGTTATGGCAGTTGCCACCTGGCGGGATGGGGACGATTGCCGCTACCGCGACTGTCGGGGTCTGGCCTGGTCCGGCCGGTGCGGTGGCGATGAGCCAATTGTACGTGCCACAGCCGGTCCCATTGATCTGTGCGGTACCGGTCTTTGCCGCGACCGGTGGGAATTGGTAGGAGGGGAACATCCCGTAGGCAGTGCCGAGGGGGTTCTCGGTGACACCCAACATGAGGGTGCGCACCGCATTGGCCGTGCTCACAGACGTGGCTCGCCTCCACTGGTGCGGTTGATATGTCTCGACGACCTTGCCTTCGTTGTCAACGATCTGATGCAACAGGTGCGGCGCCATGATGACGCCATTGTCGGCGATGCCCGCCGCTACTAGGGCCATCTGCAATGTCGTCGCTGTCACGTTCTCCTGTCCTATCGCCGATTTCATGAGGCCCGGGATGTCACCTGCGAAGTCCCGGGGCGTAGGGAAGTTCGACGCTGCCGCCTCGCCCTGGGGCAGGTCTATCGGCGGCACGCTGTCGAAGCCGAAGTTGGTTGCCTCGGTGTACAGCTTCTGTGCGCCGAGGCTCTGGCCGACGAGGGCGAAGGAGGTGTCGCACGAACGGGCGAACACCTGGGTGAGGTTGCCGCCGCAGTACTCGGAGCCGAAGTTGTAGAGCTGCACCCCGGCGGTGTCGGGGAGAGTGATCGAGGACACGGACTTGAAGAAGTGCGTCGCGAGCTGCGGTGCCTGGTCGAATATGGCCGAGGAGTCGACGACCTTGAAGGTCGACCCGGGGGCCCGTGCCTGGGCCGTCGCGTAGTTGATCAACGCGCCGGTGTTCAAAAGCTGGTTGTAGCTCTTGAGCACGGCGTTGTAATTATGGACCGCGAACAGGTTCGGGTTGAAGGTCGGGTTGCCGTACATGGCGAGGATGGCCCCGGTCTGCGGATCGAGGGCGACCACCGCTCCTGTCCGTCCGCCAAGTGCAGCCGCGGCGGCGCTTTGGAGGGTGCTCGAGACCGTAAGGGTGATGTCGTCGGTCGTCTGGTGCTGGGTGAGCAACTGGCCGAGGGAGTTCGCCGGAGAATTGTGCTGACTGAGGTAGGTGAAGTACTCGGATTCGAGCCCGGTTGCGCTCCCTGCGGCGACTGAGTTGTAACCGGTTAAGTCCGCAAAAAGAGCAGCCGTCGCCGGGGGATAGATCCGCAGCTCCCCGTAGCCGTCCTTGGTGGGCTTGGAGTAGGCGAGCGTGGATCCGTCCGCGCTGTAGATGTCGCCGCGGGGGAGCTGGTAGACGTCCGGTTGGTTGACGATGTTGTCGGGGTTGTTGACCAGCGATTGGGCCTGGCGGACTTGGAAGTTGTTCAGCTGGAGGAATAGCAGGACAAAGCACGCCATGAGGACGAAACCGATCCAGCGGATACGACGATTGATCATCGGGCCGTCACCATCACCGAACCGCCGTCGTTCTGACCGCGCCCGGCGCTGTTGTCGTCGGGGTCGTGGCGCCACCGGGCAGGGTCGTCGTCGTGGTCGTGGGCGCAGCGACACTCGATGTGTTGGTACCCGCAAGGCCCGTAGTCGTGGTCCTCGAGGCGGTACCGGGTGTCACGACCGGATGAGACGTCGTCGTTACGCCAGAGTGAGAGATCGTGGTCGTCACTCCCGGTGCCGGTGCGGTCGTCGTTGTCGTCGTGGTAACGGGATCCGGGGTGACGCGTGACCGCTCGAGCGAGAGATCGTGCACGAGGTTCCGAGCCGCCTGATAGGAGCTCTCCTCCATCCCTTGCTTTAAGTAGACGACGTTCGACGCTAAAAGATCGGTCGGCTTGAGCGTCGTGCGCTCGACGACCGAAGGCTTGAACCACAAAAGTCCTCCGGGCCGCCCCTGGAAGATGGCTACGTACCCACCATCGAGACCGACGAAGAAAGATGCGTTGTTGAACCAGACGACGACGCCGGCCGCTCCCCCGAACACGACCACGAACACGAGCACGAACAGCGCCACCCGGACCGTCACGACCCTGTCCCCACGAGTTCGTTGTCGTCTTTGGCGTCTCTTCTGGGGGACGAGAACAACCGGCCTTGTGTAACCGGGCCTTCGAGCCGTCACTGGCGCCGTTGTCGCAACCGAAGCCTGCGCAGGCTTGCGAGACGGCGAAACTGGAGCTTGCGGCTCCGCGGACGCGAGGGCGACCGCTTCGGTGATCGCGTCCGATTCGCCCGCCACTGCCGGCTCTGGCGTGCCACCGACGGACTCGGGGAGTATCACGACGTCATCGGATTCCGCCGATGCGTCGTCTGCGACGACCTCGACGACGACGACTGTCACGTTGTCGGTCCCGCCGCGCTGCAGGGCGAGACGGACGAGCTCGCTCGCCGCGGACTCGATGTCCGCGTTTTCGACGAGAACCTGAGCGATCTCCTGCTCGCCGAGCTCGTTGGTGAGTCCGTCGCTGCACAAAAGCAGCACGCTGCCGGGCTGGAGGTCAAGCTCCCAGCAGTCTGTTTCGATGTTGGGCTCGATCCCGAGCACGCGGGTCAATATGTGCCTGTGCGGGTGCACGGCCGCCTCTTCGGGTGTCAGCTCGCCGCTTCGGACCATTTCTTCTACGACACTGTGGTCCTCGGTCAGTTTGTGGACGCGCTTTTCGGCCCGGTCGAGGAGGTAGCCCCGCGAATCGCCGACGTTTACAAGGGCAAGGCGGAGCTGGCCGTCCGGCTCGTCACCGACGAGCGCCGCCGCGGTGAGGGTTGTGCCCATGCCGCGAAGGCTGCGGTCGGACCTGCTGCGTTGATAGATAGCGTCGTTCGCGTCGCTCACGGCTGCCAGCAGTCCCTGGGTCGTACGGTCGTTCCGGTACGCCTCCAGCAGGTGCTCAACGGCGATCCGCGCCGCGACCTCCCCACCGAGGTGACCTCCCATCCCGTCCGCGACGGCTGCGAGGTCGCTCGTCGCCAGAGCCAAGTCCTCGTTCGAGGCTCGTAGGTAGCCGGTGTGGGTCGCGGCCGCGGTCCGGAGCCTGCTCATCGTGCGACCTCTAGGACCGTGCTCCCCACCTTTACGCGATCCCCGCGTCGGAGCCGAACGGGGATCTCCAGGCGTTCGTCGTTCAAAAAGGTGCCGTTCGTGGAGCCGAGGTCCTCGATCCAAAGCTCGCCGCTGCGCCTGAACACGCGGGCATGGATGGACGAAGCGAATGTGTCGTCGTCGAGCGGCACCGCGCATCCCGGCGACCGACCGACGGTCACCTCGTCACCGAGTTCGAAGACACGGCCTCGTCGTTGGGGAGGATCGACTACGCGAAGGCGCAGCGCGAGTGCCTTGTCGGCCGCCACCGGGGCGGCCGCGGGAGCCTGGGGCGCCTGTTCGACCCGGGAACGGCGCACCTCGACCCACACCATGCGGGCTGCATAAACGAAGAACAGCCAGATCGCTGCGAGCAAGAAGTACCGCAGGATCTCTAAGAGGGAGTGCGGCATGAGGTCCAGATCACCTAGGAGGGCTCGAACCTCAGCGAAGTCGTCCCGACCGAGATCACGTCGCCGGCTACGAGACGGTGCTCACGGATCGGGACGCCGTTGACCCGTGTCCCGTTGGTCGAGCCCAGATCCACGACGAAGATCGCGTCGCCTTCACGACGCACTTGAGCATGGCGGCGCGAGACATTCGGGTCGTCAAGGACGATGGCACACTCGGGGAGGCGGCCGATGGTGAGCACCTGAGAACCGATGCCGACGCGCCGACCGTCGGGGAACACGAGCCAGTCGGTCGGACGGTCCTCTCCCTCGACGAGCTCGCTCTCGATCGCGAAGGTGCTGACCGAAAGGTCGGGATCGACGTGGAGATCCACCTTCACCGGGCCGACGAACTGATAGCCCTCCCGGCCGGCATGCTCGCGCACCGCGGCTACGAGTTCGCGTTCCAACGACCCGCCGAAGTCGGCGAACCGGTCGAAATCCTCCGTTGCCAAAAAGACGCGGAATTGGTTCGGCACGATGAAACCATGAATACCCACGGCCCGACGCAGATCCATCTCACGCGTCAGCCTCCGGCCTAGCTCGATGGGTTGGAGCTGGCCGCGGAACGCTTTGGCAAACGCGCCTTCGACCAGACGCTCGAGGCGACGCTCGAACTGCTGCAATCCCATGGTGCCCACACACTACCGGCGCGGTGAACAGCCACGATGGCGCGAGACCGCCGAGGTGCCTCGCGCGGGCGCCTTGGGAAGCGGGTGGCTTCGGCGGCTATCGTCTCGGCAACGGGCGAGTGGCGGAATTGGCAGACGCGCAGGATTCAGGTTCCTGTGTCCGCAAGGACGTGGGGGTTCAAGTCCCCCCTCGCCCACTGAAATTTGGTTGTCGCGGGCTCGCGCTCTGTCCCGGGTCGCGACAGCCGGCGCCGCGGCCGAGCTTCACTCCCGACATCTAGATCGGGACACAACTGCGTGTTAGAAACGACCACCATGACGGTGCCCCCGATCCTCGGCGCACGATAAGTGGACTACTGGGACCGGTACTGCCGATTCATACAGAATCGTGCCGCTTCCCGAATTGCGTCGGTCGATGACGCACGCCGTCTTTCCTACCGCCGTGTGCCCCGCACCGTGTTCGAGTACATAGACGGCGGGGGCGGAGCCGGGCTGACGAAAAAGGCGAACCGCGCGGCCATCGAGGCCGTCCAGTTCCGCCCTCAAGTAGGCGTGACGATGGGCGTGCCCGGCCCGGAGCTTTCCACCTCGGTCCTCGGTGTCGCATTGTCCATGCCGCTTTTGATGAGCCCGGTCGGCTTCACTCGGATGATGAGCCCTCTCGGCGATATCGCCGGCGCCCGGGCGGCAGGAAAGGCCGGGACGATCTTCACGCTCAGCTCGATGACCGGGCACCAGATGGGCGAAGTCATGGACGCGGCGACGGGCCCGGCGTGGTTCCAGCTCTACTTCCTCGGCGGCCGCGGCGGAGCCGAGCAACTCGTGGTCAGAGCCAAGGAAGCCGGCTACAGCGCGCTCGTGCTCACCTTAGACACCCAGATCCCCGGTAATCGTGAAGCCGAAGCGCGAAGCGGGCTGAGCCCTCCGATAAGGGTCAACCGCCCGACCATCATCAAGATGGCGCCCCAGGTGGCGCGCCGTCCCGGGTGGCTGATCGACCTCGTGCACGACCGGTTCCAGCTGGAAATGATCAACGCCGCCACCGTCGGCCCGGGCGAGCATCCGATGTCGGTTCCCGACGCTTTGCTGCACTGGATAGCCGCGCCACCCAGGTGGGAGGACTTCACATGGTTGCGCGAGCAATGGGGTGGGCCGATCATCGCCAAGGGGATAATGACCGGTGACGACGCCAAGCGAGCGGTCGACGCCGGTGCTGACGCCATCATCGTGTCCAATCACGGCGGCCGACAGCTCGACTCGGTGCCGGGCGCGCTCGAGTCCCTCGTCGAGGTCGTCGAGGCAGTCGGGACTCAGGTGGAGGTCTTGGTCGACGGCGGGTTCCGGCGCGGCGAGGACGTGGTGAAGGCAGTCGCGCTCGGGGCACGCGCCGCCATGATCGGGCGCGCGTGGGCCTATGGTCTCGCCGCGGCCGGGGAGCCGGGCGTGGACCGCATACTGAGATTGTTCCGCGACGATCTGGACCGAACTCTCAGGCTTTTGGGCTGCGCGTCGCTCGCGGAGCTGAACCGCGGCTGCCTTCGCGTTCCGAGCGACTGGTAGCTTCACCTAGCGCTCGGGCCTGGACGGGGTATCATGGCCCTGCACCAGTCGCCACCACGCAGGCTGAGTGCTGTGCTGGTATCCATTACTGGACTCCCGCTCTAATGTGCGTGGAGCAAGAGGAGTTCCAGAAAATGGCAGTAGGTACTGTGAAGTGGTTCAACGCCACCAAGGGTTTCGGGTTCATTGCACCCGACGGCGGCGGCGAGGACCTCTTCGTTCACCAGTCAGAGATTCAAGCGCAGGGCTACCGCGAGCTGCTCGAAGGCCAAAGGGTTGAGTTCGAGATCACCCAGGGCAAAAAAGGCATGCAAGCAAGCAGCGTCCGCGCGATCTGAAGTCCCCACGCCCGCAGCCGGGAGGCTGCGGGCGTGACCTGCAGCCAAAGGAGCCCGTCGTGGCCAACAAGTCGCCACAAAAAGACTCGGGCAAGAAGCCCGGTAAGTCCCTCAAGGAAAAGCGCGCCGCCAAGAAGGCCAAGCAGGCACCGACAAAGATCGGAACTACAAAGCCCGCTTGAGCCGCCCGGGCAAGCAAGCGCGCCCGCGATCCTGCAGTCTCTTACAGACTCCGGTGGGTCGTTCGCGCCACCGATCTGACAGGATGTTCAGGTGAGCGACGTCTACGACGACGGTCCCCCGGTGGCCGAGAAACCGGACCCCTTCGTCGCGCCTGATGCCGCGGACGCGGTATCGCTGGACAGCGAGATCGACTACGACGACGAGCAGGAGGAGGACCAGGCCCCTCTCGACGTCGTCGAGGCGATCGAGGCGGGCGTGTTGTTCGACGACCCGGAGATCGTCACCGACGACGATCTCGACGACGATCTGTGACCCAGGAGCCGGTCAGCGCCGCTCAGAGCCCTATTGCCGGCTAGCCGGTCGCTCCGGGCATGAAAGAAGCCGTGGCCGGGACGAAACTCGCGCTCGCAAGGACGGCCTTGCCGGTCACGACATAAGCCGAGCTGATCTTTCCCGTCCCTGACGGCAGCGTGACGCCCCAGGCACCGTAACCGTGGTCGAGCCAGAAGGTGCCGAGTTGGACCTTCGAGCCGTTGGCCAGGCGCACCTCACAGGTCGCCGAACCGGACCACGATCCGGCATCGAGGCTCATGTAGAGCCAGCTCGTGACCCCGGATGATCCGGGACCGGGATTCGAGTACACCGTGACATAGCCGATGGCATGTCCTCCCGACACGAGCTCCCGGGTGGTGACCCGACCGCCCTGCTCGGTGCCGAACCCAGAGCGTCCGACAGCCGGGGGGCCGCCGCGCACGAGCCAGCCGGCACCCAAACCCGCGCCGAGTGCGATGACCGCCAGCAGGCCGGCGAAAACCAGCGACGGCCGGCGCAACTTCCACCACTTGACCACAGGCTGGCGGGCACGGCCGGCACCGAGCCGCTCGGCGAGGCGCACCTCGAAGCCGAGAGGAGGCTCGATACCAGGGATCACCTCGAGCATCGAGTCTGCTGCGGCCGACAGCTGCTCCATGTCCGCTTGGCACTTGGGGCACAGCGCGACGTGCCCAAGGGCCTCGGCCCGTTCGCGCCCTGTCGCTATGCCGAGGGCGAGCTCGGCGAGCTCGCCCGAGTACCGGGCGCATTCGGGCCCGGAGGCCATCTCGTCACCGGTCATCGCCGGCTCCCTTCGGTCGTCATTGCCTCGCGTAACTTCGTCAGGCCCGCTCGGACCCTCGTCTTTGCGGTCCCGAGCGGGATGGACTCCGAGGTGCTGATCTCGGCCGCTGTCATCCCGTAGAAGTAGGCGAGCACGAGCGCTCTTCGCTGCTCGGCGGGAAGCCCGGACAACGCCAGGTGGAGCCCCCTGGCAGCATCGGCGCTCAAGGCTTTGGCCTCGGGGGAGGCTTCGTTGCTCACGAGACCGAGGTTGATCAGATCGTCGGGGTCGGTCGGGACGGCCCGGCGCATGCGCAGGGCGTCGATGGTCAGATTGCGGGCGATCGTCAGCACCCATGTGGAAACAGCGCCGCGGCGAGGGTCGTAGACGGGCGCGTGCCGCCATGCCCTCATCAACGACTCCTGGGCTATGTCCTCCGCGAGTGCGGCATCGCCGACCATCCCCACAGCGAGCCCGAACACCCTTGCCTGATACCTCCTGACGAACACGAGCCCGGCCCTGTCGTCGCCGTGGGCCATGCCGGCGAGCAACGACTCGTCGGACGGCCCGTTTTCCGGCTCGCGCGTACGTCTCATCACAAGGGGTACGGCCGAGACGCTCTGACAGATTGCCGACGGTGCTCCCGGGCGCCAACCGCAAGCGGCGAACCCCGGTCCTGGCAGAGCAGAAATACCAGCAGGGCCAAAGACTAACGGCAGGCGTAGCGACCCGCGAGAATCCGCAGAGCAAATGGGTCAGCGGCAAAGTAGATTCCCGCAGGTGAGCGGCGCCAGCGGACCTGCACGACATCCTGCACGGCATTCGGCCCCCCGCCGGTACCCGCCGAAGGTCTACCGGCGTCGGCGACTGGCAGCGGTGCTCTCAGCCGCTCTCGTCATAGCGGTGATCTTCGGGCTCGTCAGCCTTGCCGGAAGCGGCTCGGGTGGGCCTTCGAGGACGACGACC
>ODAK010001974.1_pt1 | contig 21783 bp, 18 predicted proteins | sample 1539591 | NCBI WGS metagenome assembly ODAK01 (sample SAMEA3539303, study PRJEB22396) | soil metagenome | biome: tundra; feature: field; material: soil | place: USA | collected 2010-05 | depth 0.15 m | reverse complement strand
CCTTCCTGCGCCAGTGTCACCGGCGCGCTCCGTTCCTGTTTTTCAACGGCAACACGTTTGCCGACATTGGCCGTCAGATTGCCGCCGCCATTTTTGCCGAACTGCCGCACGGTCGCCTGCGCGAAGTCATTTCTGCCGTGGCCCACTTCATCGCGGGTGTGCTGGATCACGAAACACTCGTGCGCGTCGTGAATGAGCTTTCCACCAGCGCCAGTCTCCAACCCGGCGACCGCGTGAAAACGTTGCGGGGCTCCATGCATGGAACGATTCTCCGCGTGCTGCCGGACGGACGCGTGGTCTGGCGCGCGGATTCCGGCGCGGAACTGACCGGCCTGCCGGAAAGCTTGATTCGCGAACAGAAACCGTGACACTCAATGCTCAACCATGAACCTTCATCCAGCTTGCGGCATTGACGCGACGAAGAAAATTCCCGGCGAAGGTTTCAAGCGCGCCTGGCCGCCGCTCATCAAGATGGATGAAGCGGTGAAGGCGAGGGTGGAGAAATTACTTTCAATTAAACCTTAAAGCAGATGCCAGCACCCAACAACAATTTACCTTCGGCTAAAACACCGACACTTGTCATCGACTCAAGTGTAATCCGAAAGCATCTTTTCAAAGGTTGGCCAGTTTTGAATCGCGTTGCCGTAATTGCGCGCTCGGGAAAAATAAATCTTTGTATTCCATGGTTAGTCGAGCAAGAGGTGCTTTCTGGAATCGAGAAGCATGTTGATGAATTGACCGGACACGAGACTTTTCTTGCAAACGTCAGGCTCATTGCACCGTTAAGCAGTGACCCCGAAAATGTTCGAACACTTTGTGATAATTTCGAAAAGTTGCGCCCCACGATTTGCGACGAAGCCAGAAGTCGCTTTCAACATTGGCTAGAGACCAGTCAGGCCGAGAGGCTTCCACTAAAGCCCGAGCATACGGAAAAGGTTTTCAATGCTTACTTTGCAGGCGATGTGCCGTTTGATAAACCCAAGAATCGAGAACACTTGCCAGATGCGTTTATTTTCAACACGGTGCTGGATTTGGTTAATCGAGGCTGCGAAGTGTGGTTTTTGGCGGCAGATGGGCAGTTGCGGGAATCGTTGCGACAAACCAAGGGAGTTCGTATTTATCGTGTTTTCCAATTGCTGTTCGAAGACCTGCAAATTCCGTTTGATTACGCGCAGCAGCAAGCACTCAGCCTTATCTTGCCCGATACTGAAGCACTTTGCGAATCAGCGCGGATTTCATTGCGTTCGGAGCTTTGTGGGCAGTCTCTGCGATATGGCGGTAGCGAACATTCAACAACTCCGAGAATCCACGAGGTTCAGCAAGTGCGGAATCTATTAGTTGACCGGCAAAGTATAATGCACGTTGATGACAGCACTTTGCTAACTGCATTCGAAGCCGACATTGTAGTGCAAGCTGTTCAAAGGATTATCAACAACCGGGATGTGACGGAACGTTTGTCCGAGTTTGTTATCTCGATTCGCGGACATTTTCTGGTCGCAATCGATAGAACGGAGAATGCGAAACAAAAAATTACGAGCGTTGAGCTAGTTGACTTCGAAATTGGCACAATGGAAGAAAATGCTGGAGGTCAAATCCTGCAATCAATTCCTCCACAACCAAAAGTGGTTTCTAAATTTGAGGATAATTTTGAGAACATTATTCAAAATGAAGATGGTGGACTTGTCGTTGTAGTTGGTTCAACTTTGCGCAATCGCCGACTGGTAGCCGAACATCTTATTGCCGCCAGAAAGAAATATGCGTCGCTCCTTGGATTTCGTCCTCTTCTTCCTAAAACAAAAATCGAGTTTCAGGATTGTGACAACGACGATCATAAATCCCTGATGTTGCTTTTGAAAAAAGTAGACGACGGCGACCTGGATGCGCTGGGGCTTTCCTGCGAAGACGCCGATTGGATGACGGTCAAAATGATTGACTCCTTACGAGAATCTAATTGCTTCATAGTTGCCACAATGAAATCTCTCAACAATCGCTCTGCTGTTGTTCGTCACCTAACCAAAATTACAGGCGGCACAACTGATCTTAAATACCTGTCCGCGATAGCATGGATTCAAGAAGTCACGGCTGAAACGATTACTTTTGCAATTTGTCAACACAGCGAGTGGGAAGACGGCAGTTGGGAAGCCGTGCTTCGACGCGACGAAATGTTGCAGGGAAAACCCATTTCCTGATTTGTAGGCTCTGGCATCGGAATCACGCGTCGGGCGGCGGCAGGAATTCCAGCCCGGATTTTTTCGCCATCTCCATCCCGCGCGGGATGTCCTGCGGTTGCTGCGGGTCTTTGCAGACGGCCACCAGCGCGCCGATTTCCTCGGACAATTCGGAAAAGCCGTGAAAAGAAAAGTCGAGGAGTTGCTGAAGTTCCGTTAGCCTGCGCCGGTATTGATGAGCGCCCCTACCGAAACCCGCAAGCTCGCCGCGATCATGTTCACCGACATGGTGGGCTACAGCGCACTCTCCCAGCGGAACGAAAAGCTCGCGCAGGAGTTGCTCGAGGAACATCGCGCGTTGCTGCGAACGCTCTTCCCGCGTTTCAACGGCAACGAAATCAAAACCATCGGTGACGCGTTTCTCGTGGAGTTTCACAGCGCGCTTGAAGCCGCGCAATGCGCCATTGAAATCCAGCGTGCGCTCGCCAAGCGCAATCACGATGTGCCGAATGACCGGCGCGTTGAAATAAAAATTGGCATCCACATCGGCGACGTGGTGCATCGCGATGGGGATGTTTATGGCGACGGCGTGAACATCGCCGCGCGCATCGAGCCGCTGGCGGGGCCGGGCGGGATTTGTGTCTCGATGGACGTGGAGCGGCAGATTCGGACCACGTTGGAAGTGCGATTCGAGAAACTCGCGCCGACGGAGCTGAAAAATATTTCCGTGGCGATGGATTTGTTCCGTATCGTGCTGCCGTGGGAAACGGAGAAAAAGCCGGCCGCCAGAACTCTGAAGTCGGAATCGAACACTGTTGGTCATTCTTCATCGGCTGCGCGTTTGATTGGAATCGTCGCAATCGTATTGTTCCTCGTCGCCGTCGGCTGGTGGTTCGTTCATCAATCCGGCCAGACGCCGAAGCCGGGCGCAAGTTCGCCGGTCGCGACAAATTCACCCGCCTCCGCCGCGCCCAGCGCCGCCGACCAGAAATCCATTGCCGTGCTGCCGTTCGTGAGCATGAGCGCGGACAAGGCCGACGAGTATCTCAGCGACGGCATGACGGAGGAATTGCTCAACGTGCTGGCCCAGGTGCCCGGTTTGCACGTGCCGGGACGAAGCTCCTCCTTCGCCTTCAAGGGCAAAAACGAGGAGGACATCTTTCGCAAAGTCGGCGAGCAATTGCACGTGGCCACGGTGCTGGAAGGCAGCGTGCGCAAGGCCGGCGACAAACTGCGCATCACCGCCCAGCTCATCAACGTGGCCGACGGCTTTCATCTCTGGTCGCAGACCTACGACCGGGACATGAAGGACATCCTCGCCGTCCAAACCGAAGTGGCGCAACAAGTGGTCCAGGCGCTGGAAGTGAAGCTCGGGGTCGAAGCGACGCGCGCGTTGGCGAAGACTCCGACCGAAAACCCGGAAGCCCATCGCCTCTATCTGCTGGGCCGCTATCACTTCGGCAAAAACACCGAAGCCAGTTTGACCAACGCCATGCAGTATTTCACCCAGGCGCTGCAACAGGACCCGTCCTATGCACTCGCTTATTGCGGACTGGCGGACTGTTATGGCTGGCTGGGCGGAGGCCTGTTGTCGGGCAAGGAAGCCTGGGCCAAAGAGAAGGAACTGGCGCAAAAGGCCTTGGCGCTCGATCCGAATCTCGCTGATGCGCACCTCTCCCTGGGCATCGCTCTCGCCAGCGCCTTCGATTGGAACGGCTGCGAACAGGAGATCAAACGCGCCCTGGAACTGAACCCCAAGCTGGCCCTGGCCTACGACCAATTGGCGTGGCTCCAATCAATGTTCGGGCGGTTCGAGGAGGCCATCAGGAGTGAGCAGAAAGCCATCGAATTGGATCCGCTTTCCCTGATGTTCAATTCGGATCTCGGTTGGCGACTCTATGCGGCGCGCCGATACGATGAAGCGATCGCGCAATATCGCAAGACGCTGGAGTTGGATCCCAATTTTGCGGATGCCCATTTTGGGTTGGGCTGGTGCTTCGTTTACAAAGGGGACACGGCTGGCGCCATCGCCGAGTTTCAAAAGGCAAAGACGCTGGATTCCCTGCCATACTTCGATGGCGCTCTGGCCTACGCCTACGCCCGTGCTGGAGATCGTGCGAAGGCCGAGCAGGTGCTGCGTGACTTGGACGACCGGGCGAAACAGCGCCATCTCTCACCTGCGCTGCGGATGCTTTTCCATTTTGGACTCGGCGAAAAGGACAAGGCCCTGGATTGGCTGGAGAGATGTTATGAGGAACAGGATGGATATTGTTCGGGTCTCAAAGTCCTTCCGATTTTCGACCCCCTGCGCACCGAGCCGCGCTTCCAGGCGCTGCTGAAAAAAGTCGGCCTCGACAAATGAGCGCCGGCACCGAGCAACGGCAGAAATTCCAGCCCGAATTTTTTCGCAATCTCCATCACGCGCGGGATATCCTGCTGTTGCTGCGGACTGAGCACGCCAACAATCCCCGCGTTGCGCCATCCGCGAATCCCAACGGGATTCCGTCCCCAAGCCCAGGGTTGCGAGCTACCCTGGGTCACCATCCGCAAAAAATTCCCAACCGCAACGCGGTTGCGGGTCTTTGCAGACGGCCACCATTCCGTTTCCATCCGCGCGCCAATGGCCGCAACCTCGTTGAGGTTGTTTCCATTTTGGAACGTGAACCCAAGGTAGGCGCTGGCGTGCCAACCTTGGGCTGGAGGACACAATCCCGTTGGGATTGGACTCCGCTGCCTACCACCGGCTCACGCTTACTCGTCATCTTTGGGATTGGCAAATGGGGCGATGTTTGGGCATAACAATGCCCATGCCACAATCCCTTTCCGCCGTTTACATTCATCTCGTCTTTTCCACCAAAGACCGTCGCCCTTTGCTGCGCGACAAAGTTACGCGGGATGCGTTGCACGCGTATCTGGGCGGCATTTCCAAACAACTCGATTGTGCGCCAATCCAAATCGGCGGCGTGGAAGATCATGTTCATATCCTCGCGCGGTTTGGTCGCACCGTTACGCAGGCGGAATGGGTGAAGGAATTGAAACGCGCCTCAAACGCGTGGCTGAAAGAACGCGGCCGTGATTACGCCGACTTTGAATGGCAACGTGACAATGCGGATTTTTCCGTCAGCCAATCGAATCTCGAATCGGTGAAGCAATACGTCGCCGGACAAGAGGAGCATCATCGCAAAGTTGGATTTCAGGAGGAATTGCGGGCGTTGTTGCGCCGGCATGAAATCGAATGGGATGAGAAATACGTTTGGGATTGAACGCCGTGCCAGAAGATTTGCCGCAACCGTGTTGTGTTTGAATTTATTTCGGAATCGTAACCCAAGGTAGCTCGTGCCTCGCAACCCTTGTCATTACCCACATCTTTTTTCGTCTGGCATTGGATTTTCTGATTTGGGAAGAATAGCGTATCTGGGACGTTGCTGTGGCGCGCCCGGTCGGTTCCTCACCGGTCGGTTTATGAGCACCACTCTATTACCGCCTGGTCCGTGGGCACAAAGTGAATTTGGATTTGCCCGGCTGGGTGATCAACGTCGCAATCAACGCTTGGTGAACATCGCCGAACATTTGGCCGCCAGTCCCGGGGGCACCTTGCCGCAAGCCTTTCCGGACTGGGCCGAACTCAAGGCGGCGTATCGTTTTTTCGGGCAGCGCGGGGTCAGCTTCGAGCGGGTCTTGGCCCCGCACTTGGAGCGGACGCGCCAAGCGTGCCGCCAACCTGGAGAGTATTTGCTCATCGAAGACACGACGCTGTTGGATTACAGCCGCCATCCGCTCACCGAACATCTGGGCATCATCGGTGACGGCGGGCGGGGATTTGAATTACATAGTGCGCTGGCAGTGCGCATCGAATCCTGGACGTTGGAGCAACGACCGGAAGGCACGGTGGTGGGATTGTTCGACCAACAGTGTCGCAGTCCTCGGCCAGCGCCGGCGGGGGAAACGCGAAAAGAACGGTTGAGCCGGCCGCGCAAATCGCAGACGTGGGCAGCCGGGATTAAAACCGCCGGTCGGCCACCGCGTGGCAGCCGATGGATCTATGTGGCGGATCGGGAGTCGGACTTTTATGAGCCGCTCCAGATTTGCCAACAACATGGGGTGGAACTGGTGATTCGGGCCTGCCAAGACCGGCGATTGGCCGATCAGGCCGGGCGTTTGAAAGCAGCGCTGGCCAAGGCCCCGGTGCTGGGGGAGACGGTGGTGGCGGTGCGAGGTCGCGGAGGCCAACCCGCCCGCCAAGCCGTTGTGACCCTGCGCAGCGTGCGGGTGAATTTGGACGGGCCTTGGCGGCCGGGCGGCTGGCAAGCCCCGCTGCGGGACATCGGCGTGGTCGAGGTCAGCGAAATCCACGCCCCCGCAGGCGTGAAGGAACCGTTGCATTGGATTTTACTCACTTCGCTGCCTTGCGCCACCTGGCCGCAGGTGCAACGGGTTGTGGGTTATTATACGGCGCGCTGGTGGATTGAAGAATATCACAAGGCGCTCAAGAGCGGAACCGGCGTGGAGCAGAGTCAGTTGGCGCGAGCCGATCGCCTGGAGCCATTGATTGCGGTGCTGGCCGTGGTGGCGGTGCGTTTGCTCAGCACCAAAATGCTGGCGCGGAGCCGTCCGGAGTCGTTTGAAGCCGCGGCGAGTTTCGGCCTGGAAATGTTAACCCTCTTGGCAGCGAAACTCGGCCCGCCCAAGGACGGTTGGACCAATCGGAATCTGGTCCGGTCAGTGGCGCGTTTGGGCGGATTTATCCCGAACTCCGAAATGGGAATGGGTGGCACAGGCGACCCGCCTGTGCCGTCCGGCCACTGGCCGGACGGAAGGGACAGAACGCTGGCACTGAAAACCGACGCGCGAAAAAGTTCAAGCGCTTTCCTCGTTCCGAGCGGCGGGTCGCCGCTCGGCACCGGCCAGCGGCCTGTGCTACCGACCGAAATGGCCGCCGCTGTTTCGGAATCCGGGTCGCAATTACCGTGCCCGACCGGACGCCCAGCGACCGCGCCGATCTGGTTGTCTTTCGCGATGACGAACGCAAACAGCCTTACACCGTCATTGAGTGCAAGCAGGACGGCGTGACCGACGCCGGGTTTAAAAACGCGTCTGAAAATATGTTTCTGGGTAGCACAGGCGACCCGCCTGTGCCGTTCGGCGACCCACCGGACGAAACGGGGACAGCGCTTCGCGCCAGTGGGGACGGCTTTTTCGCAACGGCGCTCTCTCCGGTTCCGGTTGGCGGGTCGCCGACCGGAGCGGGCGGGTCGCCCGCGCCACCCATTTTTCAGGCACACCCTAACCAGGCCGTCGAACAGTCATGCGGCAATGGCACCTGCGCGAAATTCCGCGCGAACTGCATCGGCGTGGTTGCGGGCATGACGCGCCGCGGCTTTGATTTCTCCGGTAAATACGGCGTGCTGGAACGCGAGGCGAACCTCATCGCCGATTTGCCGCGCCTATACGGCAAGCCGGAGGAATATCGTTTCAACAAAGGCGACCCGAACAACGACCTCCAGCCCGTCAGCAAGGCGGCGCTCATCAGCGCGATCAAGAAATGCCACCGGACCCTTTGGACGGGCGGCAAATCAGGCCCATTTCCAATCACGGCAACGTCAATGAAATCCTCGGCAAATTCGGCGGTGCCGTGCCAGCAAACACTTGGCGAGAATCAAACTCGCCAAATCTGTGCCGAACAGGTTAAATATCAACAAGCCAACAAATGAAACTAACACGATTCAAAATCCAAAAATATAAGTGCGTCCTTGATTCGGATTGGGTGAATGTGTCGAGTCCTACGGTTTTGGTTGGAAAGAACGAGGCCGGCAAGACTTCACTGCTGAAAGCCCTTCACAAATTCAACCCGTTCAAGCCAGAGCCGTATTCGATGCTACGCGAATGGCCGCGTGGTTTTCGCGGAGAGAGATCAGACGCACAGGTGGTATGCACCACCGAGTTTCAACTCACGCCGGAAGAGTTGAAGGGTCTTCAAGAATTGGCCGGCCAGCCAGTGTCTCTGGAAAAGATTGCGGTCACAAAGGATTACGCTGGCCGTTTTGAAGTTTTGTTTCCTGCGGGGCTGTTCCCTGAAAAGCTGCACCCAAACGACATTGATGCCCTCTGCAATGAACTTCCAGAGCCGGCTTCGCCCGTCAGCGATGATTTCCGGCAGAACGCAGAAGAATGTCGGAAGGAGGCAATTCGTCTGGCGCACGACGGTCGCTTTTCTGAATTGGCCCAACTCCGCAATGAGCATGACAACAAGCTTTCAGTTCGGAGCAACCAAAACCCTCAAAATCAGCACGAGCACATTTTTAGGAATTCTTTTCTTCCAAAACTGGACGAGCTAGGCCGCAAGCTGAAGGAAACCCAAACGGTTCAGCAAAAGGCCCACGACTTTGTCATCCAGCGTCTGCCCACGTTTGTTTATATGGACGAGTATCAGTCGTTTTGTGGAACGGCCAAACTCGATGTCATCAAACGCCGCAAAGACAGCGACGATTTGCACCCGTCTGATGAAACATTTCTCACCATCCTCGCGCTGGCTGATTTAGATTTTGACAAGGAATACGAGAAAGCCGGCAACAACGATCTGGAGGCGCGCGAAGAGCGCCAATACGAGGTTAGCGACGGCGAAGCAACCCTCAACCGGAAGATTGAAGACCACTGGCGTCAGATGCGCTACCACGTCCAGTTCCGCGTAGATGGATACCAGTTCATGACATTCGTGAAAGGGGTAAAGGACACGGCCCTGATCAGGCTGGAAGATCGTTCAAAAGGTTTTCAATGGTATTTTTCTTTTGACCTGATGCTCATGCACGAAACACGCGGGAAGCTAAAAGACTGCGTGATTCTTTTGGATGAGCCCGGCCTGCATCTCCACCCCGATGGGCAAACAAATCTTTTGGAGCGCTTGGCCGAATACGCAAATGACAATCCGCTGATTTACACGACGCATCTGCCTTTCATGATTGATTTGCAGGAGCCGGAACGTATCCGCGTTCTCAGTGAGACCGATGGCGGAACGGTGGTTTCAGAAGACCTTACAAAGAGCCAGCCCGCAGCAAAGTTCGTTCTCCAAGCCGCTTTAGGAATCAGCGGTCGGACAAGCTGGCTGATTGCGGAACAGAATTTGGTGGTCGAAGGAGCTGATGACTATTGGATTCTGACGGAACTTTCCAACTTGTTTCGCAGGTCTGGAAAGGAGGGATTGCCACAAGACGTTTTTGTTACGGCAGCCGGTGGGGCTTCGGAAGCAACATATCTGGCGGCGTTCATGGTAGGACAAGAGCTTGATGTCGTAGCGCTATTTGACAACGACATTGCTGGGCGAGCCGCGCGGGATAAACTTGTTAAGAGCTGGCTGCCGAAATATCGAGGCCAGAGGGCAAACGCTCTCGATTTGGCAGCCGCCGTTGGCAATCCAACCCAGGACTTTTGCATAGAGGAATTATTTCCAGAACAATTCTACATCGAACGGGTGCAAAAAGCCTATGAGAAGCAAATTGCAGCCTGCTCTCTCTCGTTTGCCCCGTTGCTGCCCGGAAACCTGTTGGCAAAACGCGTTGAGGGAGTCTTCGCGTCAGCGAACGTGCCTTTCAACAAGCGAACTGTCTGCAGGCGAATCGCGGCGGATATTCGGCAGATGAAAAATTCATCCGAGCTTACACAACATACGCGGCTCATGGCAGAGAAACTTTTCGCTGCGATTGCAAAGGGATTTTCAAAATAGTTTTGTAAGTGGGCCGCCACCCAAGCGCGTTTTGAACAGGAATTTTTGAGTGCAACATGAATCCCCGGCCTAACCTGCCGCCATGTGCGTTCGGGATAGGGTCACGCGGTGAACCACGCGGGCTGCTGGCGGCCTGCGAATTGGGGAGTGATTTGAAAATTATTTTGAGAAAACGGACAACGAAACCATGAAAACGAAACTTCTTCTCGCTGCGCTGGGCTTTTCATTGGCGCTGACCGGCTGCAAATCCATCGGGCCGGCCACGGTTGCACGCGACCGCATTGATTATGGCGACGTGCTGGGTGAGTCGTGGAAAAGCCAGATGCTGCTGAATCTGGTGAAGATCCGTTATGGCGACAGCCCGGTGTTTCTGGATGTCGGGTCCATCGTCGCGGGTTACTCCCGTCAGCGCAGTTACTCGGCGTCCACAAGCGGCAACGGCGTCAGCGGTGGATTTCCGGAGGGCACCACGTTCGGCACCTATGGTGTTGGGGCCGCCGGTTCCTTCAACGACAGCCCCACCATCACCTATTCGCCGCTGCAAGGCGTGAAATTTGCCCGCTCGCTGATGTCGCCGATTCCGACGACCGCTTTGATGAATGTCATCCAGACGGGCTTTCCCGTGGACCAGGTGTTACGGCTCACGGCGCAGTCGGTCAACGGGCTGGATAATCGCCGGTCCCTGGACCTTGGTGTGCAGCCTGCCAATCCGGAGTTTTACGCCCTCCTGCGGGAATTGCGCCGGATCCAGAATTCCGGCGGCATCGGCATGCGCATGGACAACGTCGGCGGGGAAGTGGTGCTGGAAATGGTGCTGCGCCCCAAGTCGGCGGCGGCGGTTGAAAACGCCCGGCTCAATGTCACCAAGTTTCTGGGACTCAACCCGGCGGCCCGGGAATTCACCGTGGTGTATGGCGCGGTGCAGCGAACCAACACCGAGATCGCCGTCCTAAGCCGGTCCATTTTTCAAGTGCTCTCCGATCTGTCGTGGAGCATTGCCGTGCCGGAAAGCGACGTGGAGAAGCACCTGGTAACGCCCACTCCCGCCGACGATTTGAGTCCGGAAGGAACCATGCCGCCGCTTATTCGGATCAACGAGTCAAATGATCGTCCGAAAGGTGCGTTCGTGGCCATTCCTTATCGGGGTCAATGGTTCTCGATTTCCGATGCGGACATGTCTTCCAAGCACACGTTCTCCTTCATCCTGTTCCTTTTCACGTTTGTGGAGACGGCGGATACCAAGGATAGTGCGCCCGTCCTTACCATCCCAACCACGCGATGAAACCGCTTACAACGAACTTATCCATGAACTACAAAACCGCAGCGCGGCAAAGGCGCAACCGAAGTAGCGCAGACTTCCAAGTCTGCCGTGTCGCGGGTTTCCAAACCCGCCGGCCGCACGACGACCAGCGCACCGCCGACTTGGAAGTCGGCGATACAGCAGGTTTGGAAACCCGCGCTACGCCAGAGCGTTGCTTCGCCGGAAAATTTGCGCGGGAAAATAAAAATTTCACAGATAGTATTATGAAGCACGTTGTGCTGCTGCTTGGTTGTCTGCTGGGCGTGGGAGCGGTTCTCATCGCTCCCCGGATTTCGGCCCAGACCAACCTGCTCCCGATCCGCATCGGCTACCAGTCCACGCCCAACTGGCTTTTGTTGGTGGCCAAGAACATGAACCTGTTTGAGAAAGCGGGTTTGGCCCCCACTTATGAGAAATTCACCGCTGGCGTGACCATGATCACCGCCGCGCAGAACGACCAAATTGATTTGGGCGATGTCGGCGACGTGCCCTTTCTGATGGGGCTTTCACAAGGCGTTGACTGGGTGATGATCGGCATCTCCGATGAAGGCGCCTACACCGAGGGACTGGTCGCGCGGAAGAACAGCGGCATTAAATCGTTCGCCGACTTGAAGGGCAAACGCGTTGGTTATTTCAAAGGTTCAACCGCCCACTTCGGTTTGGTGATGGCCCTGCGGCAGACCGGCATTCGCCCCGACCAAGTTGAGTTGGTTCCCTTGACACCCGCCGAGCAGTTGGCCGCAATAATCACCAATCGAATTGACGCCGCCATGACGTGGGAGCCTTGGATGCAGAACATGGTTCACCAGGCGGACGCCAAAATCATCACGACCGAGGGCGATCTGGGCATCTATACCAATGTGGACGGCTATGCCGTTCGCCGGGCCTGGTTGCTGGCGCATCGGGAAACCGCCGTCCGCTTCCTGCGGGCGTTGCGGATGGCTTTCGACCTGGTGCAAAAAGACCGGGGCCTCGCCATCAGCACCGTGGCCAGGGAAATGAACCTCAAGGAAGCCTGGCTAAAGATCATTTACAAGGATGACCCGCCGCCCAATCTGGACTGGTGGAGCGACCACGCGTATCAGTATTCACTGGTCGAAGGCGCGGCGTTTCACCGGCGGCTCGGCTATCTCGCGACTTTCTTGTTTGAGGAAAAAATCATTTCCAAGGAACTGGACGTGAGCGAAGTGTTGGACGTGTCCGTCATCACCGACGCGATGAAGCCATTGGGTGCCCCTGCTGGAGCGGCAAAATAACTTCAGGCACCTTGAAAACAAAATTCAGCGCGGCCGCGAATCCCAGTGCCTTGCCCATCCGCGACAGGATGCCGTTCATCCTCCGCGCTGACCAGACCGACCGCTGGCTGAACAATTCCGACTCTCAACTCTCAACCATCAACTCTCAACTGGATTTTTGCCCCGTCAGCCGCGCAGTGAACAACGTCCGCAACGAAAGCCCCGATCTGGTTCGGCCTGTGCCAGTCGGAAAGGAACTGTTTTAACCACAGATGGACACGGATTAATCCGGATTTTCAATTTCAGCTTTCATGGCCAGTCCGGCTCGGACTTTCAAAATTTCAGCTTTTGCCTTTTACCCCCTCATCGCCACGCGCCGCCGGAGCGGAAATTGTTCTAAATATATGATTTCTTCTCGCATACGCCTTGAACCCTTGTTAAATCAAACGCATGGCAAACAAACTGCGGCGAAATTTTTCGGTGTCACGGAGAAAATATGAAGATTAGCCGGATGATTGTGGCGGCGGTGTTGGGGATTTGGCTTTGTGCCGGCGGCGCGTGGGGCCGGACGCTCCGCATTGCCTCCTACAACATTGATTGCGCCGACCAGGGCAGCATCAACAACATCACCAATTCAACGCACAGCGTGCCGACGGTGGTTCAAGCCATCGGGCTGCACCATCTGGGCACCAATGCGCAGCCGGTGGACGTGCTGGGTGTGGAAGAGCTGACTTCGACGACACTGTCGGCCTTGGTCACGCAGCTCAACAGCATTTACGGCGCGGGGACTTATGCGTTTGATCCGACCACCGATCCGAATACCGGCGGCGGGCCGGACGGGTTGATTTACAAAACCAACACCGTGCAGGTCGTGTCGGCGCGGGCGCTGCCGACGGGGCAGACCGTGCTCTTGCAGGCCAACCTCACTTACGCGACGGCTCATTCCCCCGGGGGCGGGGTGAACGGCATCACCCGCGCTCCGATGGTGTATCAGCTCCGGCCGGTCGGCTTCGGATCGAACGATGATTTTTACATTTACGTCAGCCACGCGCGGAGCACGAGCGACGATTCGGTGGGCGACGCGCGCTACGCCGAGGCGCAGGCGGTGCGCAGCGACGCGAAATACAAACTGCCGGCCGGAGCGCATGTCATTTATTCCGGCGATTGGAATCTGTTCAACGGCAGCGGCGAGAACGCCTACAAATGTCTCACGGGGCAGACGACCTCCGATGGCCTTGACTGGAGCGACGGCAGCGCCATCTGGGCCAACACCAACCAGACGCAGGCCTACGATCCCATGTCCAAGACCACGCCGGCCACCACCGCCACCTGGGGCAATGTGGCCGGGGACAATGCCAGCTATCTTTACAACGATTCGACGGCTTCGCTGACCTCGCGCATTGACATCCAGCTCGTGAACGGCCCGATGCTGGGCGCTTACAACAGCCGGGGCGGAGTGCAACTGGCACCGGATACGGCGGACCCGTTCGACACTGCGAACTTTCCCGCCGCGCAATATCCGTATGCGTTCGAAACCTTCGGCAACAACGGCTCGACACCCCGGACCAGTTCGGCGACCAGCTCCGGCAACCACTCCTTGGATGATCTCACCAGCACGATCCCAAGCGCCGCGACCATTTATGCCGATCTTCAGCTTACCGGCAGCGGCAGCACTTTTACCGGGAGCGATCATTATCCCATCGTCGGGGATTACAACATTGTGCTGACGCCGCCCGCCACGCCCGTTCTGACGGCGCAGGGTTTTGGCACGAACCGGTATTTTCAAATCAAGCTGACTTCGACCACCAACACCGGCTTTGGGATTCAAGCCTCAACGAATCTGGCCAGTTGGACCAGCATCGGCTCCGGCACCACCGACACGAACGGCTGGCTGATCTTCCAGGACACGAATGCCGCCGGTTTCCCCGGCCGCTTCTACCGCGCCTATTGGCCGTTCCCGTGACCGGCATCCCGTCAGCCGCGATGTGAACAACGGCCGCAACGAAAGCCCCGATCTGGTGCGGCCTGTGCCTGTCGAAAGGGAACTGTTTTAACCACGGATGGACACGGATTAACACGGATTTTCAATTTCAGCTTTCATGGCCAGTCCGGCTCGGACTTTCAGAATTTCAGCTTTTGCCTTTCAGCCCTCATCCGCCCCGCGCCGGTGGAAACAGAATTATTTCGATGGTGACCGTCGGCAAAGACTGGCGCACGCACCACGGCCATGTTTGCAGGTGACAATTTCGCCGGCAGGAGTATTTTAGCCATGTTATGACAATCGAAGATTTGCAAGGCATCGTTCACTCCGATCCCGAAATCATGGGCGGCACGCCCGTGTTTGTCGGCACGCGTGTCCCCTTGCAAAATCTGATTGACGCCCTGGAAGGCGGCGAATCCATTGAAGATTTCTTGGAAGGCTTCCCTACCGTCACCCGCTCGCAGGCCATCGCCGTCATTGAAGCCGGTCAGTTGAAAATGCTCGAAACCGTCGGCTAACCATGTTAAAAACATCAGGCTAATCGTCTTTGCTCAACATATGATCGCAGTATCCGCAAAGACTGCCATCATTCAATTCTTCAACAGGAATATCGTTGCCGCAAACTGAACAGGTAGTTTCACAGCTTTCCCCGCAAATTACGCAGCAATTTTCTGCCACAATATAGCCCTCCTCACCGCAATGTGGGCAAGTAATTGATATAGGATCACCCCCGTCCTTGACGGAACGGAAATTTTCCGCGGCGTAATAATCAGAAATTGCCCTTTCAGCATACTTTTCGAAGGCCTCTTCTTCTCCGCACGATCTGCATTGCAGGTTTGTTTCATGCCCGTTTTTAACAGGGAGAAGGAGTGGCGAACCGCATTCCGCGCAACTCAGGTGTAATATGGATTCCGCGAGTGCAGGTGAATTCCAGTCCGTTTCAGCCAAAGCTTTTTGACAAAATTCGCGCTCCTTTTCAACCACTTCAGAGACCGACAACAATTTCGACCAGGCATCGTCTCCCAACAATTCTTTGGGATCTTCTCCCAGTTCAAGCTGAATAAAATCTCGTATGATGATAAAGGTGTTGGAAATCATTGCCGCCATCGCACCGCGATTGATTGTTGGAAAATAATGTTCAACATCGTTCCTAAGGTCGTTGATCTTGTCGAAACGGTCCCAGTGAGTATGGATTCCAAGCGCATCGAACCTCTCTTTGATTTGCGCAACGTCCACGGTCTTTTTACCAGAGCCAACAGAAACGATTGCACCGCCGGGACCCTTCTGGAATTTGCTCTTCGCTTTAATCAGGACATCATTTGTGCCCGGAGGCGAAAGCCGTTTTAATTTCTCTTTGTAGAGCAGGAGTATGCCAGCGTGCAGGTTGCGAATCGCGGACAACAATCTTCCACCTCCCGGCGAGGCGTAATCCTCCAAGGCTAGGCACAGCGACATTATGGCATTGTCCAAAAGATCCATTTCGCATGGAATTTAGCACACCTATGCAGCGGCGCAATGGTTGCAAATGAATCCGATCATTTCAACGCGCGTTCAAACCGGCACAGAAGACGAGATTCGTTTTTGCACTTCAATTCGTGCTGCCAAATGCGCAGCACTCGCCAACCGGCCTTTCGCAGTGCCCGTTTGACGGCCAAATCTCGCTTTCGATTGGTTGTGATCTTCCGACGCCAGAATGCCCGGTTGCTTTTGGGTGTGCTGTAACAGCGCGGGCAACCGTGCCAAAAGCAGCCGTCCACAAATACCGCGAGTTTGAATTTGAGGAAAACGAAATCCGGCTTGCCGAAGATTTTTTGGTTTCGCCGCCAGCCGGTGATGCTGGCGGCTTTTAACAGTTGAATGAATCGGAGTTCCGTGGCCGCGTTGCCGCGCGAGCGAATCCGGGACATTAAAGACGAACGTCTGCGTTTGGTTAAAAAATCTACCACACGGCTTAAATCGCAACTTTTCCAAAATGCGGATAGTGGCGGTGAAACGCTACATAGTTTTTAAGTTTCCGCTCGCTATCTTCCAGATTCAAATCCACCCAACAGCCTAGCTTGCGGTGTATTTCGCCAATATTTTTTTCTAGCTCTGGCAACAATTGGTTTATGTGAATCCGTTCTTTAAGCGTTAACTCAGGAACTTCAATCAAAACAGGAGTTTCCCATTTCGGGCGATAAAAGAACCATCGCTTTAGTTCGGGATATTCCGACCAATCCCGCACGGCTTCACGCGTTCCAACAATACCAGTTACTGTTAGCATTTTCTGTCCATCGGCATAGACTGACGAAGTTAGGGGCTGGAATCGCCATTCCTTCTTATTTTTCAAGGCTTCTGTGGCGGCATAATCGAGAACCTTCAGCAAGCTTAACGGGAATTCATCTGAGGTCACACCTTCCTCGCCAAAACCAACTGGCAAACACCGCCTAAAATCATGCAGGAATTTTTCTAATCTGGCTGCTTGCAATCCTGGACCCGGTGGCCCGCCAAGTGATGCCGAGTTCGCATTCAACGTTATTTTGATAATGCTACCGGCAGGAACTCGGCGAAGTAATGTTTGAAACTCCGCGATTTGTTGCGGACGCGGTGCTGGCTCGGTGTAATCGAGCCAGACAATAACCGGAGTTTTTGGCCGAAAGGACCGAATAAATTCCCCGCTGTTTTTACGCTGACATTTTACATTTGTGTGTGGCTCGTTAAAACGTTGCCGCTTAATTACAGCCTCCTCCTTCTCAATCGAAATCATCTGCATTTGGGCAAATCGCTCATGCAGCAATCTGAAATCTTCCATTTGCGGGCCCCCGAATCCAAAATAACCATAGTCACGACCAATGTGAAGCTCATGGTCAAAAATTGAAAGCAGATCGACAAAGAGAAGCCTTTCTACGGCCTTATTGGGACGCAGTTGATATGGAAGGTTGCCACCCGAAGCCATAGGTCATTTTATTTTTCGCAGAACAAAATCAAAACACTCTTCACCCACTTCTTTTGGTTTGGCATCGGTTCTCTCAAATAAAAATTGAGACACGGCTTCGATTTCTTTGATTGGTTTCAAATATGAAATTCTGCGCTCGGTAATCAACTTTGGACGTTGCGGAAGGTGTGGTAGCGATTGACGCTGGCGGCCTTCTCCTTTCAGTGAATTAAAACGCACATCCCCTTTTTCCGTTTTTCGATGAATGTCGGTAATTTTGAACGCACCGGCACTCTTAAATAATTTCGAAACGTCTTGGCCTTTCCACTCATTTGTAAATTTCGTGAAGTGTAAAACCCCCTCCTGCATCCGCTCACGCACGATGCAAAATAAATCGCTGTTGGCGTCAACGCCTCGCTTTGTAGTCGTCATGGGCAAGTCAGCGGGATGTCCATCAAAAAGCACCAATCCAGAAATCGCAATGAATTGAGTATGGTAACTTGGAATTCCGCCCCAACCCCAACCTGTTTGACGACTTTTGTCACAACTTAAAACTGCGCGATCATTACAAACCACTGTCCACCCAGCATCTTCTGACCGATAACGAGCTTCAGCATCTGCATCGTCATCCTCTGTTTCTGGTTTTTCACGAAATCCAACCGCAAGAAAGACTGAAACACCTTTTATTTCCGCTTGGTAAATGTAGGGGCGAAGCGCGTCGCCTTTTCCGTCAATATCCCAAAGCAATTTTGGAACATTGGGTTCTATCGCAACACCTTTGACTTTCACCTCAAATCCTTTTTCCAACAGAAAACTGAAGGCATCAGATATAGCCTTTGGAAAATCTTTGCAGAATGAAGAATTTTCTGCGAAATCAGCAGCAATGCCTTTATGTAGTGAGCTTATTGCAATACGCGTTCCGTGTTTCTTCAGAACCGGCTTGGCTTCTATAGCTTCCAAATTCCAGTTGTGGTCGTCATCAAGCCACGCCGGTTTAATTGCGACTTCGAAGGTGTCTTGCTTGGTGTGGGAATGAACTACGCAACTGCGTCCCAACTTAAAAATGGCGCGTTTCATTCCAATGCCATAAACGCCAATTGTTCCGGATTTAAGTTCCTTAAATTCGGCCGGCCTTCCCATCATGAAGGCATACTTTTTTGCAATATCGAGAGGAATGCCGCCGCAATTATCTTCAATTACAAACGCATCTTCGCTTAATTTGATGTGAGCGTAGTAACCATCATACGGTTTTGCCCCGTTGACTCTGGTAGAACGGCGAATGCCATCCACACAGTTATCCAGCAGATCAAGAATGGCATCTTGGAGTTCAATATCCCGAGTAATCATCTCCACAAAAAACGCCTTCGCAGGTGAAGCGGGGATTGGGACGGATTCTTTAATGTCTTTGCCCATAATTTGTTTGTTGTTAATGCGTGCGAATTTCTTTTTTTGTAGAACAATCAGAAATCGCTTTGTGCATAACGCTTAATACAACTTCAGCCACAAACGGACTAACGCTGTTTCCGATTTGGCGGAAGCTGTGCCACTTGGACGGTGCGAATTGAAACCAATCGGGGAAACCCTGCAAGCGCGCCGCTTCGCGCGGGGTGATGACGCGCGCGGCGGTCGGATGTATCGGACGCACGGCTTGGTAGCTGCCTTTGTCGGCGGCGGTGCCGGCGCGCAGCGTCGGGCAAAGTCCGTCCGGCTTGAGTCGCACTGTCTTGGAAACGTGGTCTTTCTCGCCGTGCTTGAGGCGGGCATAACGTGCGGCCACTTCGGGGCTGTGGCGTGTGCCGAGGCAGCCCGAAACCGCCCCTTCTTTCTTAAACCGGCGGATGGCATCCGCATCGCCGACATCTTTGGGGATGCCATTTACAATGCGCTCCGCAAACTCGCCCTTCGGCATTGGCTCGGCGAGCCAGCGCCAACCCTGTTCCTCGGTCAGCCATTTGGAATAAATGCGCTTTGGCAGACCGTGCAGAGCTTTCGCCACGGTCGTCAGCGACTTCACTTTGTGCGCTTCAAAATCGGCTTTTGAAAGTTGCACGCCCAAATCTTTGCGGTAACCGACGAAGAAAGCGCGTTCGCGGCTGGTCGCCGCCCCAAAATCGCTGGCCTTGAATTGCATCGCATCAAGCATCGTGTATTCGTCGGATATCTGGGCGAGCGACTGTTTGCGGATGTCGTCGTATTGCGAGTCGAGAATTCCCAAAACATTTTCGGCGACGAAGAATTTCGGCCTGCACTCCGCGACCAAGGTAAAGAATTTATGGAAAAGATTGTTGCGGGAATCGGCGACATGGCGATGACCGATAATGCTGAAACCTTGGCACGGCGGCCCGCCAATGAGTCCGTCGAGTTCTCCGATTTCAATTCCGGCATGGCGCAGCAACTTTTCCCCGTCAAGCTTGCCAATGTCCTCGGCCAGATGTTTGACTTTCGGGAAGTTTTTCTTGTGCGCGGCGACCGCGTGTTTGTCAAGCTCCACCGCCAATGCCACGGTGAACCCGGCGCGGGCCGCCCCAAGGCTGAGGCCGCCAACTCCGGCATAAAGGTCGATGATTTTCGGCTTCGGCATTGTTCCGCAATAATTGTTCCAATTTCAACCGTAGTCGAGAACTTTCGACGGGCAAAATTGCTTGCCGCATTTATCAATTTGATTGCACGATCGTAGCCAGCGGCAGCCGGAAGTCCACCGGCACCAATTTCGGTTGCACGTTGCGTTGTGAGCTTTTCTCCCAATCCTTTTCCCAATCCGCCAGCGACGGCACGGTGACTTCCGCGTGTCTCGCATACGCCCGATGCACGGCCTTGGAATTATGCCCCAACGCCTGTTGCGCGAACCGCTCCGAGAAACCGCTTTTCAACGCCCGCTCCGCCCACGCATACCGATAGCTATGGAGCGACACCCCTGAAATCCCCAGCCCCGCCAAACACCGCTGGCCAGTCTGTTTCGCAAGTTCGACATGAAATGTCTGGTGTGCGGTTCGTATCAATTGCGGCTTGTCGCGCAAACACATTCTCCTTCTTTCAAGGAGTATGTGCAAGCCACCTCGAAATGAACGTGGCAGTGAAGATGGCGGGATCCCTCAGCACGTCCTTTTTCGCCATTCCTTCCAGTCTTTGAGAGTGGCCTCGGTCATAACCTCGGCGGCCTGGCGCAGCCATTTCGATTTCCGCTGCGCCACATCCCGACGCACCGCTGCCACTGCGCGGCGTGTGCCGAGATGGACATTGGCCAGTTCCCGTCCCATCGCCCGAAGCAACTTTTCTTCATCATGGCCGCGCGGCAACTGCCACAACTCGATCCGGCTGCAATAAGGCGACAACCGCCGCAACACCCACCCGCCCTTCACCACGAGAAATGGATCCGGCGTGCGGACCGCGTTTGGCAGGATCCGCGAATAGTAAATCTCGTTGATTGACAATCCACCTGCCCAGGCACAGGCCGAGGGCAGCAACGCTTTCGCCTCGCGCGCGATTTTGCCGCCGCGCCATTCGGCAATGGCGGTGAACCGTTCCCGGCCCCGGCTCCCCAGCCCTGCCCGCCGATGCGCCACACGGAAAGCAACGCCGCGTTCCGGCATGGCCTGTTTGAGCATCAACATCACCTTCGCAGGCACCGGTCTGATCGTTGGGAGGGCCGCGAATTGTTCCCAGAAAAGGGTTGGATCGCGCAGCCGGCTGGTGACTATCTCGCGCAGCAAGGGACGCTTCTCGGCAAGCACAAAAGGTTCACCGCCATCCTCCAAACCTTTGGTGTAACCGTCCAGAATCGCCGCGCAAGCATTGGCCGGGACCAGTGACAAATGACCAAGCTCAATGGCCAGCCGGGCGCTCGTGGCCAATCGCACCAGATCAATCGTGTAAGGCAACGGAAACGCCTCGTCGAAATCATTGATGCCCCACACCAGCCGCCCCTCGGCATCGCGCCATGTGCCGTAATTTTCCACGTGCAAATCGCCAACCGCCAGCACCGTGGGTGCGCCGGCCAGCTTCGGGCAAAGCGCCGGGAAAAGCTGCATCCAGCGATAGAATGTGCCACGCAGAAACAAAAACGCATCCTGCGCCATCAACTCATGCTTGGTGCCCAGGTCGCTCTTGACCACGCGGACGTGACCGGCCAGCCACGTTTCATACTGCCGGGTCGCCTGTTGGATGTTCATCGTGGACATCATCCATGATACCGGCTCACTTGTCAGTTCACAATTTTGCTTTGATGGCGTGGTCGAGGACGGCGGGGAGCAAGGCATCCAACTCGAAGGCAGTCTTGACTGGTTAAGGCTTGGCTCGCAGTTGACCGATTTCAGCAGCCATTCCATGCCCAGCGCGTGATTGTGAATCCGCCGCAGATAGGGTTACACCCCATAGCACCCCATAGCAACTTGCACTACGGTTGAGCTGAAAATGAAACATAAAACAAACAAAATTATGAACCAATACAAAAATCCAACCTGGTGGACCA
>ODAK010001973.1_pt1 | contig 21792 bp, 15 predicted proteins | sample 1539591 | NCBI WGS metagenome assembly ODAK01 (sample SAMEA3539303, study PRJEB22396) | soil metagenome | biome: tundra; feature: field; material: soil | place: USA | collected 2010-05 | depth 0.15 m | reverse complement strand
CACCGTTACCGTGTGCCGCGCGATGGGACGGCCACACCGCGGCCGACCCCACGGCCGCCCTCGAGGATGAGGCGAGCATGCGAGGACGCATGGCTGGCGCGGCGCGAAGAGCGCACGCCAGGAGCAGGGCCGCTTCGCTAGTCATTGCGGCGGCAGCAGTACCGGCCCTGGTGGCCGGACAGTCAGTCGGAGCTTCGGCAGCCACTGCCGCTCCGGCCACCCCCAACGTGGCGCTGCAGCCCATGACTCCGGCGCTGGCAGCTCAGCTGTCGGCCAACGTCAACCAGCACGTGATCGTGATCATGAAGGGCCAGCTCGCATCGGCGCGCGTCGGAACTCAGGCGTCAGCGATGCGGTCGGATGCGATCGCGGCCCAGCAGGCTCCGCTCATGAGCGAGCTGAGCGCGGTGCACGCGACTCATGTCAAGTCCTACCGCCTGGTGAACTCACTCGCGGCCACGGTCTCCACGGGCGAAGAGGCACGACTGAAGGCCAATGCGCAAGTGGCCGAGGTAATCCCGGACGTGACCATCCACGGCGCGCAGCCTACGCAGGCCGCCGCGCTCGGGTCAGTGACCAAGACGTCGAAGAAGGCCGCTGCGAAAGCGAACGCCTCCACCTCCCTGACGCCCAACGTGATCCCGGGCGCCTGCTCCAGTGGCAGGCCACAGCTCGACCCCGAAGGGCTCGCGCTGACGAACACCGACTCCACCGACCCGCACGCCAAGACGGCACGCTCCCTCGGCATCACCGGCGCCGGCGTCAAGGTTGCCTGGATCGCTGACGGCGTTGACCCCGGCAACATCAACTTCCTCCGTCACGGCAAGACCTCGGTGTTCTCGGACTACCAGGACTTCACCGGCGACGGTCCTGGCAAGCTCACCAGCGGCGACGAGGCGTTCCTCGACTCCAACACGATCGGCGGCCAGGGCATCCACGTCTACGACGTCAGCCACTTCGGCGCCCAGCCGGATCCGGCCGCGTGCAACATCCGGATCGAGGGTGTCGCCCCGGGCGCCAGCCTCGTCGGGCTGGATGTGTTCGGCACGTTCGAGGACACCCCCGAGTCCAACTTCCTTCAGGCCATCAACTACGCGGTCGAGACCGACCACGTCAACGTGATCAACGAGTCGTTCGGGTCCAACCCGTTCCCGGACATCACCGCGCTCGACGTGATTAAGCAGTTCAACGACGCTGCGGTAGCGGCGGGCGTCACGGTCAGCGTCTCCAGCGGCGACGCGGGCTCGACGAACACCATCGGCTCGCCGTCCACCGACCCGAACGTCCTGTCGGTCGGCGGCTCGACGGACTTCCGCTTCTACGCCCAGACCAACTACGCCGCCGCGCGCTACTTCGCGACGACCGGCTGGCTAAGCGACAACATCAGCTCGCTGAGCTCCGGCGGCTTCAACGAGACCGGCGGAACGGTCAACCTGGTTGCCCCCGGTGACCTGAGCTTCGCCTCCTGCGACAAGAGCCCGACCTACGCAGGCTGCGTCAACTTCCTCGGCCATTCGTCAGATGTCGAGGAGAGCGGCGGCACTAGCGAGTCGTCACCGTTCGTGGCAGGTGCCGCGGCCCTGGTCATCCAGGCCTACCGGCACACCCACGGCGGCGCCACACCGACTCCGGCGCTGGTCAAGCAGATCCTGGACAGCACGGCTACCGACCTCGGCACCCCGGCCACCGAGCAGGGCGCCGGCCTGCTGAACAGCTACAAGGCAGTTCAGCTTGCCGAGTCGATCCACACCGGCGACGGATCCCCGTCGCCGGTTGGCGCCACCCTCCTGAAGTCCACCAGCCAGCTGAGCGCGACCGACGCTCCAGGAAGCTCGGAAAGCTGGCCGGTTACCATCACCAACACCGGCGCGCATGCGCAGCTGGTGACCCTCCGCGGCCGCACCTTCGGGCCCGATAAGAACGTGCAGACCGGCAGCGTCACGCTGAACGACGCGACCAGCCCGCAATTCGCCAACTACCAGGGCCTGCAGAACAACTACTCCGTCTTCCACTTCACTGTCCCGCCCGGCCAGGACCGGCTTAATGCCTCGCTCGCCTATCCGGGCAACCCGGCCAACGGCAACAACTCCAGGGTCCGCCTGATCCTGATCGACCCGAAGGGCCGGTTCGCCGCTCATACGCTGCCGCAGGGCGTCGGTAATTACGGCGACAGCGACGTGCGGTCCCCGGCTGCAGGCACCTGGACCGGCGTCATCTTCGGTGACGTCGCATCGCTCGGCGGCACCAACGGGACCATCCCGTGGCGGGTCGCGACGGAGCGGTTCGTTCCGTTCGGCTCGGTCTCGCCGTCTGCCGTCCTCCTCGGCGCAGGCCAGAGCCGGACCGTGACCGTGTCGGCCACCACGCCTTCGTCACCAGGGGACGCGGCTGGCTCGATCGTGATCAGCTCCAACCTCGGCTTCAGCGGGTCAAACTCCATCCCGGTGACGCTGCGCAGCACGGTCGACGTAGCCCATGGCGGCGCGTTCAGCGGCACGCTGACCGGCGGCAACGGGCGGCCGAACGGACAGGGCCAGGAGCAATACTACGAGTTCCACGTCGGTGCCGGGGTACACAACATCACCGCCAACGTGTCCCTCACCAACGATGCGGCCGACCCGGTGGGCGCCTACCTGATCAGCCCTGACGGCGGCACGGCCGGCTACGGGCAGAACAGCGTGAACGGCACGCAGGGCCTGTCGCTGACCGCTTACACCCTCAACCCGGTCCCCGGTACCTGGACGCTGATTGTTGACTTCGCAGAGCCGGTGGTCGGGAATGAAATCTCCCAGCCGTACACCGGCAACGTCCAGTTCAACATCGTGAGTGTGAGCGCTGCCGGCCTGCCGGACAGCACCAGCACGAACCTGGCGGCGGGCACCCCGGTGACCGTTCCCGTGACGATCACCAACAAGGGCGCGGCGCCGGAGGCCTTCTTCCTCGACCCGCGACTGAACGCGACGGCCAGCATCACGCTGGCAGGCCTGGACCAGACCGTCGGGATAAGCCTGCCGATGACGGGCAACTTCCCGGAATGGTTTGTGCCGACGCAGACGTCGGGGCTCTCCGTCGCGCAAACCTCGTCGCTGCCGACGATGTTCGATTTCAGCCCGTTCCCCGGTGACCCGGACCTGGCAAGCAGCAGCCTTGGTGGCGGCCCGCTGTGCTCGACCAGTCCGTCGGCGTCTTACACCCCGGCCGATGGCGTTGTCGCGGCCGGCGGGTGGAGTGCCGGACCCGACGAATGCGGGCCGTACCCTGGTCCTGCGCCTGCAGGCACGGCGAGCATCGCCATGGCGGCGCAGACCAAGGAGTTCGATTCCGCAGTCACCTCAACCACCGGTGACCTGATGCTGACGGCGGTCAACCCGGCGACAACCGCCAAGCCGGTCATCATTGACCCGGGTGCGTCCGCCACCGTCGACGTGACCATCACGCCGTCCGGCGCGTCGGGCACGCATGTGAACGGCACCCTCTACGTTGATGACGCGGTCACCAACGTTCCCCCGTCCGGCCAGTCCACCGGCGACGAGCTGGCCGGGCTGCCGTACGCCTACACGATCAAGTAACGCGCCGTATCCCGCAGGGAACCAGTGACGGTTCCCTGCGGGACCGGCGGGCGGCCGCCGGAGGCGACAACCGAAAAGACATGCCCGCTACGGGGCCGGCCGGCAACGGCTGGCCCCGTAGTTTTGCCGGCCAGCCCGAGTAGCATTTTTCGCGGTTCCCGATGAGACGGCCGCCAACGGCTGCACTTCCAAGCCGGCGCCGAAGGCAGCGTGACGATCACCGCGTGGCGGCCACCAAGGAGTTCATCCGACAGCGAGCCCCGGGACGGCCGTCGCCGGCAATCTCTACATCGATGACTTCGTGCCGGCCACTCAGGACGCGGGCAGCGAAGTGTGCTGGCCATCCCGTACGCCTACCCGGTCAAGTAGCCGCACCGACCGGGTGCCCGGGCCCCCTCTGGGGGATCCCGGTGCCCGTGTCGGCCGATCTGAGTATGCGCGGCGCGGGCTGGCGTCAGGTTGCGGCAGGCTTTACGGTGCGCTCGTGCCGGACCGGCCGTACCGGTCCTCGAGCCGGACGACGTCATCGCGCCAGCCGGGGCCGGCGGTCGATGCTTCGGCGAACGTGAGGTCGGAGACGGCCCGCACCCGATGCAGCACGCCCGGCGGCAGGTGGATGGTGTCGCCAGCGCCGAATCGCTGCTCGGTCAGCTCGCCGGCGGCCGGCCCGTACTCGATCAGCGCCTCGCCATCCAGCACGCTGATTGTCTCGTCCTTCTCCCGGTGGTATTGCAGGCTCAGCGAATGCCCGGCGTTGACGTGGATGACCTTGCCGGCGTACTTGTCGCTGACGGCCGCGAAGATCAGCTCGTATCCCCACGGCTTTTCCTGCCTGGCGGCCGGATAGATCTTGGCACTGGGTGCGGGCGCAGCCCGCCCGGAAGCGTCCTGCACGCTAGCCACGTGAGCCTCCTTGCCCGGCCCGTCGGCCGGGCGCGAGTGTCCTGGTCCGGTCCCCTCGGCCGGGCGCGGGGATTCCTGTGCGACCCGTTCGGCCGGGCGCGGGCGTTGCCCTCCATAGTCCGCGGCCGGACGCGAGTCTTCCCGTCCGGCCCATTCGGCCAGCCGCGCTCCGGCCTCGCGAAGCGTCTCCAGCCTCTTGCTGAACGAGAAGCGGAGCCTGGCAGTGCCCAGTTCGGGCCTGGAGTAGAAGGATGATCCAGGTACCGCTGCCACCCTGGCCTGGCTGACCAACCGGCGCGCGGCGCCCTGGTCATCGCCGAGCCGCAGCGCCGAGATATCGGTCATCGTGTAGTAGGCCCCAGCGGGCCGGACCGGGCGGAACCCGGCCTGCTGGAGTATCTCCAGCATCAGGTCGCGGCGCTGCTGGTAGCCGTCGGCCAGCTGCGTGTAATAGGAAGCGGGCAGCCGCAGGGCGGCTGCTCCGGCCTCCTGCAGCGGCGCCGGTGCGCCAACAGTGAGGAAGTCGTGCACCCGGCGGATCGCATCGGTCTCCGCGGGCGGCGCGATCGTCCAGCCGACTCGCCAGCCGGTCACCGAGTAGGTCTTGGATAGCGCGCTCACGGTGATTGTCCGGTCTTCCATGCCGGGGATGGTTGCCATCGGGATGTGCCGGGCGCCGTCGTAGACGATGTGCTCGTAGATCTCGTCAGAGATCGCGACCACGCCGAACTTCTCGCACAGGCGGCCGATGGCCATCAGCTCGGCCCGGCTGAACACTTTCCCGGTCGGGTTGTTGGGATTGTTCAGCACGATCGCGCGGGTCCGGTCACTGAATGCCGCAGCGAGCTCTGTCTCGTTCAGCGCCCAGTCCGGCTCATGCAAGGTGACGTAATGGGGCGTCGCTCCGGCGATCACCGCGTCCGAGCCGTAGTTCTCGTAGAACGGCTCGAAAATGATGATCTCATCGCCTGGATCTGCGATCGCGATGATGGCCGCGATCATGGCCTCCGTCGCGCCGCAGGTCACGCAGAGCTGGCGTTCGGGATCGAGCGACATCTGGTAGTCGCGGCGGTATTTGTCGGTGAGCGCGGCGCGGAACGAAGGCGATCCCCAGGTGATCGGGTACTGGTTGATGTCGGCCTCGATCGCCGCGCAGGCAGCGCGCTTGACCTCGGCGGGCGCGGGGAAGTCAGGAAAGCCCTGGGCCAGGTTGATGGCATCGCTGGCCAGGGCGAGCCGGGTCATTTCGCGGATCACCGACTCGGTGAGCGACGCCGCCTTGCCGGACACACGGGCCCTCGGTGGCGGTGCGGGTTCCATCCGGTCATTCTTCCTGGCGGCGCTGGGCCATGCCCGCTGGGGAAGCCGCCAGGCCAAAGCTGGCGATGATCTCGTCAATGAGCTGGGCCGGGGACTTGGTCGCGTCGAGGATGAGGGCGCGCTCGGCAGGCTCTGGCGGCTCCAGGTCCGCGAACTGGCTGTCCAGAAGCCTGGCACTGAAGAAGTGGCCGTGCCTGGCCGCCAGCCTGGCGTGCAGCACGTCCCGGCTGGCCGTCAGGAAGGCGAGGCGCGCGGCTGGCCGCCCGTCCAGCAGCAGGTCCCGGTAGCTGCGCTTGAGCAGTGAGCAGGGCACGACCGCTGGCTCTCCCGCCGCGATCTGCTCGTCCATCCATCGGGCGATGATTCGCAGCCACGGCCATCGGTCCGCGTCGGTGAGTGCCACGCCGGACTGCATCTTGGCGATGTTCGCCGCCGGGTGAAAGGAGTCGCCGTCAGCGAAGATCCAGTTCAACCGCTTGGCGAGGAGGGTGCCGACCGTTGTCTTGCCGGTACCCGATACCCCGCCCATCAATACGATCATGTTCCTGGGAGCATAGCCTTGGCGACGGCCGGTTCCGCTAGCCGGGTTCGGTCAAGGCGCAATGAACCGCGGCCGGGATCCTTCGGCTGCGGATGCCTCATGAAGCTAGCCGGGCAATCAGTGAAATGTCGCACCGAAGCACAAGGTGGCGGCATTCAATACGCTGTCATCCTAAATTTCGCCCGGTAACGGTGATGGCTTGGACAGGGTCGCTTGGACAGGGACCAGGGCGATGATCTGAATCGCGCGGCGATGCCAGTTGCTGACGAGCTGCGTAACGGCCGGCGCGGCTAGCCGAATCCCTGACGGGCACCAATGTCCTGGCTGGGCGCGGAGTGCTTTTCCTGCGAGTAGCCAGCCAGACAGGACAGGGACGGCTCGACGCGAGCCGTCCCTGTCCTGTCGCCGAGCCAGGCACGGGCCGGGCTCTAGCGGTAGTGCGGGCCGCGGATCAGATCGGACGGACCTGCTCGGCCTGCGGGCCCTTGGTGCCCTGGCCGGCGGTGAACTCGACCCGCTGGTTCTCCTGAAGACTGCGGAAGCCATCGACCAGAATCGCGGAGTGGTGAACAAAGACATCGGCGGTGCCATCGTCGGGGGCAATGAAACCATAGCCCTTGTCGGCGTTGAACCACTTCACGGTGCCCTGAGGCATGTACTTTCTCCTACTTGAGATCTCCAGATCCACGGATGAGGACCCGGCTCGCTGCGAACGCAGCCAGGAAAATCAAACACCATCACGCGGGTCGATGTTCCCTGCTCTGGCCAGTTGGCTCAGAAATCGTGCGGCTAACTTATCCGATCAGGGGCAACCTGTCGGCCAGCGAGCCGATGACGGCGCGATCAGCTTCGCTCACCGGGATACGGCCAGTGCCTTCAGGGCGTAGCCGATGTCGTCCCAGTTCCCGGCATCGTCGCGGCGAGCAGGCCGTCAAGCGTCCGCCGGACGAGCGCGAGCGAGGCGGGCTCCGGTGCCGGGGCGGCTGGCAGCCCGGCGGTGAAGGTCGGGGCAATGAAGGGCAGCCTCGATGGCGAGCAGCGCGGGCCTGGCGTCGAGGAGCTGGTGGCAGAGCACGTCGGTGACCGCCCATCCGGCGCACCGGCTCGCCAGCATCAGCTGTGCCTCGTGACGCGATCCGGCCAGGCGCACGGCCGCCGCGCCCGTGCTGGCATGCTGCTGCGCAGCCCGGAGGCGGCCCAGGCACGCGTGGCAGATGCAGCACCCTGAGCTTTGCCGTCGTCAGCTGGTCGCTGGCATAGACGGCGGCGTTCGCCCCCGCCGCCGTCCGGCTATACCGGCGCGAGGTGCTGCGATAGGAGCGGCACGCACTTACCGGGGCTTGATGGCCCGGGCCGCGAGGAAGATCGGGACCGCTGAGTAGACCGGTTCCAGCTCGGCCAGCAGGCCGTCAGCCGGCGGCTCATCGACGACGTCGAGGGCGAGGCCGCTGCGGGTGAGCGCGTTCAGGTAGGTGCTGATGGTGCGGTGATGATTACCGACCCGGCGGACACCGTCCGGGTTGCCCGACCGCCAGAACCGCTCCGCCAGGTAACTGCTGATCAGCCGGCCCGGCGTGCCGTTCGGGGCGGCCACGGTGCTGGCGAACGGGGCGAGGAAGCACGGGTGCCCGATCACGAACACGAAGGCGCCGCGGGGGCGCAGCACCCTGGCCACGGCGGTCAGCGCCGCCGCCAGGTCGGGGATGTCCATCAGGGCCAGCTGGCAGGTCACGATGTCGAACTCGGCGCTGCTCAGCTCGTGCAGCGCGTGGGCGTCGGCGACCAGATAGCGGATGCCCAGCGGGTCGGCAGCCTCATAGCGCCGGGCTGCTTCGATGAGCTCCGGGGTCAGATCGACTCCCGTCACCGACCTGGCGCCGGCCCTGGCGAGCGCCCGGGCCGCCAGTCCCTGCCCGCAGGCCAGATCGAGGACGCTCGCGTCGCGAAGATCGGGAACGAGCCGCAGCGTGGTCGCCACAGCGAGGTCGTGCGGACCGCTGCGGTCCCGTATGAGGCTGTCATACCAGTCGGCGATCTCGGACCAGGACGGGGGCCCGGGCACCTCAGCGCCCACACTGACCTCCTGCCGATCAGCTACTCAACGTGAGCCAGTGGACCATTTTTCGTGACAATGTGAGGCAAGTCACGTTAGCCGGACAGATGTTACGCTAGGTCACGTCCTCGCAGGTCAGCGCCGTAGCTGTAGCAGAAGCCAGTTAAGCCGGCCGATTCGTGTGATTCAGCTCATAGCCTTGTTTTCCTCTTTCCGGGCGCCACAGCTGGTCAGCGTTCGGCAGTGTAGGGCTCAACAGCACCCAGCGTGCGTGACGGCTGCCCTGAGTAACGGCCGACGCCTTGCCCCGCGTCACGTCCGCACGCCACTGCCCGGCCGCAGCCCCGCTGGCGGCAGGCGTGTGTCCTGGGTGGAAGCCGAGCACGCCACGCGTGCCCGACAAAAGGCACATCTTGTCCCCCATCAGGACTCCAAGCCGCAAGTCAGCCAAGTTCACTGTCACTATCGCAAGTTCGGCCCTGGCTCTGACAGCCGTCGCGGCCGGCACGGCAGCCGCATCGTCAGCCAGCTCGCCGGCCCGGCCCGCCATAGTGGCGGGCATCTCCCGGCCGGCCCAGGCGGCTAGCGCTATCGCCGCCAGCGGCCCGGCCGCCGCCCAGGACGCCACCGCACCGCAGGCCAGTGCTCAGCTCGATGGTTCGGCACAGCCCTACTTTCAGGTGCAGCTCGATACGGCAGGTCTGTCCCCGGCAGTCCACGGCGCCAGCCAGTCCCGCAAACCCGCGAAGAAGCACCACGCCAGGCATCTGTCACCGCGGCAGATCGCCAAGGGCATGCTGCATTCCTTCCACTGGTCATTGGCGCAGTACAAGTACCTGAACTGGCTCTGGGAAAGGGAAAGCAGCTGGAACGTGCACGCATCCAACCCGTTCTCGGGCGCGTACGGGATCCCGCAGGCCGTCCCGGGCGCGAAGATGGCCAGTGCCGGGCCGGCGTGGCGCACGGATGCCGCCACCCAGATCCGGTGGGGCCTGCGGTACATCCGCGCGGTCTACGGCTCCCCGCAGCGCGCATGGGACCACGAAGTGAGCGTGGGCTGGTACTGACCGGTTAGCTCGCGTTAGCGCAGCAGAAGTTGCGGTGGCCCTCCCCGTTGCCAGGGAGGGCCACCACCGCTGGCCCGCGGGAACTAGAGGTCCAGGCGCAGCGCGTACCGAGCGGCCCACCGGACCCGGATGTCCTCGGCCGGGCACACCGCGCTCCGAGCGGCTGCGGGTTAGCCGAGCGGGCTGCGGGACTCCGCCCGCCAGCCTTCCGGGTCGACTCCGCCGGGCACCGGCGCTTCTGGATCGTATGGCGTGCGCGTGAAGATCAGCGAAGCCACGTCGAAGGCGCGGACGATTCCATCAGGGCCGCGCAGCGGCACCAGCGGCTCACCGGCGTAGTACCCGTCGACTCCCGTCCAGCCGCCGTCACCGGACCGGCGGAACCGGAACGAGCGGCTGCGCGGGCCGGCCATCCGGAGCTCGAGGCCGGCGCCGGCCACCCCGAGCGTGAACTGGGCCGGCCCGCAGTACCAGGTGCCGAGCATGCCGAGCACCTCATCCAGCACTGCGACGGGCGCCCATTCCCGGTCGATCCTTGGCTCGTTGTCAGCCAGGATCCGCAGCAGGTCGGCCGGGAGCGAGTCGGTGAACCCGGCCGTCGAGCTGCACAAGACTATGGCCGCGTCCCCGCCATCCGCGGTGATCTTGAGTACGGAAAGAAATCCGGGCATCGAGCCGTTGTGGCCGTAGCTCCGGACACCGCCGGCGTTCCACACCTGCAGCCCGAGCCCGTACGCCGTCGTCCACGGGTCACCAGGCATGTCGGACAGCCCGATCGGCTCGCGCATCTCCGCCAGGGTGGCGCTGTCCAGCAGGCCGCCGGTGTCACCGGCGAGAAACCGGGCCCAGCGGGCAAGATCGGCGACCGTCGTCCAGAGCTGGCCGGCCGGTGCCATCGCTCCCGCGTCGTGCTCTGGCTCAGGCAGCAGCAGGTCGGCATGCGGGTGCACGGCGAAGCCCGTGGCGTGCGGGGCCTGCGGCCCCGGGGTGGTCCGGTTCATCCCGAGCGGGGCCAGCAGCTGCTCGGCGATGACGTCGTACCAGGGCGCGTCGTCCAGCCGGGCGATGAGCTCGCCGAGCAGCGCGTAGCCAACATTGGAGTAGTGATACCGGTGGCCAGCCCGCAGCCTGGTGGCGTCGGAGCCAAGCGATCCGGCAGCGAGGTCGGCCAGCGGTGACCCTGTCGTGCGTTCCCACCATGGTCCCGCTGTCTCGGCGCGCAGGCCTGAGGTGTGGGAGAGCAGCTGGCCGATCGTCAGGCCGGCGGCGCCGGCCGCATCGATGTGCCGCCCGATCGGGTCCGCGAGGTCAATCCTGCCCTCGTCGCGCAGCCGCATCACGGCGACGGCGATGAAGGTCTTGCTGATGGACCCGGCGCGGTACTGCACGCCTGCGTCTGGCGCCGGGCCGGCTGTCCCGTGGATCCGGCCGCGGCCCGCCGACCAGATGAGGCCGCCGCCGCGGACGAGCCCCGCGCTCACGGACGGCAGCCGCTGGGCGGCCTGCTCCGTGGCCAGGCGGGCGGTCAGGAGCCGGTGCGTGTGCTGGTCGATCACGGGAATCCACGCTATCGGGCATCGCCCAGGGGGGTGGCAACTTAGGTCGGGCGTTTTCGCTTACCCGCAGGCGGCGGCAACATCCGCGCGGACAGGTCGCCTGGCGGTAGCTGGCCGCGGGCCCAGCCGGGACCGGCGTCGGTGAAGATCACCGGCTGCGCGGTGAGCGGCGGTTTTCATGATCCGGTAAACTTCGGGCGCTCCCGTGCCCCTTTGGTCACAGCGACAGTCTCCGGGCGAGGTCGGACATGAACATCCCGCCCGGGTCAACCTGGGCGCGCAGCTTGCGGAACTCCTCCAGCCGCGGATACATCCGCTCCAGCATCCGGGCTGAGACGCGTGCGTCCTTGGCCAGGTAGACGCGGCCGCCTGCCTCCTGGACCAGGTCGTCCAGCCAGTCGAGCAGGCCGGCCAGGCCCGGAGTGCGGGCCGGGAAGTCCAGCGCTAGCGTCCAGCCAGGCATCGGGAAGGAGAGCAGCCCCGGATCGGCCTTGCCGAACCGCTTCAGCACCGTCACGAACGACGGTGCCCGCTCCTGGCTGATCCGCTCGAACGACCTGCGCACCGCGTCTTCCTGGCCGAACGGCACGACGTACTGGTATTGCAGGAAACCCGCCGGGCCGTACACCCGGTTCCAGTTCCTGATCCCATCCAGCGGGTGGAAGAACGCGGCGATCGTCTGGAGCTCGCCGGTCCGGCGCCTGGGCGCCTTGCGGTACCAGACCTCGTTCATCAGCGCCACGGTGCGGCGGTTCAGCAGGCCGCTGGGGAACACCGGCGGCGCGCTGGCCAGGGCAGCCGGGTTGAATGCGAGCGCATCGGCCCGGGCCTTGGCCGGCAGGTCATCAAGCGCGGCGAAGTCGCCGCTGGTGATGACCGAGCGGCCCAGGGCGGCGCCACGGGCGAGGCAGTCCGACCAGGCGACCGTGTAGCCGTAGTCACTGTCGGTATCCGTCAGGTAGGCCATGGTCTCGTCGATGTCACGGGTCCGGACCGTGTCCACCCGCAGGCGCGAGGTCTCGACCTTCTTCATCGCCACCGTGGCCCGCAGGATGATGCCGGTCAGCCCCATGCCGCCCGCGGTCGCCCAGAACAGCTCCGGGTCCGACCCGGGCGTCACCTGGTGCACCTGCCCGTCGGCCGTCAGCAGGTCGAACGAGGGCACGTGGGCGGCGAAGGTCCCGGCCACATGGTGGTTCTTGCCGTGCACGTCAGCGGCGATGGCTCCGCCGACCGTCACCTGCCGGGTCCCCGGCGAGACGGGCACGAACCAGCCGTGCGGCAGCATGGCGGTCATCAGCTGTTCGAGACTTACCCCGGCCTCGCACGTCACCAGGCCGCGCTCGGTATCGATCTCGATGATCCGGTTCATCCTGGTGGTCCTGATGACCAGGCCGCCGCCGTTCTGCGCGGCGTTGTTATAGCTGCGACCCAGGCCCCGGGCGATCACGCCGCGCTGCGTGGCGGCCAGCAGCAGGCCTGGTATCTCGGCCGGCTCGGCCGGCTCGGCCAGTTCCGCGACTGTGGGCGCGGTGCGGCCCCAGCCGGTGAGCGGTGTGCGGTCCGGCATTTCGTCATCCCCAAGGTCGGAGGTTCGAAGGCTACCGGAGATGCCCCCGGCCGTTGGCGAAGCCCTTCGGCTCGCGCTCAACGGGAGAGTGAAATGATCGCGGTGTGCCGTACCTGACCCCGGGCAGCGACATCGTCGCGATCGTCGACGCTCCGGCGACCCCGCTCGCGATGCTGGCTCCTGGCGGCCGCTTTGCCGCCCTGGTTCACTACGAGCCGCACCCCGCGATCAGCCTGCTGGCCAGGCCGTTCCTGGCGCTGGCCGGGATCAGGATTGATCCGGCGCTGGCCGGCCGGCAGCGGGTGCGGCGGCTGACTGGCCTTTCGGTCCTGCGGCTGGCGGACGGCGTGCAGCGGCCGCTGCCGCTGCCGGATGGCGCCAGCGTGAGCGCGCCGGCCTGGGCGCCGGACGGGCGCCGCCTAGCCTTCACCATCGATGAGGGCAACGGGATCGGCGTGTGGGTCGCTGACGCGCAGACGGGTACCGCCAGCCAGGTGCCGGGCCTGATCGTCCGCGATGTGCTCGGTGGCGACCCGCTCACCCCCGGCGCGGCTGCCTGGTGGTCACGAGACGGCGGCACGCTGCTGGCCCTCGGCGCTGCGGGCGGGCCGCCGGTGCTGCCGGAGGCACCGACCGAGCCGCACACCGAGGAGACGGCCGGTAAGCGCTCGCAGATGGCCACCTACCAGGATCTGCTGCGGACCGCTGCGGACGAGGCAGCGTTCGAGGCGCTCGCGGTAACGGTGCCGCTGCGCGTCGACCCCGGGACAGGGGACCGCCGCGAGCTGGGGCCGCCTGGGCTCTACCGGCACCTGGCCGAATCTCCCGACGGTGCTCATCTGCTGGTTCACCGGCTCCGGCGCCCGTTCTCGTCTCGCGTGCCGTTCCACTACTTTGCCCGCACGGCCGAGGTGTGGGCAGCCGCGGGCGGACTCGAGCGGGTCGTCGCCGATCAGGACGTCAGCGACGAGGTGCCGCGGCAGGGAGTCCCGGCCGGCCCGCGCCAGATCTCCTGGGAGGAACGGGCGCCAGCCAGCCTGTTCTGGGTCGAGGCCCTCGACGGCGGCGATCCGGTCGCTCCGGCCGAGTACCGCGACCGGATCTGGCGGCTGGCCGCGCCGTTTACGGGCGAGCCTGAGCGGGCTTTCGACCTCCGCCATCGGTGCGTTTACTGGGCTGGCCTTGACGAGCCCCACGGGCTGCTGCTGACCGAGCACGACCGGGATCGCCGGTGGCTGACGACCTGGCGCTGTGACCTGGCCGCCCCTGAGCGAAACCAGGTCTTGTTCGATCAGTCGGCCGACGACGCCTACGCCGACCCGGGCACGGCGCTCATGACCACCCACCAGGATGGCAGCCGCACCGCCCTGCAGGATGGCCAGGTGATCTACCTGCGCGGTCAGGGAGCGACCCCGGAGGGATACCGCCCGTTCCTCGACAGCCTGGACCTGGGCTCGCGCAGCACGACCCGGCTGTTCCAGAGCCCGCCCGATTGCCTCGACGAGGCTTTCGGCTTCATCGCCGGCCGCCGCGAGGAGGTCGCGGTGTGGCACCAGAGCCCGGCGGACCCGCCGAACCTGTTCGCTGCCGCCCTGGACGGTTCCGGGCGCAGGCAGCTGACCAGCTGGCCGGATCCGCACCCGCAGCTGACCGGCCTGACCAAGCGGCTGATCACCTATGACCGCGGCGACGGGGTGCTGCTGTCCGGGATGCTGCACCTGCCGCCCGGACATGATCCGGCAACCGGCGGCCGGCTGCCGCTGGTGATCTGGGCGTATCCCCTGGACTACGGGGACGCGGCGACAGCGGGCCAGGTGCACGGCAGCAGCATGCGGTTCACCAGGCTGAGCGCGCTCGAGCCGACCTGGTTCGTGCTGCGCGGTTACGCCGTGCTGGCGAATGCCACGATCCCGGTCATCGGTGACCCGGAGACGAAGAATGACACCTACATCGAGCAGATCTGCCTGGCCGCGGGTGCCCACATCAGGGCGCTGGATGAGATGGGCCTGATCGACCCGGCCCGGGTGGCGGTCGGCGGGCACAGTTACGGCGGCTTCATGACCGCCAACCTGCTCGCGCACACCGATCTGTTCACGGCCGGCATCGCCCGCAGTGGCGCGTACAACCGCACCCTGACGCCGTTCGGCTTCCAGAGCGAGCGGCGCAGTTTCTGGGAGGCCGCGCCAATTTACGACCAGATGTCACCATTCCGGTTTGCCGACCAGATCACCGCGCCGATCCTGCTCATCCACGGCAGCCAGGACAACAACTCCGGCACCTACCCGATCCAGTCGGAACGGCTCTTCCAGGCGGTTCAGGGCACCGGCGGCACTGCCCGGCTTGTGGTGCTGCCGCATGAGAGCCACGGCTACCTCGCCCGCGAATCGGTGCTGCACGTACTCGCCGAGCAGTTCGACTGGCTGGAGCGCTGGGCGGCAGTTCCCGGAGCTGGTCGCGGCAGTTGAGAGACCCTGGCGAACCCCCTATTCGCCAGGGCCCTCATCCCCCTCGGCCGACGTCGTGGCCGGTTCGCGGCTCGCCCTCGCGCAGATAGCGTCAGGCGGGCGATCCCCTCCGCGTACGCCAATACAGAACCAGCCGTGGGTGCAGCCGGACTGGCGATGCTGTGCAGATTGTGTGGAGGGCTCAGCGGCGGAGCCTTGCGCCGTCGGGATCATAAAGGGGGCGGTCGTGCCGCATAGCGGGATATTGTTCCCCGGCTACCTCGACAATGAAGCCGGTCTCGGTGGCCAGCTGCGCGGGCAGCCAGGCGGAAAAGATGTTACGGCCGACCGTGTAGCCGTAGCCGGCGCTGCGCACGCTGGCCGGCGCATCGCCGCCTGGATGGGCCAGCAGCTCGCCGCCGTGCATGACAGCCCCGCTGTCGGCGGTGAACCAGCACAGCTTCTCACGCGGGCCTTCGTCGCGGATCTTGCGTAGCGCGGCTCCGGCTAGCAGGCCAGGCCTATCCGGGCGCACGGCGAACTGCAGGCCCGCGCCGTAGGGGTTGTCGTTGCTCGAGATGTCGCTGGACCAGGCCAGGTACTGCTATCCAGGCGCAGCGAGTTGACCGCCCGGTAACCGACGTCACGGATCCCGGCGGCCGCGCCGGCCGCCAGCAGGCGGTCGTAAAGATCGCGCAGGTTAGGACAACGGACGGCTGCTAAGACACGTACGCGTGCGCGGCGATCTGGTAGGCCTGCAGCTCGCTTGCGGAGAACCAGACGCCGAGTTCACGCTCGGCGTCCTGCAAGTTGGCGGACGCGTGCACCAGGTTGGCCACCGCGAGCCCGTTGGCGTTGGCGTATGCCTTGCTCTGATGGGCGAAATCGCCCCGGATCGTGCCGGGGGCCGCCTGGTCCGGGTAGGTCGCGCCGACGAGCTTGCGGACGCACGCCACCGCGTCGACGCCCTCGATGACAAGCGCGATCACCGGGCCGGTCTGCATGAAGGCCGCCACCGGGGTGTAGACCGCGGGACCAAAGCGCTCTTCCAGGTCGAAGTAGTGCTTCCTGGCCAGCTCGGCATTCATCCGCACCATCTTGGCGGCGACAATCTTCAGCAGCGCTGCTTCAAAACGGGATAGCACCTGGCCGATGAGCCCGCGAGCCACGGCATCGGGCTTGAGCACGACGAGCGTCCGCTCGATCCCGGTGACGTCACTCATGTTGATCCTTTCCGATGGGGTTGCCCGCATAGCCTAGCCATCACGCGGGCTGCCCCTGCCGCTGCCCGCCGCGCTCAGGCGCGCAGGTCGCGGGGCACCACGAAGCTGGCAAGCCGGGCACTTCCGGCGGACAGCTCCGGCCAGCTGCTACTGAACTCCAGGACCGCCACGGCGGCGGTGGGAAACTTCGAGGCTGCCCGCTCGAACTCGCGTTCGGCCGCGTCGCTGGGACCGGGGGCTGCCAGCGTCAGGGCCAGCTCCTGAACGCCGGGATTGTGGCCGACAAGCAGCAGCGTGGTCGTCGTGGCCGGAGCGTGCCTGACCAGGTCCGCGAGCTCGCGGCCGGTGGCTCCGTAGAGGTCGCGCTGGTAGTCCACCGGCGGGGCCACGCCAAGTTCGGCGGCGGCGAGCTGCCATGTCTGGACGGCCCGCTGCGCGGTGGAGCACCAGACCTCGTCTGGCACGCAGCCGGCTTCGCGCAGCCAGCGGCCGACCGCCGGGGCGTCCCGGCGGCCGCGTCCGGCGAGCGGCCGGTCGTGGTCGGGCGGGGCGGGCGGCCCAGGCCAGGCTGACTTCGCGTGACGAAGGAGAACGAGGCGCCTGTTCGGGCTGCTGGCCATGATTACAGTCTGGCAAGCCGGGCGGGCCGGCCGGCCATGAACCGGCCGGTTTCAGCCGGATGAGGGCCATGAGCGCCTTCGCTCAATAACCGGGGAACGCCTTACCGGCGGGGCAGAACGGCTCCCGCTGGCCGCGAAAGGCGACTGTGCAGCTGGCCATCGCGCCAGGCCGCAGTTCTCTGACCCGACCCGCGGCGGCGGCTCAGCCGGACGCGGCGGCCCGCAGCGCCCGGTAGAGCAGCTGCTGATCGCCGAGGCGGCGGCGCAGCTCGCGTTCCAGGCCGCCGATGGGAACCAGGTTCTGCGGGGCCCTGGGGTCCTTATGCGCGGTGCTGGCCAGCGGCGGGAGCAGCCGCGCGGTCAGGTCGGCGAGCGCTGTCGCCTGGGCAGGCGGCAGGTCAGCCGAGCATTCCAGGCGGACCACCCCCGCCCACGGAGCTCCGGCGGCACCGGGCAGCTGGAGATACCAGGAGTTGCGCCGCCACGAGGTGCCCATGGCGAATACCGGGCTGCGCTGGCCGGGACGGAGCGCCGCGACCACCGCGGCTGGGCCGGCCGGCAGGTACGAGGCGTGATGGGTCTTGATGTAGCCCACGGTCCTGGCCAGGTGAGTGCGCCCGCGCAGCGGTCCGTCGACCACGAGCAGGTCGTCTCCGGACCGGTGGGCGGCCCGGAATGCGTTCGCCAGCTGGACCTCGGCGGCGCCCAGGCACTGCTGCAGGGCGAGTGAGAGCTTGTCCATACCGGGTCCCGAAGCCAGGAGCGCCGGGTACCGGGCATGGCGAGTGCCGATGTCGGCGGCATGGGCGGCTGAAGTGAACAGGCCGCGCTCGACGATGACGTCGGTGATGCGCGCGGCGCCGTCGCAGCAGACCAGCCCGGCCGCATAGGAGGCGGCGATGCCGGGCGCTGGCTGCGGGCCGTTGCCATGCACCCAGACCCGGGCATCGATCCGGCGGACGCCGTCCAGGAAGAGCACCGTCGCGGGAACGGCCGGCCCGGGGTCAGGGTCGAGCGGCCGCCACTGGTCGGCGGGCAGCTCGGTGTCGAGGTTGAGCTCGGCGCTGGATTCCTGCAGCGCGCCGCCCTCGAGCTCGTCACCGAAGGCGAGGCCGTAGGCCGGATCCCACGGGTCCACGGTGAACGTGGCGGGAAGGGCCGCCGTCGTCATGCCCGCTCCTTGCGCAGCGTCGCGGAGGCGCCGGCCCGGCCCACCACGAAACGGACCGGCACCCGATCAGCCAGCGCGGCGACGTGGGTCACGATGCCGACCATCCGGTCGGAGTCGGCGGCGAGGCGCTCCAGCGACGCCGCCACTGTCTCGAGGGTGTTCTCATCCAGCGTGCCGAACCCTTCATCGAGGAACATCGAGTTCAGGTCGCGCTGGCCGGCGGAGAGTCCCACTACTTGCCTGGATAGCGCCAGGGCCAGCGCGAGCGACGCCTGGAACGTCTCGCCACCGGACAGCGTGTGCACGGGGCGGCGCGCTCCGGCGTCCTCGTAGTCGATCACGACCAGCTCGTTCCTGTCGTCCCTGTCCAGCTGGTACTGGCCGCCGGACAGCTCCATCAGCGTGGCCGACGCCTCCGCGACCAGGGAGTCAAGCGCCTCACCGCACAGCCAGCGCTCGAACGAGCTGGCCCGCAGCAGCGTGCCGAGCCCGCTGGCGACCTGCTGCTCGCCGCGCTGGGCCGCGATCTGGCGGTCCATCCTGGTGGCTCGCTTGCGGTCCTCGCGCACCTGCTTCAGGCTCTCCTCGGCCCTGGCCAGCTGGCGGGTGACCGCGGTCGCCGCCTGGGCGGGGCCGGGCAGGCCGGTGATGCCCTGGGCGGCCAGCAGCTGGTTGAGCGCCTTCGTGGCGCCAGCCGCCTGCTGGCGCAGCTCGCGTGCGGCCGCCTCAAGTCCGGGCTGGCGCCCGGCCAGGACCGATCGCTGCGCCGCCGCCCAGCCGCCCAGCTCCGCCCATGCCTTGGCCAGGTCGCCGCCGTCGGCAGGCGGAGCACCGAGCCGGACCACCTGGTCGCGGGCGTCCCGGAGCGCCTTCCAGGCTTGCCGCTCCGCCTCGTCGAGCGAGGACCGGTCCCGCTGTGCATCGGCGACGGCCGCCCGCCGGGCCGTGGCGGCCCGGCGCGCCTTTCGGAGCTCATCCTCGGCCCCGGTGATCTGCTTGATCGTGGCCGCGACTTCGTCCTCGGGCGGGCATTCGGCCAGCACGTCGGTGAGTTCGGAGAGCTGGTGCCTGGTGTTATCCGCGGTGCCGCGAGCGGCTGCCGCGTCCCGGTCGGCCGCCCGGTGCTCGGCCTTCAGGCGCCGCACCTCCTTGGCCGCGGCTTCCGCCGCCGCCGCGGCGCGGCCGAGGCCGGCCGGGGTGGCGTGGTGCGGCACCTCGGTGAGGCGCCGCAGGCAGACCGGGCAGTCGTCGCCGACGTGCAGGCTGCCGGCGAGATCGGCCGCGGCATGCTCGCGCTGTGCACTGGCCAGGGCGGCAAGAGCCCGCTCCGATCCCCGTTCTGCGTTGTGTAGTGCCGCTGCCCTGGCCTGTTCGGCTGCTGCTGCCGCGGCCTCCGCCTGCTCCTGCCCCGCCAGCAGTGACGCCAGCCGGCGCCGTTCCGCGTGCGCCGTCGCCATCCGGTCCATCAGCGTCTGGTCCGGGAGCTGCGCGCGGGCGCGTTCGGCGTCGGCTTCGAGCTGCTCTGCGTCAGCTCGCTGGGTGGCGCGCTCAGCGGCGAGCGCATCGGCGCGGCTGATCCGCCCGGCCAGGCCGGGGACCTCGGCCGGCATCCGCACCGCGGCCAGCAGCGCGGACTCCTCGCGGGCCGCGGTGGCCCGGAGTTCGGCCTGTTCAGCCTGATCGGTCAGGCTGGCCAGCGCCGCCAGCCTGTCGTCGACCTCGGCAGCCAGGCCGGTCAGCGCCTGCAATCGCCCCGCAGCTGCCGCCTCGGCGTCCTCGGTGGCGCCAGCCAGTTCGGCCCGGGCGCGCGCGGCTAGCTTCACCGCCTCGTCGGCGCGCCGGGCCCGTTCCCTGGCGCGCTGGCCGATCTGCTCGTATACGCCGAATGCCAGCAGCTGGACCAGCAGATCCTGCCGGTCGCCCGGCTTGGCGTGCAGGAACTCGGCGAACCTGCCCTGGGGCAGCAGCACCGACTGGGTGAAATGCTCGTAGCTGAGCCCGAGCAGCTCCTGCACTCGTGCCTTGACCTGGTCCGGTCCCTCGGCCAGCGGCTCGACGCTGGCCTGCAGGATCTCCCCGATGGGCGCGTCCGGCCGGATTGACGGATCGAGCCGCTCCAGCCTGGCCTCTTTGGTGTGCACCTGGCCCTTGCGGTCGCGGGCCAGTGCCCGCACGGCGGCGTACCGGTTCCCGGCTGCCTCGAACACCAGGCAGACGCGGCAGGCATTGGCCGCCGGGGCGAGCGCGTAGGCGATGGCATTCTCCTTGCCCCAGCGCGGCACCGTCCCGTAGAGCGCGAAGCAGAGCCCGTCGATCAGCGTGCTCTTGCCCGATCCGGTCGGGCCTACCAGCGCGAAGAAGTCAACGTCGCTGAAGTCCGCCTCGGCCGTCTGCCGGTAGGCGCCAAAGCCGTCGAGCACCAGCCGCAATGGCCGCATCGCGCCTCCCGTGCGGTTTTGGCGGCGGTAGGGGAGTCCGCCGGCCGCAGCACCTATATTGCCGAACGCTTCCGCGCGCTGGATGCGGAAGCTGATCCGGGACACGACGGAGTACGGCAAGATGATGAGTGCTCCGGCCGCCACACCGTCGTGAGGAGCTGAGTCATGGCTGGTCACCAGCATCGGATGCACGGCTGGCGCGCCTGCCGGGGCGTTGCGCTGGCGGCGGCCACGGCGGCACTGGCATCGGCATGTGGCGTGGCCCCCGCGGCGAACAGCGCCCAGCCCGCTGGCTCAGCGGCACTGCCCGCCCCGGCGGCCGGCGCACCGGCATCCGGTTCGGGGTCCGGTTCCGCCGCGGCCGGCTCCCCGGGGCCCGGCGCAGCAGCGGCAGCGCCGGCCGGGAGTGCGCACCCGGCGGCGCCAGGCGCGTCGGCGGGCAGCCAGGCCAACCCGCTCAAGGGCAAGATCGTCGGAATCGACCCTGGTCACAATGGCCGCAACGGCACCGACCCGGCCTACATCAACCACCTGGTCTGGAACGGCCGCGAATGGGAAACGTGCGACACGACGGGCACCGAGACTGACGGCGGCTACACCGAGGCCCGGTTCAACTTCAACGTCGCCACCTACCTGCGCGGGTATCTGCGGCGGGACGGCGCGCGCGTGGTGATGACCCGGCACAACAACGACGGCGTCGGGCCGTGCGTCAATCGCCGTTCGCAGATCATCAACCGTGTGCACGCCAATGTGGCGATCGACATTCACGCCGACGGCGGTCCCGCGGGCGGCCGCGGGTTCACGGTCCTTGAGCCCGTCGCGGACGGCCCGAACGACAAGGTGATCACCTCATCGGCGCGGTTCGGCCGGGACGTCCGCTCGGCTTTCCTGGCGGACACCTCGATGCCGACCAGCGACTATTACGGGAACGACGGCATGATCCTGCGTGACGACCTCGCCGGACTGAACCTCACCACTGTTCCCAAGGTGCTCATCGAGTGCGGGAACATGCGCAACGGCACCGATGCCGGGCTGCTGACCTCGGCCAGCTTCCAGAAGCGGATAGCGAGGGCCCTGCTGGCGGCGATCATCCGCTTCCTCCGCTAAGGCTGCTCTGCCGGGCCAGGCGCGCGGCCAGGTGATCTTTCACGGCTGGCCATTCGGCCGCCAGGATCGAGTAGCGCGCCGAGTCCCTCGGGATGAAGTCGGCCGCCATCCGGTGCGCGGCGGACTTGCACAGCGTCCTGCAGCGTCAGCCCCGCCGCGGTGAGTGAGGCCGGACGCTGCGCAGCGGCCAGGCATGGCCGGGTCGGCCCA
>ODAK010001972.1_pt1 | contig 21806 bp, 22 predicted proteins | sample 1539591 | NCBI WGS metagenome assembly ODAK01 (sample SAMEA3539303, study PRJEB22396) | soil metagenome | biome: tundra; feature: field; material: soil | place: USA | collected 2010-05 | depth 0.15 m | reverse complement strand
CGCACGACACATCTGACGACCACGCTGTCGCCGGCCACCCTCAGCGCCCTGCAATCGCATGCGGCCAGCGCCCAGGCGACGACCGCCGCCGACGCGGGCGGCACCAGCTTTTTCAAGACGAAGAAGGGCGCCGCGGTAATCGTGCTCCTTGCCGCCGGCTTCGGCTATGCGTTCTATTCGAAATCGCACGATCGCGTGCTGTCGCCCATTCGGTGAGCAGGAGATGCAAACGATGAGACACACCATTGCCTGTGTCGTCGCCGCGGCTCTCCTTCTCGGGGGCACGGCGACCACCTTCGCGCAGACCTTCAGCGGGTCGATCTCCGGTGTCGTGAAGGACGAGCAGGGCGGGGTGCTGCCTGGCGCGACCGTCACGCTGACCGGCAAGACCGGCACCAAGACGATCACCACCGACGCCAACGGCGCCTACCGCTTCCCCGGTCTCGATCCGGAGACCTACTCGGTCACGGCCGTGCTCGGCAACAGCTTCCGCCCGGCCAAGGAAGACAACATCAAGGTCAGCGTCGGATCGACGCTGAACGTCGATCTCATCATGAAGGTCGGCGGCATCTCCGAAGCGGTCAGCGTCGTCGCCAGCGCGGAGGTCGTGGACGTCAAGAGCAGCGCCACGCAGACCAACATCTCGCAGGACCTGCTGGCCAACGCGCCGATCACGCGCACGGCCATCAACGTGTTCAACGTGATGCCTGGGGCCAACAGCAACTCGGTGTACGGCGGCGAGTCGAGCTCGTCGAACGCGCTCCTGATCGACGGCGTCGACACGCGCGATCCGGAGGGCGGCACCGCGTGGACGTTCTACAACTACAACATCGTGCAGGAAATCCAGATTCAGGGACTGGGCGCGCCGGCCGAGTACGGCGGCTTCACCGGCGCCGTCGTCAACACGGTGACCAAGTCGGGCGGCAACCGCTATTCGGGCCTCTTCGACATCATCGGCACCAACAGCAGTCTCGGGTCGAACAACACGACCGCCGCCATCACGGCGGCGAACCCGGCGCTCGCGCAGCCGGCGGTGACGAAGAAGTTCGTCGACTTCACGACGCAGATCGGCGGGCCGATTAAGAAGGACAAGCTGTTCTTCTTCCTCAGCGCGCAGCGCTTTCAGCAGGACACTGACCCGAGCGGTCCGGTGACGCTCCTCCACGAAGTGAGCCCGCGGTTCAACGTCAAACTCACGTGGCAGCCCACGGCGAACGACAACTACACGTTCCACCTGCAGTACGACGCGTACAACATCGTCGGCCGGGCGGGCGTCTCGGCGCTGCTCGCCACCGACGCGCTCACCAACAAAGAAGACGCACCCGAGTTCGTGTGGCTTGCCCAGTGGCGGCACATCTTCAACTCATCGACGTTTGCCGAGGTGAAGTACACCGGCTGGTGGGGCTACTACGACCTCAACCCAGCGGTGAATCTGCCGGGACACATCGACGAGAACGGCACGCCGTCGGTGTCGCAGGGGTGGTTCTACTACGCCGACCGCGGCCGCGATCAGGTGAACGCGTCGGTGTCGCACTACGCCGACGCCTTCGGCAAGCACGAGCTGAAGTTCGGCGCCGAGTTCGAGCACAGCAAGGTGCGCAACCGCTACGGCTACGTCAACAACATCTCCTACTACGACTACGTCGGCAAACCGTACCTCGCGTACAGCTACGGCTACGACGTGTCGGCCACCAACAACCGTCAGAGCGTGTTCGTGCAGGACTCCTGGAAGGTCGGCAATCGGCTGACGCTCAATCCTGGCGTTCGCACCGACTTCATCCAGGGCAGCAACCCGACGGTCGGCAAGGTGTACTCGACGACCAACGTCGCGCCGCGCCTCGGCTTGGCGTGGGACGTGACCGGCTACTTCACGACGGTCCTCAAGGCCGCCTACAGCCAGTACTACGACGGCGCCATGGCGGTCGCGTTCGAACGGGCGGTGCCGGGGGTCTTCCCGCGTCTCACCTATGACGTGAGCGTCCCGGGCCAGAAGACGCTCATCGACACGTTCAACTCCCCCATCTACAAGATGGACCCGAACATCAAGCACCCGCGCGTGGACGAGGTGTACGGCGCGCTCGAACGGGAGTTGGGGTCGTCGATGCGGCTCACGGTGACGGGCATCTATCGGGAAAACAAGAACTTCATCAACTCGATCAGCCCGTCGGCGACGTGGTCGCCGGTCACGGTGACCAACGGCCTCACCAACGCGCCGCTGACGTTGTATCAGTGGGCCAATCGAGCCGCGACACAGACCGATTTCCTGGTCACCAACGTGAACGGCTTCGCCTACAAGGATCCCAGCGGGAACGTCATCGGCACAGCCAATCCGTTCCGCAAGTACAAAGCCTTCATGGCGGTGCTCAACAAACGTCTGAGCAATCGCTGGACGGCGCAGGTGTCCTACGTGCTGTCGGAAGCCACCGGTACGGTCGACAACACGAGCGATGCGCAGGTGAGCAGCCGGCAGTTCGAGACGCCGGTGCTGGCGCTCGTCAACGTCAACGGGAATCTCACCAACGACCGCACGCACGAGTTCAAGCTGCTCGGCACCTACACGATCCCGGTCATCGACGTGTCGATGAGCACGTACTGGCACATGATCAGCGGCCTGACGTACACCCCGTTCCAGCAGTACACGTCGTCAACGCTGGGGCTCTCGGGGCAGTCGAGCGCGTATCGCCGTCCGCTGCTCGAGGCGCGCGGCATGGAGCGCAATCCGCCGGAACGGATTGTCGATCTGAGCTTCGAGAAGGTCATTCCGCTGTCGGGCCGCGACAAGATCGGCGTCTACGCGCAGGTCCTGAACGCGCTCAACGCGAGCACGATCACGTCGACGCAGAATCGCGTGCCGAACACATCGATCTCGGGCATCGCGAACCCGATTCTCTACGGAGCGCCCGGCACCATCATCGCTCCGCGGCAGATCAACTTCGGCGCACGTTGGTCGTTCTAGATAGGGGCTGGAGGCTGGGGGCTGGCAAAAGGCCTCCAGTCGCCAGGCGTCAGTCGTCAGCGACTAGCCGCCAGCCACGAGTACAATCTCTCCGTGAACGAACGTCCGCCCCGCCCCCAGCGCGCTGAACCGCGCGAAATCGTCGAGCTCAAGGAACTGAAGACGACGCAGCCCGAGTTGGCGTCGGCCGTTGACATGCAGGTCGCGCTCGTCGACATGCAGCGCCGCGTGCAGTCGCGCGTGCCGCTGCCCTGGTTCCAGGCCGATCCCGAGTGGCTGCGCGCGCAGCAGGCGGCGGGGCGTCCGCTCGTCCGCTTCACCGATATTCCGCTCGACTGGACCAATTTCCGCCTGACGTTCCGGCAGACGGCCGACATCCTGCGCCGGTTCGACGCGCTCGACTCGGCCGAACACCAGCAGATCGTCGCCCTCGCGCGCGACGGCAACGCGCTCCAGCCGCTCGTCGAGCGGTGGTACGCCGCGACGTCGGGCGTGGACGGGGCCGATCCGCGCCAGCGCGCGCCCGAGGGCGCGCCGCCCAATCTGGATCAGGTGCTCGTTCTCGCCATGCGGCCGTTTCTCGCCAGGTGCGCCGAGGTCCTGATGCAGCGGGCCGAGCTTGCGACGTGGCAGCACGGACACTGCCCGTGCTGCGGGTGGGAACCGGAGTTCGCGGTGATTGTGCCGACCGGCGAGCGCCGGCTGATTTGCGGCCGCTGCTTCGCGCAGTGGGGGTTCGGCGCCTTCACCTGCCCCTTCTGCGCGAATGACGACCGCGCGCTCATCACCTCGTTCGCGACGCGCGACGGCCGCTACCGCGTCTATGCGTGCGACGTCTGCCGCCGCTATCTCAAGGCGTACGACGCGCGCCACGCGTCACGGCCGGTGATGGTGTCGGTGGATGCGATCGCGACGCTGCCGCTCGACGCCGCGGCGATGCAGCGCGGGTACGTCGGATAAAGGCAACCACGAAGACACGAACAGCGGTTGCGTTTGATTTCAGTGTTGCGGGATCTGCTGCGGCTTGGGCGTGAAGATCGTCGCCGCCCTGGTGGAGAGCCAGTTGAACAGGTTCTGCGTCTCCATGAAGCGCCCCGCGTTCGACCGCGCGCCGAGGACGACGACCGCGACCGACTGGCCGCCGACGCCCTGCGGAAGACGCAGCAGCGTCGCCAGGCAGTAGCCGGCCTTCGAGATGAAGCCGGTCTTGGCGGCCCGCACGTCCACGTTTTCCCGGCCGAGCAGGCGATCCGTGCTGTGGAACGTGATCACACGGTTCTTGGCCGTGCGGACGGTGTATTCCTGGGTCCGCATGACCGACGCGATCCGCTCGTCACCCGAGGCGTGCGTGATGAGCCGCGCCATGTCGTACGCCGACGAGACGTTCTCCGACAGCAGCCCGGACGGGTCCGCGTAGATCGTGCTTTCGAGACCCAGTTCCGCGGCCTTCTCGTTCATGCGCCGCACGAACCCGACCGACCCGTACGGCGACACGCGCGCGAGGGCGCGCGCGGCGGCGTTGTCGGACGCAATCAGCATCAAATGCAGCACATCGTCGGTGGAGAGGCGATCGTTGGCGCGGACATGCGTCGTGGACGCCTGGAAGACATCGCTGTGATCAATAGTGATCGGCTGCGTGAGGTCGGGATTGTTCTCGAGGAACACCGTCGCCGTCATCACTTTGGTGATGCTGGCAATCGAGCGCGGCGCCTGCGAATTCTCTTCCCAGAGCACCTGATTGGTTTCGGGATTGTAGATAATCGCGGCGGCGGCGCGCAGGTCTGGCACCAGCTCTCCGCCCGCGTCGATCTTGTAGCGCGGCAACACGGTGTCGGCCATCTCGCGCGACGTCGCGATCGCGTGCGCGCGCGCCAATATCGCCTTGCGCGACAGCGAGCGCTGCGCTGAATACAGCGTGCGCTTCGGCGCTTTCGACGCGGCTTTCGCGTGCGCGACCGGTTTCGACTGCGGCCTGGCGGCGGCGCTCGTGGGGACGCCGATACAGACGAGACCGGCGAGCGCAAGGTACCCGATACAGAAAACAGATTTCCTGTGCACTTGGACTCTTCCCGAGCTAACGTATTCCGTGGTAACGGTCAGCATGATACCAGATAATTCATAGATAGCAAGGGGATTAACGTCCTTCGAGCCCAGGTCCCGTGCCAAAATGGCACACGATGGACGCGGCCCCATTCTACGTATCGGCTGTTTCGGCCTTCCCCGTCAGGAGCGCGTCATGACACCCCGCGAACAAGAGGAATACAGAGCGCTTCGCGACACGATTCGTGAACGCGGCACCGCGCGCGTCTGGATCTTCGTCGCCGGCGTGGTGGCGTGGGCTGGCCTCGTCATCGCCACGGCCGCGCTGGCCGCGCTGCCCGTGGCGACACTGCTGCCGCTCCTCGCCCTGGCGGCGGTCTTCGAAGCGGTGTTCAGCCTCCACACCGGCGTCGAGCGCATCGGTCGCTACCTGCAGGTCTTCGCGGAGGAGACGACGGGATGGGAACACACGGCGATGGCGTACGGCCGTGCGTACCGCAGCGCCGGCACCGACCCGCTCTTCGCGATGGTGTTCGTCGTGGCGGCCTTCCTCAACTTCGTGCCGGTGCTCGTCGCGGAGCCGGTCGCGCTGGAAGTCGGCGTGATCGGCACGATCCACGTCCTGTTCGTCGGGCGCGTGCTCATGGCGCGCCACGCCGCCGGCCGCCAGCGCGCCGCGGATCTCGAACGGTTTCAAACGCTCAAGAACAAGCCGTAAGAACGACGATCAACGCAGAAACCGCAGAGTGATTCACCGCTGCGCGAGCGCGATCGTCAGCAGCAGCGCGCGCTCGGTGCCGAGCCACGAATCGGTCGTATCGAAGGTCTCACCGAGCGCGTGGGCGCCGGTGCCCCGCCCGCCGGCGCCGATCGTGATCGCGGGAATCTTCAGGCTCATCGGCACGTTGGCGTCGGTCGAACCTTCGCCAAGATTCGCGGCGAATCCCAGCGCCCGGGTGACCGCAATCGCGGTTTGCACGATCGGCGATTCGTCGGGCGTCGATCCGGCGGGCCGGTCGCCCACCAGATCCTTCGTCACCGTGATCATGCGCGGCGAACCCCACCGCTCGTTTTCCTCGATCACCGCCGCGTCGACGGCTTTGTGAAAGCTCGCGTCCACCGAGGCGAGCGACGCGGGATCCGACGATCGCATGTCCACTTCCATCCAGCCTTCGAACGGAATCGAGTTCACCGACGTACCGCCGCCGATGCGGCCGACATTGAACGTGGTCTTCGGGAGCTTCGGCACCTGGAAGTCGGCGATCTTGGCGATGGCGCGCCCGAGCGCGTCGATCGGATTCGCCAGACCGAACGCGCCGAAGCTGTGCCCGCCGGGTCCCTTGAACGTCACGCGGTAGCGGTGGCTGCCGACGGCGACGTTCGTGATGCCGAGCCCCGAGCCGTCAATCGACACGAACCGGTCGATCTGCCCTTTCATCGTCTCGTTGAACAACTGCTTCATGCCGCGCAGATCGCCGAGGCCCTCCTCGCCGACGTCCGCGACGAAGGTGATGGAGCCGGGCGTGCGCACATTGGCCTGCTTCAGCGCGCGCACGACGCCGACGAGCACGGCCAGACCGCGGCAGTCGTCGGCGATCCCGGGGCCGTGCAGGATGGCGCCCTCGCGCGTGACGCGCACGTCGGTGCCCTGCGGGAAGACCGTGTCGAGGTGCGCCGCGAGCACGACGTGCGGCGTCGCCGCCGCGCCCGGCCGATCGCCCAGCACGTTGCCGGCCCCATCGACGCGCACATTCTGCAGCCCGAGCTGCTGAAAGGTCTGCTTGAGGAGCTCGCCGCGCGCGGTTTCCATGAAGGAGGGCGCCGGCACCTCGCAAAATCGAATGTCGTCCTCGATCGCCTGCGCCTCGTTGGCTTTTGCGGCGTCGATGGCCGCCGTCACCGCCGGGTCTTTCAAGAGGTCGGACGCGGAGATTGGCTTGTCCTGCGCGCCAAGCGAGCCGACCATCAGCGCGATGGCCATCCAGCAACCCATGACGGCGCGATTCATCTTCTTCATTGACGAGATCGTAGCGCAGGATGGCGTCGCGCGCGAATGTGCCGATATGTATAACAGCGGCGCGCGGAATCAGATGCGGCTCGGCGGTATGAGATTTGCTGGATTTGCTGGGTGACTGGCCGGCACGACCGGTCGGAACGGAGGGTCGCGTGAGTAGTCTCGTTCGGCTTCTGGGGTTCACCACACTCGCCTGCGGCTGCGTGGTGGGCAAGTACCGCGAGGTGGCGACCAGCCGGGAAGTCGCCTACGTGGAAGAAAAAAACATGAACTGTGGGCATCAGGGCCACCGCCGCAATCACACGATCACGGCGGATCGGCAGGCGTCGAGTGCGCCGATGGCACCGCTTGCCCTGACCACCAAGGCTTCCTAGCTCCCCTCCCTGTCGCCCACCGGCCACAACCCCTGGTGGCCCCTGTCGCATTTCAGCCTCAGTTCACGCCCTGCGCCTAACGTACGAAGCCAGCCAGGCCGAAACACTGGTGGCACATGTCTGTCCTGCTCAAACCGTACAAAATCGTGCCCGGCCGCCGGGGCGACAGCCGCTTTTTTTTGTCCGATTGCCGTGACGTTTTTCGTCACCTCCCCGCTCACAGCGTGGACGTGATCGTCACCTCGCCGCCCTACAACCTCGGCATCGAGTACAACCGGTACGAGGACTCGCTGTCGCAGGCCGACTATCTCGCGTGGACGGGCGAGTGGGTGGCGGCGGCGGCTCGCGTGCTCCATCCGGAAGGCTCGCTGTTCCTGAATGTGGGAGCCAAGCCGAGTGAGCCCTGGACGGCGCTGGACGTGGCGCAGGCCGTCCGGCCCCATCTTCGGCTGCAGAACATCATTCACTGGATCAAGTCGATCGCCATCGACCGTGCGTCGGCGGGCGCCGCGGCGGGGCTCTCGCGCGATCTGGCTGTCGGACACTACAAGCCGATCAACAGCGACCGCTTTCTGAACGATTGCCACGAGTTCGTGTTGCACTTCACGCCGAACGGCTCGACGCGCCTCGATCGCCTGGCGCTCGGCGTCGCGTATCAGGATCAGTCGAACATCGGCCGCTGGCGCGCCGGAGCCGGCGGCGTCCGGTGCCGCGGCAACACGTGGTTCATCCCATACGAAACCATTCAGCGGCGCGACCGGGACCGGCCGCACCCGGCGACCTTCCCGTCGAAGCTCCCCGAGCAATGCCTCCGGCTGCATGGCCTGTCGCGCATCAGGGTCGCGATGGATCCGTTCCTGGGTTTGGGCAGCACGGCGGTGGCGTGTGCCAGGCTGGGTGTGAGCTTCATCGGTTCCGACATCGATGAAACCTATCTCGACGAGGCGGTGCAGCGGACGCGCGACGCGGTGGCGGCGGCCGGTCCTCCGAAGACCCGCAAGGCCGCCCTGCGCATCGACAAGGCCAAGGGCGCGCTAGCCTGATCCGGACTTCTTCGTCTTCACCGGGACCGGCACGGACTTCTTCGGCGACGGCGGCGGCTTCAGCACGTATTCCTTCCGCGCGATCACCGTCAGATTCTTCCGCGTCACGCGTACGTCGAGCTGGCGGCGGCGCCGCGTCGGGTCCGTGTTCTTCGAGTAGTAGCCGAGCACGTAGTAGTCGCTCGTCTCCCCATCGATGCGTTTCAACGCCTTATCGAAGTCGTTCTGATTGACGACGGCGATCCCGCCCGTTTCCTCGGCCAAGACGCGGAGGCTGTCGATCGACTTGTGCAGGTAGTCCTCCCACTGCACCGGGTCGAGGTTCTCCGCGATGTCCGCTCCGCCAATGAGGCCGCGCGGGTCGATCGTGTAGAACGTCGTGTTGGCGCGGTTGGCGGCGCGCGTCAGATCTCCCAGCTCGCGTGCGAGGTCGGCGTCCGCGAACTCTTCGTTCTGTTTTTGCTGCGTCACCGCAGGATCGGTACCGGGGGCCGAGGTCGTCGTCCCGTTACTGGCCTGCTGGCTCGCGTTCGCCTGGTTCATGAAGTTGGCAGAATTGTTTTGCTGGAACGGACTGTTCGGATCGCTCGACCCGAGCCGCGAATCCTGGAATGGAGTGAAATCGTAGCCGTCGCTCACGTAGATCACGGCCTTGCGGCGGTTGTGCACCTTCTCGAGCTCGGTGAGCACATCCGCGACGGTCGAGAACGCCACGTGCGCGCGATACCGCACTTCCGACGGCCCTTCGGCGCCCGAGGTGCCCTGAATGATGTCGGTCGGCGTCAACTCGTTGCCGGCGATCTTCTTGATCGCTTCGTCGAGCCGCGAGCGGTCGTACGTCATGTCGATGGCGATCGACGAGGGGCCGCTCGAGACGATGCCGAACATGTCGCCGTCGTGAAGAAGATCCTTCCCGATCTTCTTGAACAGCTCGCGGATCCGGCCGGTGTTCTGGAACTGCATGTGCAGATCGTCCACGAAGAACAGGAAAATGCGGCCCGACGTGTCGTTGACCACCCGGGCCGGCGGCAGGATGATGCCCTCCGGCGGCGGCGGCGGCGGCGCCGTGAGCAGATTGGTGATGCGGCCGCCCGTGAACACCATCATCGAAATGACGTCTTGCTTGACGCCGTCTTCATACACTTCGAACTCGTCCTGCTTCAGATCGGGGACAAACTGCCCTTTGTCGTCGCGGACGACCACGTCGTTCGTGATGAGGTCGATCTGGACCTTGAACGTCGGCTTTTCCTGTTCCGACGGAGTCTGCGGCTGGGCTGGGGTCGGAACCTGCGCGGACAGACCCGCCACAAGGACCACCGAAAGTGCAGTGGACCAGAAACCGTTCATTTTCAAACTCATAGCGGTAATTATAGCCTAGTCTTCCTGGTTGGACGACGGTGGAGCGGCGTTGGCCGGACCTTGGCCGGCGCCTCGATCCCGGCGTCCGCCGCGGCGGCGGCGGCGGCGCTTGCGGCCGGGTTGCGCCCCGGCCGGATCCGGCGCGATTGGGGCCTGACCTGGCTCGCTGGTCTCGCTGGACTCGACGTTTTCGACAGGGGCAGAGCCGCTCAGCTCAGGCGATTCCGCCGCCGACACCTCGAGCGCCGTCGATGCCTCCGCCGGTTCGGCTGCCCCGGATTCGGCGCTCTCGGCGCTCTCGGCTTCGCTGTCTGAGGTCAGCATGGCGCGCCGCGCCGCCTTCTCGGCCTTTTCGAGTCGGCGCCGCTCGCGCCAGCGTTCGACGTCAGGTGCGGGCGGAGGGATTGGTGTCGCGAGCAGCCGCTTCCAATCGAACACCACACCGGGATTCTGCGCCTCGATTGCGCGCTGCACGTCCTCGGAGAACGGCAGACGGCCGACCTTCACGCCGGGCGGCGTGCGGAACCAGTAGAGAATGCGCGCCCGCGTCTTGCCGCGGCGGTTCGTCGAGGACTGAACCAGATAGAAGTGTTCGTAGCCGCGCTTGTCGCGCGAGAATCTGAGGAACGCGGCGGCCGCAGTGGTCATTTCCGCTTGGAGGAGCGCGCGGGCTTCTTCACCGTCTTGCGCGGGCGTGTGGCACGCTTGGCGGTGCGAGCGGCCGGCTTGGCGGCGCGAGCAGCCGGCTTGCGGCGCGGTGCCGGAGCGGGACGCGCGGCGGCTCGAGCCCGCGCGGCGGCGGCCGGCGTCTCACGGCTGCGGTGGACCAGCGTGAAGTGAATTTCGTCCCCGATGGTGTGGTAGCTCCAGATCTCGTTGACGTGAATGTGATTCTCGTCGGCGAGGCGCCTGGCCACCTCCACCATCCCGGCCGGCACGTAGAGATGAAACGGGGCGCGCAGCTTGCCGAAATGCGCCCACTGGGCCAGCGCTTCGAGATGGTTGACCGACTCGCCCGTTTCGACCTCGATAATGCCCTGCAGCCGGCGCCCCCGCTCGAGGGACAGCAGGACCAAGTCGGGATAGGTCGCGGTCGGACCGGTCCCCACCGCTGCATTCTGCTGCGCGCCGGGGTTCATCCCCACCTCATACTTGCGGCGGCACTTGGCCTGCAGCATCCGGATAATGCGGTCGTGTTCGAGTTGTTCGCGGACCGGCCGCACCAGGATCGGGCTCACCGAGACCCTCCAAGCTGTTGAATCATCAGGATCAAACCCCTAAGTCTAACATGGATTCTGCCGCCCTCTTCTGCGTACGCCACCTGGTCGGTTACAATAGGTGAGGTGCCCGCATTAAGGTCCGACCCGACCACCGCCTCCATCCTCATCGTCGACGACGATGAGGGGGTGACGACGACGTTTGCGCGGATGCTGCGCCTGGAGGGATACCGGGTCCAGACAGCCTCGACCGCCGAAATCGGCCTGTCCCATGCCGAACGCAGCCATCCTGACGCCATTATTCTCGATCTGCGGATGCCGCTCGTCGATGGGCTTGGATTTCTGAGGCGGCTTCGCGCCTTTGCCGATCAGCGCAGAACGCCGGTGGCCATCGTGACCGGCGATTACTTCCTCGATGACAGCGTCTCGAACGAGCTCCGCGAGCTCGGCGCCGAGCTGCGCTTCAAGCCGATGTGGCTCGAGGATCTGGTCGGTCTCGCCCGCACGCTTCTCAAGGTGAACACTGACCGCCGCCGGGACTCGATTCATTAGAGCCTGCCGGCTTCAGCCGGTCGACGCGACGCCGGTCTGGTTCATGCGCCAGGCCGGACGCTATATGAGCGAGTATCGCGCGCTGCGCGAGCGCTATTCGCTGCTCGATCTGTGCCGGACGCCCGATCTCGCCACCGAAGTCACGCTCCAGCCGGTTCGCCGCATCGAGCTCGACGCCGCCATCATCTTCTCCGATCTGCTGCTGCCCCTCGAGCCGATGGGCATCCCGTTCGATTTCGTCCGCGGCGAGGGTCCGGCGATCGAGCGGCCGCTGCGGTCGGAAGACGACCTCGCGCGGGTGCACGGGTTCGAGCCGCGCGAGGCGCTCGGCTACGTGCTCGACGCGATTCGCCAGACGCAGCGCGAGCTCGCGGGCCGCGTGCCGCTCATCGGCTTTGCCGGCGCGCCGTTCACGCTTGCCTCGTACGCGATCGAAGGCGGGCATTCCACCAATTTCGCGCACACCAAGGCGCTGATGTACGGCGCCCCGGCGGCGTGGCATCGCTTCTGCGATCTCCTCGCCGGCATCGTCAGCGACTATCTCGTCGCGCAGATTGAAGCCGGCGTCGACGCGGTGCAGGTCTTCGACTCGTGGGTCGGCGCGTTGAACGCGCGCGACTACCGCGAGTTCATCCTCCCGCACACACGGCGGATCTTCGACACGCTCGCCGCATACGATGTGCCGACGATTCATTTCGGCGTCGGCACGGCGGCGATTCTCGGCGAGCTGCGCGAAGCCGGCGGCAATGTGATCGGCGCCGACTGGCGCATCCCGCTCGACGAAGCGTGGGAGCGCATCGGCTTCGATCGCGGGATCCAGGGCAACCTCGATCCGACGCTGCTCCTCGGGCCGCTCGATCGCGTGTTCGCCGCGACCGACGATGTGCTGGCGCGCGCGGGCGGACGAAACGGCCACGTTTTCAATCTCGGCCATGGCATTCTGCCGACGACGCCGCTCGAGCACGTCCAGGCGCTCGCGCGGTATGTGCATCAGAAGACGAGACAGTAGTGGCGAGTGGCCACCAGCCACCATGCATCCCGGCGTCCTCTTAATGGCCCACGGCACGCCGTCCTCGATGGACGAGATGCCGGAGTATCTGCGCCTCGTCCGGGGCGGCCGGCCGCCTTCCCCCGATCTCGTCACCGAAATGCGCCACAACTATCAAGCGCTGCCAGGCGGACGCTCCCCCCTCACCGAGATCACGCGCGCGCAGGCCGACGCGCTCCGCGTCCGGCTTGGGCGAGACATCCCCGTCGCGGTGGGCATGCGGAACTGGACGCCATTCATCAAAGAGGCGCTGGCCGAGCTCGCCGCGGCCGGCGCCACGCGCGTCATCGGCATCCCGATGGCGCCGCAGTTCTCCGCGCTGAGCGTGCAGAAGTACATCGACGCGGCGATCGCCTCGCTTCCGGACGGCGTGCGGTTCGAGCCGGTGCGCTCGTTCCATGCCCATCCGCTGCTGCTCGACGCGTTCGCCGGGCGACTCCGCGAGGCGCTTCCGCTTGGCGAAAACGTCGACGAAGACGTCGTCTTCACGGCGCACAGCCTGCCGGTGCGCGTCATCGAATCGGGGGACGCGTACGTGGACGAAGTGGCGGAGACCGCGCGCGGGGTGGCGGCGCGCGTGGGGATCACGCGCTACGAGATTGCCTACCAGAGCGCGGGCCGGACGCCGGAGCCCTGGATCGGCCCCGATCTGAACCAGTGGATCAAGACCCGCGCGGCCGCCGGCCGGAGACATTTTCTGGCCGTGCCGATCGGCTTTGTCTGCGATCACACCGAGATCCTGTTCGACATCGACGTGCAGGCCGCGGCGACGGCACGCGAGGCGGGCGCCTCGCTCCGGCGGACCGCCTCGCTCAACGCCTCGCCGCCGTTCATCGCGCTGCTCGAGGATCTCGTCCGGCGGATGCTCTGACGGGATGGCGATGTGAGTGACGTGAGTGACGTGATCATCGTGGGCGGCGGCATTGCGGGGCTGGCCGCGGGATACGAGCTGCAGAAACGCGGCGTGCCGTTCGTGATCCTCGAGCGCGCGGCGCGGGCCGGCGGCGTCATCTTGAGCGAGGAGATCGACGGCTTCACGATCGACGCCGGTCCCGACGCGCTGCTGACGCAGAAGCCGGAAGGCATCGCGCTCTGCGAGGAGCTCGGGCTCGGCGGGCGCCTCATCGCGACAGGGAAACCGCGCGTGGCGTACATCCAACGGGGCGGGCGGCTGCATCCGCTGCCGGCCGCGTCGGTGCTCGGCATTCCAACCGCGCTCGGTCCCTTCATCACGACCAAGCTGTTCTCATGGCCGGGCAAGCTGCGCATGGGCGCCGAGGTCTTCGTCCCGGCGCGCCGCGACGATGCGGACGAGTCGATCGGGCAGTTCATCGAGCGCCGATTCGGACGTGAAGCGGTGACCTACCTGGCCGAGCCGCTGCTCGCGGGCATTCATGCGGGCGACGTCGACCGGCTGTCGCTGCGTGCGCTTTTTCCACGCTTCGCGCAGATCGAGAAGCGCGACGGCAGCCTGCTGCGAGCCTTCCGACGGCAAGCCGCCCACGCGCCCCGGAATCCCGACGGGGTGTTCCGATCGCTGCCCGGTGGCTTGAGTGAACTGGTGCGCGCGCTGGTGGCGGCGTTGCCGCAGGGCGCTGTTCGGCTCAACGCGGCGGCGACCGCGTTCAGCGGCGCCCCCGACGGGCGATTCCGCGTCGAGACGGCCGCCGGGCCGGCTCTCCACGCGCGCGCCGTGATCTTCTCGACGCCGGCGTATGTCACGGGCGCGCTCGTGAAGGATCTCGACGCCGAGCTCGCCCGGCGGTGCGACGAAGTGCCGTACGCGTCAACTGGAACGATCGCGCTCGGGTTCGCGCGCGATCAGGTGGCGCATCCGCTGACCGGTTCCGGGTTTGTCGTGCCGCGCGTGGAAGGCACGGGCATTCTCGCCGCGTCGTGGCTGTCGTCGAAATGGCCGCATCGTGCGCCCGAGGGGCGCGTGCTGCTGCGGACGTTTGTCGGCGGCGGTCGCGATCCCGATGCGCTCTCACGATCGGATGCCGAGCTCGTCGAACGATCGCTCGCGGCGTTGAGACCGCTGCTCGGCATCCGCGGCGCACCGCTCCTGGCGCGCGTCTACCGCTTCGACCGCGCGAGCGCGCAGCACGAGATCGGGCACCTCGCGCGGCTCGACGCGATCGAACGCGCCCTGGCGCGGCGGCCGGGCGTGTTCGTCACCGGCAGCGGATTCCGCGGCGTCGGCATCCCCGATTGCGTCGCCGACGCCCGCGCCACGGCCGCGCGGGTGGCGAAGTATGTTTCACCGAGCGGATAGTCGCCGAAGCCAAAGCCGACCGGCGTGAGCCGCGAAGGCACAGGTCGCGGGGGTGGACCCCGCGACAATTAAGAGAATGATGACAAAGACAAGACTGATGGTCGCGACGGTGTGCGCGATCGCGATGCTCACGCAGGGCACGCGCGCGTCCGAGCAGTCGCCGGCGGCAATTTCACCTGACCTCGTCACGCTGCTGCGCGAGATCAAGGCGGCCGACACCGATCAGCTCGCCGTGTCGGAAGCGGACGGCCGCTTTCTGCGCGTCATGGCGGCGTCGAGCGGCGCGAAGCAGGCGCTCGAGATCGGCGCCGCCTTCGGCTACAGCGCCATCTGGATCGGCCTCGGCTTGCGGCAGACCGGCGGCCACCTGACGACGATCGAATACGACGCGGCGCGCGCCCGGAAGGCCGCCGACGACATCCGCCGCGCCGGCCTCTCGGACGTCGTGACGGTCGTCGCGGGCGACGGGTTCGTCGAGGTCCCCAAGCTCACGGGCACCTTCGATTTCGTCTTTCTCGACGCATGGAAGCGCGATTACAAGCGCTTCTTCGATCTCGTGTTTCCGCGTCTGACCCCGCGGGGCCTCTTTCTCGCCCATAACGTGGTGAACAAACAAACGGAGATGCGCGATTTCCTCGGAACGATCCAGAATAACCCTGCGCTCTTCACGGCCATCGTGACCCCGTCGGGCGAAGGCATGTCGGTGTCGTACAAACTGCGATGAGGCCTGTTCACATCATCGGCGTCCCGCTCGATCTCGGCGGCAATCGCCGCGGCGTCGACATGGGGCCCTCCGCGTTCCGCATCGCCGGCCTCGGCGAGCGCATCGCGGCGCTGGGCTTCACGGTCGTCGACAAGGGCGATCTGCCGGCGCCGATTCCCGAGACGCGCGCGCAGCGCGACGAGCGCAAGAAGTACATCCGCGACATCGCGAAGGTGTGCCAGAAGCTCTATCAGACGGCGTTGATGTCGCTCGAGGAAGGCGCGATGCCGCTCGTCCTCGGCGGCGATCACAGCCTCGCCGCAGGGTCGGTCGCCGCGGCGGCCATGTGGGCCCGGACGACCAAGGATCTGCCGATCGGGCTGCTGTGGGTGGACGCGCACGGCGACATCAACACGCCCGCCATGTCGATGAGCGGCAACGTGCACGGCATGCCGCTCGCGGCGCTCCTCGGGCCCGAGCCGGCCGAGCTCGCAGGCATCGGCGGCTACACGCCGAAAGTACTGCCGGCGCACACCGTGATCATCGGCGTGCGCAACCTCGACGATTTGGAGAAAGTCGCGGTGCGCGATTCGCACGTGCACGTGTTCACGATGAAGGACATCGACCGCCAGGGCATCGCGTCTATCGTCGAACAGGCCGTGAACCTGGCGGGCAACGGCACGGCCGGCATCCACGTGTCGTTCGACATGGACGTGTGCGATCCGCAGATCGCGCCCGGCGTCGGCACGCCGGTCAAGGGCGGCCTCAACTATCGCGAAGCGCACATGGTGATGGAGATCGTCGCCGACTCGGGGCTGCTCACCTCGCTCGACATGGTCGAAGTGAATCCGACGCTCGACATGCAGAACACGACCGCCGAGCTCGGCACCGAGCTCGTGCTCTCCGCGTTGGGGATGAAGATCCTGTAGTTAGTGGCTGGCCTCGGCGAGCATCTCTTCGAGCGTCTCGACGAGCAGCACGAGCGAGTACGGTTTCTCGATGAGCCGCGTGCGCGGACGGAGGCGTTCGAGCTCGGCCGACTCGGACGGCACACCGGAAAAAATGATGACCGGCACATCCGCCGGCGTCGCGACGACGACGTCGCGGCCGGAGCCGCGGCGCAGGCGCAGGTCGACCACCGCGGCGACCAGACGGTTCTTGTGCAGCGCGTCGAGCCCTTCGTCGGAGGTTTCCGCCGTCACCACCGAGAACCCGTGCATCTCGAGAAACTTCACGAGCGGCCGGCGCACCGACACGTCGTCTTCGACGACCAGCACGAGGCGAGCGGTATCCTTGGTCATAAGCGTCTGTTGTTCGCAGAATCCGGTTTTCGCCGGACAAGTATAGCTGAAAAGGAGGCCCCCCTTTGCGCACTCGAATCGCCGTGATGTCGGCCGTCGTGCTGCTCACGAGCGCACTGGCCACCGCCAGGGCGGGCCAGACCCGCGCCAGCCCGCACGCAACGGTCAGCGCCGGCGTCGGCGGCGCGGATCTGTCGATCACCTACGGCCGTCCGTACATGCGCGGCCGCGTGATCATGGGGGCGCTCGTCCCCTACGGCCGCGTCTGGTGTCCCGGCGCCGACGAAGCGACGACGCTCACGACGACCAAGCCGCTGAAGATGGGCGATCTGACGCTCGCTGCGGGGCGCTACACGCTGTGGATGCTGCCGACCTCCGACGTGTGGACGCTCGTCGTCAGCACACAGACCGGCCAGTGGCACACGCAGTACGATCCGGCACAGGATCTGGGCCGCGTCGAGCTGCGCAAGCGCGCGCTGACGGTGCCCGTCGAGCAGCTGACGTTCGCGATCGGGAAGGATCGGTCGGGGACCGGCGGCGCGATCACCATGACGTGGGAAACGACCGAGGTGTCGGTGCCGTTCACCGTAGTACAATGACGTTCCGAAATCAGCGCGCCTGTAGCTCAGTGGTAGAGCATTCGACTTTTAATCGAATGGTCGTTGGTTCAATTCCAACCAGGCGCACCACTCGTCACAGAGGAGAAAGTCGATGCGCCTGATTCATGCGTTCGCCGTCGCGGCCGCCCTCGCTCTCGTCGTTCTCGTCGGGCCCGCCGTGCGCGCCGGGGCCGGCGCGCCGCTGCAGGGCGACCCCGATCGGGTCGTGCCCAACGGCGGCATCTCCGTGCAGGGCTGGACCGGCAAGATCGACGCGCAGTCGATCGCGCAGGGACGCACCGTCAACGACGCGCGGCTCGCGCAGGAAGGCGCGGCGCTGCACCTCTCCACCGGCCCCGCCGGCTCGTGGTGGAACCCCGCGAACAAGGCGAGCGGCGACTACACGGTGAAGGCCTCCTTCAAGGAGCCGAAGTTCATGGCCTTCAACAGCCACCCGCACTCGTACGGGATTTTCATCGGCGGCAACAACATGGGCACCGACCAGCAGACGCTCGTCTACTGTGTCGCGTACGGGGACGGCCGGGCGCTCGTCCGCGGCTTCGGACCGGCGGTATTCACGCTGTTGAGGCCGTCGGCCAACACCGCCGTCCACAAGGCCGCCGCGGTCGGCGAGCCGGTGACGCAGGACATCGCGTGGACCGTCAAGGGCGGGCGCGCCGAGTGCTCGATCAACGGCACCGTCGTCGCCGGGTACGACAAAGCCGATCTGGTGACCACCGGCAAGCTCACCTCCACCGATGGTGTCTACGGCATTCGCGCGACGCACAACGTCGAGGCGATCATCACCGGCTTCAGCATGACCAAGAACTGACGCGCGGTCGGGTGTCGCTGCCGGACGAGGCTGATCTGTGCGAGAATCGAACTGCCGACGCCTATAAAGATTGAATGAGGAACGTCATGTACCGTCACGCAGCCGTCGCGTTTTTGATCGCCGTTTCGCTCGCCGCGTGCGGCGGCGTGACGGATCCGTCGCAAAATACGCAAACCCCATTTTCCGGCACCCTCAATCTCGGGCAAATCAATTCCTTTGGGTTCAGTGTATCGAAGTCCGGGGAGCTGTCCATCACCGTGACGACGATGACGCCGGTCATCCCGACCAACACGTATTTCGAGGTCGGGTTCGGCAACAGCATCTCGGGGTCGTGCCAGCCTCTTCAGACCAACCAGTACGCCATTGTCGGCGCCGCCGCCATCAGCGGGTACCCTGTCACGCCCGGAGCCTATTGCGCGTTCATCGTCGACGAAGGCCTCTTCACCAAGGCTGAAACGTATACGATGGTCGTGTCACACCCGTAAGCACATCGCGGGTTCGAACCACACGTTGACAATCGACGAGCTCTATCAGCAGCCGCTCGGTGAGTTCATCGCCGCGCGCAACGCGCTCGCCAAAACACTGACCGGCGCGGAGGCGGCGCGCGTGCACGCGCTTGGCAAGCCCACCGTCGTGCCGTGGGCGGTGAACCTGTTGTACTGGCGGGATCGCGGACGCCGTGTCGCACGCCGCCGCGCTCGCCTCACGCGCAGGCTCCACACCGGACGCCGACGAGCTGACGCGCACGCTCGAAGCGCTCTCGGTCGCGTCCGACCTGCCCGAGCCGCCGGGGCGCATGACGCGCCCGCTGAAGCCCGCCGGCTTCGAGGCGCTGAGCGGCATCCCGGTTGAACCGGGAAAAAGGCAAAAGGGAAAAGAGAAACGTGCGAAGGAAGAAGAGCGAAGGGAACAAATAGAACGGGAGGCTGCGCGGCGCGCGAAGGAGGAGGCCGACGACGCCGAAGCGAGGCGCGACCGCGCGGCGGCCGCGGAAGTACAGGCCCGCGCGGCGTGGGAGCGTGCGAAGCGCGATCTGCAATCAGCCGAGCGCGTCTTCGAGTCAGCGCGTTCTCGTACCTAGGTCTTTTTCCTTTGTGTCCTTCGTGGTGAAGGCCGTTTTCATACGAAGTCGATCCCGCTTTTCTTGAAGTTCCCGCCGAGCACGCCGACCGAATCGCCACCCAGCCAGTTGTCGATCACTTTCGCGTAGACCGATCGGAAGTCCGTTTCATACGTCGTGTCGGCGCCGTTGTTCTCGAGCGTCGGATTCTGAGGATCCGGGTTGAGCGACGCCGCCGTCCCGTACAACCCGCCGCGCACGCCGCCGCCCATCGCGAGCATGACGCTCGCGGCGCCGTGGTCGGTGCCCTTGCTGCCGTTCTCGGTGATCCGGCGCCCGAACTCCGAAAACGACAGCACCAGGGTGTCGTTCACCAGGCCAACGTTCTTCAGGTCGTTGTAGAACGCGCTCAAGCCGTCGTTGAGCGACACCATCAGCTTCACGTACGCGCCGTTGGCGTTGATCGTGTCCTGCGAGGCGTGCGTGTCGAAGCCGCCGGTCTGCACCCAGAAGACCTTCGTGCCGATGTCTTTCGTCATGGCGCCGGCCACGGCCTGGAGCGCCAGCCCGAAGCCATTATTGGGATACGCGAGGCTCGGTTTGTAGGTGCCGACCGACGCCACCGTGCCGAGCGTCGCCATCGCCGCCTGCGCCGTCGCGCTGACGAAGCCGACGTGCGGCATGTTCACCGGCACGTGCGACGCGATGCTCAGCGCCGCCGAGCGTTCGAGCACCGCTTCCGATCCGGTGTTCGGACTGTTGAACGCGTAGCTGGTGACGCTCGGGATCGACGCCACGGCCACGCCGGGGTACGACAACGCATGCGGCGTGTCGCCCGTCGTGTTCCACGCGGCCAGCGGATCGAGCGGCTGCGGCAGCGTGCTCAGATAGTGTCCCACCCATCCCGACGCGGAGCTATTGGCCGGATTCGCCGACGCCCAGATGTCGGATCCGAAGAAATGCGACCGGCTCGAGTTCTGATAGCCGGCGCGCTGAATCAACGCGAGCCGGCCCTGGTTGAAGATGTCGCGCAAGCCGGTCAGCTTCGGATGCAGGCCGAGCGGCTTCCCGCTCGGGTCGCTGCCGATCTGCAGCACCTGCCCCACGGGGATCCCGAGCGTCGGCCGGCGGCTGTAATAGAACGGATCGGTGTAGGGCACGAGCATGCTCAAGCCGTCGTTGCCGCCCGTGAGATCGAGGACGACGAGGTTGCGGCTGGTAGCGCCTTGCGCGCGGGCGAGATCCGACAGAAACGCCGGCGCGGCGAAGCTGACGGTGAACGCCGCCACGCCGTTCTTGAAGAAGTCGCGTCTCGTCATCCCCATCGGTATGTCCCTTACACGAACTGGTATTCGGGCGAACCGAGAATCAGATGCGCCAGCCCCGCGCCCTTCGTCTGCAGCTGCGCGTCGGATCCGCTCCACGCCGCGCCGGACGCCGCGTAGCTGACGAGGTCGCCGTGGACCGCGTTGTCGAGGTCGGCCGGCGTCATCCGTGTGAGCAGGTAGTCGACGAGCGCCTGCGGGCTGCTGCGCGCGCCGGCGGCCGCCGCCGCGAGCTTGAACTTCTGGTTGGCCGCGAGCGTGGACGCGAAATTCATCCGCGCCAGCATCGCGCCGGTCGAGAACCAGCTCTGGCCGAGCACCCACCCGGCGACGTTCGGCGGCTCGAGCAGCTCCTGCCCCATGTTGATGAGCGGCGCCAACGTGCTGTCGAGCGAGAAGCCGACCCATCCGGCTTCCTTCATCGACCGCACGACGAATTCGGCCGGCCACGAATAGCGCGTGAAGACATTCGCCTGGTCCTGGAACTGCGGCGAGTTCAGCACATAGCTGACGACCGCCTTCATGAACGCGCCGTTCTGCAGGTAGAAGCCGGCGATGTCGTTGATGAAGTTCGGATCGGGTGTGTTCGTCTCGCTGATGAAGAAGGCGTACAGCTTACCCGCCATGCGCCGCGCCGTTTCCGGATGCATCGAGAGCGCCGCAATCAGATCGACCCCATCCTGCATGCCGGCGCCGGCCGCTCGGCTCGGGATCGTCGTGGTGCCGTCGGCGTAAATCGGAAAGCTGAACGTCTTGGCGCTCGTCTCGTGCTGATTCGCGTTGTAGACGAAGCTGAACGACGTGTTGGTGTCGCTGGCCGCGCCCGACATCTTCAGGTTCCAGCCCGTGAACACCCGCGCCGCGGCGTACACATCGTTCTCCGTGTAGAAGCCGACGCCGCGCGAGAAAAGCTCCATCAGCTCGCGGCCGAAATTCTCCTGCGGCTGCGCCTTGGTGTTCGTATCGCCGTCGAGCCAGATGAGCATCGCCGGATCGCGCGCCACCGCCGTGAGCAGATCGCGGAAGTTGCCCAGCGCGTTGTCGCGGAAGAGCTCGATCTGTCCCTTCTGCTTCTGCGGATCCTCGGACGATTTCGCCCCCATCAGCC
>ODAK010001971.1_pt1 | contig 21806 bp, 26 predicted proteins | sample 1539591 | NCBI WGS metagenome assembly ODAK01 (sample SAMEA3539303, study PRJEB22396) | soil metagenome | biome: tundra; feature: field; material: soil | place: USA | collected 2010-05 | depth 0.15 m | reverse complement strand
AAAGGTAACGGTTTTGGCTTCGGCATATTCGGGCCTGACGATGTAGCCCGAACACTATCTGCACGGTATTACAAGGACGGGTCGGAGATTCTGATTCGGCAATCGGGGAAGCCGCCGCGCCGGCTCACACCGCGGGAATGTGCGCGGTTGATGGGCTTTGATGTTCCTGGACGGCCGCCGGTCAAGATTCCGGTTTCAGACACGCAGGCGTACCGGCAATTTGGTAATGCCGTCGTGGTTCCCGCTGTCGAGGCAGTTGCGCGGCATATGGAGCCGTTTATCCGGCAGGCGGTCAGTGACCGCAGCTTATCGACTCACGACAAGGCCGTCGCTTGACGCCGGCAGCGCGCCGGAAGAAACGCTCGGCGTGACGGGAATCGGCGCATATGGCACTCGCTGATTTGACTGATTGGCTGGACGAGTTCGAGCGTCCGGGGTTCGTCTGGTTTGTCAAACGACTGGCTGCGAACGATACCCTGGCGACGAATGCCCACCAAGCCGGGCCATACATTCCGAAGCGATTCCTGTTCACAGTCTTCCCGCTGCTGGACACTCTGGCAACAAAGAATCCGGAGCTGTGGTTCGATCTCTATATCGATTCAAGCGCCGATCATCGCAAGGTGCGGGGAATTTACTACAACACCCGTCCACGAGGCGAGGGCACGCGCGATGAGGCCCGGATTACGAACTTCGGAGGCCGTCAGTCCGCGCTGCTCGATCCCGACAGTACCGGCGCGCTGACGGTCTTCTGCTTCAACACCGGGGACTCCGCGGCGCCCACTTCATGTCACGTCTGGGTCTGCCGGCAGGCAATAGAGGAAGACGTAATCGAAGAGCGGATTGGGCCTGTCGAGCCTGGCGATTACACCGTTTGGGTGCCGTCGATCGGGCGCGAACAAACTGGCCCGCTGCACCGAACCAACTGCCGGCTGGCTGCCGACGAGATCCCACCGGAATGGCTCCGTAAATTTCCGAGTGGTGAGGACATAATCCGAAGGGCCGTGCAGCTCCGGACCACTACCGGCATGAACCCGGATGAGCGACTTCTGCGCCGCAGAGATTGCGAATACGAGGTGTTCAGAGCGTTGAGGATGCCTTCTATTGCCAGCACCATCAATCCGAATGGCACATCTAGTGCGTACCGTATCATTGGCATCGATTCCTACAATCACATGGGGACGAGAGGACGGGGGACGACGAGCGAATTTGATATGCCAACGTACGAGCCGGAACTGCGCTAGTTATGCCCTGTGCATGCCAAACCGCTTCCGCGCATCGAAGACATAGGCGCATTCCCGGCCTGGAGCCCTTCATCTCGGCTTCCACAAGTTCAACCTTACGTTTATAGCCGCCGGTGGCGGTGATGCGCTGCCCACACGAACGTGCCTCCCATTTGCGTCAGGATGAACGATGCTCGCGTGGGTTCCTCGACTGAAATTCCCAAGTGCGCATCACAGCGAGGCGAGCCGAGCGACGACGCAGGCGGCGCTCGGCGACCCACATGGCTACACTATATAGAAAATCTCTCCCCACACTACTGTAATTACCCTGAATTCACTCCTAAGTGTCTGAGCTGCTGGGTCTTACCTCTCAATGAGACGACCCTCCAAAAGGTGCAAAAACAGGTCAGCCTATCCCTGTTACACTGTCCGGCCGATCGTCGCCGTCGGCCCAGATCTCTCAATCCGCCGCCCGGTGCCCCCGATAAAATGGTCACTTGCCACCACGAATTCGAAAAACATTTCCTGACGCGCCGCCTCATCGGGATGCGTACACTGCCGCGCTGATCGACGCCAAAGGTCATATCGGTATCGAGAAAAGCGTCCGGAACGGCAGGGCGCAACACTGGCTCCAAATTACAGTGAACTGCCCGCACCCGCTGCTCAGAAGCTGGATCCAGTTGAACTATCGGCGCCCGGGCGGGGGAGTGGTCGGCAGCATCTCAGCCGGAAGATGGAAGACCCGCTCCAAAGACGCATTCGCCCTGCTCCAATCGGTCGAGCGCTACGTTGTGGTTAAGCGCGAGCAGGTCGAGGCTGCAATGCGCTTTTTGCGTCATGAAGATTCCTTGAAGAGCGCGAAACATACTGCCGCGGAGATCGCCGTTGAAATGAAATACCGGGAGGAGATGCTGAGTCACCTGAGCGACCTGAACCAGGCACATCGGCGTCGTGAAGAACCGACCGGGGTGGCTGTCACGCCAGAACTTGCGCATCTCATCAAGCGGGATCAGCGGCGTGAAAACGAGGAAGTAATCGATCGACTCAATGAAGCGGCGGAGGAGGTAAAGCGTCAGATGCGCCCGAAGGTAAAGCCATTGGATGACAGATCGGCATGACCAACCCGCATGATCGATCCGCCTCAGGTTCCACAGCATCGCTGATCGTTGCGGCGGTGTCTGCGGGCCAGAAGGGCTGGGTTTGCGGCGGACGGCTGAGCAGAGGTTGCCGATGCTGGTGACATCAGCGCCATTTCAGGCCTCTTGGTCAACCTCTTCCCAATCTCCAATCAGCCCGAAGTCTCTCCCGAGGGATTCGAGATCGATGTGCGTCCGGACAATGAAGTTCCCAATCGCGTCCCTGGAGTAGTACCGGCCCAGATTTGAGTCCTCGTAGCGCCGGCTACCGTCACGTACCAGCCGGGCAGTGCAAAGCGACTCGCCCTCTTTTGCCAGTCGGCGCTTGAGCCGGAGAAAAATTGCTCGTTCTGAAACTTCGACTTTTTGTAGTGTCATATTCTTGCCTTTGTGTTATTCGAAAATGATTTTTGCGGTTACACCGTTACACCAGCGCCATTCGTAGAGCGCAGGCCGCCAGTCTCGGTTAAAAAACTTATCAGGGCCATCAAATTGAGTTCCTCCAGCGCAAACTTTGGCTGCGTATGGTGGTGACCGGCAGCAGCTCCTTGTGCTCGCGGTGAATGTCCGAGCAATTCGCGTCAAAGTTTCCCTTCTATTTCGCCACTGTGGGCTGGATGTCAATTAGCACCGCCGATTCCCACAGCGCTGCCCGCACCTTACAGGCTGCGGCTGCCAAAGATCGCTCCCCCCGATTCGGGATCGGCGCTACAACCTGGTCCGGCATATCGTCATACGTGCGGCCATGCAGTGTTCGGCCAGCCTTGGATTTGTGAATTCCGCCCCATTGCTTGAAGAAAAAAGCAACTCCAGCTTCGTGGCAGATCTCGTGGATTCGGTCCACCCATTCAGGCTGCATCGGGCGAGCCCCGTGGCCACTTTCGCCGCCGACGATGGCCCAGTCAATCCCGGAGATATCAAATTGCCCCAGATCCTCCAGCAGCGGCTCGATCGACAGAAAGCGAATCGCTGCCGGAGCGTTGCGAAGATCGGCGATCCTGGGAATGCCGTATTTCTTGTCTTCCACACTCACTCCCCACCAGATATGACGATGGTTAGCAGCAAACTGCAGCTTGGTGGAAAGAAGCTGGCAGAGCCGGTCAGACCGCTTCGTCAGGACCTGATACGTGTGCCAGTTTGCCTCGACCATCACTCGGACCACAGCCTCGATATAGTCGTCGGGGACGTCAGGCTGGAAAAGGTCGCTCATGCTGTTCACGAAGACGGTGCGGGGGCCCGTCCACGTGAAGGGCTCGGAAAGCTTGGCAGGGACCAGACGGAGGTCAAACCCCTGCTCGTAGGGATGCCCGGGCACGCCACGGAATCTCTCCGCAAAGGTCTCGGCATAACAGTGCTTGCAGCCTGGGCTGATCTTGGTGCAGCCGCGCAAGGGATTCCACGTTGCGTCAGTCCATTCGATTTTTGAATGATCGCTCATAGAGTTGCCCCGAAATGGAGAAAGGATTGGTTTGTCATGTCCCCATTGAAATCCGAAAGGGCGTGGCTGCGGAAGGGATCATTGGCTTACGAGGCAATCTTCCCTGAACATTACCCTCAGGGAAAATCGTCCCTTGTTATTTCTGTCGGTTTATGTCTGGGCCCTCGATTGACGGCGACTTGCGCATTCGAGGCTGAACCAACACCGTTCAAATGCTTGCCCTGTCCGCACTGTTTTGAGACAAATTCCGTCGAGCCTGAGATTGGAATTGGAACAGTAATGGAACAGATGCCTGCAACGGCGGCTTGTAGGTTGTTGAAAATGTGGTGGCCAGGGACGGAATCGAACCGCCGACGCCAGCCTTTTCAGGGCTGCGCTCTACCGACTGAGCTACCTGGCCAGTTTTGGGAAGGTTCCTGTGCCGGTTTTAGACAGGAAACCGTCAGTATAACAGGCATACCTGACCGGCTATCGTCACCGGTTTGAAGTGACACCTCCAATAGCGGGGGTCATCGACATGCATCTCCGGAACCACGTCCGCTCGCAACTGCCCGTCTGGGCAAACGCCCCGGGTTCGAGCACGAGAGAGTGTCCGGAACAAAACTCCTGGCGATCACGAAACCGGGCGACCGTACCGCTGGTTCGTAATCGTGCAGAGTAAATAAACCTGATTAATTCCGGAATAAAAGCAAAAGTCAGGCGATAACAGCGTGTATTAAGCGTGCTGCAGCTGTTCGAGTTCTTTCGCAGTACTCTGCTCCACCTCGGCGTGCAGGCTGTTTCCGTGAGAGTCCATGGTCACTATGGCGGGAAAGTTATCCACGCGGAGGTGCCACATGGCTTCCGGAACTCCAAAATCCAGGAGGTTGACATCAAGCACATCCTGCACGGTGCGAGCATAATACTGCGCGGCGCCGCCTATCGCGTTGAGATACACAGCTCCGAATTCTTGCAGTGCTGCGGACGTCTTCGCACCCATACCGCCTTTGCCGATCACCGCCCGCACGCCGTACCGCTTGATCACATCGGCCTGATATGGCTCTTCGCGAATGCTGGTTGTGGGGCCGGCAGCTTTCACGGTCCACTTGCCGTTTTCCTGCAGCATGACCGGTCCGCAGTGATACAGAACCGCGCCGTTCAAATCCACCGGTGGCGGATTCTTCATCAAATGCGCATGCACCGCGTCGCGCCCTGTGTACATCTCGCCGCGGATCAGCACGACATCGCCAACCTTCAGGCCGCGAACCTTTTCTTCCGTCAACGGCGCGGTCAGAACAACTTCGCGTCCGGTAAGCGGGAAGCCCTCGCTCTTCGTCATGCGTTCGACAACACTCGACGGATCGCGATACAGCCAACTCGCAATTGCACCGCTGGAAGCGTCCAGACGCACGCCCAGCCGGCGGAATGCCCAGCAGTTGTACGCCACGGACACAAAGAAACTGGCGGGCAGCCGGTTGGCCGCCGCAACCTTGCAGCCGATGAGTGACACGTTCCCGCCGAAGCCCATCGCGCCCACGCCGAGTTCGTTCGCTTCCTTCATGATGCGCGCTTCCAGTTCCGCGAGCACCGGGTCTGGATTTACATCGTCGAGCGTGCGGAACAACTGCTCCTTCGCGACATCGTAACCGTGCGCCCGATCGCTGCCGATGCAAACGCCGAGAGCGCCCGGCGCGCAACCTTGACCCTGTGCCTGCCACACTGCGTGCAGGATGCATTTGCGGACGCCTTCGAGATTTCGTCCCGCGCTGCCCAGCTTTTCGAGTGTGGCGGGCAGGGAATACTGCACGTTCTTGTTCTCGCAGCCACCGCCTTTGAGAATCAGCTTCACTTCGATTTCGTCCTGCTCCCATTGCTCGAAATGAATTACCGGTGTACCGGGTCCAAGATTGTCGCCGCTGTTCTTACCCGTCAGCGAATCGACGGAGTTCGGCCGCAGCTTACCCAGTTTTGTCGCTTCGGCAACCGCCGCACGAATGGCCTTTTTGATTTCGATCTGATTTACACCGACCGGCGTGTGGACGAAGAACGTCGGCATGCCAGTGTCCTGACAGATAGCGCCGGAATCGTCGGACGCCATATCGATGTTCGAAAAGATGATGTTGAGTGCCTGCGACGCCTGCGTGTCGGGTTTCTCCGCGAGACCTGTGGCCCGCATAGCGGCGCGCACATCCGGCGGCAGATTTGTAGAGGTCTGCGTGATCAGTTCGACAAGGCTGTTCTGTAGGAATTGCATGGGGGAAAGCACTATTGTAGCGGTATCATCGGCTTATGCCGGTTCACGCGACGATGACGGCCGAGCAGTTCGATGCCCTTCCGGAAGAGGAAGGGCGTAAGTGGGAACTGCTGGACGCAGAATTAATCGAAGTGTCGAGCGCGACACCCAAACATAACCGAATCATGGGACGGCTGTACAAGGTGCTTGACACCTTTGCGGAACAGAGGAAACTTGGTGCTGTCTTGATGGAGACCGATCTGGCTGTCCGGGCCAACACCCGCTTGCGGCCCGATCTGGGATTTTTCTCCGCAGAAACATGGCGCACTGTAGACCTTGAAGTGGTGCCGGTACCGCAAGCTCCGGACATCGCGATCGAAATCATTTCGCCATCCGAAACCGCCACCACGATCAACCGCAAAGTGGAAGCTTACTTGAAATGGGGAGTCCAGGAAGTCTGGCTCATTGACCCTGAAATCAAAACGCTGTTCGTGCATACGCTGGCTGGCGCTCAACGTCTCAGCGAAGGCGCTTTCCTGCCTTCAGAATTCGTACCCGGCTGGCGACTGCAGATCGCCGACCTGTTCGAAAACCTCTGATATTTACCCCAGCAGCTTCGCCATCGGTTTCGCAAAATACGTCAGGATAAAATCCGCTCCCGCGCGCCGGATAGACGTCAGGCTTTCCACCATCGCCCTCTCTTCATCGATCCAGCCATTCTGCGCAGCCGCCATGATCATCGAATATTCGCCGCTCACCTGATAAGCCGAAAGCGGGACGTCGAACCGGTCGCGCGCCTGCCGGATCAGATCGAGATATGGCATTGCAGGCTTCACCATAATCATGTCCGCGCCCTCTTCCAGATCGAGTTCAATCTCCCGCATCGCCTCGCGCCCGTTTGCGGGATCCATTTGATAACTGCGCCGGTCGCCGAACTGCGGCGTCGATTCCGCCGCTTCCCGAAATGGTCCGTAGAAAACAGACGCGAACTTAGCCGAATAAGCCAGGATCGGAGTGTTTGAATAACCATTAGCGTCCAGGCGCTGCCGTATCGCGCCCACCCGTCCGTCCATCATGTCCGACGGCGCCACGATATCGGCCCCCGCCCGGACATGCGACAGCGCTCCCGCGGCGAGCCATTCCAGAGTCGAGTCGTTATCGACATCTCCATTTACGATCTTGCCGCAATGCCCATGGCTCGTGTATTCGCAGTTGCAGACGTCTGTGATCACCAGCAGATCGGGCACCTCGCCCTTGATGGCTCGGATCGCTCGCTGCACAATTCCCTGGTCGTCGTAGGCGCCCGAAGCTTCTTCATCTTTCGTCTCCGGCAGGCCAAACAGAATTATGCCGCCGATACCCAGATCGCGAATCTCGCGGCATTCTGCTACAGCCGTATCCACCGACAACTGGCACTGCGGCGGCATCGAAGTGATGGGTCGCCTGATGCCTTCACCAGGGCAGATAAAAAGCGGCAGAATGAAGTTCGCAGGTTCCAGACGCGTTTCGCGGACGAGTCTTCGCATTGGCTCTGACGATCTCAAACGGCGTGGCCTGTGTATCGGAAAAGGCATCTGAACGGATTTTACCTTCCTGCCCCCTGTCGAAAAATTACAGTTCCTGACGATTAGTCCCCACCGCTGACACCGGCTTAGGTTTATAATCTGCCGTATAGAGCTACGAGCCCGTGCAACCAAGACCAGACTCACAGATTTCTTTGGTGCACGCTGCCTCAGCGCATGGAAGTGCTATGCCTTCCACCCTGCGCGCTCTTGACACTGCCTCCCGAAACATTAAAATAATTCGTATCTCAAATGTCGATTATGCAGACCGCCTGCGAGCATAAGAAAACAATTGTCCTCGCCCGTAGAGACGGCGTGGACTATGTGGAATGCCTCGACTGCCGGCAGATCTTCGAAGCTGAAGATCTGGAACCGGTAGCCGCCGAGCCCGAAGAGGAGTAACGAGCAGCAAGCGCCATTCCCGCGCCATCCCGCCACACTTAAAGTTTCCAGAGATATCTCACGCCCAGGCGCGATTTACGTTGCCTGCTAGCATACGTCTATATGCATGATATGGTGACGTTTCGCGCCAATCTGGACGCGGTTGCCGAGCGCCTGTCCACGCGCGGAATGACTCTGCCGGTGGAACAGTTTCGCGAGCTCGATGCGCAGAGGCGCGCCGCAATCACGGAGTCTGAGCATCTTCTGGCCGAGCGTAATTCGGTATCGAAAGAAGTCGGCAGACTGCGGAAAGATGGCGTTGACACCACAGCTCTGCAGGAGCGCTCCCGCGAGCTGGGCGACCGCATCACAGCTCTGACCAAAGCAGCCGAAGAGCTCGACACAAGGTACCGCGAACTCATGGCGGGCGTTCCCAATCTGCCGCACGAGTCGGTCCCGGTTGGTAAATCCGCAGACGATAACATCGTCATCCGCACTGCGGGCGAACCGCGTAAATTCGATTTCGAACCGCAGAACCACTGGGACATCGGCCCCGCGCTCGGCATTCTCGACTTCGAACGCGCCACGAAAATTACAGGCGCCAGATTCGCGGTCTATTTCGGCCTGGGCGCCAAACTGGAGCGCGCGCTGATCAATTTCATGCTCGATACTCACACGCGCGAGCATGGCTACACGGAAGTCCTGCCGCCCTTCGCGGTCAACTCCGCCAGCCTCTATGGCACCGGTCAACTTCCGAAATTTGCGGAAGATCTTTTTAAACTGGAGAACACGGATTACTGGTTGATCCCGACGGCAGAAGTACCGGTCACAAACCTTTTTCGCGACGAGACCCTCGACGCAGAGAAACTTCCGATCAAATTTTGCGCGTACACGCCCTGCTTTCGCAGCGAAGCCGGCTCCTATGGACGCGATGTCCGGGGCATCATCCGCCAGCATCAGTTTCAGAAAGTGGAACTGGTCAAATTTTCGAAGCCGGAAAACAGCTACGAGGAACTCGATGGTCTGACGGCCGATGCTGAAGACATCCTGCGCCGGCTCGAACTGCCTTTCCGCACCGTCACCCTTTGTACGGGCGACATGGGCTTCGGCTCTTCCAAGACTTACGACATCGAAGTCTGGCTGCCCGGGCAGAATGCGTACAAGGAAATATCTTCGTGTTCGAACTACGAAGCTTTCCAGGCGCGTCGCGCCAACATTCGCATGAAAACCGGCAAGAAATCGGAATTCGCACACACGCTGAACGGCAGCGGGCTGGCCGTCGGTCGTACATGGGTCGCCATCGTTGAGAACTATCAGCAGAAGGATGGCAGCGTGGTTGTCCCTGACGCTCTGCGGCCTTATCTCAACGCGGAGCGCATCACCAAAGCGGCCGAACTGAAGTAGGACGTCCTTAACGCGAATCGCTCTTCTTGATGGGCTTCTCGCTCTGCGGGACGTAACCTCTGTTCACCGCATCGCCTTCGCTCATGTAAGAACCTTTCTTGGTTTTTCCATACATGGGATGGTCGTCACGATAGTAGATCCTCTTTTTTGAATCGACCCAGACCATGCCGGGCCCGGGTTTGCCGACCGGCAGATTGCCCGCGCGCTCTGCATGTTCCGACCCCGTCTTGTTGACGTCAGCGGGCGCCTGGGCATAAACCGCCGGCAGTATCGCCGCCAGCGAGAGCGTTCCGAGTATCAAAAACCTGCGCATATCCCTGTCTCCTCTTATTTGCCGGCAGGAAGTTCGCCTGCCTTTGGTGTCTTCACGGGCGAGCCTGTATCTTCCTTTGGATCAATAACCGGAGGATTCGGTGGACTCACCGGCTTCGTGTCGTTCTTCGCCCCCTTGTCCTTCGGTAATTTACCGTCCGCAGCTTTGTCCGATCCTTTTTTGGCGTTGTCGTTCGGGTTGAAGACACTGTCGTTAGTTGTAACGCTGTCTTTAGCCGACCCGGTTTTTGCGCCGCTTTGAGGCGCCGGCGCGGTGTCGCCGGTGGTCTGTCCCACCATCGCGGGAACGCTGCCGATTGTGAGTGCAGCCAGTAATGCAAGTGTTTTCATTGACCTGTTACTCCCGACCCAGCAGTCGCACCCCTCTGGCCAAGGAGGTAAACAGTCCATGCGTTCGGTATTTATTGTGCAATTCCCCTCTTTCACGTTCGGGGTTTTGGTGCCGTATAACCCCAAGCTTCAGCGCGCGTGGAAGATAATGAATCCCGGTGACCGCGGTTGAGATTTTGACTGAGACAGCTCACTGGCACTCTTCTTCGCTCTCTTCAGCCGGCGGCTCTTCCAGCGTTTCCGGCCGCGCCGCAATCCTCTTCAGCGCTGCCAGAATAGGCCCCGAACTGAAGCCGGCCCTTCGCAGCTTGCGATACGCCGCCGCCAGCTTGCGCTCATCTTCAATCGGACCACCTGCCGCAATGGAGCCCATCCGCCGCTCGATAAAGGAATCGATCAGTTCGGCTTCCGTCTTATTTCCCAGGGCCTGCTCGACCGCCTGCTCCGCCATGTCGCCGGTCACTCGCTTTGCCCGCAGGTCGTTCAGCACCCGCATGCGCCCGAAGCCATCGTTTTCCACCCGCGCCGCCGCGTAGCTTTCCGCAAAGCGGCGGTCGTCAAGGTATCCGATGCCTTTCAGCCGTTCGATCGTGCGCTCGGCGTCAGCCGGCTCAGCCGCTCGCAGCTGCAGTTTCGATTTCAGGTCGCCTGACGAGTAAGCTCTTGCGCCCAGGCATTTGACTGCGTACTCGAAGAGTTCTTCCGCCGCCAGTTTTCGAGGTCTTCTGTTTCCAGCCACGCTGTACAAAAGTGTACAGGCAGCAGGGGGGTCGCCGCTAAAGCGTTGTGGCAATGCATGTGCTTGCAAATTGGACGCAGTATACTGTGAGTGACTTTGGGCTTGCTGCTGTTTTTAACGCAGCCCGTCACGAATTTTTCAGGGAGAAAGCACATGAACAAAGACGGATTGGCGAACTTTTTCCTCGGACTGGGCGTCGGCGTCGGCATCGGGCTTCTCTTCGCTCCGAAGTCAGGCGAAGAAACGCGCGACCTGCTGATGAACAAGGCCGATGAAGGCAAGGAATTCCTGAAGAAGCAAGCGGCTGACCTTCGCGAAAACGCGAGTGGCGTTGCCTCTGACATTGTGGAAAAGAGTAAGGACGTCATCAATCGCCAGAAGGACACCCTGAACGACGCGATTCAGGCGGGCAAGCAGGCATATCGCGAAAAGGTCGAAACCACCGACGGCGTCGGGCAGCCGGCATAATCGGCCATCCCGCGAAGGGATTATTGCCATGTCCGAAGAAACTTTTCGATGGGTCATAGCCGGCGGGGTCGGCATCGCGACGCTCTTCATCGTCGTGATGGGCGTAGTGTCGGCTCTGCTCTATCGTATAGTCTCGAAGGTTCAGGCGCGCGTCGATGATGTCACTACGCGAATCGAACCCATCATCGACAGCGTGCGCCGCCTGGCTGTCGAGAATGCGCCTAAATTTTCCGCTGTCGCAACCAACGTAGTCGATATCTCCGCCAATGCGAAAGACATTTCGAACGTCGCGAAAGATCAAGCGCATCGGTTTGCCGAAGTAGGCCGCGATTTTGCGGATCGCGCCAAAGCGCAGATTGCGCGCGTTGACGCTGTAGTCGACGACACGGTGGAGCAGGTACACCACGCCGGCGACAACGTCAAAGCAGCAGTGCGCAGACCTGTGCGCGAGGCAAGTGCGGTTCTCGCCGGCGTGAAAGCCGCGGTCAGTTCGCTGAAAGACGGCAGACGTCCCACGATTGACCACATCGTGCAGGACGAAGAAATGTTCATCTGATGGCGAAACTTGCGCTCGTATATGGCGTCCGGTTGCTGCCGGTTGATGAACTCGAGAGTTTCGAAGACGGCAAAGTTAAGTTGAAAAACGGCCACTCCGCATCGGTTACGATGCATTTGATTGAAGGTTCGAGCGAAGAAGAAATCAAGCGTCAGTTAACGCAGTCGCTGGACGCTTTTTTCGAGTTCTACCCTGAAATCTGACCCGCGCTGATTGCTGCAAATTGGTTGATGCAAATTGGTTGATATCCATAGCCACATAGTGTTTGGCGTCGACGACGGCGCTCAGACGATTGAAGACTCGCTCGCCATGCTGGAACTGGCCGCCGAGTCCGGTACTACCGACATCGTCGCCACTCCGCACTCCGATCTCAAGTACCAGTTCGACCACAACCTGGTCAAGGAACGCATTGCCGAAATGCAGGAGCGCATCGGCGATAAGATTCGCATCCATCAGGGCTGCGATTTCCACCTGTTCTTCGACAACATCGAGAACTGCAAGACTGACCGCTCGCGTTTCACGATCAATGGCCATCGCTATCTGATGGTCGAATTTGCCGATTCACAGATACCCAGGACCATCACGAATATCTTTCAGGACATGATCCAGAACGACATCACGCCGGTCATCACGCATCCGGAGCGCAATGGCCTGCTGATGAAGCGTGTCAGTGAGATGGTGCAGTGGATCCGCTTCGGCTGCCTGATTCAGGTGACAGGGCAGTCGTTCACGGGGAGATTCGGCAAGTCAGCTTACGAGAATGCGCGCAGGCTCATGAGCCAGCGGATGGTGCACTTCATCGCCAGCGATGCCCACGACACCGAGTGGCGCCCGCCGGACATGCGGGAGCCCTACAAGGTTATTGCAGGTGAATACGGCGAGCACGTCGCGGAACGGCTGTTCGTAAAACACCCGCGCATGACGCTCACCGGAGAGTATCTGGAATGCGAAGATCCCGACGACGAAACGCCGAAATCGAAACCCTGGTATAAGATCTGGTAAAGGTACACGCGGCTTGAGCCGCGTTCAGTGAAGAACGAAGGAAAGCCGCTTACGCGACTTTCTGAACTTTGCCGTTGCGAATGCAGGAAGTGCAGGCGCGCAGGCGTTTATGCGCACCGTTAACCAGCGCGCGTACCGATTGAAGATTCACGTTCCAGCGGCGGTTCGTCACGTTGTGCGCGTGGCTCACCTTATGTCCGAATTGCGGACCTTTGCCGCATAAATCACAAACTCTAGCCATTTCCTTCAATCCTAACAGATGGCCCCTCACCACCGCAAATGCTCTGGGTTTCTCAGCTCTTTTCCGCCTTGGCTGACGAACCCTGCTCATGCTATTCTGGCGACCCGAGGCCCTATGTCAACCAGCGAAACGTTGCTCTCCCAGTTCGACCAGGAAATGGCAAATACGCGCAAGCTTCTCGAATGTGTCCCCGAGGATAAGTTCGCATGGAAGCCGCACGAGAAATCCATGACCCTCGGGCGGCTCGCCAGCCACGTCGCCGAAATGCCCAATTGGGCGGCCATGACCGTCAACGTGGACAAACTTGACCTGACGCCGGATCTCAAACCCTTCTCTGCGTCCACCAAGGCCCAATTGATAGAAGGGCTGACTACCAATGTCGCCGCCGGACGCGAAGCAATTGCCGGAGCCAGCGACGAGCATCTTGCCAAAACCTGGACGCTGCTGTTTCAGGGAAATACCGTGCTCTCCATGCCGCGCATCGACATACTCAGGACCACAGTGATGAGCCACATGATCCACCATCGCGGCCAGTTGAGCGTCTATCTGCGTCTGCTCGACGTCGCGATCCCCGGCATGTACGGACCGTCCGCGGACAACAAGTAAACGCACGCATTTGGGTTTCTTTGCGCCTTCGCGGCTTGGCGTGATACTTATTTTCTCAACTATTCGCTCGGCGGCAGGATCTCCGCCAGATTTCCCACCACCTGCTGCTCATCGGGTGAGTAGCGGTTGCGGAACGCGTCGGTATTCATATAATCCGCACGCTCATCCGGCGTCATGCCCGTCATATTGCGTAGTTCGCGATTGACTGCGGCCTTGCGATCCTGGGGCAGCTTGTTCAGCTGCGCCATGGATTGCCGAACTTCCTTCTGTCTCTGCGGTGGCAAGGCGTTCAGACGCTGCAGCCGCTCGAGGTTCTTTTCCTGCTGCGCGGGAGGTAGCTTCTGAAAATTCTGAATCCGTTGTTCGATGCGGGCTCGTTGCGCGGGCGGCAGGCTGGAGAGCGCCTGTTCACGCTCCTCCGGCGTCATCGAGTTCAGCTTCATCAGAATCTGCTCGGCTTTAGGCGGTTCCTTTGGCGCCTGCGCGGCTTGCCCGGCGTTCGGGTTCCCGGAGACCCTCGGCGCCGGTTGCGGCTTTGTCTGTACAGCTTGCGGAGCTTTCGCTGGACGTTGTGCGGCGTGCGCCCGAGATAGCGCAGGAGACACCAGTGTCCCCGCCACAACCACCGCCGTAACTAAGCTCCGTCTGATCATCAAGTAATGCTACATCGTCTTGGCATTGCCGTCCGGCGTCGTTCCCCCGGCATCCATCTGGTGCAGGAGTTGAATGTCGTCGAGCGTTTGTTCCACCTGCTGTGCCTCGTTTAGCGTAACGCCGGCCTCGGCCTTCCGGGTGCCGGGATGATCCAGCAGAAAGCCGGCTGCGATCAACGCTACCGCCGCCGTCAGCGGCAGTACAGGCTTCCAGTTCCCGAATCGCCACGATTGCGCCAGATGCTTATACCAGGGTTCGGCTGCCGCGGCATCAATTCGATGCCAGAGGTTCCGGTTGAAATCCAGACTGACCGGCGTGGGTTCCCAGAGATCGAGCGCGCCCCACACCACCGCCTGCTCCGCCCGGAAAGACGCGCAGCGGGCACAAGTATCCATGTGCTGTTCCACCGAAGCTCTCTTCGCGGCATTCAGCCGTCCGGCCGAATAATCGAGCAAAAGATCGGTTTCTTCCGACTGCAAAGGACAAATCATCGCGGGCCTCCCATATGTGCCAGCCTCGCTCGCAGAGTCTCGTAAGCGCGGAACAGCAGGCTCTTCACTGCCGATTCCGAGCACTCCAGAACATTTGCGATCTGAGAATATTCCATTTCTTCGTACTTATGCATCAGTACCGCCGCCCGCTGTTTTTCCGGCAGCAGAGCAATGGCGTCCCTGACTTCCTGCAGCCTGGTCTGGTAAACCATACGCTGCTCCACTGAAGGCTTGCGGTCCGAAACTTCGCGGGCCGGCATGCCGCCTTCCTGCTCCGAATCCCGTTGCGCGTCCAGACGTTGGTGCGACCGCTCATTTTTTCCATCCCGCAGCCAGTTCAATGCCAGATGCGTTGCGATCCTGAACAACCAGGTTGTGAATCGCGCGGTCGGTTCATAGGAACTTCTCGACCGGTATACCCGCAGAAAAACTTCCTGCGAAAGCTCCTCCGCCACCGCCCGTTCCTGTACCATTCGATACATAAAGTGAATTACCGGATTCCGGTGTTTTTCAAGCAGGACACGGAAACTGTCTTCATCGCCGTCCTTGACCCGGAGCATCAACTGCGCGTCCAGATCAAGAGCCGGTGCCGCTCCCATAACCGTGTTAACCCCTTGAACCATGAATAGTTCCGTCGAGCTCCCGGCCTTTACTTCTATTTACTAACCTCGCTGCGCGTTTCGTTCGTCAGCGCACGGCCCATAAGACGTTTTATTGCTTCCGCGGGCGATCGTCCCATGTTCAATACCGCATCCATTTCCGCGGCTATAGGCAAATCAACACCGTGGCGCGCAGCAAGTTTCAGGGCGACGGATGTGGTTCGCACACCTTCCGCCACCATCGGAGTGGAATTTACAATCTGACCAAGTTCCAGACCTGCTGCCAGCTTCAGGCCAACCTGGCGGTTACGGCTCAAGTCTCCCGTGCATGTGAGTACTAGATCTCCCAGGCCTGCTAAGCCCGACATGGTCTCAGCCTTTGCCCCTACCGCCACCGCCAGCCGCGTCAGTTCAGCCAGCCCGCGCGTAATCAGCGCGGCAACGGCATTGTGCCCCAGTCCCAGGCCATCGCTGATGCCCGCACCGATCGCGATCACGTTCTTGAACGCGCCGCCGATCTCGACGCCGATCGGATCGCAACTGCCGTAAGCTCTGAAAGTCGGCCCGGAGAAACTCGTCTGGATCTCCTGCACCAGTTGTTCGTGCTCCGAAGCAATCACCAGTGCCGTAGGAATTCCCGCCGCCGCTTCGCGCGCAAACGTCGGTCCCGAAAGCACCGCGATACGGTAGTCGGGCCCGGTAATCGCGCGGATGATCTCCGAAATGCGCAGCAGCGTGACCGCTTCAAGCCCCTTGCTTGCGCTCACGAGCCGCATCGAAGGCTTCAGAAACGGCAGCATCTGCGAATACACAGTACGCACCGCGTGCGACGGCATCACGCTCAGCACGATATCCGCGCCGCGAAGCGCCGCTTCGAGCGAATGCTCGGCGTGCACATTCGGGGGCAGGGAAATGCCGGGCAGGAAGATGTCATTGACGCGAGTCGACTCGATCCGCTCAGCGAGCTCGGCTTCGTAGACCCACAGCGTCACCCGGTCAAACCGCGGCCCCAGCACACACCCGAGCGCCGTCCCCCAGCTGCCGCCTCCAATGATCGCCAGCCGCGTCAATTGACCGTCCGGCGGAATGAAAATACGCGCTCTTCGCCTGCGCGTATCCTCACGACATTGGCACGGTGCCGGTAAACGATGATGATCGCTGCACCAAGCGACGACACCAGCACGGGCCACGCAGGATGCAGAATCATCCAGCACGCGACGGGAAACAGGCCGGCCGCGATGATCGAGCCAAGCGAGAGATACCTTGTCCACGCAACTACAAAAATGAACAGCAGCACCACGGCGAGCACCGGCAGCGGTGTCAGGTAAAAGTATGCCCCCACGAAGCTCGCTACTGCCTTGCCGCCTTTAAAGCCGATCCAGATGGACCACGCATGGCCCGCCAGCGCTGCCAGTGCCGCGGCGCTCATCCACAGCACGCTCCCGCCGGAAAGCCAGTCCGCGAGCCACACCGCCAGCCACGCTTTCGCTGCGTCCAGTACCAGCGTCAGCACGCCGGCCAGCGGACCCGTAGTGCGCAGTACATTCGTGGCGCCGATGTTCCCGGAACCTGCCTCCCGCACATCCGCGCCCGTCATCAGCCGGACAATAATCAGGCCAAAAGGAATTCCGCCGATCAAATAAGCGGCGACAACCGCAAGGGCTCCCATCACTCGGATGAGCCCGTCTGAGAACCTGTCGCCGAGCAGGCTGCCCTGGCAGGCAGCGCATAGCTGGCGAGCGTGCTGTACACCGAACCTCGCGGTCCTGTCTTGCTTGAGAACAACTGGAACTCAGTTACCCGGAACGTTCCGAAATCGAAATTTATCATGTTTGCGATATGTTCCCGCAGTTCGCGGATATTTTCGTGCTTGATGCGCGCGAGCGTCAGGTGCGGCGAATAAGGGCGGTCTTCCTTCGCGACCCCCAGCGGTTTGAGCAATTCCTCGATCTGTTTTGCGAGCGCCGCCAGTTCCGGCCCCGCATGCACGCCCGCAACAAAAGCGCGCGGATTGTGCGGATTTGGAAAGTACCCAAAGTGCGCGATCCGGACATCGAAAGAAGCCGGTGGCTTGACTCCTTCCAGCACATCTTCCAGTTCCGCCAGTCGCTCGTCTGGCCATTCTCCTATGAATTTGCTCGTAATATGCAGATTCTCTGCGGGTGACCAGTTCAGTGGCGCGAGCGGGCGCAATTCTTTCAGGACACGCGCAAGGTTTCCCAGCACGTTCGGCGCGATTGCGATCCCGGTAAACAGCCGCATTGTCGATTATTCTGTCATGTAATGGCACGCGTCCGCATCGTTCACTGGAAAGAGCCGCAGGCCGCCCCGTTGATCGAGGTATGCCGCGCCTGTGGATTCGAAGTGGAGTACGACCCTGTTCGCTTTCCGGACCTTGCGAAGTTGATTCGCGCCAATCCGCCGGACGTTCTGGTCATCGACCTCACCTGCCTGCCGAGCCACGGCCGGGAATCTGCCATCTATCTGCGGCGCACAAAATATGCTCGCCACCTGCCGCTGGTTTTCGTCGATGGCGAGGCCGAGAAAGTGGCGAAGATCCGGGAGCAATTGCCCGATGCAACCTTCGCAACTCGCAAACAGCTCGGTTCCAAAATCAAATCCGCGCTCACGAAAACGATCGCGACTCCGGTGCTCCCGCCACCGATGGAAGCGCGCTTTGCATTGCGCACCGTAGCGCAGAAGCTGGGCATGAAACCGAACTCCACGGCGGCCGTGATCGATGCGCCGCGAAATTACGCCGCGGTGATTGGAGAACTGCCGGAAGGTGCGGAATTGGTCGAGGATCCCGAATCAATCTGCCCCGTGACCCTTTGGTTCGTCGAGGATCTGCGTGGTTTTAAATCCGGACTCCGCCGCATGCAGACAATCGCGGATCGAACGAAACTCTGGATCATCTGGCGCAAGGGCGGCAAAGCTGGCAAAGCTGAACTGACGTCGAATCTGATCCGCGAAGGCGGTATCGATGTGGGCCTCGTGGATTACAAAATCTGCTCAGTAAGCGAGCATTGGAGCGGCATGGCTTTTGGACGCAAAAGATCTTGACGCTGCCACGGGCCTTCTATAACCGCGCAACCGTCGAGGTCGCGCGCGACCTGCTTGGCAAAGTGCTCGTGCACGGCGAAACCGCAGGCATCATCGTCGAGACGGAAGCCTACCTCGGTGGCGACGATCTTGCGTCCCACTCGGCGGCCGGAATCACCGATCGCACGCGCGTCATCTTCGGGCCGCCTGGCCACGCTTATGTGTACCTGTCGTACGGCATGCACGACTGCCTGAACATCGTTGCCGAACCGCGTGGCACGCCAGGCTGCGTCCTGATCCGCGCGCTGGAACCAGTCGCGGGACTCGATATCATGCGCTCCCGCAGGCCACGCGCCCGATCCGATCGCGACCTCGCCTCCGGACCAGGTAAACTGACTCGCGCCCTTGGAATCACCAGACAGCACACAGGCGTGGACGTCACGATGGGCGAACTCAGCGTACAGTCCGGTCAGTCGGGTGATTTGGAAATTGCAGTGACACCGCGCATCGGCATCACGAACTGCGCCGACTGGCCGCTTCGCTTTTACATCCTCGGCAACCCATACGTCAGCCGCTAACGCGATCCCTCTGTTCCACAATATGTGAATGCGCGCAAACCTCTGGCTGATAAGGCACGGCGAAACCGAATGGAGCCTGAGCGGAGCACACACCGGGCGTACCGATCTGCCTCTCACCGCGAAAGGCGAGCAACAAGCCGAAGCCCTCCGATCCAAACTCGCCGGACACCCCTTCTCCCTTGTCTTAACCAGCCCACTCCAACGCGCCCGCCGAACGTGCGAACTCGCGGACCTGGGTGCAGCGGCGCAGATCGAACCCAACCTCCGCGAATGGGACTACGGAGACTACGAAGGAAAGTCCAGCGAAGACATCCAGCGCACGCGTCCTGGCTGGTCGCTCTTCCGCGACGGCGTGCCGAACGGCGAAACGGTTCAACAGGTCGGTGAACGCGCCCAGGCGGTAATAGAGCGGGCCCTTTGGGAAGCGCAGGGCGATGTCGCCCTGTTCGCGCACGGACACATCCTGCGCATCCTCGCAGCGTGCTGGGTGGGACTGCCTCCGGAAGGCGGCGGGTACTTCGCACTAGGCACCGCGTCTGTTTCGATCCTCAGCTACGAACACGAAAGCCGCGTCATCCAGCACTGGAACACCTGAAGGTTTTGACTCTTCTTTTCTTAAGGTGGGGTGGGCGGTTTCGCCCGCCGCTTTTGCCTACTGCACCGGCAACAGCGAAACCACACTCGTCACCCCACCGATCGAAACGCTGATGGGCTGCACCCCCGCGCTCGTGGCGGGCACCGTAGCATTGATCTGATAGAGCCCTGCATTGCCCGGAGTCATACCAGAAAATAGGATCTGGGCGTTCACGCCGCCAATGCTCACAATCGGCGTTGCCGTCGTCTCAGCCAGTACCCAGCCCGGCGCCGGGTCTCCGCTCGCAGGGTGACCCGTAACCGGCCCCAGCCCGTTCAAAAACAACTGCACAACATGTCCCCGCGCCACCGGATTCGTCACCGTCACGATGTTATTGCTTTCATCAAGCGAGGCCGCGATGTTGTGACCGCCCGAAGGAATCTCGAAGAAAGCCGGTGAATAAGTCCCCAGCGGCATCGTATAAACGGTTCCCGGACTGTCGCCCAGACTCACCTTGACCTGCACCGATGGCTGCCCCTGCAGCTCCCAGGGGATTTGCACATTCACCTGACCCGGGCTCACAAAAACAATATGTCCGGGCACACTGACATTCGGGTTATCGAAACTGACGCTGACTTTGCTCAGGGACACGGGCAGATAAGGCGTGTTGTAAGAAGTCGTCGAGGCTGCAAGGTTGTTACCAAAGATCGTGACATAAGAGCCGGGCGCCGGCGCCTGCGTCGAATAGTTGGCGGCCGATACCACGCCCCCGGCAAGTATCGAAGGTTGCACAGTTCCTGTTGCCTGAAAGGTCGCTGTCAGGCCGCCAGCAGTGGCTGTATAGACATTTGCTCCAGGCGTCGGCCCGAGTATCGAAGCCGCCGCGCCGATCCCGTAGTTGTCTGTCGTATTCGCCAGTGCCGTTAGTTTTCCGCCCCCTGAGGTGACGCTGAAAGTGACAGGCAGCTTCTGCACGGGAACGCCGTACTGATCGATCACCTGCAGAATCACGTAGCCGCCTGCTGTTTGCTGCCCGACCGTCCCGTCATCGCCATTGCCCGCCAACGAGATCAGGTTCTTCGGGACTCCATCGCCCACGATATACACGTACGGAATATTCACGGGGTTGGGCGCCCCCTGGATGTTCACGAAGCCTTCGTAAATGCCCGGAGCCGGCACGGTCCCGGTGAGCGAAAGGTTAATCGTTGTGTTCTGACCGGCGGCAAGCGTGACGTTGGGAAGATCGATCGACGTGTGCGCTGTTGTCTCCGCAGTCCGGTGGACAGGCGTGACACTGAGATTCAGCGTGGCAGTGCCGATGTTGGTCAGTTGCAATTGCTGTGTCATCGGCAAAGAACCCGCTTTGATGGCACCGAAAGACGCGCTCGAAGGCGTCACGATGAGCGTGTTCTGCACCGCATAAACGCCATTGACCTTGCCTGTGCCGACCGCGAGCACGGACGCGATGCTTCCGTTCTCGGTCACGTCCTGTGTCGCAGTGGTTACGACGGCCGATTTGATCTGCGTCGCGGGGAGCGTGGGATACGCCTGTTTCACCAGCGCCGCGAGACCCGCCACCTGCGGTGTCGAAAAGCTGGTGCCCTGCGATACCAGGTAACCGCTGGCGGAATAAAGCCCGCCGTTGGGATCGTAGTCCTGGCCCGCGAGATATAAGTCCACGCCAACCGCGATGACGTCGGGCTTGAAAATTCCCGGACCCAGGGCGGGACCATGCGAACTGAATGGCGCAACCTGATTGAAGGTCGTGATATTGAACGCCGAAAAGTTCGGAGAAATGGAAACGCCTGCGTTGGGATTCGAAGTAAGGTACGTGCGGATCGTCTGTCCGTCGCCGTAACCGATGAACACCGTCGGAATCGCGGTACCGCTGAGGCCGCTCGGCGTAACCAGAGTATTGTCCCCCGGATTGTTGGTAATAATAGCGCCTGCCGCGCCCGCCGTTTGCAGGTTCTGGATCTTCACCGCAAATGTGCAGGTGCCCCGCTGAACAAGAGCGATCCGGCCGCCCAGCGAGCCCGCTGGAAGAGGCGTGCACGCCAGCGGATCCCCCACATTCGCCACATCACCGAGAGTTCCTGAGAAAGTTGCGGATGGCAGCGGCCCGTCTCCGAAGCGCGCGTTGTAAGTGCCCAGGCCGGTCACAGTCAGCGGGTTCCCCCAGCTGTGCGAATTCGTGGAAGCGGCCACCGCGATTGCTCCAGGGGCGTCGCCAGGCGAAT
>ODAK010001969.1_pt1 | contig 21813 bp, 17 predicted proteins | sample 1539591 | NCBI WGS metagenome assembly ODAK01 (sample SAMEA3539303, study PRJEB22396) | soil metagenome | biome: tundra; feature: field; material: soil | place: USA | collected 2010-05 | depth 0.15 m | reverse complement strand
GTAAGATGGCTTCCGATGAAGCCCGCCGCGCCTGCCAGTAAAATTCTCAAACGTCAGACGCCCAATCCAAGATAGCGGAATCCTGCCTGTTCGAGTTTACAACGCCCGAGGCAGTTTCGCCCGTCGAGGATCAGCGGAGAACGCATGCTGGCAGCCAGGTCGTGCCAGTTCAAATCCATGTATTGGGGCCACTCGGTGGCAAGGATGAGAGCGTCGGCATCTTTGGCGACGGCCTCGGGAGTATCGCAAAAGTGGATACCGGCATCTTGACGCTCGCGGCGCGCCCGGTCAAGCGCGATGGGATCGTGACCGCGAACTTTGGCGCCGCGGTCGGCCAGACGGCGGCCGATGTCGAAGGCCGGGGCGTCGCGCAAATCGTCGGTGTGGGGCTTGAAGGCGAGGCCCAGAATGCCGATGGTCTTGCCCTTGAGAATCTTCATTTCGGAGAGCAGGATGGAAACTACTCGTTCGCGCTGCTCATAATTTACGTCGCGGGCGCCCTGCACGATCCGCATGGCGATGCCATACTCGCGGGCAGTGGCAACGAGCGCGGCGGTGTCCTTGCCGAAACAGGAACCGCCCCAGCCGAGGCCAGCCTGCAGGAACCGGCTGCCGATACGGGAATCGAGACCCATGCCGCGGACCACCTGATTGATATCCGCGCCGACGCGCTCGGCCAGATGTCCCACTTCGTTGGCAAAACTGATCTTCACCGAGAGAAACGCGTTGGCCGCATACTTGATCAGTTCGGCTGAGGTGAGATTGGCAGTTACCACCGGCACCGCGACCAGGCCTTCCGGGCGCGGCAAGAACGCCGGCGCGGCAAAGCTTTGCTCGATGATCGGCCTATATAAGGTGTAGAGAACTTCCAGGGCTTCCGCATTATCGGAGCCAAGGACGATGCGGTCCGGGTAGAAAGTATCGTGCAGGGCGGAGCCTTCGCGGAGAAACTCGGGATTGGAGGCTACGGCGAAGATGCCGTTTGGCCTCACTCCGCGGCTTTCCTCATAGGAATCGCGGACAACGGTTTCCACCCAGTTGGCGGAACCAATGGGCACGGTGGACTTGTTCACGACGACGGTGAACCCATCCCGCAGATGCTTCCCGATCTGCTCGCTGGCAGCCGTGACGTACTGGAGATTGGGATTTCCATCGGGCAAACTCGGCGTGCCGACGGCGATGAAAATCACCTCGGCGCTGGAGAGCGCCGCGCAAGGATCGGTGGTGAAGTTGATGTTACTGCTGCTGGCGCAGAGGACATCATCGAGACCCGGTTCGTGAATCGGGACTTTGCCGTTGCGCAGGAGCTCTATCTTCTTTTCATCCACGTCGAGGCAGGTAACCTGGTGACCGAGATAGGCCAGGCACACGCCGGTTGTCAGACCGACGTAACCTGTTCCAACCACGCAGATATTCAGGTGATGGCTGCTTCCGAACTCGTGCCGGGGGGCAATACTTTCAACCGCTTCAGTTTGATGCTGCATCTTTTGTGTGTTCCACTATGGCAAGACCGTACCGAACGTAATGAGAAAGCACGCCAACTTCCAGAATTCCGTGCTGCCCGCAACCGCAGCGTCATAACTGTGCGCCTTGTTACTCAAGCCCTGCAATGCCGAGCAGGTTATAACCGCATGGTGCGATTATGCCATGCCCAACCCAAGGCCCATGCAGGCATTTCACGCGCGTAATGACAGAGAGCGCACCAGTCCCGCAGGCGCGGAGTGGCTGCACAGACATATCTGAAGTCGAAATTCCTCTGGCGGGATGGTTCCTGCAAGCTCCTGCTACCGGAAAGTGGAATCCGGCAGCCACGCTTTAACTAACGCGGCGGCGCGGCGACCTCTGCCTGTGCACGCTGGAGCATCGCCCGCATGTAGCCCATGGCAAACGCCTCATACGTGCGATTCCCTCCTACCATCGGCACAAAATGGTCCAGCTGCACGATGCCGTCATATTTAACCTCCACCAGCGCCTTCATGATTTTGTACATGTCGTAATAGCCGTTATCGACATAGGTCTCGTGGAAATGCGGCAGGGGAGAACTGACATTGCGGAAGTGGATTTCGTAAATCTGTTTCCGCGGACCGAAGTGACGAATGGCGCCGGCAGGATCGATCCCGATGGCCTCTCCACCTTCCGCCCACGTGCCACAGCACAGGCACATTCCCACGTTGGGGCTGCCGGCAAGCTCGAGCGCCTTCTTACAATCGTCGAAGGTGGAAAGGATGCGAGGCACGCCAAATAATGAGGGAACGGGTGGGTCGTCAGGGTGAAAGCCAATGACGACTCCCTCCTCTTCCGCAACAGGGACAACTGCCTTAATGAAATACGAGTAGTTCGCCCAGATCTCGTCCCTGGAGTATTCGCGACCAAAATAGAGCGAATTGGCTGAGCCCATGACAGTGATTCCGCTCGGCGTATCGCCCGGTATACCCATTTCGGGGGCGTTGAGGTCGAAGTCACGAGTGCGGGAACCACGGGTGTCGGTGAAGCCGCTGAGCCCTATTTGGGCCAGGTTGAAGTTCGACAAGGTGTAGTGGAAACCGGCGCGGCCAATGGTGCGCAGCCAGGTCTTGTAGTCTTCGATTTTCTTGTCGCGGCCAGGTCGGTTCAGGACAATATCGACCTGATTGTTGGTCACTGCAAGGTTGCGGACATTATGGACGCTGAGGCCTGCATCGGCATAGCGTTTTTTGATTTTCAGAACGCCTTCGACGCTGTTAAATGCGGGCGGCACAGCGCAATAAACGCAATCCACGCCCAGCTGTTTGAAGAACAGTAAGTCCTCGTCAGAGGGGTCGGCCGGGGCTGCGGAGCCCAGCTTGATTCCGGGAGGCTGAGGGCGTACGGCCGCAGATCCGGATCGCGTCGAACCGATGAGCGCTGCTCCCAGGGTACCGCCGAGCGCGATTCTGCCGAACTCACGACGATTGAACTGTTTGCCGGAGAACATCATTGTTCGGACCACGGTTTAAATGATATCTCCTGTTTCCCGAGTGCGGCGGCCGGGATTGACGGGAACCGGGAGGGCTCGGACAGGACTGGTCGCCAGGCTTTGTACTATTGCCCCGCGGGTTTCTACGGAGCACTGTTGCGGAAGCGGTGAGAAGCCGATGAATGGCCTGAGTTGAGACAATGCCGTGCCTGAGGGCCGGTCAACCGATTCGCGAAGTTCCCGGGCTATCTGGAGAGCCTGCCGCTTGGAAGATCAGGATGTCATACGCGAATTTCTCGTCGAGAGTTATGAAAACCTCTCGCGGCTGGATCAGGATCTGGTGGAACTGGAAAAGCAGCCGAAGAATGCAGTGCTTCTGGCCAGCGTCTTTCGCACGATTCACACCATAAAAGGTACGTGCGGCTTTCTGGCATTTTCGACGCTGGAGAAGATCAGCCATCAGGCGGAAAGTCTGCTCAGCCAGCTGCGCAGCGGCCAGCGGGATCTCAGTCCTTCCCTTGTATCGCTCATTCTTGAGACGGTGGATGCCACGCGAACTGTCCTCGCCTGCATAGAAGCCAGCGGGGAGGAAGGTCCGGAGCAATTTGAGGAACTGACCGAACGACTTCGCGTCACCGCGCTCCTGACGCCGTCACAAGAGAATCTGCTTCCACAGGAAGGCAAGCCATCCCCGCCGTGATTTTAGCGGCTGCGCCGGCCGCGGCGCCCGTATTGGTGGTGGACCAGGCGGGCGGTAACGGCGACCCGGAGCCTGCGGAAGACACACCCACCGGAGAGGAGACGCAGAAGCATTCGGCGGTAGCCGACGCGAATATCCGGGTGGGCGTCGGGTTGCTGGACAAGCTGATGGATCTGGTCGGAGAACTGGTACTAAGCCGCAACCAGATCCTGCAGTTCAACACTGAGCGCGAAGATGCCGCGCTGAACGCCACTTCGCAGCGGCTGAATCTGATCACAACCGAACTCCAGGAAGGCGTCATGAAGACACGCCTGCAACCGATAGGAATGGTCTGGAATAAGCTGCCGAGGGTGGTCCGCGACATGGCGGTCGCACTCGGCAAACAGATCCGGCTGGACATGGACGGTACGGGGACCGAACTTGATCGGACCATCATCGAGGCCATCAAGGACCCGCTGGTTCATCTGGTTCGAAATTCCTGCGATCACGGCATTGAGACAGCGGAAGCGCGCGTGCGGGTGGGCAAGCCCGCGCTGGGGAGACTGACGCTGCGTGCCTTTCACGAAGGCGGGAAGGTCAATATTGAAATCAGCGACGACGGCGCCGGGATCAATGTCGCCCATCTTAAGCAAAAAGCCATCGAAAAAGGGTTTCTCAGGGTTGAGCAGGCCGAGAAACTGAGTGACCGCGAGGCGCTGAATCTGATTTTTCAGGCGGGCTTCTCGACGGCGCGGTCCGTCACCAATATTTCCGGGCGCGGCGTGGGCATGGACGTGGTGAAGTCCAATATCGAGAAGATCGGCGGGGTGGTGGACGTGGTCAGCCGGCCCGGCGCAGGCACCACTGTCCGGATCAAGATCCCGTTGACACTGGCAATCATTCCGGGCCTGGTAATCACCAGCGGAGGGGAACGATTCGTGATTCCCCAGGTCAGTCTGCTTGAACTGATCCGGCTTGAGGGCGACGCATCCGATAAACAGATCGAGTACGTACACGGAACTCCGGTTTACCGGCGGCGGGGAAGCCTTTTGCCGGTGGCCTACCTGAATGAGGTTCTGGGCCTGCCCTCCGCGAGGAAGGCTGAGGCAGTGAGCATGGTTGTGCTCCAAGCGGAAGACCGACAGTTCGGACTGGTGGTGGATGGCATAAACGACACCCAGGAAATTGTCGTGAAGCCGCTCAGTAAACAGCTGAAAGGGCTCGCTGTGTATGCCGGCGCGACGATTATGGGGGATGGCCGGGTGGCGCTGATCCTGGATGTGCTTGGAATCGGCCAGCGATCGGGCGTTCTGGCCGAATCGCGTGAGCACGCAGGCGCTCTGAAAGAACAGACTGAACAAAGCGGCGTCGAGCAGCAGCGGCTGCTTCTGTTCCGTGCGGGATCATTTGAACGCCTCGCCGTTCCTCTTTCCCTGGTAGCAAGGCTGGAGGAGTTTCCGCAATCGGCCATCGAACATGCCGGAGGATCCCAGGTGGTGCAATACCGGAACCGCATTCTTCCTCTGGTACCTCTCTGGACGGTGCTGGAATCGGCGCCGCCCGACCCCGGCCAGGCGCCCGATCCCGTGCCGGTGATTGTGTTCAATGACGGGGACCGCAGTGTGGGAGTGATAGTGGACCAGATTCTGGACGTCGCCGAAGAGGCAGTTACGGTGCGGCAGAAATCGGCGCGGAGGGGATTGCTCGGCTCGGCCGTGGTGGGCAAACGAGTCACTGATTTTCTTGACCTGAATCAAGTGATCGACGCAGCGGGGGAAACGTGGGTGCAGGGATCCGGAGTGCCCTCGCACAGCAGGAAAATTCTGTTGGCTGACGCGTCTGCTTTCTCGCGGGGCCGGATTCGAAGCGGACTGGACATGGCAGGGTATGGCGTGGTGGAGGCAGCCACGCTGGAGGAGGCGATTCGCCGCCTGGAAGGACAACCGGTGGACATTGTGGTAGCGGCGCTGGACCTGTTACCCAACGGCACATCAGCTTTGCTGGCGGCGATGCGGCAGCGGCCGGAGTGGGAAGCAATACCCGTGCTGGCGCTGACCGATTCCGCCACACAATCGTCCAGCGCTCGCGGGGCGGGTTTCCAGGATTGTCAGGCGAAATTCGACGGCGCGGCCATGCTGGAGTCTCTGGCGCGCCTGGCTGCGGCAGTGGACGCAAAAGCGGGAAAGGCGGTAATTCAGGCGTGAGCGATCCGGCTGCAGCAAAAAACGACACAGCGAAAAGCTGCGGACAGTTCTCCACGTTCTACGTGGCGGATCTGTTCTTCGGAGTCGATGTTCTCCGCGTCCAGGAAGTACTGCGCTTCCAGCAGATGACGCGCGTGCCCCGCGCTCACGACGTGGTGGAGGGGCTGATCAATCTACGCGGGCAAATTGTACCCGCAATCGATATGCGGCGCCGCCTGTCCCAGCGCGCGAGGGCGATCAGCCGCCGATGAATATGGTGGTCCGCACGGCTGACGGCGCCGTGAGCCTGCTGGTAGACGAGATTGGCGACGTGCTTGACGTCGACATAACCACCTGGGAGCAGCCACCGGAAAACCTTGACCCCGCGGCGCGGGAACTTATCCGGGGCATTTACAAACTCAAGGACCAGTTGATGCTTGTCCTCGATGCCGAGCGCGCGGTGGATCTGTCCGCAGGGACGAAAGCACAGTGAGCGTAGACACAGTCAGCACGAATACCGGGGCTGACACGATTCGGAAATCACGCGCCGGTCGCGGCGCCAAAAGGTGAAAACAGCTATGACAAGACAATCCAGCAGCGCCCGGCGTGTAACCGCAGGCCGCAATGAATCGGGCGGGGCCGCAGTTCTGGACCGCCCGGCAACCGATGTTCCGGCGAAAGCTGAGGACCGGCTGCAGGCGGAAATTCTCCGCCTGGTGGATGCCTCCCACAAGGGCCACCTCAGCGAGCGGGGCAGAGCGGAGCATTTCGAGGGGAGCGATCGCCGGCTGATTGAGGGCGTGAACACGATTCTCGATGCCATCCTGCTGCCGATAGCAGAGGGAAATCGCGTGCTGGCGCAGATTTCGAGCGGACGGATCGACGAATTGATTTCGCAAACCTACAGCGGAGATCACGAGAAGATGAAGCAGGCGGTCAACAACCTGGCTGTCGTGCTGCAGGGGCTGCAGAAAGAGGTGGATCGCCTCACCCAGGCTTCCAAAGAAGGGCAGCTTTCGGAACGCGGTAAGCCGGAGCAGTTCGAGGGGGCCTACGCCGATATCGTCAAGGGTTTGAATGAAACGCTGGACGCCATCCTGCTGCCGATTGGCGAGGGCAACCGAATCCTGGCGCAGATCTCCGGCGGCCGGATCGACGAACTCATCTCGCAAACCTACAAAGGCGATCACGAGAAAATGAAGCAGGCGGTCAATAAGGTGGCCGTCGTACTGCAGAATCTGCAGAAAGAAGTGGCACGACTCACCCAGGCTTCCAAAGAAGGGCAACTCTCCGAGCGGGGCAAGCCGGGGCAGTTCGATGGCGCGTACGCCGATATCGTCAAAGGCCTCAATGAAATGCTGGATGCCATTCTGTTGCCGATCGGCGAAGGCAATCGCATCCTCGGCCTGATCCGGGGCGGCAATCTGCGGGAAAAGGTCGAGATCGCCTGCAAGGGGGATCACGAAAAAATGAAAAATGCTGTCAACGGGGTCCATCTCTGGCTGACGGATCTGATTGCCTATGTAACAAAGATGGCCAACGGCGATATGACGGCGTCAATGGCGAAGGCATCCGATCTGGATCAGATCAATGAGTGGCTGATGATGCTGAAAAGCAACATTACCGCGCTGGTGAGCGATGCCACGATGCTTGCCAAAGCCGCCGCCGACGGCCAGGTGGGCCGCCGTGCAGATGCCGCCCGGCACCAGGGCGAGTACCGCAGGATTGTGGAGAGCATAAACCAGACCCTCGAGGCAATTGTCGAGCCGCTGAAAGTCACGGCGCAGAACGCAACGACGCTGGCTGCGGCCTCGGAAGAACTGACAGCCGTCAGCCAGCAGATGGCAGGCAATGCCGAGGAGACGGCTACTCAGGCCGATGTGGTTTCGGCGGCGAGTGAACAGGTATCGAAGAACGTCGCCTCAGTGGCCGCGGCCTCGGAGCAGATGCAGTTTTCGATTCGCGAGATTTCCAAAAATGCCAATGAATCGGCGCGGGTGGCCAAGAACGCCGTCAACGTTGCTCATGCCACCAACCAGACAGTGAACAAACTGGGGGAGTCGAGCAGCGAAATTGGCAATGTGATCAAGGTGATTACCTCAATCGCGCAGCAAACGAATCTGCTGGCGCTCAATGCCACGATTGAAGCCGCGCGCGCCGGTGAAGCAGGGAAGGGCTTTGCGGTGGTCGCCAATGAAGTGAAGGAACTGGCCAAGCAAACCGCCCGGGCCACAGGGGAGATCGGCCAGAAGATTGACGCCATTCAGGCCGATACTAAAGGTGCGGTGAAGGCGATTGAGGAGATCAGCGCCATTATTAATCAGATCAACGACATTTCCAACAGTATCGCCTCGGCAGTGGAAGAGCAGACCGTTACCACCAACGAAATTGGCCGCAGCGTGACCGAAGCAGCCCAGGGCGTTGGCAACATCGCCAAAAACATCGGCGGAGTAGCGGTGGCTGCGAAAAATACCACACAGGGCGCCAATGATACCCAGAGGGCGTCGCAGGAGTTGAGCCAGATGGCAGCGAGGCTGCAGCAGGTCGTTTCGAAATTCACGTTCTGACCGACTGAAACGGCAGGTCGCATCCGGCAGACGAACGGGTCTGCCGGAGACGCGCCACCCATCGAAAAGCGCGGAGATGAAATGGCCAAAGCATTAGTCGTAGATGATTCGAAGGCGGTCCGGATGATACTTGGCAGGACTTTGAGGGAACTTGGCTATGACGTACTGGAGGCGGCTAACGGGCGGGAGGCGCTGGACGTGATCGCGATTGAAAAGTCGGCGGTGAAACTGGTGCTGGCGGACTGGAACATGCCCGAGATCAATGGGCTGGAACTGGTAAAGCGGTTGCGCCAGTCTCCCGAGCTGGCTTCGATGGTGGTGGTAATGGTCACCACTGAGACCGAAGTGAGCCAGATGGTGACAGCGCTCGAGGCGGGCGCCAATGAGTACGTGATGAAGCCGTTCACCAAAGAAATTCTGGTGGAAAAGCTCCAGCTTGTCGGGATGCACCTTTAAAAAGGCGAGAGAAAGGAGACGGCAGGCATGGCGGCGGTGAACAAGCGACTGCTCCAGCCGGGCGAGCGGATTCGCGTGCTGGTGGTGGACGACTCGGTGGTCATCCGGCGGCTCGTTACACACGCCCTCGAGCTCGATCCAGCACTGGAAGTGGTGGGCGCAGCCGGCAACGGCGTCATCGCGCTGCAGCGTATCCCGCAGCTGAATCCTGACGTTTTGACGCTCGATATTGAGATGCCGGAAATGAATGGCCTCGAAATGCTGCGGCACGTTCGGCGTGATTACCCGCGAATGCGCGTCATCATGTTCAGCACGCTCACCGAGGGGGGGGCCGCCATCACGCTGGAGGCATTGACCCTGGGAGCGGACGACTACGTGACCAAAGCGTCCAACGAAGGATCGCTGGACCGGTCCATGATCCGCCTCAGGGAAGATCTGATCCCCAAAATCAAACAGTTTTTTCTTCTGCCTGGGGAAACGCGGACCGCAGTCAAAGCGGAACCGACAGGTGCGACCGGGAGCGCTAATTCGCCGACCCGGAACATGATACTGAAGCCCAAGGTTGTAGTGATCGGGGTTTCCACGGGAGGGCCTAACGCGCTGCGGCAGATTCTGCCGGAGTTTCCGAGGGGTTTTCCGTTACCCGTGCTGATTGTGCAACACATGCCGCCTCTTTTCACCCGCCTGCTCGCCGACCGTCTTGGATCCGCTTGCCGGCTGGCCGTCACGGAGGCTAGTCAGGGCGATAAGGTCGTAGCGGGCCGAATCCTGATCGCGCCGGGAGACTTTCATCTAAAGGTAATCCCGGGCACGGAGGCCGCGCACGTATTGCTGGATCAATCTGCCCCGCTGAACTCCTGCCGGCCTGCGGTTGACGCACTGTTTGCGTCCATTGGAGAAGTGTATGGAGGGGCGGCGATCGCGGTCATTTTAACCGGGATGGGGCAGGATGGATTGCGCGGCACCGAGATGCTCAAGGCACGAGGGGCAGGCGTCCTCGCCCAGGATGAAGCGTCGAGTGTGGTTTGGGGGATGCCCGGAGCCGTGGTGAACGCGGGCCTCGCAGACCGTGTTCTGCCGCTCGACCAGATTGTGCCGGGGATCCTTCAAATGGCAGGGTGCGGTTAAAGGGGCGCGGATGGACAACCACAACTCAACCCCTGAGATTCTCTCGGAAAACTACCGTCTTCTGCAGGAGCACGTCTATTCCGAGGCTGGCATTGTGCTCGGCGCGGACAAGCATTACCTGTTTGAAACCCGTCTCGCGCCTATCGTCCGGCAACTTAACCTCGACTCGATCAATGATCTTTGCTCATTCCTGCGGGCTACTGAGGCGAAAGGCCTCCGCCGCCAGGTGGTCGAGGCCATGACGACCAACGAAACCTATTTTTTTCGCGATCCGGCGCACTACGATGCCATTCGTACCGTCTTGTTGCCCCGCTTGAAAGAAGATCGCCGGGACACGAAGCGATTGCGGTTCTGGTCGGCTGCTGCGTCCACCGGACAGGAAGCTTACAGCCTGGCCATGATGCTGCTCAAGGAAGGGCTGGGGGACTGGAACGTTCAAATCCTCGGCACCGATTTTTCGTCGCAGGTGCTGGAACGCGCCCGCTCCGGCACCTATCAGCAAATCGAGGTCAACCGGGGCCTCCCGGCATCCGTCCTCGTGAAGCATTTTCGGCGTTGGGGTGTGGACTGGCAACTGAGCGAGACGGTGCGCCGGATGGTCAGTTTCGAGAGCATCGACCTGCGGCAGAGCATGCGCTCGCTGGGGCCGTTCGATCTGGTTTTTTGCCGCAACGTCATGATTTATTTCGACCCCGCTACAAGAAAAGGCATCATGCAGCAGATCCACGGCACCTTGTTCCGCGGCGCCTGGCTGTTGCTGGGAAGTACCGAAGCCGCATCCGGATTCGAAGACTGGTTCGAGCGCCACACGGTGGGTAATTCGATTGTATTGGTGGCGCGCTGAAAGGAAATATGCCGGCTTACCTAAGTGCTGAAATCCTGCCGGGCGAACTGGCGCAGATTGTGGAGTCCGTATTTGCCGCCATGACGAATCTGACGGTGACCGAATGCGAAACGCCATGGTTCCAGAGCGACGACCGGTTGACGTCCGCCGTACACCTGTCGGGCGACTGGAACGGAGCAGCTTTGCTCGAATGTGATCGGCGCCAGGCGCGCAGCCTGGCAGGGCGCTTCCTTTCCATGGAACCGCCGGATACCGTGGATGACGTGGTGCGGGATGTGCTGGGAGAGTTGACCAACATGATCGGAGGCAACCTGAAGTGCATCGTTCCCCGCGGAGCCATCAGCCTTTCCATGCCAACGGTGGTGGACGGCACCAATTACAGCGTGCGGATTTGCGGAACTGCTCTTCAGGCGCGGATGGCCTTTCAATCCGAGGAGGGCGTGTTCTGGGTCACCATGCTTTCCATGCAGCCCGCGGACGAGGCGTCAAACCGCTGACGCGCCGCCCGCGTATTCTCAAACCCTGCGGAATCGGCGAATAACTTAACGCCGGCCCCGCGCGAACTTACCCTGGCCGCCTGGACCACCGCCCGGCAACTGCTTGAATTTCGTTTTCTGGTCCGCGGTCAGTATCGCGTAAAAAGCCGCATCGGCGGTGGCTCGAGCCGCAACTTCCTGCGTGGTGAGGCTGCCGATCTGATTGGCCTGCGCGGAAATAGTCCCCGTGTCATTGGCTTCCACTGCCGTGAGCAAAGTCGCTCTGGCCGTCTTCATACTGGTTGTCAAACCCGACAGAGCGGTCTGTTGAGTTGTGAATATATTCGTTGCCTGCGTTTGCTGGGCGGTGGTGAGCGTCAGCAGCGTGGTCAGACGCGCGACTCGATTGGCGACAACCTGGGCCGGGGTCGGGGGCGTGCGGTTCTGCTGGCCGAACATGAACGGCGCTGAAACGATCAGGAATACGAAGGCGGTAAAGAATCTTCTTTCCACAGTTTTGGAACTCCTCACCGTTCATTGCTTTTCGATCAGAAATAGTTCCCGTCGGGTCGTTCCATTAGCGGCCTTTGCACTGGGGCGCCGCAGGCAGAAATCGGCACGCCTTGCCGTAATCCTTCTGTGCCAGCCAGTATTCGCCGATCGATTCCGCTGCGGGCCGGTAGTGCGGGTCTCGTTCCAGCGCCTGCTGCCAGGAGCGCAGAGCCTGCGCGGCGTCGCCCGCCCGCAAATGCGCCTCACCCAGTGCGCACAGGGCCGGGAGGTTGCGCGCGTCCTGCGCTAAAATCCTCCGGAAACTGAGAATCCCCTTTTCGTAACGTCCCGAATAGAGCAGAGTAAGTCCGCTCTCATAGGCTTCTTGTTCCGCCAGTTTGTCTTTCGGATCGGCTGGCTGACTTCTCGAGGACTGGCGCGCGCCGGCGGTATAACCGAGTGAACCGAGCACCTCCCGGGTGTGGGCCGAAATCTCAGGCGACGCGGCTGGCGCCTTTGTGGTCCGCCTGATAATCAGCGCGTCCAGCCGAGCCTTCAGCTCGCGCGCTTCCTCCGAATGCGCCGGCAGAATGTTCACTCGTTCCCCCGGATCCTTCGCAAGGCCGTAAAGCTCCGCCTTCGGCGCATCGATGTATTTATAGGATCCCGATTGCAACGAACGCAGCGCTGCCCATCCGAAAGTGTCCCGCGGATAAACGCTCTCGCCGTATGTCGTCCGCTCACTGTGCCCCGGCAGCAGACTTGTGCCAGCGAAGGAAGGGGGCGCCGCGATATGGAGGAAGTCGAGAATAGTGGGCGCTATATCGAGCAATCCGCCGGTCTCGACGACCCGCGACGGCTGGTTCTGCATGTTCGCCGGCCAGTGAATCAACAGCGGCACATGCATGGTGCTTTCGTAGATGAAATATCCGTGGCTCGTTTCGCCATGGTCGCCGAGGCTTTCCCCGTGATCCGCCAGCAGAACGACGAGCGCGTTGTCCCACAAACCGTCGCGCGCTAACGCTTCACGCAGCCGCCCGATAACCTGGTCCACGTACTGCAATTCCGCGTCATAGCCCGCCACGGCAGGCGTGAGTCCGGCAACCTGCGGCAGAGTGTACGGCGTATGAAGATCGTAAAAATGAAGGAACGCAAAGAGGGGCTCGGCACGATTGCGGTCGAGCCATTGGCGCGCCGCGCGCACGACGAGCGTGGCATCGCGCCGCACGCGTGCGGAGTAGGGGTTGGCCGTGGTTCCGGCCGCCGCTTCAAACGGGCTGTCGTAAAAATCGAACCCATTATCCAGACCGTAACGCCGGTCGAGGACCTCGCTTCCGATGAACGCGGCGGTCCGGTAGCCGTTGGCGCGCAGCACCGAAGCAAGCGTGACCGCTCCGGCAGGAACGCTGTCGCCATTCGCCTCCACGTGATTTTCGAACGGGAGAGTGGACGTCATCAGGGATGTATGCGAGGGCAGCGTTAGCGGAATTTGCGAATCAATGCGCTGGTAGATGGTTCCCTTTTCGGCGATGGCATCGATGTTAGGCGTGTGGATTTTTGTGTAACCGTAGGCGCTCAGGTGGTCGGCTCGCAGGGTGTCAATCGAAATCAGAATCACGGGCGTTTTTTCAGCTGCACGGGCGACCTGCATGGAGGCGATGAGGACCACGACCATCCCCAATCGTCTGATGAATTGAGGCGTGAGGAGCGAAGACAGGGCAGAAATTCCGAAGAACCAGGCCATCCAGGGGACACCGAGCACGTTGGCGCGCGGCCATGGGATATCAATTTTTTCGACATCCCCGTTTACATACAGGTGGCCACTGAAGGGGCGGAGCGGGCGGATCCGCCAACTTACTTGATGTAACCGGGGGCTGCGCACGCCCGGAGTCTCAATGGCGATGTCCGGCGAAGCCTCAAGGTGCAAGTCCACGGGATTGCCGGCTTTGACATGCGCTGTCACGACAACGGCCTTGCCCGCGCGCAACGGAGCGCGTCCGTACACCGCGTCAGCCTGCCACATCACGATGCCCACCAGGAGCGCGACGATCAGGCTCGGCACGGCGATTTGCCGGATCAGCCGCAGATTCTCTTGCAGCAAGGCGCACTGGGCGTTCCAGACAAGCGCGGGCTCATCGAGAAAGAGACGCAATTCGAGCACATGAGCCAGAATCCGGTTGACCGTTTGCCTCGTGCCGGCAGAGACAAATCGCCGGAATACGAACCCGGTCATCAGACCGCACAGCGCACTTAACGGTATCAGCGTGGCAAGCGCTCTCACTCCAGATAACCTAGCCCTTTCAGTTTGCGGACCAGTTCCTCTTTCGACAGAGATTCTTCGTGGTTGGCCAGTTCCTTTTCCACGGCATGCTCCACAAACTCTTCGAGCGAGCTGTAGCCGGCGGCCGCAGCCGCGCGCCGCGCCCGTTCGCAAATGGTCTTGTTCAGTTTGACGGTGGTCTTCGAAAGCATGCCTGCATCCAGTATGGTGTCAGAAGACGGCGTTCCCCGTCATCTGCGGCGGGCGCGCCACGTTGTATAACGCCAAGAGCGAGACCGGCAGATCTTTCAACCGCGGCATCTGCGCACGAATCCGGCGCGTGGCGAAAAGTACGGCCGGGACCTCGTTTGGATCAATGCAATGATCCGCAATCCAGGCGTCGTCGTTGTCTTCCAGCACGCCTTCCGGTGCCTCGCCGAGTGTGGTTTGCCAGGAGGCGCGGTATCCGGCGGCGTACCCAACAATCAGGTCCGGAGCGACGCTGCGATTAACCGGCGATGGGTTCGTTTTTGCGACGCTCGTTATCACGCGGCGCCCGCTGGCGGGGTCACGAAATTCCAGCAACTGTTGCCGCACTTCCTGCTCAGCTTGCCGGTCCCGCAGGTAAAGACCGTTGAGGCCGAGCGCGTGCGCTTTCATGCCGAGGCCTCGCGAAATCAGAAAAGTATTCAGGTGGACTGCCCTGTCAAAAGCCGCGAAGCCGTGATCGGACATCACGATCAGGTCGGCTTCCGGCTCGCGCCGCATGACTTCGCCGATGGAGGCATCCACGCCCCGATAAATCTCCAGCAACTCCGCATCATGTTTACCCCACAGGACGTGGGAATTCTGATCCACCGCCGAGAAATAGAAGAACAGCAGGCCACCGGTAAATCGCTGGAGCGAATCGTCCAGAAGGCGCTGCTCATCTTTGAAAACCAGCCGGCTTTGGGACAGGAATTCCGGCAGATTGAAGACTCCCTGACGAAGCGCCGCCGTGTCTTCCGGAATGCCGAGCGTCGACCACCGGTCCACATTTGCCGCCACATCGCGCGCGTAAGACCCGGGGACAGAGATCGGCAGGACTGGTTCTTCGGGATCCACGTTGACGGGCGAAACATACATTTCGAATCGCGGATGCAGTTGCTTCGCATAGACGCGAAACATGCCTCTGACCGAGACCGCGCGGGACAACAGCGGGAACTCCGCCGGCATCCATCCGGACCACTCGCCCTCTTTTACGACCGCAGTCGCAGCGCTCACCTGCAGACGGGCGTAGGGCCGATCGGGATCGACATCCGCAGCTAGTTGTACCGATGAGTAAGCGTGATCCCGGCGCAAAGTATTGGGCGGACCTTCTATTTTCAACTCGGCGTGACCGACGCTGACTTCGATTCGACGAATCAAACCACCGGCTACGTCATGTGTACTTTCGCCGGGATCATCCGTGTAATAGCTGAAGGTGCCCTGCGTGCCGCGGAGGTCAGGCGTTCCCATACCTGCAATCTCCTCGCCCGCATCGGACGGCGGATAGTTAGCCGGAATACGCACGATCCGTACCGGAATACCAAGGTCCGAGAGATATTCCCAGAATGCGCGCCCTTTCCGCAAAGAGACCACGTGCGAGCGCGAAAGCGGTAATTCCCAGGGCCCGAGCCGCAGGGTGAAACGCGGGCCGACTGTCTTGTCAGTGGAAAGATAAGGCTCCTGAGTGACCGGATCACGATGCACGAAATCGAAGATGCCGTGTTCCCCTGGATCGAGTCCGGTGATGAAAGTTGACCATGCCACGGGACTCTGCGGGGGGTCCGTTGTTTCGAGGTGCGAATAACTGCCGCGCTCCCGCAGGCGTGTCAGGTTGGGCAAGTCCGCCCAATGCCGCTCGACAAACACGGGGTCCATGCCATCCACGCCAATGACGATGACTTTCCGGTAGCGACTTCTGCCACATGCCGTGAGCAGAATCAGAGCGAGTAACAGGCCATACTTACGCCTCGGCAATGACTGGTCTGCCCTCCATCCATGCCGGCACCTCGACGCCGAACAGCCGCAGCGCGGTGGGGGCGAGGTCCTCGATGCCGGGGTCGTCGGCAGTCATTCTCAGGTTGGAGAAAAGAACTCCGGGCACCAGCGGCGGATCGACACAATGATCGCCGCACCAGGCTTTTTTATTGTCCTCAAACACCGTGCGAGTGACTCTGCCGGTGGCTGCATCCCACGCAGCACGATACCCTTCCGCATAGCCGATGATCAGATCGGGCGCGGCATTCAGATAGGGGCCTTTGTAGATGTCTGCAGCCTGATAAACAGACCGGATGGCGATTTCGTCCGCGGCATCGTCGCGCAGACCAGCAAGTTTTCCGGCTAACTCATCGCGCAGCGCGGAGGCTTCTTCCCTGCTTACAATGCCCTGTGCTTCGCGGCCCCACAGGTTGAGATAGATACCGGCAAGACCGAATGTATACCCGCGGGTCCTGGTCCAGTCGATCCCTTCCAGATATTCCCCCGATTCGGTGAGCCCCGGCTTGAGCATGAGGTAACCCTCGCGCAGCAGCCATGAGTTCAGGTTGACGCCGCGCCGGAAAGAGCAAAAGCCATGGTCGGAGAGCACAAACATGGCCGTGTTCGAATCCACATGAGCCAGTGTTTTACCGACAATTCGATCCATCTCCCGGTAGAGCGGTTCAATCACGTCAGCCTGCCCGTGGAACATGTGCTGCACACGGTCCGTGGTATCGAAAACGCAGGCCAGCACGCCGCGACGGGTCTGGTCCAGAGCGCTGAAGAACATCGCCTCCCGTTCCTTCCGGATCAACTCAGCCTGCTGCAGAAACTCGTCTTTTCCGATGGCGCCTTCGTTAAGCGCACTAGTATCTTCGGCAAGGCCGAGAGTGGAGAAAGTTCCCAGCAGCTTGGCCAGATAGATGGCGTAAAACGCAGGATGACTGATGGGGAGCGCGGGATTTTCCGGGTCGATCTGCACGGGCGTGGCGTAAAGGGCGATTTGCGGTGCGGCGCTGGTGAGCAGGAAGCGGACGATGCCGCGCGCTCGTCCGAAGCGGAGCCGGATCCACGGTGTGTATTCGCCTTTGATGAGCGGATACGATTTACCCTGAATTCCGATGGAGGCGTCTTGAACGCGGAACGGCAGGGAACTTCCCTCGGGTCCCGCGAGCCTGCCCTCGGCAGCAGTAAAATGCGAGTAAGTGCCCTGTGTCCCCTGTAAGTCGGGCGTACACATAGCGGATAGCTCACGGCCGTTGAATGACTCAGGAGGAAACGTCACCGGCACGCGCAGGATAGTGCTCCGGATCGCGTTACGCCCAAGGATCTTCCAGAAAGGCTCGCTCTTGCGACGCATCTCCACCGAGGCGCGTGACAAAGGAAAACTCCACTTCCCGATGCGCACGAAGCGTCCGGCGGGCCAGACCTTCGCCGAAGACAGTTCGGGGGCGTAAGTGCGCAAATCTCGATTCAGAAAATCGAAAATATTATGCTTTGCCGGATTCACTCCCGTGGCGAAAGTCGACCACGCGACCGGCGAGAGGGCGGGAAACGTGGTGCGCAGTCGGCGGTACGATCCCTGGTCCCGCAAGCGTGCGAAGTTAGGCAGCTTGCCCTCGGCCCTCATTTTTCCAGCGATCACCGGATCGAGGCCGTCGAACCCGAGAAAGATCGCCTTCTTAAAGCGGGTCCGCCGCGGTCTCGTCAGCAGCGCCCAGGCCATTCGAAAGGGCCAGATGATTGCCGACGCAACCCCTGCCATGACCGCAAGGACGAGGGAAAGAAACGAACCCAAAAACGCGAATCCGGCGCCTGGGCCGAAGTACGCAGGCAGCGGCGGGGGAATTACCGGAGGAGTCCTTCGACGAAGGGAACTTCGAAGACTTTTTCGTGCTGTATAGGCCCGTGACCGAAATAGCCGTCCTCTCCAAACAATTCGCCATGGTCCGAGGTGATCGTTATATAAGTATTCTTCGGCGCCAGATCGAACAGTTCTTCGATGACTCCGTCCAGGTATCTCACGGCTTCGATTTGACGGTGCCGCAGTGCCGCAAGTTTCGTGGCGCTGAAAGTCCCGCGTTTAACTCGCGGCAACTTACCGCCCACCACGAGGTCATCCAGATGCCGGAACACGCCGTGTAAGCCGCTGATCTTCGGCCATTCGTCGGGCGGCTCGCCTGGCAGCGCGTAAGGATAGTGGGTCTCGCCGACGTTGAGCAGCCAGAACGTGGGAGCGTCCTCCGCAAAGGTCATTTTTCGCAGCATGGCGCGCATATCGTTGTGGCGGTCCATGAGTTCCCAGGAATCGAAGCCTGTGTTCAGCAGCGTGGCCGGATTCAGGACGGGCAGCGAGACAAGCGCCCGCGTGCGATATCCCAGTTTACGCAACAGCACAGGCAGGTACATGCGGGGCAGGAAGGATTTGAACTCCAGATTTTCCAGCCCGAGCCGCGCATTGAATTTCAGGAATTCGCGCTGATAGTATTCCGTGGCGAAGATGTTGTGCGGGCTGGAATGCGGCATCAGGCCCATCAGCAGGTTGTAGTGCGATGGCGCGGTCCACGAAGCCCACGACCAGCGTTTTTCGACGCGCCCCAGCTTGCGCATGGTTTTCGGGCGGGCTGCCAGGAAGGAATCGTAGCGGCAGCTGTCGAAGACGATGAGGATGTAGTTATGCAGGTTCGGGGCCACCCGCATCGATTATCGCCCGATCACTTCAGGTTGACGTTAGACGTCTTCGCTGTCGCGCCGCCGATGGATACCACGATTGGCTGATTGCCCGCCGGTGCATTCGAGGGCACCTGAACGTTGATCTGGTACAGACCCTCCAGCGTGGGCGTTAACCCGCTGAAAGTAACGTTCGCATTCACGCCGCCGATCGTCACCGTGGGCAGCGTGGACGTCGAGGACAGAGGAGTTGCCAGCGCGGGATTACCGGACGCCGGCTGGTTGGAAACCGGCCCCAGTCCATTGCAGAAGACCTCGATGTAAGTGCCGCGCGCCGCCGGGTTGGAGGCAGTAATCACCTGATTGTTCTGGTCGAGCGCGGCGGCCACGCCGGGGCTGATTTCGAAAATGGCCGGGGCATAGTTGGCTATGGGCACAGTCACCACGTTGCCGTAGCCGTTTTCGAAAAGCGTCGCTTTCATCTTTGCCGAAGAGTATCCCTGCAGCTCCCAGGGCACCTGAATGTTCACCTGCCCGGGGCTTACAAAAGTGATGTAACCGGGCACGCTGATAGCGGGCAGCGACCCGCTGGCGGGCGCGTCAAAGGACACCGTCACCTGATCCATCGACAGCGGCAGGCGCGCGATGCTGTAGTTCTGGTCGGTGACGTTGTTGCTCAGATTGTTGCCGTAGATGGTGGCGTAAGATCCCGGCGCGATTGGCGTGGTGCCATTAGCCGAGTTAACTACTCCACCGGCGGTGACCGTCGGCGGCAGGGAAACACTGCCGGAAAACTGATACGACTGACCTCCGCCCGTGGCGTTCACGGCATATGTGCCAGTCTGCGAACCAATGGTCACGGTCGCATAGGCATAACCGTAGTTATCAGTTACTGTGGAAGCCTGGCTGATGGTCAAAGGCACGCCGCTCCGCGCCCGTGCAAACGTGACCGGTACACCTGTGATGGGGGCTCCGTTGGCGTCCGTCAGCTGGAATGCAACCACGCCATCCGGAATCACCTGGCCTGTGAAGGCCGCATTCTGGTCTCCTGCGATGGCGTCCAGGTTGACCGTGCCAACCGTACCCAGCGGCGAAATAAACATATACGGGACGTGCAAGGGAACGCTGGCACCGGAAATTATCAGCGAACCGGAGTACAGGCCAGGCGCAGGCAGATTGCCGTTCAGGCCCGCTGTGATGGTACCCGACTGACCCGCCGCAAGGGTTAACGAGGGAGGCGTGACACTGACGGTTACACCCGACGGCGCTGCCGTACTTTGCACAGTCAAAGCCAAATTGACGCTGCTGGTGCCGGTATTAGTCACCGTGAGCGGCTGGGTTTGCGACAAAGCAGCCCCGCTCGGGAAGGAGCCGAACGGCACAGTTGACGGGACTATAGTGACATTCGACTGGACCGCCGCATCCGCCGCCACCAGTCCCGAACCGGTTTGGAGAATGTTGACAGTGAGGCCGCTGTCATCCTGCGTGATCGACTGGCCGGCAGTATTGACCAGCGCCGATTTGATCTGCTGTCCCGTATAGCCGGGGTGTTGCTGCTTGACCAGCGCCGCCGAGCCCGCCGTCAATGGCGTGGCGAAACTAGTACCAGCCGCCGCGATATAACGGTCCGAGCTGAACAGCTCCCCCTGTGGATCGTAGTTTTGCGCGCCCATGTAGATGAGGTCGCCATTCTGGGAGCCGCCTCCCGGGGCCAACACGTCCGGCTTGATCCCGCTGGTGCCAAGGCCCGGCCCGAACGATGAATACCCGGCCAGCACCACAGAACCGCTGATGGGCACTTCCACCGCGGAAGGGTCCATCGTCACCACATCGCCTGGATTGCTGTCGATAAAAGCCTTAAGGTTCGTGCCGTCGCTTTGGCTTATGAACAGCGCCGGCTGCGAGTAGTTGGAAAGACCGGCGGGGCTTATCAGCGCTTCGCTGACGTTGTCGTAAAAAATCACCCCCAGCGCGCCGGCGGCCGTTGCGTTGCCCATTTTCTGTTCGAAAGTGCAGTTGTTCGAGCCTCCCCGGGCAATCAGCGCGAAGGCGCCGAGAAGTGAGAATGCAGGCAAAGAGCCACACCCTTGTCCCGAACTGTCGCCGACTTGCGTCAGATCCACCAGCGGCGCGGCATAGGCGCCGAAGGGCGAAAACGCATCGGTGAAATCGGCTGCGATCAAGTTCAGATTCGCCGGGACCGCGGCGCCAGTCACCTCCACCGCTGGATTGAAGCCGTGCGTGTTGCTTACAGCTCCTACCGCGATCACCGAAGGCGCGTCGGCCGGGGTGCTGATGGTGTTGAACATGGGATAGTTGCCGGTTCCGTAAGGCCCGCCCTCACCGGCGTTCCCTGCTGCCGCGACGATCGTGATTCCCTGCTTTGCGGCCTGCTCGAAAGCATAAGCCAGCGGGTCGCAGGGCACGCCGGCCGGATTTCCGCAGACAGAGCCGGTATCCAATGGGCCGGCAGTAGCACTGCCGCCCAGCGAGGTTTCGATCACGTCCATGCCGTCGTTGACCGCGTCTTCGAGAGCCTGGATAAACGCGTCGTTGAAGGCGCCATCGTTGACGCCGGGCGAACCTGTGATTTTGTAATTGCCGATCCACGCCTTCGGCGCCATTCCGTTGATAGTGACCGCCCCCGTCGCAGTGTTCCCGGCTGCCGCGGTGGCTACCGCTGTGCCGTGGCCTACCCGGTCGCGCGCCGAGTAATCGTCAGGCTGCGAGTCGACCGAGGGATTATTGGGATCCGATCCCGCCGCGTCGAGGGCCACATAGCTGCGCGCCACGATGACCTTGTTCGAAGTGAAGTTGGTGCAGTCGCTGGCGACATTGCATTTGGGAAACCCCGCGGGTATCTGCAGCGAATTATCCTGCAGCGAGGGATGCGTCTGATCGATGCCGGTATCGAGAATGCCGATCTTAATTCCGGCACCGGCGCTGCCGAGGCCGCCCACCAGATTCCATGCCTGTGGTCCGTTGATCAGCCCGGTGGCCCGGTTGAGCAGCAGCTTGCTGTGCCCGAGACGTACTACTCCGACCACCCCAGGGATCGACTGTAGCTCGGCGAGACGGTCAGCCGGCGCGGCCACGAATATGGCATTGATCAGCGTGGAAGC
>ODAK010001968.1_pt1 | contig 21815 bp, 17 predicted proteins | sample 1539591 | NCBI WGS metagenome assembly ODAK01 (sample SAMEA3539303, study PRJEB22396) | soil metagenome | biome: tundra; feature: field; material: soil | place: USA | collected 2010-05 | depth 0.15 m | reverse complement strand
GCGCATCCGGGGACAGATGCAACAAGGAGTGGTGACATGAGCCTGGCGGTTGCCGAAACGGTCGAACAGATCAAAGCGAGAAACAAGGAGTTCATCGACGAGGTCCTTAAAGTTTACCCGGACAAGACCGCCAAGCGGCGCGCCAAACATCTCGGCACATTCGAGAATGGCAAAACCGATTGCGGCGTGAAGTCCAACATCAAGTCGATCCCTGGCGTGATGACGATCCGCGGCTGTGCTTACGCGGGATCGAAAGGTGTGGTCTGGGGTCCGATCAAGGACATGATCCACATCAGCCATGGACCGGTTGGCTGCGGCCAGTACTCATGGGCCGCGCGGCGGAATTACTATATCGGCACGACCGGCGTGGACACCTTCGTGACGATGCGGTTCACCTCCGACTTCCAGGAAAAGGACATCGTGTTCGGCGGCGACAAGAAACTCGCCAAGATCATGGATAAGATCCAGGACCTGTTCCCGCTCAACAAAGGAATCACGGTGCAGTCGGAGTGCCCGATCGGGTTGATCGGCGATGATATCGAAGCGGTATCCAAGGCGAAATCCAAGGAGTATGGCGGCAAGACCATCGTGCCGGTGCGGTGCGAGGGTTTTCGCGGAGTGTCGCAATCGCTTGGCCATCACATCGACAACGATACGATACGCGACTGGGTGTTCGACAAGCAGGCCGGCAAACCGGCGCGCTTCGAAAGCACGCCGTACGACGTCGCGATCATCGGCGATTACAACATCGGCGGCGACGCCTGGTCTACCCGGATCCTGCTGGAGGAGATGGGCCCGCGGGTGATCGCTCAGTGGTCCGGCGACGGCAGCATCGCGGAACTGGAGGCGACGCCGAAAGCGAAGCTCAACGTGCTGCACTGCTACCGTTCGATGAACTACATCTCCCGCCACATGGAGGAGAAATACGGTATTCCGTGGGTGGAGTACAACTTCTTTGGTCCGAGCAAGATCGCCGAATCGTTGCGCAAGATCGCCAGCCACTTCGACGACAAGATCAAAGAGGGCGCGGAACGGGTCATCACGAAATACCAGGCGCTGATGGAGGGCGTGCTCGCCAAGTACCGACTGCGTCTGGAAGGCAAGAAAGTCATGCTTTTCGTCGGCGGATTGCGGCCGCGCCATGTGATCGGCGCGTATGAGGACCTTGGCATGGAGGTCGTCGGGACTGGCTATGAGTTTGGCCACAACGACGACTATCAGCGGACCACGCACTATGTGAAAGACGGGACGCTGATTTATGACGACGTGACCGGGTACGAATTCGAAAAATTCGTTGAGAAAGTGCAGCCGGATCTGGTCGGATCGGGCATCAAGGAAAAGTACGTGTTCCAGAAGATGGGTGTGTCATTCCGGAAAATGCACTCGTGGGATTATTCCGGCCCGTATCACGGCTACGACGGCTTCGCGATTTTCGCCCGCGACATGGACATGGCGATCAACTCTCCCGTCTGGGGCCTTACCAAAACGCCTTGGAAATGACCTCCGGATTCCCCGTGTCCGACATGGGCACGGGGAAGGACGAAGCCCGACAACAGGATCCCGATCATGACCCAGAACCCAGATCACGTACTCGACCACTTCGAATTGTTTCGCGGTCCCGAATATGTGGAGATGTTGCGCAACAAGAAGAAGAACTTCGAGAACCCGGTCGACGACGCGGACCTGGAACGGGTTCGCGAATGGACCAAAACGCCGGAATACCGCGAGAAGAATTTTGCCCGTGAGGCGCTGACGGTCAATCCGGCGAAAGCTTGTCAGCCGCTCGGCGCGGTGTTCGCGGCGGTGGGGTTCGAGGCGACGTTGCCGTTCGTGCACGGCTCGCAAGGCTGCGTCGCGTATTATCGCAGCCACTTCTCGCGACATTTCAAAGAGCCCAGTTCGTGTGTGTCGTCGTCGATGACCGAGGACGCGGCGGTGTTCGGTGGGTTGAACAACATGGTCGACGGCCTGGCCAACGCCTACAACATGTGTAAGCCGAAAATGATCGCGGTTTCGACGACCTGCATGGCGGAGGTGATCGGCGACGACCTGAACGCTTTCATCAAGACATCGAAAGAAAAGGGTTCGGTGCCGGCCGAGTTCGACGTCCCATTCGCGCATACGCCGGCTTTCGTCGGCAGCCACATCACCTGTTACGACAACGTGATGAAAGGGATTGTCGAGCACTTCTGGGGTGGCAACGCCGGCACCGTTCCGAAGCTGGAGCGTCAGGAGAACGGAAAACTCAACTTCAACGGCGGTTTCGACGGCTATACGGTCGGCAATATGCGCGAAGTCAAGCGGATATTCGACCTGATGGGCGTCGAATACACCATTCTGGGCGATTCAAGCGACGTGGCCATCCGTTTCATCACACTGTTCGAACGAGGTTACGACGCCATCCTCAGGTAAGGCTTCGCATTCCATGAGGCTCGGCCCACACTGATCTCCGCCGCGGCGAAGGCACGGCGCCGCGGCCGGCAGCCGCGACGGATCGGCCGATTCGCATGTGGCGCTCGAACAACGCGGCGTCAGTCTCCATCAGGGTTTTGGGCTGGTAAATGCCGGCGTTGTTGACCAGGCCGTGCAATCCGCCGAGTTGGGACGCCGCGTCGATCGCTCTCTCCCAGTCCGCTTCCCGGGTCACGTCCTGGGTCACGAACCTCCCGGCGACACCCAGTTCGTCCGCCAGTCGCCTTCCTTCGGCTTCAAGCACATCGCCAATGACGACCCGAGCGCCCTCAGCGACGAACAGCCGGGCTTCGGCCGCGCCTTGTCCTCGCGCCCCGCCGCTGATCAGGATGGTTTTTCCTTCGAAACGATCCATTTGTTCCTCCTCATAAACAAGCGTGGCGGATAATCCGCGGGCGGAACCATAGCGCCGGCTGAAATTCTTTCCCACAGATCCGCGGACTGGCCCGCGATCGGGGATCAGGCTCGGTTCGATACATTCGCGGCTCGATACACCTATGGCTCGCCGTAGGGACAAATGGTGCGAAAACCGGTCCGGGCCACGCGGTGCCGATCGTCTCGGCCCAATCGGCCACATGGGACGCCGGATGTTGTTTGATCCATATCAATGCCGGCCCATGGCCTTGCTGTATAGTAACGAACATGGCATCGCGCGACGCTGCCGGAAGCCAACGTTGAAGTGGCGAATCGTACTCAAACAGAGGAACGTTCCCATGGCAATCGCTCTGAACAAGACCCCCCTGTTTCTGACCGCCGCCGGGCTGACCATCGCGTTGTTTGGAAATGGTGGGGCGAGTCGGGCAGGTGAGGCGATAGCCGGCGAATATGCCTGCGAGTCGATGGCGGGTAGGCCATGCGATACCCATGTTCCGCTGCGCTTGCAGGACAACGGTTATTGGGGCTGGGCGAAATACTCCGGGCAATATCGAGTCGTTGGCGGCAGCGTGGAGTGGGTCAGCGGCAACGGCGGCCCGGTCGGTTGGGGGTCCGCGATCATCGGCCCCGGCACGGTCAGTTTCAGTAGCGGCGGCAAACCGGTCGTTTGGCGGAAGCACTGAAGCCCGTTAGCGGGAGCCTCGGGGCCCCGCGCGGTCTGTCCAAGGCCGCGCGGGCCGATTGGCGGCTGATGTTACTGTTCCGGCTACGAAACACGCGAGCACCTGGGTTGCTCGCGCTGATGATCGCGATCTGAACGATAGTTCCATATACCGACCGTTCCGGGTCCGCTGGAGTTCTTCTCCGCGACGCCGCGCTTGCGTTCCCCGGCGAACGGCAGACGTCGCTGATGGCGCCTTTCATCTTTTACCCCTGCATCCATCAGGACCGGCCGCGACCCCTCGCCAACGCGATCATACTCTGGATCGTTGGGCGCGTGGTCGAGGACACGATCCGGAGAACGGGCAAGCCTTATTGTCAGGACCGCGGTTGGACGAAACCGGGGCCTACCCGCGGATGGAGGAGTCCAGGGCCTACCCGCGGTTGGACGAGGCCGCGACCTACTCGCGGTTGGACCAGCCCAGGACCTGTTTGCGGACGGACGTAGCCCGGACCAACTTTGGGGGCGACATAATTCCCGCTTATTCTGGTTTCACAACCCGGATTAAAATAGTCGCAACGCCGCGTCGCCGGCCGCACATCGCGGAACACCTTGCCGCCGGTGCCACTCGCGGTGCCTAAGAAACGGTAACCGGCCCCCGCATAATCACCGCCGCGCATTGCCGCTTGCGCCGCCAGGCTGCTCGGCGGACCAAAGGACACTGGGATGGCGAGACAGAAAATGAAAGCCGCACACCAGCGCATGGCAACCTCCCTCTTTCGGGCACTCATTACGTGCTCGCCAAAGTAGCCTGTCGTTGATCTGAATCAAACCCCTGTGCTCGCCGTGCGGAATTCTCGCGATTCACACGCAGCGGAGCGCTTGTCCGTTGGTTTGAGCGCGGATCGCTCTCGCGGCCAACAGCGCCCGCGAACGCGCGCCGCTCCGTTTCTCGGGACGGCACCGTGCGTTCGCGAATCCCCGCCATGATCAGCGAGAAGGGCCGCTGCTGAATTGCCCGCGATCCAGTGCCGGCAGCGCGGCAGCGCCGCGACATCGCAAATGCGGTATCGTGTTCGGCGTGGCGCTGCATTGTTTACCCTGTTGGCCGCGGCGGATGATTGCCAGGCGCATCATCAACCTCGGCGGGATTGAGGCTCGGGATGATTGCCAGGCGCATCATCAACATCGGCGGGATTGAGGCTCCACCCGCAAGCAACGCGTACGGTGCGGCCGTGCGGGCGATGCGGTGGTGCGTCACGGGCCCGCCCGTCGCGACGCGAGGTATCGCTCCATGAGCGGGCCCCAGATCGCGGAGCCGCCTTTACCAAAAAACAGCGTATGACCATCGGAGCCATACGGACCGAGCTGGATCAATTCCGCGTTGCCGCCGGATCGGGTGAACGCCGCGTGCATGGCGACCGCGATCGTCGGAGCGAAGAATGTGTCGTTCGCGGTGAACACCCAAAGCATTGGCGTGCTGGCGGTGCGGCCTAACATGCCGGCCGCGCGCGCCAGTTCGTCGGGGCGGCAATTGTTGTTCGGCATGTTCCTGACATGGCCACCTCGGCCACCCGCCATGCTCACCATGCCAATGACTTTGGGATGCGGCAGGCTGTCATAGGCATCTGTCGCCCAACCTCCCGCTGACTGGCCTACGACCACCGCGCCGTCTCGGCGGGCGAAAGGCAAACTCGTTGCATAAGTAACGAGTGCATCGATATCCTCCGCACCTGCCTGCCCTGCCTCGGCGTAACCTTCGGCGGTGCAGGCACTGCTGTAATTCTCCGCCCAGTTACCTCCTGTCGCGCCGTAGCCACGCCGCAGTCCCAACATGACGACATAGCCACGCGTCAGAAACCATTGCACGGCTTCGCTCTCACAGTTCGCCACCCGCATGGAGGGACGCTCGCTCTCATTTGGCGGATTGCCATGATTGATCAGAACAACACGCGCGGGCGCATCGCTCCGCGGGCGGCAAGTGCGTGCCCATAAGAGGCGAGATCCGCCGTTCCTTTCACGCATCGGCACCCAGTGGATCTGTTCGCGCCAGGGACCTGATTCCGCGCCTGCACGGCCCCGGCGCCGTTCCGTCCGAGGCCGCGAAACAGTCAGTCGCCATCAGTAAACAGATGGCGGCGATCCATGTACGGTTCATACGACCTCCTATCGTCGGCAGCGAACCGGGTTCGACGGTATGGTCGATTCCGGCCGGGCATGGAGAAAGGCGTCGACAACAATCACCAGGCCGCTCAGAAACTCGTATCAGGCAGATTCGCCGATCTCCGCTACGCGATTAACAGAACAGGTTAGCCAGGCGCATGCCATTGCCATGCTTAAGGCGGGGACCCACGGCTACGTTGATCCGAAGCCGGCGCCTCCGGTGAAGCAGACGCAAGCAGTTCCGCGAACTCCGTCATGGAATCGGGATCAATGACCCGCAATTCCGTTCGATCGCTTCGAGACGGTGAATTTTCAGTTCCATCGGATTGTCTCCCATCAACGCCTGGCGTAAGCAACTGTCGGCGCCATGCATTCCCGTCGCGAAGAAGCTTACCGCCGGTTCTCGTCGTCAGCCCTTCGTTCAAATCACCAAGAACTTCCATTTGGCTCAAGCACTCCCGCCCACGGAATCCCCGGACTTCATGGCAACCAGCGAGCAGGTAACCCGCGAAGGGATAATATGTTACGGAATGATAAAGGCCCAGGTCACGCGCTTTGATCCAGATCAAAGCGCGTGACCGCACCCGAACAGGTGGCCAGCACGGCGACATGCGAAAACCACGACTTGTGGTCGGGGGAATGGAGATGACGCGGTGGCTCACCCGCCGGTTCGCACGTTACTGAGGCAACCCTTCAACGATGTAGACTTGCGACGTCGCCGCCTTCTGGCGCTCCGGGATCAGGTCACTGTAAGGCGGCGTGCTGTACCACTTCTCCGCGTCCGCCAGGCTGTCAAAGGCGACCATTACGATACTCCCCCGAGGGGCCGCCCCTTCCTTGGACTCTGGTTTGCCGCGAACGACGATCCGCGCGTTGTACGGCTTCAGCGTGTCCGGCACCTTCGCCGCATAGGCCTGGAAAGCAGCGGCGTCGGTCACCTCGACCTCGGCGATCACATAGGCTGACTTTTTGACACCCTGCGCCTGCAATACCTGAATCGCGCCAGCGCCAAGCGCGAAACCCGCGAGCAAGGTCAGCACAAGTTTCGTTGTTTGTTTCATTTCCCAATTCCTTTCGTCCCGTCAGGTTCATGGGTTGACCATGTTTGCCAGCCCGGGGTTTGCCAGCCCGGGGTTTGCCAGCCCGGGAGAATGTTACGCCCAGGTGTGGGCTTACCGCGAAATCGCCGAGGCCGCCTCTGGGCAGCTTTGCCTCCTTGATCGGCGATCGAGGCAGGCGTCCCCATGTGGCTTTCCTCCAACTCCGATCACCAGGATACGCATGAGAATGCCCTCCATTCCCGGCTTCCGCGAGGTGATGTCCCTGACCGCCGAGATGCGGATCAAGTGGTGGCGCGGGGCAATCCGCTACCCGTGGACCGCCAGATGCCCGTGAAACCGTTCGCGCAACTCCGTCTTCAGAAGTTTACCGGTCGCGGTGTGCGGCAGGCTATCGACGAACACCACGTCATCCGGCATCCACCATTTCGCGATCTTGTCAGACAGGAAATCGAGAATGTCTTGCTTGCCTGGCTCGTGGCCGGGTTTCAGTTGCACGATCAGCAACGGACGCTCAGCCCAGACCGGGTGCTCGATCGCGATCACGGCGGCCTCGAATATATCCGGATGCGACACCGCGAGGTTTTCGATCTCAATCGAGGAAATCCATTCGCCACCGGATTTTATCACGTCCTTCAACCGATCCGTCAGTTGCACGTAGCCATCCGGATTGATCGTCGCCACGTCGCCGGTGCCAAACCAACCGTCTTTATCGACAACCTGACCACCCTCACCTTTGAAATAGCCGGAGATCACCCAGTTGCCGCGCACTTTCAGTTCGCCCACCGCCTTGCCGTCATGCGGCAGATCCTGCCCGTCAGGGCCAACCAGTTTCAGCTCCACGCCGTACATCTCGCGACCCTGTTTGAGTTGCAACGTGACAAGCTGCTCGCGAGTCGCGTCGGCGTGTTTTTCCAAAGGTGAGGCAATGGTCACGATCGGGCTGGTTTCCGTCATGCCCCAGGCGTGCAACAGGAAGACTCCCAACAGGTCGCGGAACTTCTCGATCGTCGCACGCGGCGCGGCGGTGCCGCCCGAGAACACATGCTTCAGCCGGAGCCGCGACCGATCCAGCCGCGACGGATTGTTTTCAAGCCACGCGAGGTAATTCAGCCAGATTGTCGGGATACCGCCCGCCTGTGTCACACCCTCCTGCTCGATCAGCATATGGATGCTCTCAGGGTCGAGCTTTGGCCCAGGCAGTACGAGACTGGCGCCGCACATCGCGGCGGCGTACGGCACGCCCCAGCCGTTGGCGTGGAACAGCGGTACCACCACGAGGATGGTATCGCGCGCGGATAACCCCAGACAGTCGGCCGCGCAGGTGCAAAAAGCGTGCAAAACGGTCGAGCGATGGCTGTACAGCACACCCTTCGGATTGCCGGTCGTGCCGGAGGTGTAGCAAAGCGAAGCGGCCGCGTTCTCGTCGAGCAGCGGCCAGTCGTAGTCCGGCGATGCGGCCGCGAGCAAGTCCTCGTAGCAGAGCAGGTTGTCGACTTTCACCGCCGGCATCGCGGTGCGGTCGCATAGTGCTACCCAGCCACGCACCAACGGCAAATGCGGTGCCAGTTGCTCGACCAGCGGCGCGAAGACCGGGTCGAAGAAAACGATGCCATTTTCGGCATGGTGGACAATGTAGCGGACCTGGTCGGGGAACAGGCGCGGGTTCACCGTGTGCAGCACACGGCCCGCGCCGCTGACACCGTAGTAAAGTTCCAGGTGCCGGTAGCCGTTCCACGCCAGCGTGGCGACGCGCTCGCCCGGCTCGACGCCGATTGCCTCCAGCGCGTTGGCGACCCGTTTCGCACGCGCCGCGACACTGGCCCAGGTAGTGCGGTGAAACGCGCCTTCCGGATCGCGCGAAACAATCTCCCGATCACCGTGCCAGGTCGCGGCGTAATCGATCAGGCTCGAGATCAGCAGCGGACGTTGTTGCATCAGACCAAACATGGTTGTTTCCCCCTTGTGAAGCCGCGTCGGGAAGCCACTCAGTCTGCCCGCGCGGATTACTCACCGTCTACAAAACGAATCCCGTCATCCACCTCTGTTGGCACCTCTCTTGGACCGCGCCGCATGATCTTCCGGGTGCTGGTACTGGGCACAACTTCGACGGATTAAATGGCGTGCGGTACCTGTTACGCCGCCAGATGCCGCCGCCAGCGAGCCAGTAGCGCGGCGCGAATCTCATGGGTGCACCCTTGGCAACGGCGGAAGGAACTTTATCTTCCGCCCGCGGTGGTGAGAGCACCTGCCCAACAACATCGGCGATTCCATTGGCGGCGTCACGTCGTTAAATTCCATGAGGTCGAGGGGGCGATCCAGGATCGGTCGCCGCCGGCCCGGCGGTGACCGCGGGGGCTATTTTGCTTCGCCCAACACCTCTCCCACGGTGATTTCCGGCGGGTTGGGCAGCAGAATCTTGAGGGCAGTCCGCTGCACGACCGCGCGGGCCTGCTGGTTGGCGTTTTCCGCCGCCGCCTTGTTGTCGAACATGCCGATGGAGGCGCCCGTGCCGTTGCCGGTGTCGACAATCACGTAGGAGCGGAACCCGGGGATCGTCCGCAGCACCGGAAGCAGTTCGGCCAGCGCCACGCGGTTGACCTCCTTCAGGTCGCCGCAACCGGCGTATTTTCGGATGGTGCCGTACATCGCTTCCTCCTTCGCCCTTTGGCTTTGCCCTTTGGAGGTTTCGCATCACACTCGTTCTGGCAGGCGTGTCTTTGATCCATATCAAAGTGTGCGTGCTTCGCGAGTTCGGTTTGCCGCGGTGATGCGCAGAGCAGATCCACGCAATTTCCGAAAGTCCTGAATCGCGGCGACGCGGCGGGTGACTGCCAGGGCGGGTGCCGTTTGGTGTCCAACACACGCCGACGCCTGCTAAGTTATCTGTCTACGCCCCCGCCAGGATCGCGTCCGACACCTTTTCCGCCGTCATCAGCACCGGGAAATTCGTGTTGGCGCACGGCACCACCGGGAAGATCGAGGCATCGGTCACGCGCAGTCCCTCGACCCCGCGCACCCGGCCCGCGTTGTCGGTGACCGCCATCGGATCGTCCGCCGCGCCCATGCGGCAGGTGCAGGAGGCATGCCACACGCCGACCGCCGCCTTGCGCACGAACGCCTCCAGCTTCTCGTCGTCGGTCAGCATGTCGTGGATGGTCACGCCTTCCATGACATGGTTCTTCAGCAAATATTTCCGCAGCGCCGCCGGCCCATCGAGCATCCGGGCGAAGCCGTCGGTCAGCAATTTGTTCTTGCGGCTCAGCAGGCCGACCTGACGCACCTTGTCGCTGTAGCTCGCCGGGAACGGATCGCTCGTAACGCCCTCCATGAGCGGGGTCAGGTGCATGGCACTGAACCGGCGTACGCCATCCATCATCCGCTCCAGGTCGCGCTGGTCTGACAACAGGTTGAAATCCACCGACGGTTCGTCACGCCAGTTGGCAGAGCGCAGCTTCACCTCACCGGTGTCGGAGTAGGTCTTGTAGACGGTGATGATGAACGATCCGATCTGTTCGCCGACCGCGTGCCATGAGGTCTTGTTGGTCACCACGGTCATCATGTCGCCGGGCGGAATGTCCGGCAGGTTCGACGAATAGCGCAGCGACACATAAATATGCCGCCGCGTGTAATCGTGAATGATCCGCGCGTGCGGCTTCAGAAACGCCGCCACGGCCGTCGCGGGGTGGTCCTGCAACCGCTGTCCGACTCCCGGCAAAGCCACGCGCACATCGATCCCCAGATCACGCAGATGCCCAACCGGACCGATCCCCGCGCGCATCAAATGTGCCGGCGAGTGGATCGCGCCGCACGACAGGATGATTTCGTTGCCGCGGAACTCCTGCTCCCGCCCGCCAACCATGGCTTTGACGCCGACGCAACGATTGCCCTCGAAGATCAGGCTCGCCATCTGGGTTTCGGTGGAAATCGTCAGGTTGTCCCGCATTCTGGTGCCCGGATCGAGATAACCGATCGCGGCGGACACCCGGCGTTCGTATGCATTGGAAATGGTGATCGGGAAATAACCATCTTTCCATTCCGCGTTCTGATCGACGATGTATTCCCAGCCGGCTTGTTTAAATGCCTCGGCCACGGCCTTCGCATGCTCCGGCCACAGGTCGGGAAAAATGCGGCGCACCGGGATGCGGCCCTCGCGGCCATGCCAGGGGCCGTCGAAGTCCATGTCGCGCTCGACCTTCTTGAAGTAGGGCAGAACGCTATCCCAGTTCCAGCCGGTCGCGCCACGAGCCTGCCATTCGTCATAGTCCGTTGGTGCGCCACGGTTGGCGAGCTGGCCGTTGATCGACGAGCCGCCGCCCAGAATGCGAGCCTGCTCATAAGTACGCAGCGGCGGACGCGGCGCCTCCGGATTGTTGTGAGAGATGACCTCGGTCGTGACCTTCAGTTGATTCCAGGTGAAATTGGGATTGAGGTAGGCCGTCCCCGGATAGGAATCGAGCACCGCCGCCGGGACTTTGCCATGCGGCGTGTCCTGGCCAGCTTCCAGCAGCAACACCTTGTTGGCGCTCTTCGCCGATAGCCGGTTGGCCAGTACCGATCCGGCGGATCCGCCGCCGCAAATGATATAATCGTAGATCATGCGATCCCCCTGACGTCTCGTCCACGCTCCCGCGCGCGGTGTGCTGTTACATTACGGGATAAGCCGGATACTGAAAACCAGGCGGAGGGCCCGGACGTATCGATGATCGTCAGAACGTCTTGAGATATTCGATCAATGCGTGGCGTTCATCCGGTGACAGTCCGCGGCCGATCACACCGCCACTTCGGGGGCCGTCGCGGAATTCATGGCCGGTGTTGTGGTTGCCGGGCTTGCTGGTATCGAGAGCGAAACTACCTTTTATCGCAACGTTTTCATAGCCGACATCGTTCGGGTCGAACTCCCGGTCGCCGAGATAAACCACCGCTGGTCGTTCCGCGACCGGCGAAAGCAAAGCGTAAAGACTGGGCGCCGAGCCATTGTGCAGATAGGGCGGGGCAGCCCAGACGCCGTTCAGCGGACGCGCCTTGTACTCCAGGGGCACTTGCAGATCGTTGGGCCGGTTGCCATCCAGGCGCTCTCGTTCGGCGGCGGGAACCGGTGGTATTTGGTTGTCGTACCAGCGCGACGTTACCCGCGCCACCAACTCCCCAAGCGCCGGCCCGAACATGGTTGATTTGAGCGGCACGTTGGCGGGCAGTGTAATCGTTCGGGTCGCCATATTGCGCGCCATCGCCGGATCGGTGCCGATATCGGCCAGCGGGATTTGATGCAGGTTCAGATAACGTTCGCCTTTCCCACCGATCTGCGTCCACCACTTGCCAGTCCAGAATTCCGCCGTGTCAGGTGCGGGCAGGTGGCAGCCCTGGCAAAGCTCTTTGTAAAGCACGGCACCTTTGGCGGCGCGGGTGCGATCGATCGGTGGCAGCTCCGCTGGCCAGGACGGCGAACGCAAGCCGGAAAACGCCCTGGCGGGAAATGGTGGGCTGCCGGCGAGGGTTTGCTCGATCCAGTGCAGGTTGCGAACCTGGACCGTGGAATCGAACATGGGACGAGCCGGATTGGTGAGGTTGACGAGCGCTCGGACGCCCATCGCCTCGCCGGCATTGCGCACCATGGGCTGCATGATCGAGCCATTGTATTGCACCCAGGTGAACCAGGGGGCGGTCCAGATATGCGGAAAATGCACCGGTGCGGTCAGCGGCGCATAATTCGCGTCGACGTTCATATCGATCGAGAACACCTGATTGCCGATCCGATCGATCGCATCCAGGCGGCCGAAACCTTCTTCCACGCTGGTTGCTTTGGTGGCGTTGATCAGTGCCAGTTCTCTTTGGCCAAGGTTCAACGCCTGTTTTAATTGCGCCCGCAACGCATCCTTCGCCTGATCGCTCGCGCCGGAGCCAAGCACTCGCGCCGCGAAACGATTGAAACGAAGCGGGTCGATGTCGGTGAACGCGATCGATTGGCCCAGTACGGTGCGGAAGTCGCCGAGATTGGTGAGGGCGGAGCCACCGTCGATGAGGATCTCGGTGCCCTTGAAAGTCATCCGGCCGGTATGACAGGCGGCACAGGTCATCCCCAGACCGCTGAACGGTTTGCCGGTCGCCGGATTGTCCCAGGTCTTGCCGCTCGCCGGATCGCGATATTCGGCGGTTCGCGCGAAGCCGACCGGAAGCGGACGGTCACCAGGAATGAAGCCAAACCGATCCAAATACGCCTTATCACTTAACGGCGGGGCTTCACCGAGGGACACCGCCGGTTGCTCCAGCTCGGCGAACCACTCGTAAGGGACGTCGAATGTCAAAGTGCCCTGATCGGTGCGATGATACAGGTACCGTTCGTCCGGCGTCCAACCCTGATCCAACCAAATGGTTTGCTTTTGCGCGGGATAATCGGGGAGCGGCGGCGGAAGCAGGCTACACGCACCAAGCACCAGTGCGGCCGCGGCTGACAGCCAGGCAGACCAGCAACGATCTTCCGTCATGTTCGGTCCCCCGAGGTCGGTTATCCCCGTGTACAGCGGGTGCGGCGTGCCACGATCCCTGTTGACGCGCGGGTATTGCGTGACCCTCAGACCATACTGACGGCTGTTCTGGCTGTCGAGATCATTTCGGTCAGGCGGAAACCTGTCGCGTATCGGTGTGGAATGTCTTCGAAATGATTCGCCATCCGTCGGCCAGCTTCACGAATGTCAGGTAATCCGTGAAATAGCGCGGCGGAATTTGGCATTGCACCTTGGCGAATGCGGTATTCGGGCCAGAGCGGTCGATCTGCACCACCCGGTCGCGCCGCGGCAAATCACGGCTGAGCGCCGAAGGCCGGTTGCTCACCATCTCGAACCAGCGCGCCCGCGGCAGGTCGTCCAGCTTTCCGTCGCTCACGCTGAACAAATGCGACTCGTCGTGGAACACAGCGGCCAGCTTCGCGGTGTCGCCTTCGTACAGTCCATCGAAATAAGTCTGTAGCGCCTGTTCAAGATCTTGCAGATCGGTCGCCATCGGTGCTCTCCCGCTGTTGCCCGGGATCAGCATCCGGAAAACACATTCAACCGTCAATCGCCTCGCGCTTGACCGGCGCGGCCTCGACCCTACCATACAAACCGAGTCGCCGGGCCGGTCCGGAGGCACCCCTACCATGCGGGCCGAGTCGCCGGGCTGGTCCGGAGGCAGCCGGACGCGGAACTTCGACCATGCCGATCTGGATATTCATCTCGGTCGCCGCGGCACTGTTTCAGTGCTGGCGCACAGCGATGCAGCAAAAGCTGCGCAACCTGCTGTCGGTCAATGGCGCGGGTTTCGTTCGTTATTTGTACGGGATGCCCACCGCGCTCGTGCTGCTGTTGATCGCGCTCACGGTGACCGGCTGCGCCGTCCCCGCGATCAATCCGCTTTTTGTGCTGTACTGTGTGTTGGGCGGCCTGTTCCAGATAGTGGCCACCAACCTGTTGATCATGTCGTTCGGATACCGTAATTTCGCGGTCGGTACCGCATATTCCAAAACCGAAACGGTGCAGAGCGCGATTCTCGCATCCTTCGTTCTGAACGAGCATCCGCGCACGCTCGCGTGGGTTGGAATGTGCATTGGTCTCGTGGGCGTGGTGACACTGTCGCTGGCCGGCCGCGGCATGAAGCCGAAAGAATTGCTCGCGGCGACGGTGCAGCCGGCGGCGGTGTGCGGGCTTGGATCCGGGTTGGTGTTCGCCTTTACCACAGTGTTCATCAAGCTCGGCAACCAGTCGTTGATCGGGCCAAGCCTCGTGGTCCGTGCGCTGTTCACCCTGGTGATCACCAATACGCTGCAAATCCTGATGCAGGGGGCGTATCTGTATTGGCGCGAGCCACGGGAATTGAGGAAGGCATTTACGTCCTGGCGCAGTTCGATGTGGGTCGGCACACTATCGGGCTGCGGATCCGCCTGCTGGTTCACCGGGTTCGCGATCGCCGAGGTGGCTTTGGTGCGCGCGGTCGGTCAAATCGAGATCGTCTTCACGTTGCTGTTCAGCCGCTTCTACCTGAAGGAAATCCTCCAGCGGTCCGATGTCGCCGGCCTCTCGCTGGTCGTCTTCGGGGTACTGCTGGTCGTACTGGGCCATTAGAGCGCGTTGCGATCAGATCCAGGCAGCACCGAGCATTTATCGTCATGGCCCGGCTTGTCCGGGCCATCTGATCCAGCACCGTGCGGCACCAGTTGGCCCGGGCAAGCCGGGCCATGACGGAAGCAGGGATGCAAACTGATCGGAAACGGCTCCAGGGCCTTGGTCACGCCGCATCGCCAAAGGCCCCTGGCCTGACTCAGGGACCGCAATCCAAATCCGAAAGCCCATCTCGCCCTGACCAAAGGCTCTTGCGCCCATGCGTCATGGCCAGGCTCGTCCGACCCACGTGCCGGCCCACCCTGACCCCGAGAAATCACGACCGCGATTGAAAGTATTTTGAAAGGAATTACGCGACAAGGTGTCAGAAGTAAAGCGCGACCCTGTTCGCAAACCATTGATCCAAGCTGATTTCTCATCTAGATCAGGATAATTAGGCATGATTTAGTGTCTATCTGGGGCAATCCGACCATGCGGGAACAACCCTCAGTTGGCAGTTGGACTTTTCAGACCATGGTCTGGCGGGGTGCCGCGCGGGCCATGGCGTTTCACCGGTTGAACGCTGCCTCGAAAATTCGTGATTTCCGGTGGGTGCTGTGGGTCGGTCTCAGCCTGGGGTGGGTTTGCCTCCCGGCGGCGGCGAATGCCCAGGATGCCGTGATCACCATGAATAACGAGCTCATAAACGACTCTCGCCTTACGACGGGTCTGCTGGTCTCTGGTCCTCCGGAAGTCGCGCGAGAGATGGCGATCGTCGACTCGGCGATGTTCGATGCGGCCAATGCGGCGAGCGGACGGCCTTACGCGCCGGTTGCCTATAATGGTGGAGCGGTCTCGGGCGTCTCGATTGAGGCCGCCGCGCTTTCGGCGGGCTACACGGCTTTGCAGGGCATCTTCGCCAATGCCATCTGGTCGGGCACGGGCGGCAGCGCGTCAACCCAGACAACCGTGCTCAATGAGATCAACGCGACCTATTCCAGCGCACTGAACAGTTTGGGGATCACGCAGCTCTCCAGCAACCCGAATCTGAGCGCGTGTGGCAGCCCGTCCGGCGGTCTGGTGGCACTTTGCGGCGGCATCACGGTCGGGGCGGCGGCGGGGAACGCCAACCTGACCGCGCGTGGCTACACCCCGGGAAATAACGCGGCGCTCGCCACTGATGGCTCCGCCACCGCGATCCTGGATGGCATCAACCATCCTTATGTGCCCGCCAACACCAAACCAGGCACCTACGTGCCGCCAACGAACCGGCCGGCGATGTTCCCGGAATGGGGCAATGTCGCGCCGTCTGGGCTGACCAGCGGTCAGATGACCTCGCTGGAGAGCAAGGTCCCCGCGCCGCTCGCGCTGACGTCCGCCGCCTATGCGAACCAGGTGATGCAAACTGAATGCCAGGGTGCCGGCACTGTCCTGCCGGCAAGCATTCAGGGCGCCTGCTCGGCGGCGGGCTTCTCGCCTGAAACCACCGCGCAGGCGAAGGCGGCGCTGTTCTGGAACGATCCTGGCACGACCTTCACACCGGCAGGTCATTGGTTGGATATCACCGACAATCTGGCCCAGTCGCAGGGTCTGTCGACGTTGCAGACCGCGCGACTGACGTCCCTGGTCGGTCAGGCCGAGAATGATGCCGGCATCGCGGCGTGGGACGTCAAGTACCAGAATAATCTGTGGCGGCCGGTCACCGCGATCAACGACTGCACCAACTGGAATTCCAGCTTCACTACCTGCGACCCAGGCTGGGGCTCGCTGATCGCGACACCTCCGCATCCGGACTACGTCGCCGGGCATCCCGCTTTCAGTGGCGCCGCCGCGACGGTGCTCGATAATTTCTTCAACACCGACAACATCCCGATCACGTCCACCTCGGATGCGTATTGTAATGGGGGGACACAGTTGCGTGGCACTCAGACCGGGCCGATCGTCGCCTGCGTCGTCACGCCGAGCAGCACTTCCGGCCTCGCATTCCTGTACAAGAACGATAACACGATCTATGCTCCGGCCAGCGCCTGCGCGGAGCTCGGCGGAACGTTGACGGTGGACGGAAGCAATAATCCGGTTTCCTGCACGATCGGTTCGATCACCTACTTCTTCAATCCCAGCGAATACGCGTCCGGCACCGGTTGCAACGATATTGTCAACGGCGGCACCAACGACAGCTTGCTCATCTGTCCAATCACGGAAACGTTCCCGACGATTTCCGACGCGTCGTCAGGTCCCAACGGTGCGGAATTCAGCCGCGTTGTCGGCGGGATACATACCCCGGAAGCGGTCGTGCAAGCCTTGGCGCTTGGCAATGCCATTGGCGAGGCGATCGCGAGCGAGAACAACATACCGGAACCTGGAGCTGTCAGCTTGCTCGCTTCGGGGTTTGGCTTGTTGGCCGGTCTACGGCGATACCGGCCGGCCGGCGGGAGGCCTCGCCTAGCCGTGCGATGGTGGCACCGATTGGCGCGTCGGGAGGAGGCAGCCTGATCCGCGTGTTCGGCTTCCCGCCACGGTCCGCGCCGGGCGGGCATGCGGCCAGCGGAAACCGGAGCGATCGCGTGCCGCGGCCCGGCGATTTGCTGGTGCTGTTCAGGTGGGAACGCGTGGGGCCAGGTGGGAACGCACGGGGACACCGCGCGGCCGGGATGGATCGCGCGAATACCCACTGGCGAAGGAATAAATACCCGCCGTTCATTCGTCATTGCATTGACCGGGTCATGACCGCGGACGTGGGACGGGCGGCCTCAAGGTTGATCGCATACGTGCTGATAGCCCCGTGATACGATTGAGTTGTAAGTGGGGCTGCTTTTTCCGTGTGCCACCGGTATTCTTGTGAGGTCCGCCGCGCGCCCTCTGGCCCGCCGCGCCTTTATAGCCCGCCGCGCCTTTATAGCCCGCCGCGCCTTTATAGCCCAAGGTGAAACTGGAACCATCACCAATGGACGCAATCACCCGCCCAACCGAGCCGCCGCCGAAAGTCCCAGCGCGAACCGACAGTGGGGCGGTCTCTGCTCGCCCAGAGCCGCGTCCCCGCCGCTGGGCCTGGCCCAGAATGCATCACCTGCTGTTCGTGGCCTTTACCCTTGTCGCGGGCGTGCCAATCGGGGTGCTCGCGATCTGGGAGGGCCAGACCGCATTCCAAAATGAACTCGATTCGGTGCGGGAGAGGCATCTGCTGGTCGCGCGAAACCTGACCTCCACCATGTCGCGCTACGTCAAAGACCTGAAGTCGGCGTTTCCGATGGCCTTCGCCGGTGGGTCCATGGCCCAGACGAATGCGGGCCTCGTCAATCTCCTGTCGTCCCTGGACGTGATCCACATCTGCGTTTTGAACCGTGATGGGTCGATCGACAGCGTGTTCCCTGGGTTGACGGACGACGTCCTGATCGAAAGTCCGCCGGATCAGGAACACTTCAAGATCTTGCGGACAATCGCGGACAACACGCCGAACGAACCTGTCCTGTCCAAATTGTATCACGACGCCGCCAATCGGCCGGTTTTCTACCTCGTGACAGCACTGCCCGACGGAAAGCTGGGACTGGGCGTCGTCAGCACACGATACCTCGTGTCGTTGCAGCAGGCGATCGCGTTCGGCGACCGCGGGCATGCGGTCATTACCGACGGCAGTGGCCAGGTAATCGCGCATCCCCTGAGGGACTGGGTCGCGGCGTCGCGCGATATCTCCGGCGTCCCCGTGGTCGCCGCGGTGATGCGCGGCGAGACCGGCGTCGGACAGTTCTACTCACCGGCCTTCAACGGCATGATGATCGCGGGTTACGCGGTGGTGCCGGAGACCGGCTGGGGCGTGATGGTGCCGCAACCGATCGCCGAGTTGCGGCGCCGCGCCAACGTCGTCAATGAACTGGCCATGGTCATCGCCGTGGCGGCTTTCGCGTCAGCCGCGTTGATCAGCTATCTCGTGGCGCTCTGGCTGACCAGTCCGGTGCGGCAAATCGCGACGACGGCGGAAGCGGTCATGATGGGCAATGAAGAAGTGTCCGCCCCCGCGTTCGGCAAATGGGCCCCCTCCGAAATCCGCAGCCTGGGGCTGGCATTCAACACGATGCTCGCGGATCTGCGGCGCAAGGCGGCGGAAACCTTGCAGGCCCTGCGCCAGGCGGAAACCTCGAGCCGCGCCAAGACCCAGTTCCTGGCCAACATGAGCCATGAACTGCGCACTCCGTTGAACGGCGTCGTTGGCATGCTGGAACTGTTGCGGCTGTCGGGTGCATCGACCACCCAGCAAAACTACATCGACCAGGCGAGCCGTTCGGCCCAATCGTTGCTACGCATGGTCGGCGACGTACTTGATCTGTCGGAAATGGCGGTCGGTAAGATCGGCCTGAAACCCGCTCCGTTCCGGCTCGATGCGCTGATCGCCGCGCTGCGGGACCAGTATGCCGAGCAGGCAGTCGCCAAAGGCCTGAATGTCGCGATAACATTGCCTGAGTCGTTGCATATTCCACTCATCGGCGACTCCCGTCGCGTTTCGCAGATGCTGGGCAATCTGCTGAACAATGCGGTCAAGTTCACCGAGTCGGGCGGAATCGCGATGCGCGTTTCCGGTTCCAATGAAACGCCCAGTACGATCCAGATCCGATTCGAGGTGGGCGATACCGGCATTGGCATCCCGCTCGAGATGCAACAGCGCATCTTCGAGGCATTCACCCAAGGCGATGGATCGATGACCCGCCGGTACGGTGGCAGCGGTCTTGGACTGGCGATCGTGAAGGAACTCAGCGAGCGGATGAATGGCGAGTTCGGCGTGCAAAGCATGATTGGCGTCGGATCGACATTCTGGCTGTCGTTGCCGTTCGAGAAGGCCCCAACGGAACTGAGAGCGGAACCACGAGCGGAACTGCGAGTGGCGCCAACAGCGGAGGCCGCACCCAGGCAACCTCTGTCGCCGGCCGCGCCGCCGCCGCCGCCGCCAGTACCATTGGCCGCCCGCCCGCGCATGGTCACCGCTGCCGGCCGGGAATTTCAGGAGATGCTGCGGGAGGCGGGACGCTCATCCGTGCGGATTTTGCTGGTCGAGGACAACCCGGCCAATCTCCGCGTGACCCAGGCACTGCTGGAGACTCTTGGGTGTGAGGTTTGTACGGCCGTCAACGGTGTGCGGGCCGTGGCGACCTACCGAGAGGGGATATACGACCTGGTCCTCATGGATTGTCAGATGCCCGAAATGGACGGGTATCAGGCCACCGCGGCGATCCGCCAGGTCGAGGCGATGTTGGGCCGCTCCACGCCGATCGTGGCCCTGACCGCGCATGCGATGGACGGAAGCCGCGCGGAATGTCTCGCGGCGGGGATGAACGACCAATTGTCGAAGCCGCTGACCTTGGCCGCGCTGACGAGTAAGCTGCTGGAGTGGCTCTCGGCGAACCGGCCCGTGGCCTAAGCCGGTCAACCGCCGAACGCTGTCATGACCGGCTCGTCGGGCCGGATCATCAGGGGCCGGTGCATCCGGGTCGGGCGGCGGGCGAGCCGGCGATACAGCTCAGGTCATCGCGGCGAATTTGGTCCGCGCCAGCAACATATCGTCAAGCGAGCCAAAGGCGTTCGTGAAATGACCTTGGTAGCCGCGTGCCTCAAGCGCGCGAAACAATCCGGGAAAGTCGAAATCTCCCTGGCCGGGAAGCAAATGCTCCTCCTTGCCACAGCGGAAGCAATCGGCCAGCCGTACCTCGGCCACGCGGTCCAGCGGCACCGCCGTGAGGAACCCGTCGACCCCTTCCGGAACCAGATGCGCATGATTCGCGGTGAACGATAATGCGAAAGCGGGCGACTGGAGCTTTTCGTAGTACCAGCGCCACTCCTCGACCGTGTGCGCCAGATAGTGGACCTCGGCGTCGGGCGGTTCCTTGTTCAGGTTCTCCAGCAGCAGGCGGGTGTTTTTCGTTTCGGCGTACGCGATGACGCGGCGCAGGCGGTCAAGTCCGGCTTCCATGCGGCGGGTCACATGCGAACTGAAATGATAGCCCGCGTGCACGACGATCCACCCGGCGCCAAGTGTGGCGGCGGTATCGACATAGGCCTTCAGGTACGCATCGACCGCGTCGCCAACCAGCGGCGCGTATTCGGCGACGTTGACCGCGGACGCCGTGTGCAGGCCAAGGCGGATGCCGTCCCGCTCACATTGGCCGCGGATCCGGCTGGCGCGCGAGGCGTGGATCCGTGTGAACGCGTTGTCGCCGCCGTCGAGTTGCACATCGATGATTTGCACGCCGTGCCGGGCCGCCCAGGCTATGGCGGCTTCCAACGGAACTTTTTCACCGACATCGATGCCAATCCGCGCTGGATCCGTCATGTTCGTCTCCACATTCCACCCGGTTGTGAATTGTTACCCGCGATTTGTGGGCACCGCGATTCGGGGGTGGTACGATCCCGGGGTAAGGAGAATGACAATGCGGCGGATGTTGCTGTTTCTGGCCATGCTCGCGGTCGCCGTCGCACCGGCCCTGGCGGAGGACCGGCCGCTGGTCAGGCCCAACCGAGATGTCGCGGTGGAGTATCGCTCAAGCGGGACGCCGCAAGGGCCGGCGGCTGAGCCTGGCCGCGAGGTCACGATGCGGTTCGCCAGCAGAAGCGGCCGGATCCGCATCGATGGCCCCAACGGCCGCGGCTACGCGATCCTTGATATCGATGCCGGTCGGATGACCGTGGTCATGACGGAGCGGCGACTGTACATGGAACAGCCGGCCGACCCGGGCATGACAGCGATGTTCCAGGCCGCGAACGCCGCGTATACCAAGACCGGAACCGACACGGTCGCGGGCCTTGCATGCACGACGTACGAGGCCAGGATCAGCGATCGCAAAGGTCAGGTCTGTCTGACGGATGACGGTGTTCTGCTGCGTGCCAGGAACGAAGACCCGAATCGCCGCCGCGAACTGGAGGCCATGAAGGTCACTTACGGCGACCAGCCCGCCTCGTTGTTCGAGGCGCCGGCCGGCTTCCAGAAATTGGATCCGGCCGCCATGTCGCGCGGCATGAATACGGGTCCCG
>ODAK010001966.1_pt1 | contig 21829 bp, 20 predicted proteins | sample 1539591 | NCBI WGS metagenome assembly ODAK01 (sample SAMEA3539303, study PRJEB22396) | soil metagenome | biome: tundra; feature: field; material: soil | place: USA | collected 2010-05 | depth 0.15 m | reverse complement strand
TCTCCTCACATCATAAGACGCGCGCGGATTGATAAAGGTTGTTAGTTGTGACGCACTACACTAGTAGCTCGTAGCTCTCTATCCTCTCACGCTAATCTTCGAGAACGACAACACCGCCCGGCTCGCCGTCGGACGACCCATCGACAATGCCGGACGAAAGGTCGTGAAGATCAGCATCCGCTTCACTTGGGGCAGCACTTCCTTCGACTTTTCCGAGTCCGACAGAATGCGGTAATCCTGCACCCGCCCGTTCGCGTCCACGTACGCTTCGATCACCAGCGAATCCGCTTCGATCGTGTCCAGCGTCATGCCAAACGCGCTCTGCTGCAACTCCGGTGCAGTGTTCACCATGACCAGCGGCACATCGCTGCCCGCCTGCAGCGTCGACGGCGCCACGAAATACACCATCGCGATTCCAAAAATAACCAGCGCGCTCAAAAATCCAGCCGTGGCCGGAACCATGAAGGCCTCCAGCGCATTCTCCATCCGCACCCGCAGTCCCTCGAACCGGGCTCGCTTCGCCGGCTCCACTTCGCGCGAAATCGCCAGCCGCAACTTCAATCCCAGATCCGCCGGGACCTTCGGACGTCCCACGCTCGCCAGCAACTGCTGGGTCCGCCGTAACGCCTCGTACTCGTGATTGCAAGCCCCGCAATTCGCCAAATGATCCTGCAGCGCGAGCATCTCCGTGCCCGTCACCGCTCCATCCAGATAAGGCGAGAACAGCCGCTTCGCCTTGGGGCACTGCAGTTCTGTGTTCTTCCCTGTGCCCATCATGAATTCACCTCGACCCTTCTACCCCCTCCAGCAACCTGCGACCGCCGTCCCTCTTTATCCTGAGACGCAGCCGTCAGTCCCAGTTCATTTCCAACTTCGCGCACATATGGCGCCAGCCTTTGCCGCAGTGCGTCTCTGCCGCGCGTCAGCCGCGATTTCACCGTTCCCAGCGAAATCTCCAGCACCTCGGCAATCTCTTCGTACGACATCTCTTCCAGATCGCGCAAAATCAGCGTCGTCCGGTACGGCTCTGGAACCTTCCTCAACTCTTCTTCCACTCGATGCTGCACTTCATGCTGCGCGACGCTGTCAAACGGAGAATCCGCATGATCGGTCAGCGCCACCTGCATCGCATTTTCTCCGGGGCTCGGTCCCTCCGATTCCACCGGCTCAATCGAAGTCTCTTTCGCCTTATGCCGGAACCACCACCGCCGACGGTTCGCCGCCTCATGCAGCGCGATGCGGTAGATCCATGTCTTTAAACTCGACCCGCCGTGAAAATGTTTCATCCCGCGAAACACTTTCAAGAAGACATCCTGCGTCGTGTCGGCCGCGTCCGCCGGATCATTCACAATCCGGTACACTAGCCCGTACACCGGCTGCTGGAACTCTCCGATCAGCCAGGCGTACGCCGTCTCCGAGCCCGCTTTCAGCTCTGCGACGATCGCCGCTTCTTCCTGCGATCGAATTCCGATGGCACTTGCTAAATCACCCAAGGTGGTTGCTCCCGCCATATTGGCGTCCCCTGATTATAGGATTTTCCACCCTACCGCGCCCTTGAATATTTGCTGCCCGGCCAACTCCGGCCAACTGTGAGCGGAGCCGTGACTCTCACACAACATAGACTCCGCCCAGGTGTCTAGAGTTCCCACCTGTAAGTGATTTATTTTCAGTAGATCTGAGGCGGTAAAGGGAAGGGAAGCCCGCCGCCGGTCACAGAAGGCCAAGTCAAGTCCGAAGTAGTCACAGCCCGAGGGTTACCAGCGAGACGAAAGTAGCTCTCGCCCAGAGTCATCATCACTCTAGTCTTAGCCTTCCGCCCCACCAGCAAAACCCCAGCAAGAAAGTAGGTCCCGGACGGGACCACTGATAGTAGCCCGCCAGTTCCACTGGCGGGTAAGCCGTCACCAACGACGAACCGCGCCCCGTAGGCACGCTTGAAGAGGTTGCGGAAAAACGACAATGCGTGCACTACCGTGGAGGAGCAGCCCTTCTAGGGCCGCGTAAGGCACTTGGAATTAGTGTGGGCTTCACCCCGATGGTCGCATGTTCCTGGATGGGCACGTTTTTCCGCAACCTCTGAAACCCTGCTTTATACTATAAAGATCTTCTTATTGAAAGTGCGGAATTACCGTCTGTGCGGCCCTGTGCTTTACTGCGGATCCCTCATTTGGCCATGGCCCCGGCCGGAACCTCCAAATTCAACTTCCGCATGATCCCCGCCAGCGCCACTAACAAGGCCTCGCTGCCCTTGTCCAACCCCAGTTCCGCCTTGTCCAGGAACGCGCAGGCCCCGTCCTTCTGCAGGCGCACCGCGTTTTTCTGCGACAGGCCCGTGAACACCACCACCGCGATTCCCGCCGTTGCCGGATCCTTTTTCAGCGCCTTCAACACATCCGGCCCGGTCATCTTCGGCAGCAGCATGTCCAACAGAATCACATCCGGCTTTTTCTCGCGTGCGATCTCCAGTGCCCGTTCGCCGTCGTTCGCCGTGCAGACGTCATACCCGGCCCGCGCCAGCGCCCGCTCCGTTGCCAGCCTCAGAAACTTGCTGTCGTCGACCAGCAGAATCTTCGTCATTCTCGCCACATCTTTCCTTCCTTCTTCATGGTTTCCTGCCGCCGTGGTTCCGCCACCCAAGGCCGGAACGCGCTCCTTGAAGCGATTGCTTCCATCGTTTCTTATCGGCAGATTTCCCGGATGCACGAGCGGAACGCATCGCACGCGCGGGAAGAGACCGCGGGAACAGCCGTGGCCGCTGTACCTTTTTCCGCTTGACTTGGCAAAATATTGATTCTGCTAGGCTTACATTCTTGCGGTACCCACGGTTCCTCGCAAAATATTGGGGACAGCCTATAGTGCTGCAAGCACTCTGCCAACTGTTGCCTGCATCTCGGTAGTGCCCGTCAGATCAGCCTCTACTCGGTAACATCCTCGCGATAATAGCGGCCACCGTGCTCGCCTCATGCTGTCCGAGCGTGCCCTCCAGCGTATAGGAGCGCTCGAACCCGTTGGGGCCCGTAATCTTCATCTCCCAGCAGTCGTTGGCTTGCGAGCCCAGGACGACAACCCGCCAGTCTCCGGGACGGTCCGCGAGGACGTGCTCGATCATCGCGATTACATCCCGCCGCGACTCGGCGGCGCCAGTGTTCTGCATTTCCACCGTCACAGGCATAAGCAAAGTCTACGACATTCCTCGAGCCGCTCGCGTTGGCCGGTTGTCCGACGGGCCATCCACAAAGGTAATTAGCCGCGGCGAGGATCGGAGCCAATAATTGAAGATGCGATGGCGAAAGTCATCCTTGGAGACCGGGTGTCATCCTACAAAGTCCTCGCTGTATACGCTCTTCTGTTCCTGAATTCTGCGGCGGCTTTTTCAGCCGATAAACTCATTGCCCTTACCTTTGACGACGGCCCGCGACCCTATGTCTTGTTTGGCACCAAGGATCACGCTGGCTCGAGCTTGCTGAACGTGCTCGACGACAATGGCGTCAAGGCCACATTTTTTGTCGTCGGATGGCGACTCACGCCGAAGACCTGGGGAGAACCGCGTCACGAAGAGAATGTCGGAATCACCTGCATCGACGCCGCCGAGCAAGTAGTGCGTCGCGGCCACGAATTGGAAGACCACACCTATAGCCATATCGAACTGCGCGGCGCGGAGCGGAAACGGGGAGAGCAGTGGGTGATCGGCGACGTGAATCGCGGCGCGGACGCGATCAAGGCGGTCACCGGCACCCAGCCGCACTACCTCCGTCCTCCCGACTGGATCATTTCCGATGATGCCCGCCGCGACCTCGAACGGCAAGGCTATCACCTCCTTACCATCTCGCAGCAGAACCCCATTGCGCTCCGCGACGTGAACTCGCTCGACTATTTGTGGACCAGAGCTTCGGTCGACTACCCAAAGACTTCTCTGCTGGACGGAGTCTTGCAGCAGGTGCAACAGCGCGAAAAGCGGGGAGTCTACACGCACATTCTCGCCTTCCATGAGTTGTCCACGACTGTGAAGGTCATGCCGGAATTGATCGCAAACCTTAAAGCGCGGGGCTACCGCTTCGTGACGCTGAGTCAGTACATGCAACTGGTGGGGGCACGACCCTAGTCGACGAGTACAACAGCAGGCGCTGACGACGCATCCCCGCTGTCCCCAGCAAAAAGCGGCGCGAGGGACGCTCAAGGCGAGTGCACCACAATTGGACACCCCGGAGGATTCAGCGTAGCCTTGGAGGCGAGTGAGCAGTTACTCTCCTCTTTCAGGTTCCCTGAACTAAGTCAGCCCATCTGAAGTTTTCTCTCCTTAGGCGCTCCAAGAAAGCTGCCTACCCATGCCTTCGAACGCGATCCTGTACGAAGCTCAGCAACTCTACAACGTCAGTGACCGTCTCGACTCGCTGGCCGACCAACATCCTCTCGTCTCAGAAGCACTCCTCACCATCTCCGGAAGCGTTCGTAGCACGGCAACTGTGCTGGAGGTGCTGGTCGCGACGAAAGTAATCCCGCTCGGTGGATTAGACCCTGCAAGTGCTTGATTTGCGAACTCGCGATCACCACCTCAATTGACGAAATCAGGGCGTTGTTGTCGATAAATCCCCATCTCTCATCTTTCGACCAGTCTCGAACGCCTCAGATGTGAACTGAATCGAAAGAAGTCGAAATTTGAGCGCTAAGGCCTGTGGGTGTTGAAAAACTCGATCTCTCAAAACTGGTCGAAAAAACTTTGCGCTAGGAAGCCCTGCAAACGACTTTCTTGGTTTTCCTAGACATTTTCTATCCCCCAAATTTCGACCGTTTTCAGGCAAACGGACTTTTTCAACAGCCACGCCTGGTTACAACCAACTGTCGATTGCAACGTCAGAAGGCCGTCAAGCATGAATCAGCCAACGACCCGAATGGCACAGTGCAACATCCGACAACAACACAGAGCCCCCCCCCCAACCGCAGAGGCTCCGTGAATGCCTGCGCAAAATGTCCGACGAAGAGCTACTTCAGTTCGCTAAGAAGGTGCGGTAGTTGATTCCTCCAGTCTTACCAAGATCAGGGATGGCGCTGACACAACGACCGAACGCAGTGGGCTTCGGGGTTATGGACTGACGAACGTGAGCGAGAAAGTACCTGTAATTGTCCTCGGCCTGTCATCATAAAATGAGCCGGAAAACGTAGAACAGTCGGAGGATAATTTACCGTTTAACCCAGCTGGACAAGTTGACGTGCCGGATTTGCAAGGCACCATGGCTCCCAGGATCACATTTCCGTTCTTGTTTGTACCAGTGAAGGTATATCCCATTATGACGGCTGAAACACTCGTGCCGTTCTGAGTGAAGGGAATAGCGATCGTACCCGAAATGCTTTTGGGGCCCCGTTTAAGGCAACCACCGTCCGGTGCCCGTAGCACACAACCAATCGTCTGACCCGAGTACCCACCCTGGTAGGTTCCGCTCAGAGAACATACCGATACAACGGCTTCATTTGAAGATGCTAATCCATCACAATTCGCCGAAACACTTGAAACTCCTCGGGCGACGCCAGTTGGAGAACAGACGTTACCGATATTGCCAATCGCAACTGCGGTCGGGTTCGAGTTGTACCAATCGATCAGCGAACACGACTTTTGTTCGCCAACTGGGTTGATCAACGTAGCCGTGATTCCTTGTTGCGAGGTTTCCCCCACGAACAGCGAAAGAGAGGGGGCGACCGAGAATGTGCATTCTCGGGCCTTTATCTCTTTGATCCATTCGGTGTACCACCCGATGATCTTCAGGTTTATGGGGGTATTTCCCGTGACTCTTGCCATGGCATCTGCGACCATAGCCTCCCATCGCTTCATCAGATTTGTATAAGGGCCGCAGGGCATATATTCAGGTGCGGGTTCGGATCTCAGCGTGTCTCCAGTTTCAAGCGCAATCTCTTGTGCTATACCCAGTAGAAAGTTGGTTACAGAACGGCTGCAGCCTAGGCTCTGCGCTGTCGGCAAGAGGCTTATCACGCCGTTGTAATTGTCAATGAGATTCTGAGGCGTTTGCTGCGGTTCGTCCCACCACCATTCCCCGCGTGCTTGCATATCACCGCAAGAGGGCTGTCCCCACGCGACCGGCGGTGAAAAATGATAGATCTGCCCGTGGGCCGCCGACTGGTTAGCAAGTGGCAAAACGTGCGCTGAATCTTCAACCCAATACAATGTGGCTGCTCCGGGATTGTCGACTGGATTGTGAGACGTTACATCAACGCTGACCGGCAAGCTAAATTGCACTCCTTCTGGTCCGAGCACAGCTCCCGGATATAAGTTGTTCGCGATCGGGCTCGGTAACGCATTGGGAAGCGCTGAGATGGATATGGGAGTGTCTTGATCCAAGGCCAAAGGAGGAATCGTTAAGGTGAACGTGTCTCCAAGATGGTTCTGCACGCTCGCCGTTCCCCCGGCGATCCCGATCACTTGAGTGGTGGTGGCATCGGGCGTTATCTCTGCCTGTGCCTGAATCGTGAGATAGCTTCCCGCTTTGCCCAGAATGATCACCAAAACCGAATTGTTCTGGTCCATCAAAATCGGGGCTTCCAACTTGTAGCCCGGCTGCATCAAGGCGCTCCAGTCAGCGAGAGGAACTCCATTAATCACAATCATCAGATCCGACACCAGGTTTTTACCGTTTCCGTCCCCGTTCTGAATAATTACCGTGCCGTTTCCTTGAACTCCGAGAAAATTATCGGTAAACACGTCGACGCTGGCAGTCGTTCGCAGGTATTGCTTTGGTCCGAACATAGTGACCTGTACGTCCTGAGCAAAGCACGCTGGCGGAAGCAGGGCGAGCCCAACAAACATTGAGAGTAGTGCAAGCCAAAGAACACTTCGCGTTCCCCTAAGCTTTTTGGCGAACATATATGCATGCTCCTTTCGGCAACATTTCGCTGGAGAGAATTGTCTGGGCCTGGTTCTTGTCGCCTCAGGGGGTGTGCGTCTCAACAACGGGAGGTGCTCTTCGGAGGGGCGAAAAATGACACGATATTCTCAACACAACTCCGAAAAGATGTCAGTGATGGGAATCACCTAAGTTGGGGGCTTTGGTTGGCGAAACATCTCCATTACGCTCAAAACCTCTTAATGAGCGAAATGGCGACAGCACTCATGGACGTAAATGAGATCTACAGCGCCGTGCGGGACTTACGTCGTGGAAGGCCTGGAACGAGTTTCGCCGCGTTTCCTGTTGCTTGTTTCCGAGAACTTGCCGGCCTGTTCGAGCAGTGCCTTTACCGCGGCCCGGCACGCCACGCGTAACTCCTCTTCGTGCCCGTCGGGGATCGATTTCGCGAGCAGCAGCATCGTCGTTCCGTGCAGCGTTGCCCATATGGCGAGCGCCAGTTGGGTGTAGTCCTCAGGTGCCCCGCCCAGTCGTTTCGCCAGCAGAGTTTCCACGTATGCGAAGTTCGGCCGTGATTCGCGGATCGGCCGCGGCTTCCCCTTCCCCCGGGGAGGCGAAAGCTCCCGGGCGTGGGAGTAGAACAGTTCGTACTCGTGCGGCTGGCGCAGCGCCGAGTCCACATACGCCTCGGCCATCTCCTCCAGAGTAGTGCCCCCTTCAAAATCTTTACGGATCCGCGCCGCGATCCGCAGCAGCAGCCCGCGCACCAGGTCGCGCCGGTCTTTGAACCGCCGGTACACCGCCGGCGTATTCGTTCGCGCCGCCCGCGCCACAGCTCTCATCGTCAGTGACTTCTCGCCTCCCCGCTTCCACAGCGCATGGGCGGCGCTCAGAATGCGCTCCTCTAAATCCGGATCAGGCTGACGGGGCATCTTTACTTTTCTCCCGGCGGCGGCCCGCCGCCGCACGATTCTGTTGACACCGTAGACATAACACTGTTATACGTAATGATACAAGCCCTCCCCCCATTAACATCCCAGGTCCCTGTCAGGAAGGGCGGCGGCCGCGCACCAGCGCTGCGGCCGCTTTCGTTTTCTGCGGTGCCGTGCTGCCGTCTCCCGGGTAGGTTTTCGTTGTTACGTTGACATTGTGAACGTAATTAAGATATAAAGAAGAGTAATCCCGGGCCCTCCCTGCAGCTTCCTAATCACACATTCTTCGCTGGATCAGCGACGACCGCTACTAACTCCGGCTTGCCAGAATGTTCTATCCCCCGCCGTAAATAAAAGAGGGGGCGGCTATGCACCGCCCCTCAACACTTTCAGTTTGTTGGTGAAGTTGGAATCGACAATCCGATGGGGGTGTGCTTCCTGTCCTGAGCGACAGGAGTTTATCTGGCCTTCGAAGTGGCTGGCCGCGGGTTTCGCTCCCCGGTGACTCGCTGTTCGATTCTGAAAACGAACGACGGCATGTGCCCCGTGACCGCTTCCCGGATCCCGGGTCCAAACTCGTGCATCAGGTTCATTCCCGCGTCGTTGCCCACCGTCGAGCCGAAGTCGCCCATCGGCGCGGAACTTGAGCGCAACCAATACGGGCGCGAAGCGCTGTGTGCCGCGACCAATGTCAGCACTCCGGCGAAGTACGAAGTGTTCAGCCGGCGCTTTCCCGATTCGTCGCGCGTCACAAAAATGCTGGACGCCGCATCGGTGGCTCGACCCACCCAGCCGTCGTTCGACGAAGCCCGGTACCGCGCATTCGGATTGTGCAACGACGCGACCAGAAACTTACTTAGAAAGTCGTCCGACTCCTTCTGAGCCGGGACCGTCTCGTAGACCATCGCAAGATTTGGCGGGAAAAGGTCCGGCCGGACAAGGTTTGGCAGGGCAGGGTTCGACGGGGCGGAGGCGACAGACGGCAGTGCCGCTTCACCCGTGGTGGCGCTCTTGAAAGCCCACTGCCGCTCGAAGGCGCTTTCCGGGGGAGCATCGGTTCGGTTCGCCACCGAGGCCGAAGGAGCATCCGGCAGCGTTGCACCCTCGTGGGTCGTCAGTGCGTGCCTGGTTGCAACCTGTGTCCCCGGAACCACACTCTCCACGGGACGCTGGCTCTGGCAGACCGCTTCGTACGCGCCCACCAGCCCAACGAAAACGACCAGGACTGCAACTCGTTGCAACATAACTAACGTCCGTTTCACCACATCAGGGGTGGTGCCCGGCGCAGACAGCCTACTTCTCTGCTGCTGCCCCTGAATCCGGAGCAACTCACACCTTGAAATTAGCAAGTTAAGTGCCATTTGTCTGAGCAAGACCGCTCACATTCCCGCCACATACTTCGTTGAAAAAACAGATAGTTGAGGTTGCCTGGCAAATGGAGACGTGCCCAGCGGCGCAAGCCTGTGTGTCCGCCGCCGCACACTGGTGTTCGGGCATGGAAAAAAATGCCCAGCCGTCGACGCCGCTACGACGGTCTCGTCTTTTACCTCGCGCCTAAACCCGCCGCCCCAAAGCCCCCGCCGGCATCTAAAATAAGCAACAGGAGCCAGAACCCATGACGGACGACAAAATCACCATCTCCCCGGGCCCAAATTTTATGGCCGCCATGTTGCTTGCCGTCGCCGCCGACGCGCTCCAGTTGGTCGTGTTCCCCATGTTTGTAGAGGGAGCTCTCTCTCCCGCCGATGACGTCCTCGATCTCGGCGTCGGAGCCCTCATGGTTCACCTGCTGGGATGGCACTGGGAATTCCTGCCCTCGTTCTTCGCCAAACTCGTCCCCGGTGTCGACCTGGTTCCTTTCTGGACGCTCGCCGTCGCCAACGTCTACCGCAAAGCCAAGCGCATCGCCGAAGCATCGGCCGCCGAGAAGCAGCCCGAACTCCCCCGCCTCACTTGACGAAGACTTGAGTTACCACCGCGATACCGTAGAGATCCGCCGCACTCAAGCCGCGGAGCGGCGCCATGTGAAAGCCCGGCAAGGAAGTGCCGGGTGACCGTAACAAATCTCACAGAGTCCCGTAGGAGACGATACGCTTCTCGCGCACACTCTTCAGCCCCTGTGGTCGATGGTTCCTTGATGGGCCGCGTTTTTCCGCAACCTCCAGTCGCACGAGACTGAATCAGGGAACAAGGCCTTAGCCACAGAGGTCCGCGGAGTCGCCAAGAAAAACGACCAAGGATGCGAAAGCGCCTACCGCCCTACGCCCGCGGGAACCTGCGCAGGCGTTGCAGGGTAGAGCACAGCGGCCAGTCGCGGATATCGCGCCGCGAAGAAATACATCGAGTACGCGGGAAAGAATACGATAGCGGGCACGGCGATCAGCGAGACGAGATAGAGAAAAATTGCCAGCAAAATGCATCCGACCACGATCGCCAGCGTGATCGTCTCCGCGTTCCAAGTGAGTCCGGCCGCCTTGCCGGAGAGGACTGCCAGGAGGCCAAGTCCGATGCTCGGTATGACGAGGATCAATCCCAGGATGACGGTCCCAATTCCAATCACGATGGTCGCGACGATGGAGAGCCCGATCTTGGTCGCAATGTAGGCTGCGTAGGCTCCCATGTCGGCCTGCATCATCGCCCACAGGCGGCGCCACCCTTCCACGGTGTCAATATTCTCGAGAGCCATTTGAGGAACGACAAAATCCTTCGTCAGCACAAGAACCACCGCGGTGATCACAATGAAAACGAGGAACACCACGGCAAGAAAAATTGCGCCCAGGATCAGAGGTGGCAGGTGCTGTTGTGGCTCCCGGAACCAACCCTTGGAGTGCGCAACAGCCGCTGGGAGTCCGATCAGCACGGCGATACCCGCCAGCGTGAGGACAACGTAGACCAACCTCCACACGAAGTAGCGCCAGCCCGGCCCGAGCCGCCGGCTCCAGCTCCAGCGGATGTGACACTCTTTGGCGACGATGCTGTCGAACAGGACGAAGCGCATCACGCTGCCGACATACAGCATGATGATTCCGACGGCGAGCGCCGCAACAATTAAGACCGCGAGAAGAGCGCCCAGAGCGGCCAGCAGCGCCGGATCAATTCCTAAAGATCCCGGCCACCCGGCGTGCGGCGTCGAGCCCGGATGGCCCTGAGGAAAGCCGGCGCGGTTGCAACTGTTCGCGCCGAGTTCCCCGGCCAGCAGCCCGACGAACGCGAGCTTGGTCCATTGCGCAATGCGAAACGGCCGGAACAGTTGTTGCTTGGTGTGTTCTACGGCTGGCGTGATCGCGTCCACAGCAGAAATGGGCAACGTACACCTCGACTGGTGAGAGGGTTCAGCAGCAAGGTACTAAGAATTGAGCCGCGGATCAAATTAAATCGGATGCGGCAGACTGATGTCCGACTGCCTCGAGCCACGCCTCCTATAACGCAACTCGAGACAGTCCGCCCGCGCACGATTACCTCGCGCCACACAACCGTCGCCAAATCCGCTCCCTCAACGAAATCGGCTCCGAAACCTCCTCCGCGCACGCCTGGATTTCGATCGGCCTCGCCTTCGGACGCTCCCTCCGCAGCAAATGCCATGCCTCCTTATAAGGACCGTACTTCGCCCCCTTCAGCTTTGGATACAGCGCAATGCTCCCCTGTCCCACCACCAACTCCGCCGGAATGATGTACCACAAGTCCTCCTGAAATATGTACGCCGCCACATAATCAAACGGATCTCCCTCATACGGCCCATTGCTCCCCCGCACCGTGCACGAATACCCTCCCCGATCGATAAACATCGTCGACTTCACCTGCACCCGCACGAACTGCCCTTCATGCTCCACCGCAAAGTCATATGGCATTACTTCTCCCCAAGGCTTGTTCAAATGCAGCTCCAGTTCAATCGCCCGCATCATGAACCGCAACTCCACCCACTCTCCTCGAATTTTCGGATGCTTAATCCCCATCCCCCGATTTTTCATACACCTCACCTCTCCTCCGGATTGAATCCAGGAATTTGTTGAAAAAATTGTTTAGAGTTCTATTTGCTTAAGACGTTCTGTCATCCTGAGCGCAGTCGAAGGCTTGCCCTGAGCGCAGCCGAAGGGATCCCTACCCCAACCGGGTGCCCCACCCTTCTCGCGTTTTATGCGAGAGGGTGGGGATTTTGACTTCCCTAGAAGCGCGGACTTCCCCCGCGAATGCCCAAGACCTTTAGCCCCAAACGAAAAACGCGGCCCGCAAGGGCCGCGCCTATTTCTACCACCATCTAAACAATGTCACACTCTTCCGGCCAAAAGCAATACCCCGCAACAAATAAATCGCCCAAAATTCCCATTTTGGGAATTCACCCATGCTCAGGTGGGGAAAGGTGGAAGAGCGGCCCTTCAGAGCCCTGCCCTGAGCGGAGTCGAAGGGGCCGCGTAAATGATGAAGCGAAAAACACCCAAGCCGCGAAGCGGCGACAGATAATAGCCCAGGACTTCAGTCCTGGGTCAGCGGGAAAAACTGGAACCAAGTCCCGGAGGGACGGCATAAACAGTCGTGCTTTCAACCCACCCGACCGTGCGATAGAATTCGCGCTACTCCGGAGGCGAATTAACGATGCGCCATTTCCTTCAGTACTGGAGAACTTACAGCCCAGAGATTGGATTCGGCAAGCCCTTGACCTTCGCTGCCAGCGCCCACTTCGTGAGGCTGCAGCCTGACGATGTCCTCTGGATCGTTGCCCTGAAGGAACGAAGACCGACTCTCCTAGGCAGGCTAGAGGTCGCGACGATCGAGAACAGGGAAAACGCAGTCAAGCAAATTGGCGAGGACACCTACGAAGCGCCGCTCTATGCTCTCGCAAAAAAGGAGACCGTACACGACCTCATGGAAGTTGACATCCAGCAACTCGCCGCTCGCCTGCGCTTCAATTCCGTGAAAGACAGACTGAACCTTCCCGATCCCGACTGCACGAACGGACAGCAGCTTCAGACGATGAGGGAACTGACACCGGAAACCGCCTCGCTGCTACAGACCGTACTTCATTCGAATGGGAAACATGGCGGCACAACATGAGGACAGGTCCCCGGTTTATCCTCGTCGCTGGACTTCTCCAACGGGCAAGGTCGATCATGTGGTATGTCACTGCCAGACAACGTCGATTTCTGCTGTCTAGCGCTTGCCGGCCCACGCCTCGAAGTACCAGGCGCAAGTATGCTGCTCCCCGGCTTGACTGTTGGCGATTCCACCGCTCCCATTGACCTCGATAACACCTGGAAGACTTGGCTTGGGACGATTCAGGCGGATTCCTTCGAGCGAAGTTCCCTGGTAATTATCGCGCAGCATTACAGCTCCGATGCTGGAGCAAGCGAGCCCGTCCGCTTGAATATCGAGCGCCGGACGAGACTATTGCACTACGCACTAATTCTCGGAGGATGCGGTTACAACTCGAGTGTGTTGATGGTAGGAGGGAACACTTCGAATGGCCATCTGCACATCGGACCAATTACGCATGGGCTAACGCCTTGCCAACATCCGCAATACAGGAAGTATAAGCGTGTTTCGAACTCCCAACTGAAGCGTGCGGCCGCCATCTTGGTTAGTCTGGAGCATGTGTACGATCATCAGCCGGGCTTTGACTACAGGCGTATCAGAAAGGGATTTAATTCGTGGATCCAAGGAGTCGAGAGCACAGACCCGGCTCAGGCGCTCCACTCATTTGTTCGCGCAGCTGAGGCGATCATACGGCCAACCACAACGACCAGAACTAGAAGAGCAATCACCGGAACATTCCAAACCAGAGGGCAAACTTTCACTGGACGGTCCAAGCAAAATGAACGTCTGCTTCAGCAATTCTATAACCTCCGAAGCTGTATCGAGCACGTCAAGAATATCCTTCCCGAGCTGCATAAACCGAAAGGGGTGTCCCGCGACGAAGCATTTTCGTTCCGCGCATTGCAGGCCGAGATTTTCGCAAGTACGATTTACTCTCGCATCTTCCTAAACGATGCGCTGCGAGAACAGCTACGTACGGAAACGCGAGTAGAAGGATTTTGGAGAAGGAGCGAGGCAAATCGGAGGAATCTGTGGGGGAAAAGTGTTGACCTTAGTGCCGCAGCTCGCCGAGAGTTTAACTCTACGGCTCCATTGGATCTCTTGTGAGACCCCGGTTTATCCTGACTTTTGCTCACCATGGACGTCCCCGGTTTATCGCGACCTAAGCCCCGGCTGCGTACAAACCGGGAAGGGTACGACTTCCGGTCGGACCGCCGGGTGGCGCACCCTTCGTTTTGTGAAGGGTGGGATTCCACGAACACATCCAATATTGACAAGGCCATCCGCTCTGCTAGACTGCGGCCATGGAAGTCCATTTCACTCCCGAGCAGGAATCAAAGCTCTCCGAAATCGCCAGTCAGGCTGGCACCGATGCCGAGCAGTTGGTGAAGAACGCTGCCCTGCGCCTGCTGGAACGGGACGCGCATTTTCGCGCCTCCGTGCGGAGAGGCGTGGAACAGGCGGACCGGGGAGACTTTGTGGACGAGCACGAAATGGAAGCCCGCATTGACCGGATGCTCCAGTCCTGATGCGCATCCGCTGGACGCTCGCCGCCGCAGAAGACCTGCAACAGATCCATATCTATCTTGGGGAACACGAGCCGCATCTTGCGCGGTCCACAGTGATTGCCATACGAGAGGCTATCCTCTCCCTCAAGAAATTTCCAAGTCGCGGAAGGCCGGGAGCCATCGATGGGACGCGCGAGTTGCTGCATGAGCGGCTGCCGTACATCGTTGCCTATCGCGTGAAGGAAGAAGCGGTCGAAATCCTGCATATCTGGCACCCGTCCCAAGAGCGCCCGTGAACTTGGCCAAAAGCAAAACGGGGCAGCTCGCGCCGCCCCGCAGTGACTAACTTCTGAGTACTGAGTACCGAGTACCGAGTACTACGTTCCCTCACTCCACCCCGCCAAATACTCTTCCTGCTCCGGCGTCAGCTTATCGATCTTGATGCTCATCGACTCCAGCTTCAGTTTCGCGACGCGCTTGTCGAGTTCGTCGGGGACTTTGTAGACCGTCTTTTCAAGCTTCTTCGCGTTCTTCACCATGTATTCGACCGAGAGCGCCTGGTCGGCGAAGCTCATATCCATCACCGACGCCGGATGCCCTTCCGCCGCGGCCAGGTTGATCAGGCGGCCTTCGCCCAGCAGGTTGATCTTGCGGCCGTCCTTCAGCGAGTACTCTTCGACGAAGGTGCGCGTGGTGCGCTTCGACGACGACATGTTTTCCAGCGCGGGGATGTCGATCTCGACGTTGAAGTGCCCCGAATTCGAAATGATCGCTCCGTCTTTCATCAAGCCGAAGTGCTCTTTCGTGAGCACGCTCTTGTTGCCGGTGACCGTGCAGAAGACGTCGCCCAGCTTCGCCGCTTCGGCCATCGACATGACGCGGAAGCCGTCCATCACGGCCTCGAGCGCTTTCGTGGGATCGATTTCCGTGATGATGACTTCCGCTCCAGCGCCACGCGCGCGGCTCGCCAGCCCGCGGCCGCACCAGCCGTAGCCGGCGACCACGAACTTCGATCCGGCCAGCAGGAAATTCGTGGCGCGGATGATGCCGTCGATGGTGGACTGTCCCGTCCCGTACCGATTATCAAAAAGATGCTTGGTGTCGGCGTCGTTGACCGCGACGATGGGAAACTTCAGCACGCCTTCCTTCGCCATCGCGCGCAGCCGGATGACTCCGGTGGTGGTCTCTTCCGTTCCCCCGATCACATCGGTCAGAGCATCTGTGCGCTTGGTGTGCAGGATCGAAACCAGGTCGGCGCCGTCATCCATAGTAATGTGCGGCTTGTGGTCGATCGCCGCGAGGATGTGGTTGTAATACGTGTCGTTGTCCTCGCCCTTGATGGCGAAAACGGGAATGTTGCTGTCGCGGACCAGACTGGCGGCGACGTCGTCCTGGGTCGACAGCGGGTTCGAGGCGCAAAGCACCACGTCAGCTCCGCCATCGCGCAGGCAGATCGCCAGGTTCGCCGTCTCGGCCGTCACGTGCAGGCACGCCGACACGCGGATGCCCTTCAACGGTTGGTTCTTGATGAACTCCTTGCGGATAATCTGCAGCACCTTCATGGACTGGTTCGCCCACTCAATGCGCTTCTTTCCCAAGTCGGCCAGTTCTACGTTCTTAATGTCGCAATTCACAGCTGCTGTTGACATGCTTCTCCTATGTGGCGCGCCCGAAAGCGCAGAAACCAGGTTGATAGCTAATGATAATGGATGACTACGGATTCGAGCCCCGTATCTTTTCCGCAACAATACATGAAAATTTCTGCACGGTCAGGATACCGATTGCCCCATTTGGACTGAGCCCTTCGGCCACTCCACACATGACACTCCAGTGCTTTTCCTCTGTGTCCCCTGTGTCCCCTGTGTCCTCTGTGGTTAAAACCGGGTGCCCCATTTCTCGCGCGTCCTTTGCGCGAGAAGTGGGGATTTCCCATCCTACTTGCGAACCGTCTGTCCGGCCGGCTCCCGCAACCCGGCATCGCTGGCGAGCTTCGCCGCTTTGTCGGTGGCTTCCCAAGTGAAGTCCGCGTCGCTGCGCCCGAAGTGTCCATACGCCGCAGTCTTCCTGTAAATCGGCCGCCGCAAATTAAGCGATTCGATGATCCCGCGGGGCGTCAGCTTGAAGTGCGCGCGAATCAGATCCGGAATAATCTCAGGATCGACCTTCGCCGTTCCAAACGTCTCAACCAGCACGCTGACCGGATCGGCCACGCCGATCGCATAAGCCAGCTGCACTTCGCAGCGCCCTGCGAGCCCGCCCGCGACCACGTTCTTCGCAATGTAGCGCGCCATGTAAGCCGCCGAGCGATCGACCTTGGTCGGATCTTTTCCGCTGAACGCCCCGCCGCCGTGCCGTCCCATCCCCCCGTAAGTGTCGACGATAATTTTGCGTCCGGTCAGACCCGTGTCGCCCATAGGCCCGCCAATCACAAACCGTCCTGTAGGATTGATGTGGTACTTGGTGTCTTCATCAAGCAGATGCGCGGGAATCACAGCTTGAATCACATGCTTCAAAATCTCCGCGCGCAACTCGTCGTTACCAACGTTCTCGGAATGCTGCGTCGAAATCACAACCGCGTCAACGCGAAGCACCTTGCCGTTCGCATCATATTCAACTGTGACTTGAGATTTTCCATCAGGACGAAGGAAGGGAAGCGTTCCGTTCTTGCGAACCTGCGCGAGCCGCATGGTCAGCTTGTGCGCCAGTGAGATGGGAGTCGGCATCAACTCCAAATTCTCATCACAAGCATACCCAAACATCATTCCCTGGTCGCCGGCGCCACCGGTGTCTACGCCCATGGCGATGTCGCCGGACTGTTTGTTGATGCTCGATATCACGGCGCAGGTGTTGGCGTCGAAACCGTAGAGGGCGTTGTCGTAGCCGATGGAGGCGACGGTGCCGCGGACGACGGTTTGGAAATCGACGTAGGCCTTGGTGGTGATTTCACCGGCGATGACGACGAGGCCGGTGGCGGTGAGCGTTTCGCAGGCGACGCGGCTGCTGGAGTCTTCAGTGAGGCAGGCGTCGAGGATAGCGTCGGAAATCTGGTCGGCGATCTTATCGGGATGGCCTTCAGTCACGGATTCAGAAGTGAATAAATAACGGTTCTTTGATGCCAAGTTGTGTATCTCCTTCGTTGCGCGTATCGACTTCGGTTGCGCGCGCTGATCGCGCGGCTTACAGAAACCCTGGGACTTTGAATCTAGCGGGACCTGCGACGATGCACGCGGCGTGGGCGAGACGCCCACGCGACAGCCAGCAAGATACCGGCGCTACGCCATAGGGAAAGTCCTCGAAAAAGGCTAACAGACCCCTCCCGGGGGCGCAACGGTTTTGACCCTAAATGCCCGGGGATGAATTCAATAGCGGAAATGGGGAGGTGGATGGGAGGAAACGGCGGGTGGGTGGGAAGGGGGCCCGCGCAACGCTTGGGGTGAAATGAGCATCATTGGATTGGGAATCCCTACGAAAAACCGCGAAGGGTGGACGAGCCAGGCTCAGGCTCAGGCTCAGGCCGTTACGAAATCAGAACAAGATGCGGTTTTCTTTCCCGCGGGCGGGCGCGGGGTGTTACCTGTTGCAACGTCTTGCGGGCATGATGCGGCCGTGTCGAAATTCGGCCATGGCTTTTCAGCTCTGCGTTGTCCCTTCCCCCCGGAATGAGATTACGCAATGAAACAAGAACTGGCATGGGGAGCCGCGGCTGCCGTCGCCATAGTGGCGGCGGTGGGAATCTCTTCGCAACCGGGGAGCAAGCCAGCGGGAAGTGCAGCCGCGGGACGGCAAGGCGCAAAGAGCGCCGTCCAGTCGAAACCTCCAAAAGGCGCGCAGCCGCAGTGCGCCGACTCAATTTCGTTGCTGGAACACTTCTTCCTGCACGAGAACGTTGCCGCTCCGGATGTGTGCTACGAACCCGGTGGCCAGGCAGCGACGTCCTCCCAGCCCGATCCTGAATTTCAGCCCACCTTTGTGATTGCCACTGTTCCGGACCCGCTGCATACCCATTTCTCGCTTCTGTTTGATCGCTTCATTGAGGCCATTCAACAAGGGGCGCAGGATGAAGACTACGAATATGATTCCTCGTGGTTGCCGTGGGAGACCGAGGAGCCAGCTCTGGCTCTGCTGAAGGATCAGGACGATGCTGACGATCGCAAGACGAAGCGCGAGGATCAACCGGGAATTTTGCTATTCCGAAACTCCAAAGAGACAACTGGAGCACCTTACACGCCCTATACGCCTTACAAGAAAGCGTTGATTATTTTCATTGTCGGCGAGGAACCGACACGTGGCATCCACCGCAAGCAATTCGAGAACGCGGTGGCGTGGATCAAGGCGTTGCAAAGGCACGGGACGAAGGGTTCGCGCGTGTCCATTCTGGGGCCGACATTTTCAGGTTCGCTGCCCTCGTTAGGGGAATTGCTTTCCGCCGACAACCTGGTGAGCCAGTTCAATGGAGGCACGAAACTCGCAATCTATACGGGGAGTGCCACCAGCCGGGAGGGCGGCAGGCAGTTTGCGAAGACGGACGGCATTGATTTTCGCAGTTTTCTTCAGGATGACGAGACCACCCTGGACCGATTCTGCTGGTGGGTGGGGAGACAACCGGACGGAACCACCGATGCGACGAATATAGCGATTCTTTCCGAGGATGAAACGGCGTACGGCAATATCGTGGCGAAGGATGACAACAGGCACGATGTCAGCATCTGCCCCAAAGCGACCAATATTTATTATCCGCGGGATATCTCAACGCTGCGAGCCGCGTACCAGAGCCAGTCGATGTTCAGCACGACAACGGCGCAACAGAACCAAGAAAACCAGCAGCGCAAGAGTCTGCCGACCGACCTGGCGGATCCGGGAGGAGAGCAACACGACACGGTGCGGACGTATGCGGGGAATCAAACGCCGTTGTCGCAAGAAGCACAATTGCTGGGAATCGTAGAGGCGCTCAGGGCGCACCATGCGCAATATGTGGTTCTGCGCAGCAGCAACACGTTGGATCCGCTGTTCCTGGCGAATTTCCTGCGGCGCGACTATCCGGAAGCCCGGGTGGTGATCATGAATTCTGATTTGCTCTTCCAGAGAGGACAGGATGCGATGGCGCTCAGCGGGGTCATGACCCTGTCGACCTATCCGTTGTTCTCCTGGGCGCGAGACTGGACTGCGCTGCCACCCTACGAGGCGCACTCCCACCGGGTGTTTCCAGAAAACTCCACGGAAGGGACGTACATTGCTTCGCGTTTGTTGCTTCAGTCACTGGCGCGAGCGGGCGGGGGAACGCCTCGGCTGAGCTGCGAATTTCGTGACGCAGAGGTCTTCGCGCCGCCTCTGCTGTGCCAGCCAAACGCGGCAGCGTATGCGCCTCTGCCTGATTATTCTCCTCCCTATTGGACAGAGTCGAAGCCTTGCGAAACGGACTCTCCGGCGGCGCGTTGCAGACCGGCGGCGTGGCTGTCGGTGATCACACGAAACGGTACATGGCCACTGGGGTTTTTCAATGACCGCACGCTACCACCGCGCCCTGGAGATGGTGATTGGGCGGGAAATGCGTCCATCAACGTGCAACCGCAGAGTCTGATTTCTGCGGGGAAATTGAGATGGCCGCCAATTCCCCGAAGCACGATGGTGTTGCTGGTTGCATTATGCGGGTTCGCGTTGTTTCACGCGCTGTGCTGCCAGTTCGCATCGTTTACGGCGAAGCCCGCGTTCCGCGCGCACTTTGCCACGAGCAGCCGCCGGCACACGGGGCTCGTGCTGATTGGGAGTTACCTTGTCGGGCAGGCCGCCCTTCTTGCGGGATGGGGTTGTGGAATATTCTCCGCGATGCCAAGTCCTCCTACGAATACCGCAGTGGTGTGGGATGCGGTGGTCTTCGTATGTGTCGTGGCGGCAATCGCGATGGTGGTGAACATCGTCGTAACCAGAAGGTTGAACGGGTATGCGGGTCGGCTGGTGGCAAGCTCCGTATGGCGCGTAGGTTTCTCGCTGCTACTGTTCGGCATACTCCTGTGGGCGTTCTTTCGCACCTGGATCCACCCGCTCGAAGGTGCTCTGTTGCTGGCGAGTCGCGCATTTGTCTACTGGCGCTCGATGAATCTCACCAGCGGCGTGTCGCCCATTGTTCCTTTCCTGTCGATGACGGCGGGACTCTATGTCTGGTTCTGGTATGCGCTGCACGGGCTGGCGTTGTTCGGGCCCGATCGGCCATGTCTTCCGCCGCTCTCGACGCTCGGAATCAAGATCCGGAGTGGGCCGAGAGAGGATGAGTTGAAGCTGGCGATGTTCAGCCAGGAGAACGCGGCGAAGCCTGCAGAACGGATCGCAACCCCGCTCACCTGGGACAACGTGAAACTGATGCTGATTCTGTTCGCTGGCTTCGCGTTGCTGGCGGCCGGACTGGCGGGCGAGGTGCCAGTCCGCAGTCTGGGAGCGAAGAAGTACGCGTTGATCTATTGCTTCTGGCTGGACTTCTATTTCAGCCTGATCCTGGTGGAAGCCTGGCAGATTTGGCGAACCTGGAGCTGTGCGCGGCAGCTTCTGGTATTTCTCGACCGGCTCGCGCTGCGCCGCACTCTGGGAGCGCTCCACGGATTCTCGTGGGGCAGCGTGTGGAAGATGAGCGGGAACGTGCTCGACGTGCGCTACAAGCTGCTTTCGCGGCAGCTGGAGTGCTTGAATCATCTGCACACGTCGTTGAGTTTGTTTACTGCGCCCAAGTCCGAGGCGGAGCGGGTTGCGTTTGCCGGGGTTGAGATCTGCTCCAAGTCTGTCGACGCGAGCCGTGTGGCGGGAATGAACTTCGGAAAGTGGTATTCCAAGAACTACAACGACCCGAAGGCCGCGGGATTGGACGGTTTTGAGGCATTTCAGAAACAAGTAGCCGAGACCACGGGTGTCGTCTTGACCGAGCTTCTGGTCCCGGCCTCGAGGATCGAACAACACTCGCTCGTCCAAGTGGACCCGGCCGGCAAGGGGGATGACGATCACAGACAGGGTCCCGCGCCGTCGCCCAATGAGCTGATCCGAAACGCGGAAGAGCTGGTGTGCCTCACGTATTTGGGGTACGCGCAAAACCTGCTGGGGCGGATCCGGACCATCGTGCTGGGTGGCGTGTATCTTTTCGTGGCGGCGACGTTTGCGGTGTCGAGCTATCCGTTTGATCCGCGGCCGTTGCTGAGCGGGGTTCTGCTTTCTTTATTTGGTGCGTTCGGCGCGGTGGTGGTGTTCGTCTACGCGGATATGCATCGCGACGCCACGTTGAGTCATGTGACCAACACGAATCCGGGAGAACTGGGGTCCGAGTTCTGGTTCAAGGTTGTGGGGTACGGCGCGGCGCCGGTGCTGGGGCTGATCACGCAACTATTTCCGGAGTGGTCGGGGTTCCTGTTCTCGTGGCTGCAGCCCGGGCTAAGTTCGCTGAAGTGAGGGCGTGGCCCCGGGGCCCCAGCCTAGAAACCTCGAAACAGCAGCTCTTCAAGAGCCATCCGTCGCACCTGCCAAAGGGCGCGCT
>ODAK010001965.1_pt1 | contig 21833 bp, 18 predicted proteins | sample 1539591 | NCBI WGS metagenome assembly ODAK01 (sample SAMEA3539303, study PRJEB22396) | soil metagenome | biome: tundra; feature: field; material: soil | place: USA | collected 2010-05 | depth 0.15 m | reverse complement strand
CGTCCCGGTCGCCTTCGTGTCGACGATCGGACTCTCACCAACGACGGTGACGGTTTCCTGGACGGTCGAGATGCCCATCTGGATGTTGACCGCCGCGCTGAACCCGACGGTGACGACGATGCCTTCGCGGACCATGGTCTTGAAGCCCGTGAGCTCGAATTTCACCGAATAGGTGCCGATCTCGATGCGCGGAAACTGGAACGTGCCGGTTTGGCTGGTGACCGCCGTGAGCGGTTGCAGCAGCACCGGACCCGTCAGGGTGACCGCCACGCCGGGCAGCACGGCGTTCGACTGGTCGGTGACCTTACCGAAAATCTCCCCGGTCTGCATTTGCGCTGACGCGGTCGTCACGCTCGCGGCGAAGATCGCCACCAACGCGACGACGATAAATCGAACTCTCATTTCGTGCCTCCAACAAATTCGGGAACGTTTGAAACGTACCGACAACGGACACCATCCAATAACGAACACAGTATGACCAAGGATGACGAGCGCCGTAAGCACTCAAAGCCTGACTATGCGGGATTTCGGCGAACGGATCCAATTAATTGGATGGGAGGGCCGCGAATCGCGTCACTTGTTGGCGATCTTGAGGCGTTCGCCAGCGTGAATGGGCAAGCTCAGCCGATTCTCGGCCGGTGGGTACGGACAGTCGAACGTCGGGTTGTAGTAGCAGTACGGGTGATACGCGCGATTGAAGTCGATAATGTAGACGCCGGTGGCGTTGCGATCGAGATCGAGATAGCGTCCGGCTGCGTACGTTTCGGTGCCGCTCGTCAGATCGGAAAACGGCACGAAGAGGTGATCGACGTTCGGCGCGCCGACCTCGACAAACGCGGTGAGCTTGAGCGGCTGGCTCTTCAGGCTGAATTCGAGCGTGCCGACGCGCCGCATCTCCCGCTCGGCGCCCACTGAGGTCGGCATCATCATCGTCTTGCGGTCGGCGCTCGGACGGAGGATCGCCGGGACGCTGTAGGCCGGGTCGAATGGAAAGTAGGCGAGCGGCAGCAGCTCCGCGCGGCGACTCTGAGGAACCGGCTGGCCGTCGGGCGCGTTCGTGAAATCGAGGTCTTTCTGCGCGCGCGCCGCGGCCATCTGGGCAGCGTCATCGCCCTCGCCTGGCGGTTTGGGGCTGCACGCGACGGCCAAGAGCAGGAGCAAGGCGGGAAGGACAGGAAAGCGCATCATGCCCTTCCAGCCCTACATTCCGAAGACGTAGCCGCCGCGCGCGACGGTTTCATCGGCAATCCGGCGCCGGGGCGCCACGGTGTTGATCGGCGTCACTTTCATCAGCCGGCGCAGCGCCGCCAGCATGGTGCGCAGCGTGTCGCCGTCGGCCATCGCCGCGAGCGCCTGGCGCGCCGAGGCGTCGACGCGCATCGCGGCGTCGTTGACGAAGACACGCGCCGCGTCGGCGTGCAGCGTCGCGTTCGGCACGCGTCCGGCGGCCGCGGCCTGCGCGCGCAGCACCGCGCTGTCGGCGCTGAACACGTCGATGAGGATGTCAGCCGTGTGCATCAGCACTTCCTGCTCGTCGCCGAGTGCCTCCCGATAGGTTTGCATCGCGAGGCCGAGCACCATCAGCGCCGTTTTCTTGAAGGCCTGGACCGCCGCACGCTCGTCCGCCAGCGGTGAGTCGCTCGCCTGTGGCGCCGCCGAGGGGCCGAGCAGTTCGTCCTGCAGCGCCTTGGCCGCGGCGATGATCGGCAGGTCGTGTTTCGCCGCGCGCTTGGCGAGCATGCCGGGAATCAGCAGGCGGTTGATCTCGTTGGTGCCCTCGAAGATGCGGTTCACCCGCGCGTCGCGGTAGTGGCGCTCGGCGGGATAGTCGGTCACGAAGCCGTTGCCGCCGTGAATCTGCACGTTTTCGTCGAGCACGAAGTCGAGCATCTCGCTGCCGGCGACCTTCGCGATCGACGCCTCCACGGCGTACTCCTCGAGCGCCGCGAGCGCCGCCGAGCCGTCGGTGGGTTCGTGCGGTGTGGCCTCCACCCGCGCGTCGATGAGCCCAGCCGTCCGGTACATCAGGCTTTCCACCGCGTACATACGCGCCGTCATCTCGCCGAGCTTGTGCCGAATCGCGCCGAAGCTGGCGATCGGCTGGCCGAACTGTTTGCGCTGCGCCGCGTACTTCGCCGACTCGCCGATCGCGCCGCGCGCGCCGCCCACGCACATCGCGCCCAGCTTGAAGCGGCCGAAGTTGAGCACGTTGAAGGCGACCTTGTGGCCCTTCCCGATCTCGCCGAGCAGGTTCTCCGCCGGCACACGCACATCCTGCAGCAGGAGCGGCGTCGTCGACGAGCCGTGCAGGCCGAGCTTGTGCTCTTCCTTCCCGCTCGACACGCCGGCAAACGCGCGCTCGACGATGAAGGCGGTGAAGCGCTCGCCATCGACCTTCGCAAACACGATGAACAGATCCGCGAAGCCGCCATTGGTGATCCACATTTTCTCGCCGGCCAGCACGAAGCTGCCGTCGGCCTGCAGCGTGGCGCGCGTCTTGGCGCTGAGCGCGTCGGAGCCCGAACCCGATTCGCTGAGCGCGTACGCGCCGACGAGCTCACCCGTGAGCAGCTTCGGAAGGTACTTCTGCTTCTGCGCGTCGGTGCCGAAGAGCACCAGCGGCAGAATCGTCAGATTCGCCTGCGCGCCGAAGGTGGCGCCAAACGACGCCGACCGCGCGAGGCGCTCGCTGACGACGAGCGACGTCACCTTGTCGAGTTGAACGCCGCCGTATGCTTCCGGCACGTCCACGCCAAGCAGCCCGAGCGCGCCGCAGCGGACGACCAGCCGGCGCGCGAGCGCCCAGTCCTTCTGCTCGAGCTGTTCGAGAACCGGCAGCACTTCGTTGTCGACGAACTCGTCCGCCGTCTGTGCGATGAGCCGATGTTCCTCCGTGAACCGCTCGGGCGTGAACACCGCCGACGGCTCGGAGGTTTCGAGCAGCCAGGCGCCGCCTCGCAGAATCGACGTGTCCGTGGTTGGCATAGTCACATCCTCTCGAATATACCTGCTGCGCCCATCCCGCCGCCAACGCACATGCTGACGATGCCGTAGCGCCGGCGGCGGCGGCGCAGCTCGTAGAGCAGCGTCGCCGTCAGCTTCGCGCCGGTGCAGCCGAGGGGGTGGCCGAGCGCGATCGCGCCGCCGTTGACGTTCAACCGGTCCGGATCGATCGGCAGCTCTTTCAGGCACGCGAGCACTTGGACGGCGAACGCTTCGTTGAGCTCGACCAGATCGATCTGATCGAGCGTCAGCCCCGCGAGCTTCAGCACTTTGCGAATCGCCGGCACGGGACCGATGCCGAACCGCTCCGGTTCGACCCCGGCGGTCGCGAACGCCACGAAGCGGCCCAGCGGCTCGAGCCCGCACGCCTGTGCGCGGGCGGCGGACATGACGAGCACCGCGGCCGCGCCGTCGCTCGTTTGCGACGAGTTGCCGGCCGTCACGCTCCCGGCCGCGTGAAAAGCGGGACGGAGCTTCGCGAGCGCGGCGGCGGAGGTGTCGCGCCGCGGGCCTTCGTCGGTGTCGAAGGTCAGCTGACGTGTCGCGGGAGGGGCCGGATCGATGAGCGTCACGGTGACGGGGACGATTTCTTCCTTGAAGCGCCCCTCGTCTATCGCGGCGATGGCGCGCTGATGGCTCCGCAGCGCGAAGGCGTCCTGCTCCTCGCGGGAGATCGCCGACTCGCGCGCGTGATTCTCCGCGACGAGCCCGGTGGAGAGGTACGCATCGGGATAGCGATCGACGAGCGTGGGATTGGGCGCGATCTTGTGGCCGCCCATCGGCACGAGGCTCATCGACTCGGTGCCGCCGGCGAGAATCGCCGACGCGGAGCCGCACATGATGCGTTCGGCGGCAAACGCGATCGCCTGAAGGCCTGACGAGCAGAAGCGGTTGATGGTCACCGCGGAAACGGTGACCGGAAGACCGGCGCGCAGGCTCGCGATCCGCGCGACGTTCAGCCCCTGCTCGGCTTCCGGCATCGCGCATCCCAGAATCACGTCGTCGATCTCGGACGGATCCAGAGCGGGCGCGCGCCGCAGCACTTCGGTGATGACCGCCGCCGCGATCTCGTCGGGGCGCGTGCCGCGCAGCGTTCCACCGGGCGCTTTGCCCGTCGCGGTGCGCACGGCGGAGACAATGACAGCTTCATGCATAACGTCGTGTCCGGCCTCAGCCGGACCAATCTCCCAGCAAGTCCTCGACCGCGTCCGCGACTTCGCTGACCTTGCCGTCAAACAGGTGATCTGCCGCGTCGATGACGACGAGCTCTTTGGGATCCGCGCATCTGGCGTAAAAGGCGCGCATGTCTTTCAGCGGACAAAGCTCGTCGCGCTCGCCCTGGATGAAGAACTTCGGCGTCGTGCTGCGCTCGACCGCCGCGAAGTCGTACCGCGTCACCGGCACCGCGAGGCCGATGAGGGCGGAGACGCGCGGATCCTGCGCGCCGACGGTCAGTGCGATCCATGCACCGAACGACATGCCGCCGGCCCACAACGGTGCGGAAGGAAAGCGCTCCCGCATGACGTCGAGGCCTGCTCTGAAATCGTCCATCTCGCCGGCGCCTTCGCTGAAGGTGCCGGCGCTCGCGCCCGCGCCGCGGAAGTTGAAGCGCAGCACCGCGCAGCCGATGCGGGCCAGCGCCTTCGCGGCCTGGTACACCGCCTTGGTGTGCATGGTCCCGCCAAACTGCGGATGCGGGTGGCTGAGCACGACCGCCGCGCGCGGATGTCCGCCCGACGCCGGCTCGTCGAGCAGCGCTTCGAGCCGTCCGGCCGGCCCGGCGATGTCACGCAGCGGCATGACGCTGATTCTCCACGAAAGCTCGCACGAGATCCGCAAATGCCTCCGGACGGGTCATCACCCCCTGATGGCCGGTCCGCTCGAGCACGACGCCGCACGCGCCGGGGATGAGCCGCGCGTACGCCGATGAGCTGTCCACCGGCACGACGTGATCCAGATGCGGCTCGCCCGTGATGACAAGCGTGGGCGCCGTGATGCGTGCGCAGTCGCCGGCTAAGTCGAGCGACGAGATGATCCGCGCCCGTTCCGCCATCCGCGCGAGCGACACCGGCGCGCGCACGAAGGTGCCGATCTGGCTGAGCGCGAAGCGCAGGCGCGTGCGCCGGCGAGGGAAGGCGGCGGCCATTTCCGCGCGCAGCCGCCAAGGCGTTTCCGCCACGAAGAGCGGGCCAAACAGCCACGGCGCGCGCGCGTAGCGCAGATGCCGCGGTCTCAACCGCCACGCGGGACCGGGCGTCGACGCGAGGACGAGCGCCGCGGTTCGCTCCGGCCGGGTGGCGGCGAAGCGCACGGCCACGACGCCGCCAAACGACACGCCGCAGATGATCGCGCGATCGATCCGCTGCTCGTCGAGCGCGCGGGCGACCTGCGAGACGTAGTTGTCCAGGCCGCGGGCGCGGTCGAGCGGCAGCCCAGACGCCGGTTCACCGCACAGCGGGAAGGTCAGCACGCGAAACGACCGCGCCAGCGCGTCGACCGCGGGGCCGATGTATTCCCAGCGGCCCTCGAGACGCGGGATGAGCACGAGCGGCGGCCCCGAACCCTTGGTGGTGATCTGCACGGTCAGTTTCTCAGCGTCTTGCCCGTCTTCAGAGTGTACTGAATTCGCGCTAGCGTCTTCGATTCGCCGCAGAGCTTCAGAAACGCTTCACGCTCCAAGTCGAGCAGATACTGCTCGGTCACGGTCGTGCGATGCGGGAGCGCGCCGCCGGCGAGAATCGTTGCGAGCGTGTGGCCGATCAATCGGTCGTGATCGCTGAGACGGCCGGCGCGCCACGCGAGATGGACGCCAAGCTTCAGCGCGGCGAGCACGCCGGCGTTGCCGACCGGAATCGCCGTGCGCGGCGCCGCCGGCCGGTAGCCTTCGCGTACGCGTTCGAGCGCGATCGCCTTCGCATCGGACATCAAACGCTCGCGGTTCATCGTGATCGCGTCGACGTCGCGCAGCAGCCCCAGCCGCATCGCGTCCGCTCCGCTCGACGATACCTTGGCGAAACCGATGGTCTCGAACACGCGCTGCACAAACGGCAGCAGGTCCGCGTCCGTGCGGGGAAGATGATCGACGCCGCGCGCCAGCATCTCCTTGCAGCCGCCGCCGGCGGGAATCAGACCGACGCCCACTTCAACCAGGCCGATGTAGCTTTCCGCCGCCGCCTGCACGCGGTCGCCGTGCAGCGCGACCTCACAGCCGCCGCCGAGCGTCAGGCCGGCCGGGCACACGACGACCGGCACGCCGGCCGTGCGCAGCGCCTGCGTCGTTCCCTGAAACGTGCGGACCATCAGGTCGATCTCGTCCCAGTTGCCCTCTTGCGCTTCGAGGAGCAGCAGCATCAGGTTCGCGCCGGCCGAAAAGTTCGGCGCGTCGTTGCCGACGACGAGCGCGCTGAAGTTGGCGGACGCTTCGGCCACGCCCGCCTGCAGCATCTGCATCGTGTCGCCGCCGATGGCGTTCATCTTCGAATGGAATTCAACCGCCAGCACGCCGTCGCCGAGATCGACGAGGCTGGCGCCGGCGTTGCGGCGAACGACGCACTCGCGATCCTTGGCCTACGCGAGGATCTGCAGGTCGGGTGCGGCTGGCGGGAGGGTGCCCTCGCGGAAGCGGGCGCGGCCCGACAGCAGCGCCGGCCTCTCGGATTCACCGACCGCCTCGAGCACCTGGTCCACGCCGATCGCATCACACATTTCAAACGGCCCCAACTCCCAGCCGAAGCCCCATCGCATGACCCGATCGACATCGTCGATCGAATGAGCGATCGACGGCGCCACGCGCGCCGTGTACAGGAGCGTGCGGCCGAGCGTCTGCCGCAGGAAGGCGCCGACCTTGTCGCGGCCGAGGAACAGCGTCCTGATTCGCGCGCCGGTGTCCTCGATCGCGCGCGCCGCCTCGAGCGCGGGAAGGCGAGCGGGCTGCATGGCGCGATACGTCAGTGTCGCCGGATCGAGCGTCAGGATCTCGGAGCCGCCGGCCGTCTTCTGCCGCTTGTAGAATCCCTGTCCGCTCTTCTCGCCGATCCATCCTCGTTCGATCAACTGCGCCACGAGCGCCGGCAGCGCGAACTCGCGGCGCGCCGCCTGGTCGTCGAGCCGTTCGGCGAGATTGCGCATCACATGGCCGAGCACGTCGATGCCGGCGATGTCCATCGTGCGGAACGTCGCGCTTTTCGGCCGTCCCAGCGCGGGCCCGGTCATGGCGTCGATCTCCTCGATCGTGTACTCGCCGGATTCGAGCGCCCGGAGAATCTGCACCACGCCGTGCAGGCCGATGTGATTCGCGATGAAGTTCGGCGTGTCCTTGGCGACGACCACGCCCTTGCCGAGCCGCCGATCGGCGAAGTGGGAGACGCGGGCGACGACGGCGGGATCGGTGTCGGCGGTCGGAATGATTTCGAGCAGCCGCAGATACCGCGGCGGATTGAAGAAGTGCGTGCCGAGCCAGTGGCGGCGGAAGTCGTCGCTGCGTCCTTCGGCGAGCGCGGCGATCGGGATCCCCGACGTGTTCGACGTGACGATCGTGCCGGGGCGGCGGACCTCGTCCACGCGCGCAAGGAGCGCCCGTTTGACGTCCAGTTGTTCGACGACCGCCTCGATGATCCAGTCGGCGTCAGCGATGCGCGGCAGACCGGCATCGAAGCCGCCGGTCGTCACGAGTGTCGCGGCGTCCGGAGTGAAGAACGGGTCCGGCTTGAGCGCGCGTGCGCGGTCGAGACCCTGCCGCGCGATCTCCGGCGTCAGGTCGAGCAGGAGCGCCGGCACGCCGGCGTTCGCGAAGTGCGCGGCGATTTGCGCGCCCATGGTGCCGGCGCCCAGGACGGTGACGGAACGGATCATTGAAGATGATCATAACGTGAACGACGTGGTGCCGGGTGCACTCTGCACGCAGCACCCCGTCTGGCCCAGATTATGCGCTAGCGCTCAGAAGTGGATCACGATCGATGCGCTGAACAAGTTGGCGTGGTACTGATACGTACCGTTGTTGACCGCGACGGTCGGCGCGGCGAGACCGCCGTCGGTCGTCCGGCCGCTCCGATCGGCCTGGTTGATGTACATGTACGCGAGATCCAATCCGACGCGCCGGTCGAACGGAATGCTCACGCCGGCCGCGACTTCGTGACGATCGGCGTCGGGCAGCAGCGGCGTCACCGTCTGCGGGGGGGCCGCCGGCCCGTGGTCGTCGTAGCCGGCGCGCACGGTCGCGCGCGCCATGGAGTATTCGGCGCCGACACGGAGACCGTGGGTGTCGCCGAATGTTTCCACGAGCGCGGTCGGCGGAGCGAACTGATTCAGAATCGTGATCTGATCGAACAGCGTCCAGTGCGTGTACTGATAATCGGCCAGGATCTTCAGGTGATCCGTCGCCCGAATCGCGAAGCCGAATACAAATTGATCGGGCAGCGGCAGGCTCGTCGTCGACGTCTGCGGGCTCAGCGGCTGGCCCGACGCGAACGCCGACGCGACGATCTTGTCGAGCGGCGTCCCGGCCGGAAGGCCCGGAAGCGGGACGGCGAGCGGCAAGCCGGTGGAAATCTGGGCGGTCGCGAGCGCGCCGTTGTCGATCGCGACCCGCTGGCGCGTGAGATAGCGGGCGCCGACCGACACGCGATCGTTCGCCTTGATGATGACGCCGAAGTGCGCGCCGACGTGCATCCCGCTTCCCGTGAGATCGACATCGGCGAAGTCGGTGCCTTTGGGAACGCCGATGTTCCCGAACGTCAACCCCCCGCCGCCGGTGATGGCGAGCGTCGACAGATCGACGCGGCGGCGCAGCTCCAGGCTCGTATGCGTGATGTCGAGGCCGACCCCGACGACCACGCGCTCGTTGATGCGGGCCGCGATCGTCGGCTGCACGTACAAGCTGCGGATGGAGCTCTTGTATCCGAGGAAGCGGCCCTCGCTCGTCACCGGCCAGTCGGTGGTGAGGCCGTAGGGCGCGAAGACGCCCAGCCCCACGACCGCGCGCTTGCCGAGCGGCGTGGCGAAGTACGCGGACGGCGCGAAGTACGTGTTGGCGTTCATCACGCTTATCAGGCCGCTCGTCGCGTTGATGAATTGACCGCGCGGCGCGACGGACGTGATGCCCGCGCTCGCGATCGTTTTTGGGTCGAGCGCGAGGCCGGCCGGGTTGAAGAATATGCTCGAACCGTCGTCGCACGGCGCGGCGACGCCGGCGCCGGCGCGGCCCATCGCGCACGCGCCTTGTTCGTACAAGCCGAAGCCTTGCGCCTGGGCCGGTGAAGCGATAGCGCCGAACGCCAGACCGAGGATCGAGATGAAGCAGAAATAACGTGCACGCTGTAGGTATCGCAAGGGTGCCTCCTCCGCCGCCAGTATACGCCGGGTCTCTCGCCCCGCCGCTCAGTAGTCCGCCGTCGCGCGGATGGCCGCCAGCACGTCGGACGCCTGCGGCAGGATGGCTTCCTCGAGGTCGGGACAATACGCGACCGGCACGTCGAGCGCGCCGACACGCCTGACCGGCGCGTCGAGATACTCGAACAGCTCGCCGGCGGCCCGCGCGGCGATCTCCGCGCCGAAGCCGCACGTCACCTGATCCTCGTGCGCCACGACGAGACGGCTCGTGCGCTGGACGAGTGACGCAATCGCCTCCCAGTCGTACGGCATGATCGTCCGCAGATCGAGCACCGCGACGCTGATGCCGTCCTTTTCCGCCTGCTGCGCCGCCAGCAGCGAACGCTGCACCAGCGCGCCCCAGGTGACGACGACGACGTCGCTGCCTTCGCGGCGCAGGCTCGCGCGGCCGAACGGAATCATGAACTCTTTGCCGGGATACTCGACTTTGTTGTACGTCTGGCGATAGAGATGCTTGTGCTCGAGGAACAGCACCGGATCGTCGCAGCGAATCGCCGTGCGCAGCAGCCCCGCCGCATCGGCCGCGTTCGAGGGAAACGCGATGCGGATCCCGGGGCAATGCGCGAAGATGCTCTCGCCCGACTGGCTGTGATACGGTCCGCCGCCGCGCAGGTAGCCGCCGATCGGCACCCGAACGACGACCGGGCACGAGAAGTTGTTGCCCGATCGGTACCGCAGCATCGACATCTCATCCCTGAGCTGCATCATCGCGGGCCAGATGTAATCGAAGAACTGAATCTCGACCACCGGCTTGAGGCCGCGCGTCGCCATGCCGATCGCGCGGCCGACGATGTTGGCTTCGGCGAGCGGCGAGTTGAACACACGGTCGTCGCCGAACATCCGCTGGAGGCCGTGGGTCAGCTTGAAGACGCCGCCCTTTCCCTTGACGAGCGGCAGCGCCTCTTTCTTGCTCGCGTCGGCGACGTCCTCGCCGAAGACGACGATGCGGGCGTCGCGCGTCATCTCGTCTTTCAGCGTCCGATTGATCGCGTCCACCATCGTCTCGGGCTTGCCTTCGGGCTGCGCGGGCGTGTCGAAGGCGGACGAGGTCGGATCGACATCGGGCGAATACAGCCAGAGCATCGCCGTCGTTTTCGCGGGCTTCTCGGCCGCGAGCGCCACGGCCACGGCGTCGTTGATCTCGGTGTCGATTCCGGCGCCGATGGCGGCGAGATCGGCCTCGGACGCGTGTCCGTTGGCGCGCAGGAATTCTGCGAAGCGTCCGATCGGATCGCGCCGCGCTTCGGCTTCGCGCTCCGCCGGCGGCTTGTACAGCTTCTCATCGTCGGACAGCGAGTGGGAATAGGGGCGGACGACGCGGGCGTGCACGAGCGCGGGGCCTTTGCGCGCGCGCGCGTACGCCGCGGCGTCGCCGAGCGCGCGGTAGCTCGCGAGAAAATCGGTGCCGTCAATCGAGTCGACGTGCAAACCGGGGAACGAGCGGACCAGCCGCGAGATGTCGCCGCCCGGCGTCTGCACTTCGACCGGCACCGAGATCGCGTAGCCGTTGTCTTCGACCAGAAACAGCACCGGCAGCAGTTTGGTGCACGCGGTGTTGAGCGCCTCCCAGAATTCGCCTTCGCTCGTCGCGCCGTCGCCGAGCGACACGTAGACGATTTCGTCGCCGTGGAACCGCGACTGGCGGTCGGGAATGGCGGCGACGCGGCTGTAGATCACGCCGGCTTCGGCGGCGCCGACCGCCTGCAGGACCTGCGTGCCGGTCGGGCTCGACTGCGAGACGATGTTGAGTGCCTTGTGGCCCCAGTGGGACGGCATCTGACGGCCGCCGGAGGCGGGGTCGTCCTTCGCGCCGACCCCGGCGAGCAGCATCTCGAGCGGCGTCACGCCGAGCTGCAGGCAGAGCGCGCGATCGCGATAGTAGGGATAGAACCAGTCGTGGCCGGCCTTGAGCGTCAGGCCGGCGGCGACGAGCACCGCTTCGTGGCCGGCGCCGCTGATCTGAAAGAAAATCTGGCTCTGGTTCTTGAGTTGGATTTCCTTGTCGTCCAGCTTGCGCGAGAGCACCATGCAGCGATAGGCGGCGAGGAGTGCGGGTTGTTCCAACCCGTTCGCGTGATTCGGAGGAATCGCGCGGGGCTTCGCCTCGCTGCCGGTGACGGCGGTCGCCTTCATTGGGGCCGAATTATAGCATCCGAGCCGGATGGTATATTCTCGTTCCATCATGAGCACCGAGACCGTTCGCCTGCACCGGTGGGACGAGATCGCCCTGGAAAAAGTGACCGAGATGCTGTCGCGCAAGATCGTGACGGGCGCCCGCGAGATGCTCGCGCAGATCTATTTGAAGCGCGGCTGCCTCGTGCCGATGCACTCGCACGAGAGCGAGCAGATGACCTACATCCTGCAGGGCGCGCTCAAGTTCCAGATCGGCGGCGAGGAGATCACGGTGCGCGAGGGCGAGGTGCTGCATATTCCGTCGTGGGTCGAGCACCAGGCGGAAGCGCTCGAGGACACGTTCGAGCTCGACGTGTTCAGCCCCATCCGGCAGGATTGGCTGAATCACACGGACGACTATTTCCATCGATGAGCCGGTGAGAGGCACGAAGTCATGATCTTCCTGATTCCGATCGTCATCGTCGCGCTGCTCGTGGTGTGGGCGATCGCCAGCTACAACCGTCTGGTCGGCCTGCGCAACCAGGTGTTGAACGGCTGGCGGCAGATCGACGTCCAGCTGAAACGCCGGCACGATCTCATTCCGAATCTCGTCAACGCCGTCCGGGGATCGATGGATTTCGAGCGCGACACGCTCACCGCGGTGATGGACGCGCGCGCCAAGGCGCAGGGCGCGACCGGCCCCGCCGACGCCGCGCAGAAGGAAGGCCAGCTGTCGCAGGCGCTCGGGAAGCTCTTCGCGCTCGCCGAGAACTATCCGACGCTCAAGTCGAACGACAACGTGAAGATGCTGCAGGAAGAGCTGTCGAGCACGGAGAACAAGATCGGCTTCGCGCGCCAGTTCTACAACGACATCGCGACCAAGTTCAACACGGCCCAGCAGGTGTTTCCCACGAACATCTTCGCGGGCATGTTCGGGTTCAAGCCGGCGGAGCTCTTCGAGATCTCCGACGCCGCGGATCGCGCCGTGCCGCAAGTCGATTTAGCGCGGCACTGACGCGCGGCGCTGGGCTACCACGAAGTGTCCTTTGTGGTGAATCGGCCATGAATCTTTTCGAACAGCAAGCCTCGAACCGGCGGCGGACATGGCTGGTGATGCTCGCGTTCATCGCCTTCCTGTTCATCCTCGGCTTCGGCTTCGACACCTTCTACCTCGGCACCACCGGCGGCTTCGTGCCGGTCGGGTCGCTGATCGCGCTCGGCGTCGGTTCGGCGTCGGCCGCGACGAGCTATTTTTCCGGCGACCGCGCCGTACTGCTGGCGACGGGGGCCAAGCCGATCGCCGACGTCGAAGCCTCGGCCGCCGACGCCGACAAGCTGAAGCTGAAGATGCTCGACAACGTGGTGGACGAAATAGCGATCGCGGCCGGGTTGCCACGTCCGCCCGTCTACATCGTCCCCGATGCCGATCCCAACGCCTTTGCGACCGGACGCGGTCCCGGGCACGCGTCGATTGCCGTGACGCGCGGCCTGCTCGACGCGCTCGATCGCGACGAGCTGCAGGGCGTCGTCGCGCACGAAATGAGCCACATCAGGAATCTCGACGTGCGCGTCATGACGATCGTCGCGGCGCTGGTCGGCGGCGTGGCGCTCTTGTCCGACTGGGCGCGCCGCGGCATGTGGTGGGGCGGCGGGTCGCGCCGGCGCGGGAGCGACCGCGAGGGCGGCGGCATCGCCGGCCTCCTGTTCTTCGTCGTGTGGATCGTCGCGATCATGCTGGCGCCGCTGCTGGCGCAGGCGCTGGCGATGATGGTGTCGCGCCGCCGCGAGTATCTGGCCGACGCGTCGGGCGCCGAGCTGACGCGCAACCCGATGGGGCTCGCGCACGCGCTGGAGAAGATCGACGCTGCCGTCGCGCCGACCCAGGCGATCAACCGCGGCTCGGCGCACATGTGCATCGCCGATCCGCTCGGCCGTCAGGCCAATCTTCGGGAAGACGGGTTTTGGTCCAACCTGTTCGCGTCGCATCCGCCGATGGCCGCGCGGATCGCGGCGCTCAAGGAAATGTCGTTCCAAGGTTAGGAGAAAACACGTGAGCTTCATACGTCGTCTGTTCGTCGTGCTGGTGGCCTGCGGTGCGGCGTCGCTCGCGTCCGCATGGGTGTCGGCGCAAAGCGCGCCACGCCCGGCCGATCCGCGCATCCGCGGATTCTCCGAGCAGGCCAGCGCCGCCGAAGCCTCGCGCGAGCGCGAGCTCAAGGCGCTGCCGTCCGCGAAAGCGGCGGAGGCCGACTTCGACGTCATGACCGCCGAGCCGCACAACACCGGCTCGCCGTACGAGATCAAGCTCGCCGACTACATCGCCGACGGCTTCAAGCAGCTCGGTTTCGACGTGACCCGCTACGAATACAGCGTCCTCCTCCCCTGGCCGAAAGAGCGTCGCATCGACATCGTCGCGCCTGACGCGTTGAAGCTGCAGGTCGAAGAGGACACGATTCCCGGCGATCCGTGGGCGGCCAAGCCCGGCATCCTGCCCGCGTACAACGCGTACTCGCCGTCGGGCGACGTCACCGGCGACATCGTGTACGTGAACTACGGCATCCCCGCCGACTACGACACGCTGAAGACACTCGGCGTCGACGTCAAAGGGAAGATCGTCCTCGCGCGGTACGGCGCCAGCTGGCGCGGCATCAAGCCGAAGGTCGCGGCCGAACACGGCGCCATCGCCTGCATCATCTACTCCGATCCGAGGGACGACGGGTATTTCCAGGGGGACGTGTATCCGGACGGCCCGTACCGCGGGTGGGGAATGATCCAGCGCGGCAGCGTGATGGACATGCCGCACTATCCCGGCGATCCCTCGACGCCCGATCGGCCGTCGAAGCCTGGCGTCGAGCGCCTGCCGATGGACAAGATCGAGACGTTCGCGCCGATTCCGGTGCAGCCGATGTCGTACCGCGACGGCCTGGAGATTCTGAAGCGGCTGAAAGGGCCGGTCGCTCCCGAGGCGTGGCGTGGGGCGCTGCCGGTCACGTATCACGTCGGACCGGGGCCCGCGAAGGTGCACATGACGCTGCAGATGGACTACGGCCAGCGTCGTCTCATCGACGTCGTCGGGCGGATCACCGGCGCCGAATTCCCCGACGAGTGGGTCATCGTCGGATCCCACCGCGACGCGTGGGTGTTCGGCGCGGCCGATTCGGTGAGCGGACACGTGTCGATGATGAGCGTGGCGCGCGCGATGAGCCAGATGATGAAGAGCGGCTGGAAGCCGCGCCGCAGCATTTTGTTCGTCAGCTGGGACGGCGAGGAGCCGGGGCTGCTCGGATCGACTGAGTTCGTCGAGGATCTCGCGAACGATCTCAAAGCGAAGACGGCCGTGTACATAAACCGCGACTCCGGCGCGGGCGGGCCGTTCTTCGACAGCAGCGCCGTGCATTCCCTGACGCCGTTCGTGCACGAGCTCACGCAATCAATCGCGTCGGATCAACCGTCGAAGACCCTCTACGATCGCTGGCTGGAGCGGGCGCGCGAGCGGAACCCGCCGAAGAACGGGGAGCCGGCGCTCGCGGCGCCGGTGGTCGGCGCGCTCGGCTCGGGTTCCGACTACACGGCGTTTCTCGATCACATCGGCGTCGCCTCGCTCGACATGGGTTTGAGTGGGACCGGCGACGGGGCGTATCACTCGACCTACGACGATCCGATGTGGTTCAAGAAATTCATCGATCCGGACTTCAAGTACAGCGTGCTCGCGGCCCAGGTGACCGGCGTCGCGGTGCTGCGGTTCGCCGACGCGCAGGTGCTGCCGTTCGACTACGAGTCGTGCGGGAAGCAGATCCTCGAATACGTGAACGAGATCGAGAAGGAAGCGTCGGCCAAATCGGCGGTCGATGCTCGGCAGGTTGACTTCGCCGGTTTGAAGTCGGCGGCCGACGCGTTCGCGCGCGCGGGCTCAGACGCCAAGCAGCAAGCCGACCGGCTGCTGGCCGGCGGCGCCGGGACGCCGGCGCTTTTCGCCATGAATCAGCGCATCATGATGACCGAGCGCGATCTCATCGAGCCAGCCGGCCTGCCGGATCGGCCGTGGTTCCGACACACGATTTACGCGCCGGGCCTTTACACTGGGTACGGCGTCAAGACGATTCCCGGTGTGCGCGAAGCCATCGATGCCGGCAACTTCACGCGCGCCGCCGAACAGGCGAAGATAGTCATCAGCGCGCTGCAGCGCGCAACGCGGACGCTCAGCGGCGCGGGATCATAACGACGGGCGGGGCAGTCCCCCGCGCAGGCGAGGTGCGCATGGCGATCGATCGACAAGGAACCGGACTGGCCGTCGTCCGGATCGTCCTCGGCGTGTTCTTTATCTTCGAAGGCATCGGCAAGATCCGATGGTTCATCGATTCGTCGATCCTCTCCGGGCAGCTGGCCGGATGGATGCAGAACGCGGCGCCGGGCTCGATCCCGCACACGTATCTCGAACGCATCGCGATTCCCTGGGTGGGCGTGTTCGCGCGCATCGTCCCGCTCGGCGAGATCTGCTCCGGCCTCGCGCTGCTGCTCGGCATCTGGACGCCGCTGTTCGCCTTCATCGCGTTCTTCATGGCGCTGAACTTCCAGATCGCCAGCGGCGCTGTGTTCAGATTTAGCTTTCTGACGAGCGGCTACGGTTTGCCCGTGCTGGGATCGACGCTGGGCCTGGCGATCGGAGGCGTACGCCTGCCGTGGAGCGTCCGCGGCTGACTGCGCGGGCGTGGCACGCCCCATCCGAGCGGTTGGCGACTACGAGGCTTGCCGAAGGGCTTGTGAGGATCAGTGGACGCGCCGATCGACGTCGTCGGCCCGCCCGCCGGAGTACACGTCGAACTTCCTGCGGGCGCGGTTGATCTTCCACTTGAGGTAGCGGTACTTCAGCTCCGAGATCGGATGCACGCGCGCGTTCTGCAGATACAGATACGCGACGAGCAGCCCGCCCAGGTGCGTGGCGTTCGCGACGCCGCCGGGCGCGCCGATCGACGACAAGAGCTCGATTGCGCCGATGATGGCGACGAAGATCCTCGCCGGGATCGGAAACACGAAATACATGTAGATCGGCCGGTCGGGGAAGTAGATCGCGTACGCGAGCAGCAATCCGTAGATCGCGCCGGACGCGCCGATCACGACCGAGTAGTGCACCTGCTGCGCGAACTCGAATGGCAGCAGTGAAAACAGAATCGTCAACGCGGCGGCGCCGATGCCGGTGACGAAATAGAACTTCAGGAAATAGCGCGTGCCCCACACGCGCTCCAGCTCGGCGCCGAACATCCACAGCGCCAGCATGTTGAACGCAATGTGGAAGATGCCGCCGTGGACGAACATGTACGTGGCCAACTGCCAGAATCGGAGCTGGCCGATGACGGCATTTGGCCGCAACCCGAGGAGCAGGATCAGCGACGGCACGAACGTCGTCACGACGAACATCGCGACGTTGGCGGCGATGAGCGCCTTCAGCGCGGTTGAGACGGGCCCGGGGCCGAAGGAAAACGACGACACGTACGAGGATCGGGGCCGGGACAGTGGATAGCGGGGCACAAGTCTCCCTCTTCAGTTTCGATCGGTTTCAGCAACTTTCGTCACGACCGCCACCAGATCGTCGAACTCTCGGATCCGCAACAGTTTCGCCGATCCCGCCAGGGCGATGATCCCGAGGCCGATCGCCGCGGCCAGACGAGTCGCCTGCGCCACAAAATACTCCCCGGGCAGCACGACGCGCAGGGCCGCCTGGACACCCAACGTGACGGCGGTCATCGCGAGGCCGGCCGCAACGGTTTTCAGCAGCACGATCGCGAGCCGCCCGCCGTCGATGCCGTGCAACGCCTTGCTCAGTAGCCACGCGAGCAGCAGTCCGTTGGCGAGCGCCGCGACGGAGGTGCCGAGCGCAAGCCCGCGGAATCCCATCACCCGCACGAGCGCCACGCTCAAGATAACGTTCACCGCGATGGTGCAGACGCTGACGACAACCGGCACGCGGCTGCGACGGAGCGCGTAAAACGTGGGCGATGCGATCCGGACGGTCGAGTAGCCGACGAGACCGAGCGCATAGAAGCGCAGCGCCGCCGCCGTCTGCATCGTGTCGGACGGCAGGAAGTGTCCGCGCTCGAACAGCAATCGGACGATCGGCGTGGCCAGCGCCAGCAAGCCGAACGTCGCCGGGATGTTGAACATCAACATCATCGCGATGCCGCGCGACACCGTCGCTCTGACGCCGTCTACGTCGTCGATCGCCGCGTGCCGCGAGACCGCGGGAAGCACCGCCGTGCCAATCGACACGCCGAAGAGGCCGATCGGAAGATACATCAGACGAAAGGCATAGGTCAGCCATGAGACGGCACCGGTGCCCTGGCTGGTCGCCAGCAGCGTGTTCACGAAGATGTTGACCTGCGTCGCGGCGAGGCCGATGGTGCCCGGCCCCATCAGCAGCAGCACCTGACGCAGCCCCGGGTCGCGCCAGTTGAGATACGGCTCGTACGCAAAGCCTTCGCGCCTGAGCGGCCGCCATTGCACGGCGACCTGGCCGACGCCGCCGACCAGCGCCGCGATGGCGATCGCCATGATGCGGGGAAGGCCGATCGCCGGCATCAGCGGAACGAGCGCAAACGCGCACACGATCGTGGCGACGTTGAACATCGCCGGCGCCAGCGCGGGGACGAAATAGTGGTGCAGCGAGTTCAGCATCCCCATCATCGCCGCCGCGATCGCGACCATCGTGAGAAACGGCAGCATGACGCGCGTCAAACGAATGGTGAGCTCGAGCTTGCCGGGCACGGCCGCATAGCTGCCGGCATACGCCGTCACGATCGGCCGCGCGAACACGATGCCGACGAGCACGGCGACGCCAGTGAGGAGCAGCAGCGCGTTCACGACATTGTTGCCGAGGCGCCACGCGTCGCGCTTGCCGTGCCGCGTCAGATGACGCGTGAAAGTCGGTACGAAGGCGGCGCTCATCGCGCCTTCCGCAAACAGATCGCGCACGAGGTTGGGAATGCGGAACGCCACGATGAACGCGTCCATGTCGTTGCCGGCGCCGAAGAGCGCCGCGAGCACCTGATCGCGCACGAGCCCGAGGATGCGGCTGGTCAGCGTCGCCGCGCCCGTGAGGCCCGCGGAGCGCGCCAGGCGCACCCCGTCCGATTCCGTGACTTCCGGCCGGTGTTCGGATGCGGACACTGTCGATGATGTCTGGGAAGTCACAAAAAAGGCCCTCGTTGCCGAGGGCCTAAGGGAGGATGGATGAGAAGGCCTGTCTTTTGTGCCGTCTCATTAAGGTTAGACGGCCGGGGCGCGAAAAAAGTTTAGCCACCGGCCAGCCGCTGGCGCACGAGCTCGTTGACCATCTTGCCATCCACATTCTGACCGGCCAGCCGGGCCATCACGGCCTTCATGACGCGTCCCGTGTCCTTCGGCGACGTGGCGCCGGTTTCGGCGATGGCGTCGTCGACGGCGCGCCCCACGGCCGCGGGATCGGCCGCCGGGGGCAGGTAGGCGTCGAGCACGCGAATCTCGGCGGCTTCCTTGTCAGCGAGGTCCTGGCGGCCGCCGCTGGTGAACTGCTCGATTGAGTCCTTGCGCTGCTTGACCAGCGAGGCCACCACCTGCCGAGCTTCGTTGTCGTCGAGGTCGTGCCCTTTTTCGATGCTGCGGTTCATGAACGCCGCCTTCAGCATGCGCAAGGCGCTCAGCCGCGCCGGGTCCTTCTTGCGCATCGCATCGGCGATCGCCGCGCTCACGTCAGCGGTCAGAGACATTGGGATCGGGTAATCGGGTAATCGGGTAATTGGTATCGACTGATTGCCGGCAGAGGCTACTGGCCGCCACCCGGTTTTTTCGGCTGCGCGGGCTGGCCGGGCGGGGCCGCGATCATGCCCGGCACCGCCGATCCGACTGGCATGGCCGACGCTCCCGGATACGCGCCCGGCGCGGCGGCCGCCGTGCCGCCTTGCGGCAGCACCAGCGGACCCGGCGCCGGCGTCACGCCCGGTGTCTGCATCGGCGTATTCTGCGGCGCGGGATTCGCGACCTGCGGCGGCGGAAACTGATTGAAGACCGGAGCCTGATTTGGCACGTCCTGCTGGTCGTCGCCAACCGGGGCAGCGGGCCGCGGGAACGACTGGAATGCCTGGGGTTGCGGAAACACCGGCGGCGCGGCGCTGCCAGACGTCGCCGACATCGGCGGCGCGGGCGTCGGGATGATGGCGATGCGATCGAACCGCGAGAGGTTCGGCACGATTTCGGCGCGCGGTGACGCCACGTAGCCGCTGACCGTGCGGAGCAGCGTGTCGAGCGCCTGGGTCTCAGGGACGTTATTCAGTTGCAGCGTCAGCGGCGGACTCGGCACACGGTCCGCGTTCAGAATCTTGGTCTGTCCGACCCTCGCCCATTCGGCGAGGATCTGGCGCAGCGTCGCGTCCTTCGCGATGACCGACACCCGGCCGTCGCGCATCGTGATTTGCACGTCGGCCGACGCCGTGGAAGCGGCCGCCAGACCGGCGACGAAGACGACGAATAGAAGAGCTGCCTTCAACCGCATGGACTCAGTAATTATACCTATTTCCTGCGGAAATAGTCGATCACTTGCGTGAGAATATCGTCGAGCGTGTACTGGGTTTTATACCCGATCATCTTGCTGATCTTCGTCAGATCCGGTACCCGGCGCGGCATGTCCTCGAAGCCTGATTCATACGCTTCGTCGTACGGGACGAGCTTGATCGCCGACTTCGATCGGCTGAGGTCGCGCACCCGCTCGGCCAGGGCCGCAATCGTGATTTCTTCGGTGTTGCCGATGTTGATCACCTGACCGATGGCCGACGGCTCGTTGACGAGCTTCAACAACGCGCCGACGACATCGGCGACGTGGGTGAACGCCCGCCGCTGCGTGCCGTCGCCGAAGACCGTGATCGGCTCGCCGGCGAGCGCCTGCCGCACGAAGTTCGGAATCACCATCCCGTACTGCCCGGTCTGGCGCGGCCCGACGGTGTTGAAGAAACGGACGATGATGACGGGGAGCTTGCGTTCCTTCCAGTACGCGAGCGCGAGGAATTCGTCGATGGCTTTACTGCACGCGTAGGCCCAGCGGTGCTTGGGCGTCGGTCCCAGCACGAGATCGGAATCTTCGTGGAACGGGACGTCCTCGCTCTTGCCGTACACCTCGGAGGTCGACGCGATGACGACGAGCTTCTTCTTCTTGTTCGCGTGCTTCAGCACGACCTCCGTGCCGTGCACGTTGGTTTCGATGGTGTAGACCGGCTGTTCCACGATGAGTTTCACGCCGACGGCCGCGGCGAAGTGAAAGACGACGTCGCTGCGATCGATGAGCTCGGCGAGCAGCGGCTCGTTCTCCACCGAATCGATGAAGTACTCGAACCCGGCGCGTCCCTTGAGGTGCGCGATGTTGTCGAAGGATCCGGTCGAGAGGTTGTCGATGATCAGCACCTGATGACCCTGCTCGAGCAACGCTTCGGACAGGTGGGATCCGATGAATCCGGCGCCGCCAGTAATCAACGCTCGCACGTGTGGTGTCCTTTCATGAGACGACTCCCGACCCCTTGTTGACGATGGCGGCGGCGACGGCGTCGGCGTCCTCATCGCTCAGCCCAGGATGAAGCGGCAGCGACAGGATTTCCTCGCAGGCACGGTTCGCGATCGGGCAGTCGGCGGGCCGGGTGTCGGCAAGCGCCGGCTGACGGGGAATCGGAATGGGGTAGTGGATCAGCGTCTCGATGCCGTCCGCGGCGAGGCGCGCCTGCAGATCGGCCCGCGCCTTCGCGCGCACGACGAAGAGATGATAGACGTGCCCCGCGTCCATCTCCCGAGGCATCTCAATCGTCGCGCTCGCGGCGGCGAGGGCCGAGCGATAGCGCGCCGCGAGCGCGCGCCGTCTGGCGGTCCAGCCGCGCAGGAACGGCAGCCGCGCGCGGAGCACGGCCGCCTGCATCTCATCGAGCCGCGAGTTGACGCCCGCCTCGACGTGATGGTAGCGATCGGTCTGTCCACCGTTTCTCAATCGTTTGACGCGATCGGCCAGCGCGCGATCGCTCGTGACGACGGCGCCGCCGTCGCCGAGCGCGCCGAGATTCTTCGTCGGATAGAAGCTGAAGGCGCCGGCAATCCCGATGGTGCCGACCGGCCGCCCGCCGGACGTCGCCAGGTGCGCCTGGCAGCAGTCTTCGACGACGGCGAGGTTGTGGCGGGACGCGAGACGGCCGATCGCCTCCATGTCGGCCGCCTGGCCGTACAAATGCACCGGCAGGATCGCGCGGGTCCGCGGACCGATCGCGCGCGCCACCTGCTCGGGATCGAGCGTCAGGCGCTCGGGATCGACATCCGCGAACACGGGGCGC
>ODAK010001964.1_pt1 | contig 21841 bp, 18 predicted proteins | sample 1539591 | NCBI WGS metagenome assembly ODAK01 (sample SAMEA3539303, study PRJEB22396) | soil metagenome | biome: tundra; feature: field; material: soil | place: USA | collected 2010-05 | depth 0.15 m | reverse complement strand
GCCGATTGCGGCGAGGGTAAGAGATGAAGGCCTTTGCCCCCTGCAAAGGCAAACCAAAGCACGGAAATGCTTACCTACCGGAGGGTAGGTAAGCTAAACGTCAAAGAGACTGTGAGCGTAACCAAGGCCATGCCGCACACCTGGACGAGTGAGGTGAACCGAGAGCCTCCCGCAGAGCTTGGACCAGCCGAGCACATCAGCACGCGGGAGCGGATCCTTGAAATCGCCCTGGACCTGTTCACGACCCAGGGCTACGACAAGACTTCCATGCACGAGATCGCCGAGAAGCTGGGTTTTTCGAAAGCGGCGATCTTCTACCACTTCGCCAGCAAGCAAGACATCTTGGTCGCGCTCCATTCCCGGCTGCACGAGTTCGGGCGTAATGCCCTGAACACGGTCGAGCGGGAAGAAGCGTCACCGGAAGTTTGGATGGCGCTGCTGGAGCGGCTCATCGACCAGATTCTCGAACTTCACGACCTGTTTGTTCTCCAAGAGCGCAACCTGGCCGCCCTAGCGAATTTGCACCGTGAACGCCATATCTCCGAACATGACCTTCTAGAGGACTGGTTCCGTCTGCCTCTCGTCAATCAGGAGATCGCTCTTCGCGACCGCGTGCGCATGGCGTGCGCTTTCAAAGCCGTCATGGGCGTACTGGACCTTGTGGATGACGTGTTCTCCGAGGTGCCCTCGGCGACGCTGGCGGCCCTGCTGCGAGACGCGGTCAACGACCTCATGGCGTCCAGCCTGGCCCCGGAGCAACTCGCTGACGGCCGGGGCGATTAGCCCGGAGCGCTGGTCCCTGTGTGATCAAGATCCCATGGCCGCGTGCGGATAGGTGAGAATTCACTCTGCCCGCCCGCGCCCGGCGTCATGGCGAGACCGGTGTACCTGCTTGCCGGCCGCTCCCGCCAACGTGGCGAGCTGTGCATGACGTCTGCGCCACCGGGCCAGGTGCGACCGAGGCCTCGTGACCGACTTGGAGCCGGCTGCTCGCCCTCTTAGAGCGCCGAGGTACTTACCTACGCATGGCGAGCTAAAACTGACCGACCGTCCAGTAATCTGTGAGCGTGACCGAAGCCGCGTCGTACGCCGGGACCCGTGACGCGGAGCCGGAGCCGCCTGCGAAGGTTGCACCAGCGAGCGCGGATCTCGGACCAGCCGGGCACGACGGCACGCGGGCGCGGATCCTCTGGATCGCCCTGGATCTGTTCACCACCCAGGGCTACGACAAGACGTCCATACGCCAGATCGCCGAGAGGCTGGGCTTTTCGAAGGCGGCGATCTACTACCACTTCGCCAGCAAGGAAGACATCTTGATGGCGCTTGATTCCCGGCTGTACGACCTCGGGCATGATGCTTTGAGCACGGTCGAACCGTCAGAGGCGTTACCTGAAGTTTGGATGGCGCTGCTGGACCGGCTCATCGACCAGATTCTCGAACATCACGCCCTGTTTGTTCTCCACGAGCGCAACCGGGCCGCCATAGCGCAGCTGCACCGGGAACGCCATGTGTCCGAGCACGGCAATCTCGAGGACTGGTTGCGTGTCGCCCTCGCCAATCAGAGGATCGCTCAAGAGGACCGCATTCGCATGGCGTGCGCCTTCGGAGCCGTCATGGGTGTATTGGACCTTGGGGGTGACGTCTTCTCCGAGATTCCCTCGGCGGAGCTGGCGGTACTGCTGCGAAGAGTGGTCAACAGCGTCATGGCAACCCAACCCGGGCCGAAGTGACCCGCTGACTGCCGGGGTGATTACGCCGGAGGACCGGCCCATCCGCGGTCAAGATCCCATAGCAGCGTACGGTCAGGTGAGAAGACTCTCCTGCGTGTTCGCTCGTGAGTGCCCTCGCTGTCCTGGATGGGCTCTTCGTCGCCCTTTCGCCGCGACGTGGGCGAACGCGGGCACCTGACGTGGCCGCCTGATGCGTCACGAACAACGGAGGCTGAACTCGAGTGATGCTCCCCCACCGGCGGATGCCCAGCTGACGAACGCTGACTTGGTCAGGCATGGCTTGACAAGAGCGCCCGAGTCAGGGTCGTTGAAGGACGACCATCTCCGCAGTGGCTCGGCGGAGATCGTCCGTGGTCATTGACGCCTTGAACACCCCTCCGCGAGACGCCAGGCAGGATCGGCTCCTCCCCGTATCGCGGTTCAGCCTGGCGCCGGTCGCCATGTGGTCGGCAATCCGTGTTTTGGCGACACAGAACCTGCAGAGCTACACCGTCCCTGTCTGATCGAAGCGGGGATCGATGGCGCAGAGCGGCGAGCAACTGCGGGGCTGACCGACGCGCCTTTTGTTACGAACGACCTGACTTTATTGCGGGGTCCGCTGAAACCGGCGCCCGCTGACGAGCGTGGAAGTGATTCGGACGATCCGGTCGGCAGCTCCGTCGGCCCCCCAAGGCTCCACGGTCAGCTGTCGGGCCCGATTCAGCTCGGTCGGTTCGGTGACGACTCTCGACACGCCTTGGACAAGAACGCTCCACCCGCTTAGGCTGTCAGTCTCATAGCCGTCAGCTTCAAAGGCGAGGACTCTGCCGGCGGTGGCTGCGTGGAACTTTGTGCCCTCCACGGTGCGAAACACGACTTCGCCGTCCAAGAGGGCGAAGTTAACTGGCAACACCGCTGGAAGCGCTTTGATGCTGAGGCCTACCCGTCCGACAGACACGCTGGCCAGCAGGTGCAAGCATTCGCTGCGCGACAACTCGGTGAGCTGCGGGCCGCCCATAGCTCCACCATGGCTTGACAGCTGTGACGATGGCTAGGGCCGAAAGTCTCTTTGACGTTTGGTCGGCGATGTCCGCGCGAGCCCAGAAGCGAGAGGCAACCTCGAGGTCGTCACTCGGGGCCAGCGGGCACCGCGGCTGGTAGCAATCGGGCGAGCAGCGCTGCTAACTCGAAGCGCTCCCCCTAGCTCGTCCCAGAACGTCAGTTGCATCCTCGCGATCGCAACGAGCGCACGCGAACGCGTGCTTGCGTGACACTACATTGCCACAATGCTGTTCGCGCGGGGGGCGCTGGTCGCACTGGCTACAGCGCTCGGATTGGCGATGGCGAGGAGAGGCGCCAGAATGGGACGGTGGACCGCGCCGCTGCTGTGACGATGGACATTGCCGACCCTTTGGCACCCTACCGGAGCCAGTTCACCGTCGCCGAGCCCATCTACCTCGACGGCAATTCTCTAGGTCGCGCCTCTGCGTCTGTGGTCGAGAGGCTGATGGCGGGAGTGCGCGACTGGTCCGAGAACCTGGTCGGTGGGTGGTCCAGGTGGATAGACCTGCCTGCCGCAGTAGGTGACAGGGTCGGTCGGCTGATCGGCGCCGGGCCCGGACAGGTCGTGGTCTGCGACAGCACAACCGTGAACCTCTACAAGCTGGCCGCGGCTGGCCTGGCCGCCCAGCCCGACCGGAAGGTCATCTTGGCCGACGCGGACGACTTTCCAACGGACCGATACGTGCTGCAGGGGCTAGCGGAGACCAGCGGCCGTGAGTTGCGCCTTCTGCACGGCAGTGCAGTCGACGGCCTAGACACCGACGCCGTGGGCTTGGCGATCGACGCCGACACGGCGCTGGTGTGCCTCTCTCATGTCAACTTCCGCTCAGGCGCCCGATTGGACCTCGCGGCAATCACCGAGGCAGCCCATCGCCACGGCGCACTCGTCCTGTGGGACCTGTGCCACAGCGCCGGCGCAGTTCCAGTCGGCTTGGACGAAGCGGGCGCCGACCTCGCTGTGGGCTGCACTTACAAATACCTGAACGGCGGCCCCGGCTCGCCCGCCTTCGCCTACGTGAGGCGTGGCTTGCAGGTCCAGCTGCGCCAACCGATATGGGGTTGGTTGGGCCAGCAGGACCAGTTCGCCATGGGCCAGAGCTACAACCCGACAGCCGGGATGGGACGCTTCCTCGCGGGCACCCCGCCGGTGCTCGGTCTATTGGCCGTCGACGCCGCGGCTGAGACAGTGGAGTCAGCCGGCATCCCTGCGCTGTGGGCGAAATCGCAGCAGTTCACAGCCATGTTGGTGGACCTCGTGCGAAACCAACTTGAGCCGCTCGGCGCCACCTTGGCCAGTCCGACCGATCCGGATCGGAGAGGGGCCCACGTATCGGTTGCCCATCCCCGGGCCTGGCCGTGGTGCAAGGCTCTGATCGATCGTCGGATGGTCATCGGAGACTTCCGGTCGCCCAACGTGATCAGGCTCGGCCCGGCGCCGCTTTACACCCGCTTCGTAGACGTGTTCGACGCCGTCCAGCGGATGGCCGAGGTTCTCGAGGCTGGCGTGGAGGACGTGCGAGACCGCCCGCGAGTCACCTGACCGCCAGGCTCGCGCGCCGGCGTCGGGACGTGACATCTATAAGCGGCGGGGCGGTAGCTGGGTTGACCCGCGTGTTGGGCGGTGGCGATGAGCATGGCTCTTCGTGTCTTCCTGTGGGCGCGCCCCGGTGCCGAGGAGGCTTTCATCTCTTATGAGGACCGGGTACTGGCCTACGTTGCCGACCACGGGGAGCAAGGTGTTGCTGCGGGTGAGAAGCAGTGGAGTCGACGGTCGAGGTCGAGATCCTCAAGTTCCCATCTACCGAAGCGCTCGACGGCTATGTGACGGACGCACGGCGCACCTCCTCGGCTGATGAACGCGAACAGGCCATTGCCCGGACGCAGCTCATCGACGTAGCGCCGGTTGGACCCCCGAAGCCCCATCTCGACGCGACGGCTCGGCGCGCCTGACAGAGTCCGCAAGCATGGACCATTTCGAACACTGTGACCTTCTCGAGGGCGAAGTCGAGCGCTTCGCTGCTCTCGTCGAGACCGCACCCCGTTCGATGCCGGTGCCATCCTGCCCCGGCTGGAGCATGATCCTTGAAGTCTGGTTTCTCAAACGGGCGTCTTCTAGGTGGGTGACCACACTCGCTCGCCTCGTACTACCACGTCTTCACCGTCGCCCGGGGACTGGATGGATCGCCGCCCGAGGTTCAGCCAAACTCTGGCATGGACCACACCCTCGCTCCAACCAGCGATCCCAGAGAAATAGAGGCCCGCCTGGCTATGCCGCTAGCCGAGGCAATGCTCACCCAACGGGCGGTTCGCCGGGTCCAGCCTGACCCTCTCGACGACAGCACCGTGCTGCGATGTCTGGAGTTGGCACTGGAAGCGCCGACTGCCTCGAACGGCCAGAGCTGGGAGTTCGTGATCGTGAAGGATCGCGCGGTGAAGGCATCGCTGGCAGCGCAATACCGGCGGGCATGGCGGTTGTACGGCGGACTTGGCCGGCTGGTCAAGACCGACGAGCAGACGGCCAAGATCCTGAAGTCCGTCCAATGGCAGGTCGAGCACTTCGAGGAAATCCCTGTTCTCGTCGTTTGCTGCATTCGGGGCGGTGCCCGGGTGCCCTTCGTCCCCAAACCTCCGATCGCGGTGTCGAGCCACTACGGGTCCGTGTACCCCAGCGTCCAGAACCTCCTGCTGGCAGCGAGATCTGTCGGCCTGGGCGGTGCGCTCATCACGCTGCCGCTGTGGTCTACCACCGTGGCCCGCCGGATCCTCGAGCTGCCCTTGAGCGTAGAGCCGTGCTGCATCGTGACCCTCGGCTGGCCCAAGGGCCACTACGGCCGCAAGGCTCGCAAGCCGATCGGCACGGTCGTCCATCTCGACCGGTACGGGCACCAGCCTTGGCGTGACGAAGCATCGGCCCGATCCTCCACGTTCTGAGACAACACCATCTCCGTCGCGATCGGGTGAACGAGAGACTGTGGCGACGCCCCGCCACAACGTATATCCTTCCCGGACCTGCTAAGGAAGGATGAAATTGCCCAGGCAACGAACAGCCCCTAGAACGGCACGCCTCGCACTTCCCCGTCGGCGGCGGGACCTCCGTTCGGCTCAGGTGGCTGTCGCCGCCCTGGCGTGGATCGCGGTGATCGGGCTTGTCTCCCAACCAAGCGCCCTTGCCGCCCCGAGAAGTGCCGCGGCCAGTTCCTGGGCAGAAGTGGCCTGGTTCTGGGGCATCAGCAGGGTCGAGGCCGTCGCCTGTCCCTCGAGCTCGATGTGCATAGCCGGTGGACAGGGCGCCGTCGCCCTGCGCACGACCAACGGCGGGAGGACCTGGGTGGGCGAGATGCTCCCCTCAGGCGTCACGGAGATCACTGGCGTCGCCTGCCCCTCGAAATCGGTCTGCGAGGCCATCGGGCACGATTCGGCGACTTCCGGCGCGACAGCCGCCCTGCTGCGCACCACGGACGGCGGCGTGAGCTGGGTTAGCGAGAAGCTTCCCGCGGGCATGGGAGGCACCATCACTGGAAGCGTCACGTCCACAGTCCTGAATGCCATCGCCTGCCCCTCGAAATCGATCTGCGAGGCCGTCGGCGGCTTCGGCAATCCTTCGGGCGAAGTAGTTGTCGCCCTGCGCACCACGGACGGCGGCAGGAGCTGGGTGCGCAGGACGATCCCCGGCAACGGAACAGTCAGTGCAGTCGCCTGCCCCTCGGCATCGACCTGCGAAGCTCTCTTCCGAGTCAACGGGCCTGGCACCGAGGTTGTCCTGCGCACCACGAACGGCGGTAAGAGCTGGTCGCGCAAGACTGTCCTGACCGGCAACGTAGGACTCGAGGTCATCGCTTGCCCCTCTACTTCGACCTGCATGGCCGGCGGCGACGTATACCCCGCGGCGGTGGTGCTGCGCACGACGAACGGCGGTAAGAGCTGGGCTCAGGAGACCCTCGAGTCCCAATCTTTTGAATACGTCGATGCACTCGCCTGCCGGTCGACGTCGGTCTGCGAGGCGCTCACCTATAACGACGACACTTCCGTCGCTTGGCGCACGACGGACGCCGGCACGAAATGGGCGACCACGACACTCCCCCTCACCTCCGGAGACGTCGGGGCGATCGCCTGTTCGTCGACCTCGGTATGCGTGGCCGGCGGCTATGGCGTTGCGGCTTCTGGAGCCACCTCCAGCGCCGCCGTCACGCTCCGCACGACCAACAACGCCAAGAGGTGGGCGGTCGCCGAGACACTCTCGACAGGCATCACAGAACTCAATGCCGTCGCCTGCCGATCGACGTCGGTTTGCGAGGCCGGCGGCGACAGCACCTCGGCCGTGCGCACGACAGACGGTGGTACGAGATGGGTGAGCGACGCGCTCCCCGCGGGTGTCACAGGCGTCGAGGCGGTCGCCTGTCCCTCGACCCTGGTCTGCGAGGCAGTCGACGGGGACTTGGCTTTTCGGACGACAGACGGCGGCAAGACCTGGGTGAGCGAGACGCTCCCCTCCGGCTCCGGACAAGCCGAGGCGATCGCCTGTCCCTCGACCTCAGTCTGCGAGGTGCTCGGCCAGTCCTCCGGCATCGCCATGCGCACGACCAACGGCGGCAAAAGTTGGGTGAGCTACCCCTCCACCGCCATTGAAGCCTTCAATGCCTTCGCCTGTCCCTCGTCCTCGACCTGCGAGGCCATCGGCGAAGGCACTGGGGGCTTGGAGGAGGCCCTGCGCACGACGGACGGCGGCGCGAGGTGGGTGAGCCAGAAGCTCCCCTACAACCTAGGGGACATCGATGCGATTGCCTGTCCCACGACCTCGGCCTGCGAGGCTGTCGGTGAGACCTCAACGGCCGTGGCCGTCACCCTCTTTGCCTGTCCCTCGACCTCGGCTTGCCCGGTCCTGGACGCGAGCTCAAAGGGTCCTGGTGCCGTTGCCCTGCGCACGACTGACGGCGGCAGGAGGTGGGTGAGCAAGACGCTCCCCTCAACCTCGGGCAAGCTGCTCAATGGGGTGGCCTGTCCCACGACCTCGATATGCGAGGCAATCGGCGCGACTCCAGGCAGCGAAGTTACGAACGCCAGCTCGGGCTCTACCGTCGTCGTTTTCCGCACGACGGACGAAGGCGCGAGCTGGCGGTCCCAGACTGTCCCCCCTGGCCTCTCCGCACTCTCTGCTATCGCCTGCCCATCGCCCTCGTCCTGCGACGCCGTCGGTTACCGGCAAGGTGGTGCGGCAGTTATTCGCCTGCGTTGACTTGTGGCACCGCGATCGCGCAAGTCACTCGGCTCGCAGTACGAGCGCCGTCGGGGTGTTCGCTGCGCTACGCGCGGGAAGCGCCGCGACGAGGTTGGCGAAGGCGAGAGCACCTATGCCGACGAGAAGCACCAACGCGAGCGGCACGGTTGGGTTGGGCACCGCGTTGATATTGTGCGCGAAAAGTGTCCAAAGCTCGCGTCCGACCACGATGCCGAACGGTATCCCGAAGACGATGCCGATGACTGCGGCAACGGTCGCCTGCCAGGCGATCGACGTCGCCAGTTGTCGTTGGGTGAAGCCAAGAGCTTTCAGGAGCGCCAGGTCTCGCCTGCGCCGACGGACCGACGCGCCGAGCGTGAGACCAAGAGCGGCAATCGCCCCGACGGCGAAACCGGCAGCGAGGACGGCGGGAGTAGTCCCCATCGAACGGAAATTGACGATTTCGGCCGGGCGCAGCAGCGAAACCACGCCTCCCGCCGAGCCGCTGTCATTGGGCAGAGCATTGACCTTGTTGTCGATCTCCTCAAGAGATCGGTATGCCGCCGAGGAGTTGGACCCGGCTCGGATGCGAACGAGGATGGCATTCGGGCCCGGAATGGAGCTCTGTTGCTTATTGAGCAGCGAAGTCGGAAAATCGCTCGTCGAGACCAGCGCCCCCGTTCCCATTCCGAGGCCGGACGTGGTCATCGAGGGCATCGTCGCCGTGCCGACGATGAGCAGTCGCCGCGGCTTGGCAAGCCTGTTGGCAAACATGACGGTGTCACCCACTCGCTTGTGGAGCTCCGTCAACGTCGTTCCACCGAGAACGACCTGATCGGATGCGTCGAGGCCGTGGCCGGACAGCAACGGCGGCGCAACAGAGCTGCCCGGTCTCTCGGTCAACATCGGCACCGTTTGGCCGTCGAGCTTGGCTCCAACGAAGTTGACGCCCGACCAGGCCTTGATGTCGGGGTCCTGATTGAGCAGCGTGGCAATCTGATGGCCCGGGAGGTCTTCTTGACCGGCAAAGCCTGACAGCAACGCGTAGTTCCAATTCCATCCGTAGAGTGCAGGATGGGAGACGAGATTGTCGAGGCTGGCTCCAAATGTGACCGTGGTTACCAGCACGACCACGGCGAGCACAGCACCCAAGACGGCGGAACGGACCGGTGTCGCGTCTCGGCCCCTCCCGGGATCGAGGGCGAAGCGCAGGCCGGTCACTGCCGATATCGGGAGTCCCGAGGTCGCAGCGGAGCTCACCCAGCGCGGCTCACGCTTCCACGCCTCCGAGGGCCGCTGGGACGTGACTCGGCTCACCTCGCGTCTGGCGAGGATCACGGCGAGCGAACCCAGGACGACAATCAGCGCGAGGAGACCGAGCCCGAGCACTGTCCAGTCGAAGGCAACCCCTGGATCCGGGTACACCGGGCGCACGGGTCCCAACAAAGCGAGCGGAGACAGGCCTATCGCCACGGCAACTGCCAACAGTGAGCCTGCGAACAGTGCTCCGAGCATGCCACCCAGCCCGTCGCCGAGCGTCATCGCCCGGTCAGCCCCCAATGCTCGCAAGGTGTCCGTCTCGTCGGCGCCGGACCGGAGGATGCGGCCGATCATCAGGCCGGCGATCAACAAGACAGCGAGCCCGGCGATACCGCCAAACACTCCAAGCGCGATCGCCTCGGGCGCAATCGCCTGCTGGGCGGTGGGCACGATGCTCGAGGTCAGCTCGAACCCGATGTCGGCCACTGCGGGGAACACCTTGGCAGTTTCGGACAGGACTCGTGTTGCGTTGCTATCTCCTCCTGCAAGTCTTAGGGAGGTCTCGGAGAGGTAGGCGCACTGGGGCACCAGTACACGTGTCAGGGCCGGCGAAAGGATCACCGCAGCCGAATTGAGCGCACCGATATCGCTCTCGACGACAGAACGGGCGAATACCACCTCCCCGACCAACTTGACCTTGGCGACCAGGTGGGGCTTCTCGTCGTAGGGGGAGTTCACTTGGGCGTCGGTGTAGAACGGGATACCGATGACCGAGCCGATGTGCAGACCAAGCTCCCTGGCCGCTTGGGCGTTCATGACCGCTTCGTCCGACCGATCCGGATTGGCGAGGCGGCCCTCTACGAGAGTGACGCGGTCTTGGGTCGAGTACTCCCCGTCGAGGCTGCCGAAAACTGTTGGGGGTGTCTCGCCGACGTTCAACCGGTAATGGACTCCCTTAATCCCGTTGAGGTCGATGTTGCCGTCGAAGACGACCGCGGTCGCAGAGTGCTCGACGAAGCGAAGATGCGCGACCGCCTTGAGGACTCGAGGGCTGTACCCGGCGGTGAGACCCAGGGCAGGATCGTCAATCGCGCTGAAGAACCCGACGGTGGATGGGTTGGTACTAGCCAGGTAGACGGGAAAGGACGAGTCCGTCCGCCGGGCCCCCGCCACGGCACCCATGGCGATCCCACCGATCAAGCCGATCAGCAGGACCATGCTCAAGTAGCCACCCCAACGGCGGCCGAACGTGGCCCGGAAACGGTACCAGGCGACGCGGAGGAGCAGTTTCATTCGACCAAGGACCTGTGAGGACGCGCCGAGTGGGGTGTGATCCTTGAAGTCTGGTTTCTCTGACGGGGGTCCTCCAGGTGGGTGACCGCACTCGTTCACCTCGTGCTACCACCTCTTCGGTCTCTCCGACGGCATAGAGCGGCCGCCACCGACGGCGTCACGGCCGCGGACGCACCGACCGGGTGGCAAGCGAGTGCAATGATCGCTGGGTGCTGAGGACCTCTTTGATCCGCGAGATCGACGCAGTTCTCGCTGCCGTCGGCGATCTCCTTGGGCGGAGGGTCCCCGAGCGAGCACTCGAACCTATTTCGAAGGCGAATGAGTCGTTCTCGGACGATTCACGATGAGCGACGACAGGGCGACCAAGCCTGACAAGGGCGTTCTCCCACCCGTTCGGGGGAGGAGATCTGGGAGCAATCGCGACGTGTTCGGCGCTTTGTACGGCGTCGCTTGCTGGGTTGTCTTCTGCGTGCTCGGGGCCCTGGTCTGGCCTGCCCTCCTGGTCCTGCCGAAGCTCTCCTGGCGCTGGAAGCTCACCCGGGCCACGGCACAGCTGCTGTGTGCCTGCCTCGCCATCCCGTTTGAGACGAGCGGCGTGCCGTTGGCTGGGGAATCGTGCGTGTACGTGGCCAATCACGTGAGCTTCCTCGACTCGTTCGCGATCGGCCTGATGTTTCCGGAGCCGGTCGTCTTCGTGGCCGGGGGCGTCCTCTCGCGCCAGCGGGTCGTCGGTTCGTTCCTCCGCCGGATCGGGGTTGTGTTCGTCAGAGGCGACGGGGGGAAAGGTCCTTCGTCCTTCAAGTCCGTCCTCTCGACGCTGGAAGACGTCGTGCGCTCCGGGCGCTCCATCGTCTTGTTCCCCGAGGGCGGGCTCACGGTCACTCCCAAGCTCCGGCGCTTCCATCTCGGGGCCTTCGTCGTTGCCGCCGAGACAGGCTGCCCCGTTGTGCCCTTGGGGATCCTCGGGACGAGAGCGATTCTCCCCGCGGGTCGACGCCTTCCTCGACCGGGCGCGATGCGCCTCGAGGTCGGCGAGTCCCTCCTACCCACCGGCAGCGGTTGGGAGGCCGCCCATCAACTCGCGGACAAGGCTCACGAGGCGGTCGAGGAACTCCTCGGCAAGGGCTGAGGTTCTTATTGCCCGTCGGCCTGTCAGGAGACGGTGCCCGGCAGAAAAGTGGGCGTCGACCGCGACCGACATGCCCGTGCGATGGCCCCGTCACAGGCGACGACGGGTAGGTTCTCGGCATGACCACCGTCGTGTTCGTCGGCGTCACGACAGGCTCGTCGCTCGTCCATCAAGCGATCGCCGCGTGGCAGCCGCTCCTAGGGATGGCGTGCAACGTCCGCGGCGTTGACATCGCTCTCGACGCCGATGACGAGACCTACGTTCGATTCCTCCGCGATCTTCTGACCGATGACAGCGCTGCAGGAGCAGTCATCACCACCCACAAAGTCGGGCTCTTCCGAGCCGGGCGAATCCTCTTTGCTGGACTCGACCCACTCGCTCTCGCCTGTGAAGAGGTCAACGCCATCAGACGCACACCCGACGGGCTTCGCGGCTGGGCCCGTGACCCGGTCTCTGTCGGACGGGTCGCCGACCAGATCTGGCCCGAATCAGAGGGAGAGGTCGTCTGCCTGGGTGCGGGTGGCACCGCGAGGGCCCTTGCCCAACACCTTTTCACGACCCGCGTGCCCGCGCGATTCGTCTGCGCCGATCCGATCCGCGCCTCCGTCGAGCACCTCGCTCGCACGGCGGAAGGCCTCGTCGCCGGACACGTCGGCGATGGGCCTTGGGATGACCTCGTCGAAGCTGCGCCGCCCGGGTCGCTGATCGTCAATGCGACCGGGATGGGCAAGGACCGGCCCGGTTCGCCGATCACTGGTCGGACACGATTCCCGCCGCGCGCAGTTATCTGGGAGCTGAACTACCGGGGAAACCTCGAGTTCCTCGACCAGGCCCGGATTCAAGCAAGGAGCTCCGAGCTTCAGGTTCACGACGGTTGGCAGTTGTTCTGCCACGGATGGGCGGCGGCCCTCAGCGCCGTGCTCGACCTGCCCGACGACGACAAGCTAGGCGACCGGTTCGCTCAGGCGACGCAGTCGCTGAGGCCCGCCGTCGCGTGCCCACCTTCGTCGAACCTCGTCCTCTGAGCCCGGGCGGAAGCGCTCAGCAACCTGAGACACAGACTGGAGAACCCCATGGAGAAGGTCTTCGAGATATACATCCGCACGACCCCGGAACGCCTCTGGGAGGCGATCACCAACGCCGAGATCAGGAGCAAGTACAACTTTGGAGCCGGGGTCCACTCGGATTGGAAGCGTGGCTCGCGTCTGGAGTTGGGCGCCCCCAAGGCCGCCCGGCTCCTCGGTGAGGGCGAGGTCCTCGAGGTTGATCCTCCACGCCGGCTCGCCCACACCATGGTTGCGCTCTGGAGCGAGGACGTGAAGAACGAAGGTGCCTCCAGGGTCACCTGGGAGATCGAGGCCGTCGGAGACTCCTGCCATCTGACTGTGACTCACGATGAGCTACGCGACGGTGCCAACGGGGAGCTCTACGGCGGTTGGCCGATGATTCTCTCCGGCCTCAAGACGTGGCTGGAGACGGGCGAGCTGCTCACGACCCCGGGCTCGCTGATGTACGGCTGAGCGGGGAGGCTGCCCTGTACCTTGGGTCGACTCCGACAATCGACAGCCTCTCAAGTGGCGAGAGTCGTGGACCTGGTCTCGTTCGTTAACATGTCTTCAGCATCCAAGTTGTGATTTCGGACTTGGCGCGCACCTCATTCGGGCTGCGCGGCCCGAATGAGGTGTAGCGATGGCTCCGAATACGAAAAGCTCCTACTTGCCTTGGTCGCAGGAGCGAACCGTTGCCATCGTTGAGAGACATCGCGCCAAACGCGGTGCTCTGATGCCGGTCCTGCACGAGCTGCAGGATGTGTTCGGCCATATCGATCCCCGGGCCGTCGATCTCGTGGCTGAGGCGCTGAACCTCTCCAAGGCCGAGGTCTACGGCGTCGTCACCTTCTACAAGGATTTCCGCTCCGAGGTTCCGGGAACCTCGGTGATCCACGTGTGTCGAGGCGAAGCCTGCCAGTCCATGGGTGCCGAGCGGCTCGCCCGGCATGCACGTGAGCACCTCGCGGTCGACTTCGGTGGCACGACGTCCGATGGCGCAGTGACCCTCGAGCAGGTGTTCTGTCTCGGCAATTGCGCGCTCTCCCCGGCAGTGCTCGTTGACGGCCGGCTGAAGGGCAGGGTCGACGAGGCCGGCTTCGACGAGCTCGTCGCCGCCTCTAGGGCCGAGGCGCGCTGATGGGTCCTGTCGACGTCTTCGTGCCTCTTGACGCCGCCGCACGTTCGGTCGGCGCAGATGACGTCGCGACCGCGATCACGCGGGAGGCGGCTGTTCGCCAACGCGTCATCCGCCTTGTGCGCAACGGCTCACGCGGGATGTTCTGGCTCGAGCCGCTCGTGGAAGTCTCCACACCCGAAGGGCGGGTCGCCTACGGCCCGGTCCACGCCGGGGGCGTCGGTGAGCTCCTCGACGCCGGGATGCTCGACGGCGCGCCGCACCGGCTCTGCCTGGGGAAGACCGAGGAGATCTCCCACCTCAGACGACAGACACGTTTCACCTTCGCAAGGGTCGGGATCAACGATCCGCTCTCAGTGGCGGACTACGAGGCGACCGGCGGCCTCGCGGGACTGCGCCTGGCGCTCGGAATGACGCCTCAGGAGATCGTGACGGCCGTAACCGATTCCGGTCTTCGCGGCCGGGGTGGGGCGGGCTTCCCGACAGGTATCAAGTGGCAGACGGTCCTAGACGTGCCTTCGGACCTCAAATTCATCGCCTGCAACGCGGATGAGGGCGACAGCGGGACTTTCGCCGATCGCATGCTCATGGAGGGTGACCCCTTCCTCGTGGTGGAGGGCATGGTCATCGCCGGGCTCGCAGTCGGCGCTAGCGAGGGTTACGTCTACATCCGCTCCGAGTACCCCGACGCCGTCACCACGATGGCTGCGGCAATCGACATCGCCTATCTGAACGGCTGGGTGGGACCCTCTGTGCTCGGGACGGACCGCTCCTTCGACCTGCACCTGCGAGTCGGGGCCGGCTCGTACATCTGTGGTGAGGAGACGGCCATGCTCGAGAGCCTCGAGGGTCGGCGCGGCATGATACGCGCCAAGCCCCCGCTCCCTGCGATCGCCGGGCTCTTCGGGAAGCCAACGGTCGTGAACAACGTCCTCTCTCTCGCCACGGTCCCGCCGATCCTCGCGAAGGGTGCCGAGGCATTCCGGGAGCTCGGTGTGGGGCGCTCGCGCGGGACTCAAGTCTTCCAGCTCGCGGGCAACATCAAGCACGGTGGCATCGTCGAGACTGCCTTCGGCGTCACCCTCGGCGAGCTCGTCGAGGAGTACGGCGGTGGGACCGCGAGCGGTCGACCGGTGCGGGCCGTCCAGGTCGGCGGTCCCCTCGGCGCCTACCTGCCGACGAGCCGTTTCAACTTGCCGATGGACTACGAGGCCTTCGCTGCAGCCGGCGCCATGGTGGGACACGGGGGCATCGTGGTCTTCGACGAAAGCGTGGACATGAGCCACCAGGCGCGCTTCGCGATGGAGTTCTGCGCTGCAGAGTCTTGCGGCAAGTGCACACCTTGCAGGGTGGGAGCAGTGCGCGGCGTCGAGGTCATTGACCGCATAATCGCCGGGGACAACCGCGAGGCCAACCTGGAACTGCTCGAGGACCTGTGCGAGACAATGGTTGACGGATCGCTCTGCGCGATGGGTGGGCTCACCCCCTTGCCTGTGCGGAGCGCCTTGGAGCACTTCCCCGAGGATTTCGACCAAATCGAGGCGGTCCCGCTGTGAGGCGCGAGACCAGTTTCGTGGCGCCGGGGTGCCATAATGACATGTAGAAAGAACGAAGTCAGGTCAAACCGAAAGTCGTCGATGACCCGAGGAGATCAGTCATGACCTTGCTCAAGGAGCACGACCTCGGTACGCCGGCTCGACCAGGAGAAGCATCGATCCACGTGGAGATCGATGGACTGGCCGTGACGGTGCCCGAGGGCACTTCGGTCATGCACGCTGCCGCCCTCGCCGGCATCGACGTGCCGAAGCTGTGCGCCACCGACAGTCTGGCGGCATTCGGTTCATGCCGCCTTTGCCTTGTGGAGATCGACGGCCGGCGCGGCACGCCAGCGTCGTGCACGACTCCGGTGGAGGCCGGCATGAAGATCTCCACCCAGACACCGCGCCTCGAAAAGCTCCGCCGCGGCGTCATGGAGCTGTACATCTCGGACCATCCGCTTGACTGCCTCACCTGCGCGGCGAACGGGGACTGCGAGCTCCAGGACATGGCGGGAGCCGTGGGACTGCGCGAGGTTCGCTACGGCTACGCCGGTGACAACCATCTCGACACCAAAAAGGACGAGAGCAATCCCTATTTCACTTTCGATGGCTCCAAGTGCATCGTCTGTTCACGTTGCGTGCGGGCCTGCGAGGAGACCCAGGGAACTTTCGCCCTGACGATTGCAGGCCGCGGCTTCGGCTCGAAGGTCGCACCGGGCACCGGCAACTTCCTCGGGTCCGAGTGCGTCTCCTGCGGCGCGTGCGTGCAGGCGTGCCCGACTGCGACGCTCGAAGAGAAGACGGTCATCAGCCTGGGTGTCCCGAGCCGAACCGTGATCACGACCTGCGCCTACTGCGGGGTCGGCTGCTCGTTCAAAGCCGAGATGCGAGGTGACGAGGTAGTCCGGATGGTGCCCTACAAGGACGGCGGCGCCAACGAGGGCCATTCGTGCGTGAAGGGTCGCTTCGCTTGGGGATACGCGACACACAAAGAGCGCGTGCTCACGCCGATGGTCCGCGACGCCATCACGGACCCGTGGCGTGTGGTGAGCTGGGAAGAGGCCATCTCCTACACGGCGGATCGCCTGAGATCGATCCAGGATCGCCACGGCGTCGCTGCGATCGGAGGGATCACGTCCTCGCGGTGCACCAACGAAGAGGTCTTCGTCGTGCAGAAGATGGTGCGGGCCGCCTTCGGCAACAACAACGTCGACACCTGCGCCCGCGTTTGCCACTCCCCCACCGGATTCGGCCTGAAACAGACCTTTGGCACCTCGGCCGGCACTCAGGACTTCAAGTCGATCGACAGCTGCGACGTCATCGTCGTGATCGGGGCGAACCCGACCGAGGCGCACCCGGTCTTCGCCTCCCGGATGAAGCGAAGGATGCGGGAGGGTGCGAAGCTCATCGTGATCGACCCGCGTCGCACCGAGATCGTTCGCTCGCCGCACGTCGAGGCCGACTACCACTTGCAGCTGCACCCGGGGACCAACGTGGCGGTCGTCAACGCCATCGCACACGTCGTCGTCACCGAAGATCTCGTGGATCACGAGTTCGTGGCCGAACGCTGCGAACCGGACGACTTCGCGACGTGGGCAGCTTTCATCTCCGCGCCGGAGTACAGCCCGGAGGCGACCGAGGAGATTACCGGCGTGCCGGCCGCGGACCTGCGGGCTGCGGCCCGCCTGTACGCGTCGGGTGGCAATGCAGCCATCTACTACGGCCTCGGCGTCACCGAGCACAGCCAAGGATCCACGATGGTCATGGGAATCGCGAACCTCGCCATGGCGACAGGCAACATCGGCAGGCAAGGCGTCGGCGTCAATCCGCTCCGGGGCCAGAACAACGTGCAGGGCTCGTGCGACATGGGCTCGTTCCCGCACGAGTTCCCTGGCTATCGCCACGTGTCTGACGACACGGTCCGTCACCTGTTCGAGGAGACGTGGGGCCGCTCGCTCGACTCAGAGCCAGGGCTGCGCATCCCCAACATGTTCGACGGTGCGGTCGAGGGGACCTTCAAGGCCCTCTATGTGCAGGGCGAAGACATCGCACAGTCCGACCCGAACACCCACCACGTCCAGGCGGCGCTCTCATCGCTCGAGCTTTGCATTGTGCAGGACCTGTTCTTGAACGAGACCGCGAAGTTCGCACATGTCTTCTTGCCGGGGACGTCGTTTCTCGAGAAGGACGGGACCTTCACCAACGCCGAGCGGCGCATCAACCGGGTCAGGCCGGTCATGGCGCCGCGAAACGGCAAGCAGGAATGGCAGGTCGTCTGCGACCTCGCCACGGCGATGGGCTACCCGATGCACTACGGGGGCTCGAACGAGATCATGGACGAGATCGCGAGGATGACGCCCACTTTCGCCGGAGTCTCGTTCGCAAAGCTCGACGAGGTGGGGAGCATCCAGTGGCCGTGCAATGAGGCCGCTCCTCTCGGCACGCCGATCATGCACATCGGAAAGTTCGTCCGCGGAAAGGGTCGATTCGTCGAGACCCCGTTTGTCCCGACAGACGAGCGGACGAACCGTCGCTATCCGCTCATACTCACGACCGGTCGCATCCTGTCCCAGTACAACGTCGGCGCCCAGACGAGAAGGACGAAGAACGTCACGTGGCATCCGGAAGACCTGCTCGAGATCCACCCCTACGACGCCGAAGAGCGCGGTGTCGTCGAGGGCGGCTGGGTAGCGCTCGCGAGCCGCTCGGGCGAGACCGAGCTACGAGCACACATCTCCGATCGCGTGCCTCAAGGGGTCGTGTACACGACCTTCCACCACCCTGTGACGGGTGCCAATGTCGTGACAACGGAGCATTCCGATTGGGCGACGAACTGCCCGGAGTACAAGGTGACCGCCGTTCAGGTGCGTGCACGCTTGCACGCAGGGACCAGCCCGGAGTCCCCGAGTGCCCCGTCGCACCAGGTGGACTCCGATGTCCCTGTGTTCCGCTGAGGAATCGACAAGATGACACGGACTGACCTGGTGCGCATGGCAAACCAGATTGCGGCGAACTTCCGCCACCATCCGCAGGCGCAGGCCGCGGCCGAAGTGGCCGACCACATCCGCATGTTCTGGCCGCCACTGATGCGACGCGAGCTTCTCGACAACGTCCACAGCGGCGGCTTCGACCCGCTCGTGGTCGCTGCCGCTGATCTCCTTGCGGAGGCGAAGCCGGCCTAGCGCCCGCTCCCCGACCATCGGCTGTCGCGCAGCCGGATCAGGCCTCGAGATCAACCCGTTCGCGGTGGCAATACACGTTGAACTTGTCACCACGAAGGAAGCCGACGACAGTCATGCCGAGTCGCTCGCCCGCTTCGACCGCGAGGCTCGAAGGCGCGGAGACCGCACAGGTGATCGGGATTCCGGCGACCGCCGCCTTCTGCACGATCTCGAAGCTCACGCGTCCTGACACCAGAAGTACCCGCTCCCGCAACGGCATCTTGCCGGAGAGCAGAGCATGACCGATGAGCTTGTCGACCGCGTTGTGGCGCCCGACGTCCTCGCGCGACTCGACGAGACGCCCCTCAGGATCGAAGAGCGCCGCAGCGTGCAGGCCGCCGGTCTGCTCGAAGATGTGCTGGGAACTGCGCAACGCGTCAGGTAACGAGACAATGGTCGAGCGAGCGATCACCGGCCCGGACTCGATCACCGGACAGTTGACCTCGACTTGGTCGAGCGAAGCCTTTCCGCAGATCCCACAGCTCGACGAGGCGAAGAAGTGCCGCTCTGCGAAGTCCATCGTGAAGGGCACGGTGAGATCCACGGTCACGACGTTGTAGTGCTGCTCCTCGGGCGCGACATCGCAGTAGCGGATACCCGCAATCTCATGGAGCTCGTGGACGAGTCCCTCGCTCACGAGGAACCCCGCCGCGAGCTCGAAGTCGTTGCCTGGCGTCCGCATCGTCACCGCGACGCTCACCGGCTCCTGGTGCCGGCCCCGCACTTGGATCGCCATCGGCTCCTCGGTGGCGAGGCGGTCCGGCCGTTCGAAGCCGGTGCCGGATGGGTTCGCCGCGAGCACCCGAACTGGGGTAGTCGCACGACGGGTGGCGACACGGTTCGACGACGGCTCTTGCAGCTGCGCGGACGGCCGGGGGGCCTCCTCTGGCACCTCGGACATGGCCCAGAGTCTAACGAGCGGGGTTTGCTTCACTTCATGCCGTGGCCCTCACGGCCCCACGCCTCTCAACTCGCTGCGGCGGCTATCCGAGCGCGGACGGCGGTCGGTCGCGCAGCTTGTCACTCGAGCGCGGACTCCAACGGTTGGCGGTGTCGCGCGGCGACAATCGCGATGGCCACAATTCCCGCGAGACCGCAGCCGACTTGGACTGCAGTCAGGGGCTGGCCGAGGATGACCACCGCGGCCACGGCCGCGACGACCGGGTTGCTCGACCCGATCACCGACGAGACCGAGGCGTCGACGTAACGGTGAGCCCAATTCATCAAAAGATGAGCGCCTCCCGGCACGATCGCCAGCAGAGAGATCCACAGCCAGTCGCCGGCTCGCACTCGAGCGAGGGACTGACCTGATACCAGCACGATCAGAGTCAAGGTGATCGCGGCCACGATCGTCACGACCGCGGTGTACTCCAAGGCGTTCTGAGTCGCCCTCGCGTGCTTGGATGCAAGCCAATAGGCGGACCAGGACAACATGGACCCGACGGCGAGCAGGTCTCCCACCAATTCGTGGCGGCTCGTCACTCCGGGGCCGATCACCGCGGCGGAGACGCCAGCGATGGCCACCAAGATCCAAAAGACGTCCCATCGTCCCATCCGTTCGCCGAGCAGAGGACGCGCAGCTATGAGCACCAGGGCGGGCTGAACGGCACCGATGACGGTCACGTCGACAACGCTGGTGAGCTTGATGGCACAGAAGAACATGGCCATGTCACCGGCCAGGAACACGCCGCCGAGCCATGACGCCCGGAAGTTGCTCCAGCTCAGTCGGCGGCCGGACGCGTACACGGCAATCGACAGAAGCGCGGCTCCGAGCCACAGGCGATAGAAGCACAGCACGAGGCCTGACGCGGACGCGAGCCTCGCGAAGATCCCCCCGAACCCCCAACCGAAGGCTGCGAGAGCAGAGGCGCCAAGACCGATCGCCTGACGCCTGGAGCGCGTGGACGGGGCTGCCAGGGTCGTCATCTGGGACGATCGTACCGGGACACAACCGGGGACAACCGAGGCGTCTGCGGCGGCGGCGCGCCTTGGATGGCGGTTGCACCTTCCGGGTAATCTCACCGCTATGAGCCTCGAGCGGCGGCGTGTGGTCGTCACTGGTCGGGTTCAGAACGTCTGGTACCGCGATGGCTGCCGGACCGAGGCCCTGGCGCGCGGTGTCACGGGCTGGGTGCGCAACTGCTCGGCCGGCAGCGTGGAAGCCGTGTTCGAGGGATCCCTTGAGGCTGTCAGCCAGATGATCTCGTGGTGTCGCAAGGGCCCTCCGCGGGCCCGAGTCGACGACGTGGAAGTGATCGCGGAGCCGGTGCAGAACGAGGTCGGCTTCCTGGTTCGGTAGCTGGCGTACCAACACCGCTTCGTGGACCGCGGCCAAGCGGCCGGCTCCAATCCGATCTCCGCGGTCGGCGAGGTCGGCCAATTCGTGACGTCAGATGAACAGCTGGATGTCCGCCTTGGCCGCCATGTCGATGAAGCTGGCCGCGCCAAGAGTGGGTTGGAGCCCGTCGATGAAGTCGGACCTCGACAGGCCGTACAGGTCCATCGACATCTGGCACGGGTGCAGCCGCACGCCGACGTCCATGGCCATCTCCATCAGCTCGGTCACGCTTGCGACCTTGTGCTGCTTGGCCAGCAACTTGATCATGGAGGTGCCCGCCCCGGCGAAGTGCACCTTGCTCAGCTTGAGGTGCTCGCTGCCACCGCGGTCGAACAGCGACTCTGCCTTTTGCATCCAGTTCTTGCCAGTGACCCGCTTGTCGTTCTTCTGCAGCACCCGTAGCCCCCAGAACGTGAAGAAGACATCGACCTCGAGGCCGGAGGCGGCACCGGTAGTGGCCAGGATCATCACCGGCCACACCCGGTCGAGGTCATTGCTCCAGCAGATGATGGCCATTCGCTTCGGCTCGTCCTCGTCGGAAGCGCCGGTGGCAGCCATGGCTGCGGTATCGGTGTTCTCCATTTCACTCCTCTCCTAACTCGGCGACGACGGCCTGAAGGGGTCGGGCTCGCCTGGCGATAATGCTTTTTCCGACGGATGAGCGAGATCAGCGGCCTTCTCAATATTACTTTCCTACTAGAATACATAGTTAATATGCGGTTTGCTCGGGCCGCTGCGGAGATCATCCCGCGTACAGAGTGGCGCCGATACCGTGCGGTTACGCGGACCTTTCGGATGATTCAACGCGCCGTGCGCTGCCAGAGTCACGGAACGACCTAGCATCACTTGTGGTTCGACGGTCCTTGGCGGACCAGACGGGAGCGATCAAGCG
>ODAK010001963.1_pt1 | contig 21846 bp, 19 predicted proteins | sample 1539591 | NCBI WGS metagenome assembly ODAK01 (sample SAMEA3539303, study PRJEB22396) | soil metagenome | biome: tundra; feature: field; material: soil | place: USA | collected 2010-05 | depth 0.15 m | reverse complement strand
GCCGGATAGAAGATCGCCAGCGCCGGGCGCGCGAGCAGGTGGTTGACGCGGCCGCCGCCGTCGGCGAGGGCGACGTCGCCCTGACGGAAGGGACGGCGGTAGAACGCCTTGACGAAGTCGATCTCGTCGAACTCGATCAGCGGACCGAGCAGCCCGATCGCGTAGTGCGTCGAGAACTCGAGCACGTCGGCGTCCAGGAAGCAGACCAGCTCGCCGTCGAGGACGCTGAGCGAGCGCCACATCGCGTCGCCCTTGCCCGCCACCGGGCCGTAGCCGGGCATCAGCGCCGTCTCCGAGAACACCGTCGCGCCGGCCTCGGCAGCGATCCTGGCGGTGGCGTCGTCCGAGTCGCCGTCGATCACGACGAGCTGGTCGATCACGGCGCGGTCGCGCAGCCCGGCGAGCGCCTCGACGATCGGACCGACGGTCGCAGCGCAGTCGCGCGCCGGCAGGCAGACCGACACCGACCCCTCGTACGCGGCCACGAAGGCCTCGTCGTAACGGGAATGATGGAAGCTGCGGGCTCGCTGCCAGTGGGCCGGAGAGTCGTAGGGCATCCGCCCCTACTATGGCAACCCGTGAGCGAAGCGGCGACGAGGATACGCGAGATCGAGCCGTGGGCGGCGTTGCTCGACGAGGCGCGTGGCGATCGACGGCTGGTCGGCGAGGCCTTCGAGCACGCCCGCACGGCACGCTTCGCCGAGCTGCCGCCGGCGCTGCATCCGGCGTTGCTGGCCAGCCTGCGCGCCGCCGGGATCGCGCGGCTGTACAGCCATCAGGCGCACGCCCTCGAGGCGGCCTGGCGGGGACCGACGATCGTCACCACCGGGACCGCCTCGGGCAAGTCGCTGTGCTTCAACCTCCCCACGCTCGACACGCTGCTGCGCGATGCCAAGGCCCGCGCGCTGTACCTCTATCCGACCAAGGCGCTGGCCCAGGACCAGGCGCGGGCGATCGGCGCGCTCGGTCTCAGCGCGGCGCAGATCCGCCCCGCCATCTACGACGGCGACACGCCGCGCGAGGCGCGCAACGAGATCCGCCGCAAGGCGAATCTCGTTCTCACCAATCCCGACATGCTCCATCTCGGGATCCTGCCCCACCATGACTCGTGGGCGGCGCTGTTCTCGAATCTCGCCGTCGTCGTCGTCGACGAGGCGCACACCTACCGCGGGGTGTTCGGATCACACGTCGCGAACGTGCTGCGACGGCTGCGCCGGATCGCCGCGGCGTATGGCACCGAGCCGCGGATCCTGCTCGCCTCGGCGACGATCGCCAACCCGCTCGAGCTGGCCGAGCGGCTGACCGGCCTCGAGGAGGTGACGCTGATCGACGAGGACGGCTCGCCGTCGGCGGGCCGGCGGATCGCGATCTGGAACCCACCGGTGACCGACGAGGCGCTGGGCGTGCGCCGCTCGGCGCTCGCCGAAGGCGCCGAGCTGCTCGCACGGCTGGTCGCCGACGGCGCCCGGACGATCTGCTTCGTGCGCTCGCGCAAGGGTGTCGAGCTGCTCAGCCGGATCACCCGCGACGAGCTCGAGCGCCTCGGCGCCGGTGCCCTCAGCGAGCTGGTGATGCCCTACCGGGCGGGCTACACACCGGCGCAGCGACGCGAGATCGAGCAGCGGCTGGTGGCCGGCGAGCTGCGCGCCGTGGTGACCACCGATGCGCTCGAGCTCGGAATCGACGTCGGCGCACTCGACGCCGCGGTCGTGATCACCTTTCCCGGGACGATCGCCAGCCTGCGGCAGATGTGGGGTCGTGCCGGGCGCCGGCAGCGCGGGCTGGCGCTCTACGTCGCCGGCGAGGACGCGCTCGATCAGTTCTTCGCGCGCCATACCGACGACTTCCTCGAGCGCCCCGTGGAGTCCGCGATCCTCGACCACGAATCCGAGGAGATCCACCTCGCGCACCTGCTGTGCGCCGCCCACGAGGGTCCGCTCAGCGAACGCGACGCCGAGTTCTTCGGCCCCCGCACGCTCGCCTATCTCGAGCGGCTCGAGGGCCTCGGCGAGCTGCGCGCCAAGGACGGCCAGTTCGTCCTGCGCCGCCGCGAGCGCTACCCCGCTGGTGAGATCTCGCTGCGCTCGGCGTCGCACAGCTCGTTCGCGATCGTCGATTCCACCAGCGGCGAGCTGCTCGGCAGCACCGAGGCGGCGCGGGCGTTCTCGACGCTTCACCCGGGTGCCATCTACCTGCACCTCGGGCGCTCGTTCCACGTCCGCGAGCTGGACCTCGAGACCCAACGGGCGCTCGTCGAACCGTTCGACGAGGACTGGTACACCCAGCCCAAGCGCGAGACCGATACGCAGATCGAACGGCTGCTCGACCGCCGCGAGGCGCTCGGTGTGAACCTGTCGTTCGGTCGCGTGCTGGTCACCGAGACGGTGCTCGCCTACCAGCGCCGGAGGCTGTCAGACCACCGCGAGATCGACCTGACCGCGCTCGATCTGCCGGCCACGCGCTTCGCGACGCAGGCGATGTGGTTCGAGCTGGACGCCGGCGTCCTGGGCGGCTTCCCGCCCGAGTTGCTGCTCGGCTCGCTGCACGCCGTCGAGCACGCGCAGATCGCCGTGCTCCCACTGCTCGCGATGTGCGACCGCTGGGACATCGGCGGGCTCTCGACCAACGCCCACCCCCAGACCGGCGGACCGACGATCTTCATCCACGACGGCCACCCCGGCGGCGTCGGCATCACGCGGATCGCCTTCGCCCAGTTCGAGACGCTGGTCGGCGACGCGCACCGGCTGATCAGCGAGTGCCGCTGCCGCGACGGCTGCCCGTCCTGCGTGCAGTCGCCGAAATGCGGCAACCTCAACGAGCCGCTGTCCAAGCGCGGCGCGCAGGAGCTGCTGGAGCGGCTGCTCGCGGCGTAGTGCCCCGGCCGGCGTGAAACCGGCTACCCGAGCGCCATCTTGCGCAGATCGAGCGCCTCGTCGAGCACCGCGTCGCTGACGCCCTTCTCGCTGGCGACCTCGCGCAGCGGGCGGCCGGAGCGGGTCGCCTCCTGGACGATCTCGGTGGCCCTGTCGTAGCCGATGTAGGGGTTCAGCGCGGTCGCGACGGCGAGCGTCGAGGCGGCGCTGCGCGCGCAGCCGGCCCGGTTGGCCTGGATGCCGCGCACGCACTTCTCGTTCAGCACGGTCGCCGCGCTGGTCAGCAGCGCGATCGACGACAGCAGGTTGCGCGCGATCAGCGGGACGCGGACGTTGAGCTCGAAGTTGCCCTGCATGCCGCCGATCGTGATCGCAAGGTCGTTGCCGATCACCTGCGCCGCGACCTGCAGCACGACCTCGGGGATCACCGGATTGACCTTGCCCGGCATGATCGATGAGCCCTTCTGCAGCTCCGGCAGGAACAGCTCACCGATCCCGGCGCGCGGCCCCGACCCCATCAGCGCGAGATCCTGCGCGATCTTCGTCATCGACACCGCGACGACCTTCAGCGCTCCCGACAGCTCGACGAGCGCATCGCGGTTGGCCTGCGCCTCGAACGGATCCTCCGGCGCCGAGATCTTCAGCCCGGTCTGCGCAGCGAGACGCCGGCGCACCCGGCCGGCGAACTGCGGGTGGGTGTTCAACCCGGTCCCGGTCGCGGTCCCCCCGAGCGGGATCTGCGCGACGCGCGGCAACGCCTCGGCGACCCGCGCGCGGCCGAGGCGGATCTGGGCCGCGTAGCCGGCGAACTCCTGGCCGAGGGTCACCGGGACGGCGTCCATCAGGTGCGTCCTGCCGGCCTTGACGATCGTCTCGAAGCGCCTGGCCTTGGCCGTCAGCGCGCGCTCCAGCGCGGCGAGCGCGGGGATCAGCTGCCGCGTCGTCTGCTCGAGCGCGGCGAGGTGGACCGCGGAGGGGAAGACGTCGTTGGAGGACTGCCCGAGGTTGACGTGGTCGTTGGCGTGCACGCCGGCGCCGGCGAGCGTGGCGATCACCTCGTTGACGTTCATGTTCGACGAGGTGCCCGAGCCGGTCTGGAAGACGTCGATCGGGAACTGCTCGTCGTGACGCCCGTCGGCGATCGCCGCCGCGGCCTTCGCGATCTTGCGCGCCAGCGAGGGCTTGAGCAGGCCGAGTTCGCCGTTGACCTCGGCCGCGGCGCCCTTGATTCGGCCGAGCCAGTGGATCACCGCCGCGGGCACCGGTTCGCCCGAGATCGGGAAGTTCTCGACCGCCTTGCGGGTCTCGCCACCATAGAGGGGTTCTGGGCTCATCAGCTCGTCCTTTGTCGCCGGGTGCCCCAAACCCTATCCGCAGAACGCCGTCAGCTCGCGGGCCACGCCGACGGGGTCGTCGTAGGCGATCAGGTAGCCGGTGCCGGGCAGGACCCGCAGGATGGCGCCGTCGATCAGCTCGAGCGCCTCCTCGGCCACCGACACCGGGTGCAGATGGTCATCGTCGGCCCACAGCAGCAGCACCGGCATCTGCAGTTGCGGGTACAGATCGAGCAGCTCATGCTGCGCGCCACTCGGCCAGCGCGCCGCGAAGCGCGCCCAGGAGCGTGCGAGGTTCGCGTTTCCGCCGACGTCGGCGAAGGCGTGGCGCACCAGGTCTCGCGCCCCGGGCGCGCCGCGGGACGACAGCCGCAACCCGAGGTCGGGCCGGAACAGCAATCGCGCGCCGTGCGAGAGCGTGCCCCCGAGGCCCGGGATCGCGCCGGCCCGGGCCGCGATCCGCCAGCCGCGCCGCACCTGCTCGTGCGCCGCGCGCCGGTGCAGCCGGTTGGGCATCAGAACCAGGCGCGCCGGCGCGATCTCTCCGCGCGCCACCGTGTGCAGCAGGATCTCGGCCCCGAGCCCGTGGCCGCCGATCAGCGGCCGCGGGCCGAGCACCTCGTGGCAGAAGCCCGCGAGCACATCGGCGAACCAGTCCGGCGTGTAGGGGTGCCGCGGCCGGTCCTCGGAGTCGCCGTGCAGCGGCAGGTCCGGCAGCACCACGCGAAAGCGGTCGGCGAGGCCGTCGACGATCGGCTCCCACTCCTTGTAGGAGAGCATCGCGGAATGCAGCAGCGCGAGCGGCGGGCCGGTCCCCGCCTCGCGGTATGCGACGCGCGCGCCGTCGCGGTGGTGGTAGAGCCGCAGCTTCACGCGCGGCCATCGTAGTCTGCGCGCGGTGGATCGCGCCCGCGTCTACGACCGCGAGATCGTCGCCCTGGCGCTGCCGGCGCTCGGCGCGCTCGCGGCCGAGCCGCTCTACCTGCTCGCCGACACGGCCATCGTCGGCCATCTCGGGACGACCCAGCTCGCCGCGCTGGCGCTCGCGGCGACCGCGCTGGGCGCCGTGACGACGGTCTTCAACTTCCTCGTCTACGGGACGACGGCGCAGGTCGCGCGCGCCCATGGCGCCGGTGACACCCGGCGCGCCCATGAGCTCGGCGCCCAGGCGGTGTGGCTCGGCCTGGCGCTCGGCTGCGTCCTCGCGGTCGCGACGCTGGCGCTCGCCGGGCCTGCGATCGACCTGCTCGCGCGCCCCGGCCACATCGCCGATCTCGCGGCCCGCTACCTGCGGATCTCGGCGGCCGGCCTTCCGGCGGTCCTGCTCGCGACCGCCGGCCAGGGCTATCTGCGCGGGATCTCTCAACTGCGGCGCCCGCTGGAGATCGTGATCGCCGCCAACGTCGCGAACCTGATCCTCGAGCTGGTCCTCGTCTACGGCCTGCACCTCTCACTCGACGGTTCGGCGCTCGGCACGGTTATCGCACAGCTCGCGATGGGCGCCGCGTTCGTCGCAATCGCGCGGCCGCTGCCTCGCCCGCAGCCGCGGCTGATGCGCGGGCTCGCGCGCGTCGGAACCGAGATCGCGATCCGCACGAGCGCCCTGTACGTGTCGTTCGTCGTTGCGAGCGCCGTGCTCGCCCGGATCGGCAAGGCTTCGCTCGGCGCCCACCAGGTCGCCTTCCAGCTCTACAACCTGCTGGCGCTCGTGCTCGACGCGCTCGCGATCGCCGGACAGGTGCTGGTCGGGCGGATGCTCGGCGCGGGCGACGGCGCCGGCGCCTACGCGGCGGCGCGGCGCCTGGTGACGCTCTCGCTCGTCGGCGGCTGCGCGACCGGTCTCGTGCTGCTGGCGCTGAACGGGCCGCTGCCGCACGTCTTCACCAGCGACCCGCGCGTGATCGACCGGCTGCACGCGATCTGGCCGCTGTTCGCGGCGATGCAGCCGGCGGCCGCGGTCGTCTTCGCGCTCGACGGCGTCCTGATCGGTGCGGGCGACACGCGCTTTCTCGCCGCGGCGATGGTGCTCGCGGCCGCCGTCTTCTACGTGCCGCTCGCGTTGGCGGCGCTGCACTTCCACTGGGGTATCGTCGGCGTCTGGGCGGGCCTTCTGGCACTGGTCGCCGTGCGTCTCGCGACCAACGCCTGGCGGTTCGCGAGACGGCGATGGATCGTGCTCGGAGTGGTTCGCAGCTGACGCGCTGCGACGCCGCCGCCCCTCGCCCCGGGGGCGTCGGGAGACCCGCACCTAGAATGCCGACGGTGTTCCGCGCCGTCGACCCCCAGCCGTCGTTTCCGCAACTCGAGCTCGAGGTGCTCGAACGCTGGCGCGATCGCGACGTGTTCGCCGAGTCGCTTCGCCGCCGCGAGGGCGCCGAGCAGTGGGTCTTCTACGAGGGGCCACCGACCGCGAACGGCCCGCCGGGCTCCCACCATGTGCTGGCCCGCGTGTTCAAGGACATCTACCCCCGCTTCAAGACGATGCGCGGCTACCGCGTCGAGCGCAAGGGGGGCTGGGACTGTCACGGCCTGGCGGTCGAGATCGCGGTCGAGCAGCAGCTCGGTTTCACGAACAAGATGCAGATCGAGGAGTACGGCATCGAGGAGTTCAACCGCCGCTGCAGCGAGTCGGTCTCGGAGTTCCTCGAGGAGTGGAACCGGCTGACCGAGCGGATCGGCTTCTGGCTGGACCTCGACGCGGCCTTCCGCACGCTCGACCCCTCATACATCGAGTCGGTCTGGTGGGCGCTCGAGCAGATCCACGCCAAGGGCCTGCTGTATGAGAGCCACCGCGTCGTCCCCTACTGCCCGCGCTGCGGGACCGCGCTGTCCTCGCACGAGGTCTCGCAGGGCTATCAGGACGTGGCGGACGCGAGCGTCTACGTCAAGCTCCCGCTGCTCGGCCCCGAGCCCCAGGAGTCGCTGCTGGTCTGGACGACGACGCCGTGGACGCTGCCCGGCAACCTGGCCGCGGCCGTCGGGCCCGAGATCGGCTATGCGCGCGTGCGCGTCGGCGAGGAGACGCTGATCGTCGCCGAGGCGCTCGTCGAGCGGGTGTTCGGCGAGGGCGCGGAGGTCCTCGGCACGCTGCGCGGCTCGGAGCTCGTCGGGCGCTCCTACCGCAGCCCGATCTTCGCGCTGAGCGACCGAGGACCCGGAGGCTCGCCGGTGCTCGCCGGCGATTTCGTGACGACCGAGGACGGCACCGGGATCGTGCACGTGGCGCCGGCGTTCGGCGAGGACGACTTCCGGGTCGGCGTCGAGAACGGGCTGTTTGACCCGACGAACCCGCACACGCTGTACAACCCCGTCACGCGCGAGGGAACCTACGACGCGCGCGTCCTCGGCTACGAGGGGCGTTCGGTCAACGACCCGCAGCTGATCGCCGAGCTGATCGAGGGGCTGCGCGAGCGCGGGCTGCTGTTTCGCGAGGAGGTTCACGAGCACTCCTACCCGCACTGCTGGCGCTGCGGCACGCGGCTGCTCTACTACGCCAAGCCCTCCTGGTACATCGCCACCTCGAGGCTGCGCGATCGCCTGCTCGCCGCCAACGAGACCGTCAACTGGTATCCGCCGCACATCAAGCACGGGCGCTTCGGCGACTGGCTCGCGGGCAACGTCGACTGGGCCCTCTCGCGCGAGCGCTACTGGGGCACGCCGCTGCCGATCTGGCGCTGCGACCGATCGCCCGGCCACCGCGTCTGCATCGGCTCCTTCGCGGAGCTCGAGCGGCGCTCGGGAACCGCGGTCGGCGACCCGCACCGCCCGTTCGTCGATGCGCTGACCTTCGCCTGCGAGCGCTGCGACGGCGAGATGCGCCGCGTGCCGGAGGTGATCGACGTCTGGTTCGACTCGGGCTCGATGCCGTTCGCCCAGCACCACGCGCCGTTTGAGAACCTCGAGCGCTACGAGCACGCGTTCCCCGCCGATTTCGTCTGCGAGGCGCTCGACCAGACGCGCGGCTGGTTCTACTCGCTGATCGCGATCTCGACGCTGCTGAACGACCGCGCGCCGTACCGCAACGCCGTCTGCCTCGGGCTGCTCGTCGACGGCGACGGGCAGAAGATGTCGAAATCGAAGGGCAACGTCGTCGCGCCGTGGGACGTCATCGACCGCTTCGGCGCCGACGCGTTCCGCTGGTACTTCTTCACGTCGAAGCAGCCGTGGGACGGCTACCGCTTCTCGGTCGAGGCCGTCGGCGACGGGGCGCGCGGGTTCCTGCGCCAGCTGTGGAACGTCTACGCCTTCTTCGTGCTCTACGCCAACGCCGGCGACGGGCGCCAGGGGGCGGCCAACGACCTCGATCGCTGGGCGCTCTCACGCCTCGCCGCGACCGTCGCGATGGTCGGCGAGCGCCTGGAGGCCTACGACGCGACGAGCGCCGGGCGAGAGATCGCCGCCTACGTCGAGGACCTGTCGAACTGGTACGTGCGCCGCTCGCGACGGCGCTTCTGGGACGGCGACGGCGAGGCGCTGGCGACGCTGCGCACGGTGCTGAACACCGTCGCCAAGCTGCTCGCGCCGTTCACGCCGTTCATCGCCGACGAGCTCTACGACAACCTCGACGGCGAGCTCGCCAGCGTGCACCTGTGCGACTTCCCGGACCCCGGCGAACGCGACCTCGAGCTCGAGTTCGCGATGACCACGGCGCGCGAGACCGTTCGGCTCGGCCTGGCCGCCCGCAGCCAGGGCGACGTCAAGGTGCGCCAGCCGCTGCGCGAGGCGATCATCGTCGCCGACGGCCGCGAGCGGGCGGCGATCGAGCGGCTGGCCGAGGTGGTGCGCGAGGAGCTGAACGTCCTCGCGCTGCGCTTCGTCGCCGCGGCCGACGAGCTCGGCACCTACACCGTCAAGCCGAACTTCCGCACGCTCGGGCCGCGCTTCGGCAAGCTGATGCCCCAGCTCGCGGCGGCGGTCGCGGCGCTCGACCCGGCGGGGGTGGCGGCGGCGCTGCGCGACGGGCGCACGGTGACCGTGTCGGTTGCCGGGGCGGACCACGAGCTCGGTGGCGACGACCTCACGCTCGCGCTCGCGCCGCTCGCCGGCTACGGCCTCGAGCGCGAGGGCTCGCACGCCGTCGCGCTCGATCTGACGCTCGACGCGGAGCTGATTCGCGCCGGCGACGCCCGCGAGATCGTGCATGCGATCCAGGCGTGCCGCAAGAGCACGGGCCTCGAGATCACCGACCGTATCGAGTTGGCGCTCGCGGGCGACGAGGAGCTGCTCGACGCCGCGCGGGAGCACGAGCCATACATCGCCCGCGAGACCCTCGCGACGGCCGTCGCCTACCCCCCGCAGCCGGGGCCGGGCGGCGAGCGCAACGGCTGGAGCGCGTCGATCGAGATCGGCGGGCGCGAGCTGAAGATCCGGCTCGCGCGCGCCTAGCGCGGCGCCCCGCGGCCGCCGGCGCGCCGGCCGGCGCCTATGCGAACAGCTGGGCCTCGAGCTTCTTCTTCGGGTAGGCGCCGATGACCTTCTTCACCGGCTCGCCGCCGCGGAACAGGATCATCGTCGGGATCGAGAGGACGTCGAAGGCAGCCGCGGTCTGCTGGTTGTCGTCGATGTTCAGCTTGACGATCCGCAGGTCCTCGTGCTCGGCGGCGATCTCCTCGAGGATCGGCGCGACGATCCGGCACGGACCGCACCACGGCGCCCAGAAGTCGACCAGGACCGGGGTCTCCGATTCGATGACCTCGGCCTGAAAGTTGTTGTCGTTGACGTCTACCAGCGTGCCGGCCATGTGGGCTCCTAAAGATCGCTTGATCGTGCCTCTGCCCAATACTATACAGAATGAAGTGGTCGGCGCGGGGCTGTCGGTCACCTTGAATCCGGCGTCGAGGACCCCCCCGCCGGCTCGCCCGGGCGATCGTCGGCGGGCGAGGGCGCCAGGTCGCGCAGCAGCACCGCGGGCACGCCGCCGTAGAGGCCGTTGGGGCGCGTGTCGCGCGTGACGAGGGCGCCCGCGGCGACGATGCAGCCCGGGGCGACGGTCACGCCGGGCAGCAGCGTGGCGCGCGTGCCGATCCAGCACCCGTCACCGACGACGATGCCGGCGACGGTCGGCTGGCCGGCGCGCCGCGCACGCCCGCCGAGCGCGTGCGTCGAGGTGCAGAACATCACCTCCGCGGCGATGTCGCATTCCGAGCCGATCCTGATCGCTGCCGAGCCGTCGAAGTAGCAGCCGACGTTGACGAACGTGCCGGCACCGATCTCGAGGTTGGGGCCGTCCAGATAGAAGCCCGTCCGCAGAACGGCCGAACGATCAATCTTGACGCCGTATGCGCGAAGCAGCCGGTAGCGGATCGCGGCCGGGGTGAAGTGGCTCGCCGCGATCGTGTTGATCACGCCGCGCCGAAGGTCTGCCACCAGAGCCATGGCCCTGATATCGACAGCCCGATCGGCCGCCGTGAGCAGGGGAGCGGAGCGACCGCGCGCCGCGGCGCGCCGCGGCGCTCAGCTGATCAGCGCCTGCAGGATGTGCGGCGACACGTAGACCTCGAGCAGCGCGGCGAAGACCAGCATCGGCAGCGCCAGGGCGACGGTCACGACCGTCGCGGCCAGCAGCTGGTCCCACTCGCCACGGCGGCTGGCGATGATCCAGGCGGCGAGCGGCAGGAACAGCGCGGTCAGCTCGATCAGCGCGTGCGGCAGCAGGACCACGAGCAGGATTCCCGGCGAGGTGTGCAGCGCCGCGGCGACCGAGGCGGTCTCACCGCCGAGCACGACCGCCTGCGCCGAGAGCGAGAAGGTCGTCGCGGCGACGACGAAGATGATCGCGAGGCGGCCGCCGCGCTCGTGGATCACGCGCGCGACACCGCTGTGGCCCTGCGCCTGCAACGGAAGCGACGAGCCGGCGATGAACCCGGCGACGCAGGCCATCGCGTGCAGCGCGAGCACGAGCAGGTTCTTGACGACGATCATGCCGGCCTGGCCGAGGTTGCCGACCGTGAACGGCGGAGCGATCGTCTGCACGATGAAGCCGCCGGCGCCCGACACCCCGGCGATCAGCCAGGTCGCCGCGAGCAGGACGACGGCGGCCGCGAGGGCGCCGGCGAACCAGCGCCGGACCGCGGGCCATGGATCGGCCTGCCACGCCCGCAGCGTCTCGTGCGTGCGCCGGACCCCGTAGACGAACGCGTACCGCGTCGCGGCCTGCTCGTGGGCCACCGGCTCGCTCACACCGTAGGCATCGGCGAATCGCCAGGCCTGCGTGAATGTCCCGCGCCGGGCCTCGGCGCGTCGCCGCGAGGCTCAGCGAACGCGGCTGCGCCAGCGCAGCTGCGGGAGCACGATGAACGCCTCCAGCGCGATCCGCGGCGACATCTTGCTGCGCCCGTGGCGGCGGTTGCGGAAGGTGATCGGGACCTCGCGCACGGTGAAGCCGCGCTGCAGCGCTCGCTGCGTCAGCTCGACCTGGAAGCAGTACCCGTGCGAGCGGACCGTGTCCAGGTTGATCGCCTCGAGCACCTCGCGGCGAAAGCACTTGAAGCCGCCGGTCAGGTCGCGCACCCGCAGGCCGAGCACGCGGCGCGCGTAGGCGCAGCCGCCACGGCTGACGATCCGCCGCAGCAACCCCCAATGCTCGACGCCGCCGCCCGGGACGTAGCGCGAGCCGAGCGCGACATCCGCGCCGCCGGCGATCGCCGCAAGCAGCCGTCCCAGGTCCGCGGGATCGTGCGAGAAGTCGGCGTCCATCTGAAAGACGTAGCCCGCGCCGGCGCCGAGCGCGCGGCGAAAGCCGTCGAGGTAGGCCGGGGCGAGACCCTCGCGTTTCTCTCGGTGCAGCACCTCGACCTGCTCGTAGGTCGCGGCCAGGCGGTCTGCCAGCTCGCCGGTTCCGTCCGGCGAGGAGTCATCGACGATCAGCACGCGAAACCCCTGCTCGGCGCAGACCTCGAGCTGGGCGACCGCGGCAGCGACGATCGCCTCGATGTTCCCAGCCTCGTTGAACGTCGGTAGCACGAGCCATGCGATCGCTGACATCGCCGCCTACCCTAATGGAGTGACCAGCGCCTCAAACGGCACGATCGCCGATGCGCTCGATGAGCTCGGTGACCTCTACGAACTCGACGGCGCCGTGATCCATCGCGTGCTCGCCTACCGCAACGCGGCGAGGGTGATCCGGGACGCGCCCGTGTCGGTCGCGACGCTGACCCGCGAGGGACGCGTCACCGAGCTCGCCGGCATCGGCGCGACGCTCGAGCAGAAGATCCGCGCGCTGCTCGACACCGGCGACATTCCCGCCGCGGTGAAGCTGCGCGAGCGGTTCCCGCCCGGCCTGCTGGCGATCACCGGCCTGCCCGGCCTCGGACCCAAGCGAGCGCGCCGCCTCTTCGAGGAGCTTGCGATCGACTCGCCGCAGGCGCTGCGCGAGGCCGCCGCGGCGCACCGGCTGAGGACCCTCAGGGGGTTCGGCGCCAAGTTCGAGGAGTCGGTGCTGGCGGCGCTCGACGCCGGCGCCGCCGAGCGCCCCTCGCGTCGCGTCGTGCTGGACCGCGCGCTGGCCGTCGGCGAGCTGCTGCTCGACGCGCTGCGGGCGATCGACCCGACCGCCCGCGTCGAGCTCGCCGGCTCGGCGCGGCGTCGTTGCGAGAGCGTCAAGGATCTCGACATCGTGCTCGACAATCCCGCACTGATCGACCATGTCGGGGCGCTCGAGCAGATCGAGAGCGCGTCGCGCTCGAGCGCCGGCGCGGCCCGCGCGCGCACGCACAGCGGAATGACCGTCGAGCTGCGCGCGGTGGCGCCCGAGCAGTTCGGCAATCTGCTCGCCCATCTGACCGGGTCGGCGGCGCACAACGCGGCGCTGCGCGAGCGCGCCGTGCGCCGGGGTCTGCACATCTCCGAGTACGGGATTCTCGACGACGCGACGCAGACCACCCGCGCCTGCGCGACCGAGACCGAGTTCTACGAGCTGCTCGGCCTGCCCTACATCGAGCCGGAGCTGCGCGAGAATCGCGGCGAGCTGGACGCCGCGCTCGCCGGGACGCTGCCGGCGCTCGTCGAGCTGACCGACATTCGCGGCGATCTGCACTGCCACACAACGGCGTCGGATGGTCGGGCGAGCATCGAGGAGATGGCGCTCGCCGCGCGCGAGCGCGGCTACGAGTACCTGGCGATCACCGACCACTCGGCGACGCACGGCTTCGGCGACGACGTCTCCCCTGAGCAGCTGCGCCGCCAGATCGGGCTGATCCGCGAGGCCGACGCCCGGATCGAGGGGATCAGACTGCTGGCCGGCAGCGAGGTCAACATCCTGCCCGACGGCTCGCTGGACTACGAGGACGAGCTGCTGGCCGAGCTCGACTGGGTGATCGCCAGCGTCCACACCGCCTTCGCGATCGACGGCGACGCGATGACCGCGCGGGTGGTCGCCGCCGCGCGCCACCCGCGCGTCGACGCGCTCGGGCATCTCACCGGCCGGCTGATCGAGCGGCGCGCCCCCTATGACATCGACGTCGACGCCGTGATCGCCGCCTGCGCGCAGGCCGGCACGCTGATCGAGATCAACGCGAGCCCCGACCGTCGCGACCTCAGCGAGATCCACGCCGCCGCGGCCGCCGCCGGCGGCGTCGGGATCGTGATCAACTCCGACGCGCATTCGCCGGGCGGGTTCGACGTGCTGCGCTACGGGATCTGGACCGCGCGCCGCGCCTGGCTCGGCGCGCCGGCGATCTACAACACGCTCGGCTGGCCCGAGCTGCAGGCGAAGCTCAAGCAGCCCCGGTGAGCAGCGGCAGGACCTGCTCCGCGACGACCCGATCGACGCTGGCGGGGCTGAACGGCTCGAGCAGCGGGGCGACCGCCTCGGCGTAGTCCGGCCGGGGGTCGTCGAGCGCGGCGCGGATCGCGCCGGCGAGATCGGGGCCGATCAGCCGGGTGTCGGCCTCGCGGGCCGGCCCGAGCGCCGCGTAGGGAACCTCGGTCTCGGTGCTGACGAGCATCGCGCCGTCGGCGAGCGCTTCGAGCTGGGCGATCCCGTACTCCTCGCGGCGTGGCGCCGCGAGGTAGACCCGGGTGCGCCGCAGCAGCGCGCGGTAGGCGGAGCGTTCGAGCGATCCCACGACGCGCACGCCGTCGATCCGCGGGGCGTCGGGCAGACCGGCGATCAGCAGCTCCTCGCCGTCGCGCCGCGCCCGCGCCCAGGCCGCGAGCACGCGGTCGAGCCCCTTCTTGTGCGGGTTGGCGGCGTAGGTGATGGCCGCGATGTCGCGCTGCGCTCGGGCCAGCGGCGGCCCGGAGCGCTCGACGGCGATCGGCGTGACCACCGCCCGCGGGCCGCCCGGCGGCGCTCCCGTCAGCGCCCCCTCGCTGACCGGCAGCAGCAGCGGCGCCCGCGCCAGCACGACGCGCTCGCGCGGGCGCTGCCAGACCCCATGGCGGCCGGGACGGTTCTGGGCGCACAGCGCGTCGAAGCGGATCGCGCCCGGCAGCGGGGCGAGCAGCGCGGCGGTGATCGTCGAGTAGATAACGCCCGCCGGCCGCTCGCGCGACAGCGCCTCGAGCGTCGCGGCGCGGGCGGCGCGGGCCCAGGCGAGATCGGTCAGCGCGAGCGTCCGCCACGCCCGCGGCGGCGAAGCCACGGCGACCTCGACCTCGGCTCCCGCGCGTCGCAGGCTTGCGGCGAGCTCGGCGTCGGAGGCGCGCAGGCCGGCCGTCGAGCCGAGCGAGACGAGCAGCAGCTCGGCCATCAGCGCGCCGTCACGCGGGGCTGCGCCGCTCGGTCGGTATATACGCCTTGAAGCCGGGCGTGCGGGTCAGCGTCATCGGCCGCAGCGGCGAGGTCTCCTCGACGTGAAAGCGGACGCCGTCGCGTCGCTCGATCGCGACGATCGCGCCGTGCTGCTGGCGCCAGGCGAGCGCCCAGATCAGCGCGAAGCCGGTCGCGACGGCCGGGATCTGGGGCGCCAGCAGCGCCAGCCCGCCGGCGACGAGCGTCGAGACCAACAGCGGCCACAGCCGGGCGAGCAGGACCCGCGCCGGGCGCTGGGGCGGCAGCACGCCGACCGTCTTGGCACCGCCGAGCAGGCGCACGATCCGCGGCGACACCGCCGCGCGGCGGCCCATCAGCAGGCCGATGGCAGACGCCGCCGCCCACCAGCCGACCGCGATCGTGGCGGTGCCGGGCTCGCCGGCGGCACGCGCGCTCAGCAGGGTGACCGCGGCGAGCGTCGTCGCGGCGGCGGCGGACAACACGACGGTGGCCTTGACGAAGTCGGCGAACGGCATCTAGTCGGCCACTAGCGCAGCAGGAGGTCGAGCAGGTCGCGGACGCCGCGCGGGCCGTCGACCATCGCATCGGCTGCCGCCTCGAGCTCCGCGGGCGTCTCCTCCGAGCGCACGCCGACACACACCGCATCCTCGCCCGCCACCGAACGCAGGCCGGCGAAGGCGTCGACGTCGGTGAGGTCGTCGCCGACGCACAGCGCGGCCACCGGCGGATCGTCGGCGAGCAGCCAGCGGATGCCGCGCCCCTTGTCGATCGGCACCGGCGGGCGGATCTCGAGCACCTTGCGGCCGCGGCGCGGCTCCAACCCCGCCTCGAGCGCGGCCAGCTCGAGCGCGGCGACCGCCACCAGCGCGCTGCCCTCATCGGGGGCTCCGCGCCAGTGGAAGGCGACGATCGCACCCTTGTCCTCGCGCCGGACGCGCATCTGCTGCAGCGCCGTCGTGTCGACGCGATCGGCGAACGCGTGCACGCGATCGGTCCACGCGGCGACCGCCGGATCGACGATCACCACGCTCGCCGCCGGGGGCAGCACCTCGCTGCCGTGGTTGCCGATGTAGGCGATCGAGCCGATCGACACCATCTGGCGCGCCACCGAAGCGGAGCGGCCGCTGACGCACGCGACGAGGCCGTAGCGCTTCGCCAGCTCGATCAGCCGAAGCCGTGTCGCCTCGGGAACGTTGGCGTCGGAGGCGTGGCGCACGATCGGCGCCAGCGTCCCGTCGATGTCGAGCAGCACGGCAGACCGCGCCGGGTCGGCGCGCAGCGGCTCAAGGAGCTCCGCGATCGCGAGCTGCGCCCTCATCCTCCAAGTATTGCGCTCCGAAACGAAAACGCGACCCGCGACACCCGCCCTGCGCTATTCTGCGTCGATGGGTCTCGACAATCCCCTCCACATCCTCATTCTGCTGGTGGTCGTCCTGCTCGTCTTCGGCGCGAAGCGACTGCCTGAGATCGGGCGCTCGCTCGGCGAAGGCATGCGCGGGTTCAAGGACTCGATCAGTGGCGAGACCCAGCAGCACACCTCGCTGACCTCGGCTCCGCCCGCCGCACCGCCGGTCGCCGCACCGCCGGTCGCGGCGCCCGCGAGCGTCGCGCCGCCCGCACCGCCGACGGTCGCGCCGGCTGCCCCGGTCGAGGACGCGCCGTCGCCCTCCGCCGGCTGAGCGCCGGCCAGATCAGCAACCGGTGGGCCGAGACGGCCCACTAACGCAGCAGCGATGCTGCGTGGACTTCGTCGTCCGCTGCGCCCAGCTCGGCCAGCGGCGGGCGCTCCGGCTCGGGCTCGGCGATCTGCGCCGTCACCGCACGCGGCAGTTCCTCGACGCCGGCCAGCTCCACCGAGCGCCCGGACGTCGCGCCGGCCGCCTCGATGCGCCGTAGCTGGGGAATCACGCGCGACTCGAAGGAGCCGACCGCCTCGTTGTAGGCCGTGACGGCCGAGCCGAGCTGGCGCCCGACCCGCGCAAGCGGGTCGACGAACCGAGCGATCCGCTTGTGCAGCTCGCGAGCGGTCTCGGCGATCTCGCGGGCCGAGGCTGCGATCAGCTCCTGCTTCCAGCCGTAGTGCACCGCGCGCAGCAGCCCGATCAGCGTCGTCGGAGTCGCCAGCAGGACCTGCTGGTCGACGCCGTACTCGATCAGCGCCGGGTCCTCGCTGAGCGCGGCGTGGTAGATGCCGTCGGAGGGCACGAACATCACGACCAGCTCGGGGCTCGCGTCGAACTGCGCCTGGTAGCCCTTCGATGCGAGCTTGGTGATGTGGTCGCGGGTCTGGCGGGCGTGACGGGCCAGGTGCAGGCCGCGCTCCTGATCGGTCGTGGCCTCCATCGCCGAGAGGTAGGCGTCGAGCGGCACCTTCGAGTCGACGACGATCAGCTTCCCGCCCGGCAGCCGGACGAGCACGTCGGGGCGCAGCCGGCCGTCGTCGGTGTCGATCGTCGTCTGCTCGGTGAAGTCGCAGTGGGCCACCATGCCCGCCATCTCGATCACGTTGCGCAGCTGGATCTCGCCCCACGAGCCCCGCGTGGCCGGCCGCTTCAGCGCGCCGACCAGGCTGCCGGTCTCGGCGCGCAGCCCTGAGATCCCCTCGTTGAGCTGCTTGAACAGCTGCCCCATCTCTCCCTGGGCCTCGCGCCGCTCGCGCTCGAGCGACTCGATCTGGCTCTCGACCCTGCCGAGCTTGTCCTTCATCGGCTCGACCAGGCCACGAAGCTCGGCCGCCCGCTTGCCCATCTCGCCGGCGGCGCGCTCGCCGTCGATCCGCCGCTGGGCGCTCAGCTCGCGGGTCAGCGACTCGGCGGTCTTCGCCAGGACGTCCGCCGAGATCCCCTTCATCTCGTCGCGCAGCTGCGTGCGACTGGCCTCCAGCAGCTCGAGCTGGCTCGCGTGGCTCGCGAGCGCCGCCTCGCGCAGCAGGCGTTCGGCTCGCACGCGCCCGAGCAGCAGCGCGCTCGCGGCGGCGGCGCCGAGCAGCACTCCGAGGATCAGCATCACGATCGACATGGGACCGATCAGCTTCCTACACGCGTCGGACGCTACCGTGTGCGACTGCGGACGGAGCCGCCGGCAGAGAGGTCGCGAACGTGAACGAAGCCAGCTCGAGCGGAGGAAGACGCAGCGCAACGCTCCCCTCCCGCGGACGCGGACGGCCCGCGAAGCTCTCGCGCGAGGCGATCCTGTCAGCCGCCCTCGCGCTGCTCGACCGCGAGGGAGCCGACGCGCTGACGATGCGCCGCGTCGCCGGCCAGCTGGGGGTCGAGGCGATGTCGCTGTACCGCCACGTCGCCGACCGGGCGGCACTGCTCGAGGGCCTCGCCGATCGCCTCGCCGCCGAGATCGAGCCCCGCGACGGCACCGGCGACTGGGCCGACGCGCTGCGCGGCTTCGCCGGCGACCTGCGGGCGATCGCGCGGCGCCATCCCGCGGCGTTCGCGCTGGTCGGCGCGCAGACGCTGACCGCGCCGAGCATGCTCGGACCGATCGAGGACGTGCTCGCCGGCCTGCGCCGCGGCGGCTTCACCCCGGCGCGGGCGATCTTCGCCTATCGCCTGGTGGCCACCTATGCGCGCGGCTACGCGCTCGCCGAGATCACCGGCTTCGCGATCGATGTCCGCCCCGAGGAGCCGTTCCCGGTGATCCGCTCGCTGAGCCGGCGGATCGCGAGCGAGCCGAGCGAGGCGAACTTCCGCGCCGGACTCGAGACGATCCTCGGCGGCCTGCGCGCCGAGCGCGAGGCGCAGTGACCCGGGCCGCCGCCGCCCGGCTGGTGGCCCACCAGACCCGTAGAGTCCAGCCTGCAACCCCACATCGCGCCCTCGGATGAACCCCTACCGCTACGTCATCGCCGACGTCTTCACCGACACGCCGCTCGAGGGCAACGGCCTCGCGGTCTTCACGCAGGCGACCGGCATCGACGATCGCACGATGGCGCGCCTGGCCCGCGAGATGAACCTCTCGGAGACCGTCTTCACGCTCGCCCCGGAGCAGGGCGGCGACGCGCGAATCCGGATCTTCACCCCCGGGGCGGAGCTGCCGTTCGCCGGCCACCCGGTGCTCGGCTCGGCCTTCGTGCTCGGCGGCGACCGTGACGTGGTCCGCCTGGAGACCGGGCTGGGGATCGTGCCGGTCACGCTCGAGCGAGACGGCGAGGAGATCGTCTTCGGCCGCATGCACCAGCCGATCCCGGCGATCGAGGTGTTCGAGCACGGCGCCGAGCTGCTGAGCGCCCTCGGCGTGGCGCGCTCGGTGCTCCCGATCGAGTCCTACCTCAACGGGCCGCACAACGTGCTCGTGATGCTCGAGGACGAGGACGCGGTCGCCGCGCTGGCGCCCGACCACCACGCGCTCGCCGCGCTCGGCGCGCTCAACGTCAGCTGCTTCGCGGGGGCCGGCCGCCGCTGGAAGACCCGGATGTTCGCGCCGGCGATCGGCGTTCCCGAGGACCCGGCGACCGGATCCGCCGCCGGGCCGCTCGCGCTGCACCTCGCGCGCCACGGCGCGATCGACTTCGGCGAGGAGATCGAGATCGCCCAGGGCGCGGAGATCGGGCGGCCGTCGATTCTCCACGCGCGCGTCGAGGGTTCGCCGACGCACGTCGACCAGGTCGAGGTCGGCGGCGCCGCGGTGATCGTCGCGCACGGCGAGTTCACGCTCGGGCGCGACTGAGACGGGCGCGCGGCGACGCGACGCCGCGGTCGCCGCTCAGCGCGCTGGGCGCCGCGGATCGAGGCCGTGCTCGAGCGCGCCCTTGACGCTCGCGTCGAGCATGTTGAGCCGGTGCAGGGCCAGCGCCTCGACGCTCGCAAACCGCCCGCCGGGCGCCGCGTCGGCGCCGTGGTGGCAGAGCACGCAGTGCTCGAGCGCGAGCATCCGCGGCTCGTCGAGCACGCCGTCGGCGCGCTCGCGCAGCAGCCGCAGGCCGATCTGGATGTGGCCGAGCAGCCGGCCCTCCTCGCTGAGCTCGATCGACGCGCCGTAGGTGAACTCGCGCGTCTTGCCGATGTCGTGGACGATCGCGGCGCAGATCAGCAGGTCGCTGTCCAGCCGCGGGTGGCCGAGGGCGAGCTCCTGCGCCAGCGTCGCGACGGCGACGGAATGCTCGAGCAGCCCGCCGAGGTAGGCGTGGTGCCCGGCGCGCGTGCACGCGGCGGCGCAGAACTCGACGCGGAAGCAGCGATCTGCCAGCAGCTCGTCCAGCAGCCGCCGGTAGCCCGGATCGGTGACCTCGCGGGCCAGGTGCTCGAGGAATCCGTCCAGTTCGTCGAGGTCACGGTAGGCGACCGGCAGGAACTCCGTCGGGTCGATCTTCCCGTCGGCCTCGCGCGCGATCCGCGTGAGCTCGATCTGGGTCTGCTCGCGGAAGCGCACGACCCGTCCCGAGACGCGCACCAGCTCGCCGGCGTCGAAGCGCCCGCCCTGCAGATCGGCGTCGCGGAACAGGCGCGCGGGCAGCGCTCCGCTGCGGTCGCGCAGCTCGAGCGCGAGGTACGGAGCGCCGGTGCGCGCCATCAGGCGCTCCTTGCGCGTGCAGACGAAGACGCCGTCGACCCCGTCGCCCGGGCGCAGCGCCCCGAGCGTGCCGTCACGCGGTACGGCGGTGAGGATCGGGAGCGGCATGGCTCCATGATGTACGGTGAAGCGGATGCAGCCACTGATTTGGGAGCACCGGCCCGACGGCCTGCGCGCCCCGGCCATGATCTGCGCCTTCACCGGCTGGAACGATGCGGGAGACGCCGCCTCCTCGGCGCTCTCGTTCCTCGGCAGCTCGCTCGGCGCGACGCGCTTCGCGCAGATCGATCCCGAGGACTACTACGACTTCCAGAGCGTCCGCCCGAAGGTCAAGCTCGTCGAGGGCGAGACACGCGAGATCGTCTGGCCGGCGGTCGAGATCTTCGTCGCCCGCGTGCCACGCGCACCGCGCGACCTGGTGCTGCTCGGCGGACCCGAGCCGTCGATGCGCTGGCGGACCTTCACGACGCTGATCACCGACCTCGCCGAGGCGCTCGGCGTGCAGATGGTCGTCTCGCTCGGCGCGCTGCTGGCCGACGTGCCGCACAGCCTGCCGGTGCACATCAGCGGCTCGGCGTCCGACCCGGCGCTGACCGAGCGGCTCGGGCTGCACCCGACCGGCTACGAGGGCCCGACGGGGATCGTCGGCGTGCTGCACGCTTCGTGCGCGGGGCGCGGCATCCCGTCGGCGAGCCTCTGGGCGAGCGTCCCGCACTACGTCGCGGCCGCGCCGAACCCCAAGGCCGCGCTGGCGCTCGTGCGCAAGCTCGAGGGCCTGGTCGGGGTTTCGGTCGACGGCAGCGAACTGGAGGCGGCGGCGATCGACTACGAGCGCCAGGTCGGGCTCGCCGTGCAGAGCGATCCGGACGTCCAGGCGTTCGTCGAGCGCCTCGAGCAGCTCGCCCAGGACGAGCGCGGCGACGCCGACGAGGACATCCCGTCGGGGGACCGCATCGCCCGCGAGTTCCAGCGCTTCCTGCGCCAGCGCGGCGACGCCGGCGACACCTAGCCGGCCATTCGCCGTTCGGGTCGGCGCATGCGCCGACCCGCGGACGGGTGCATGCACCCGTCCGTCAAATGGTTGGGCCGGTCATTTCTCGACGGCCGGGCAGGCGATCCGGTACTCGCACATCGAGCAGACCGCGTATGACGGCGTCGGCTCGAACGCCTGCGCCATGATCCCGCCGGCGACCTCCGCGACCGTCTCCTCGATCCGCCCCGGCGCTCCGTCGTCGATCCCGAGCCGCACGCGCGCGTCGTCGAGCACGTAGTAGTAGGTGCGCTCGGTCGCCTCGAGCTGCCAGGCCTCGCGCGCGGCGACCGCGTAGAGCGCGAGCTGGACGTCCTCGCGCAGCTGCTCGGCGCGCTTGGGCAGCCCGGTCTTGTAGTCGATCAGCTCGTA
>ODAK010001962.1_pt1 | contig 21846 bp, 22 predicted proteins | sample 1539591 | NCBI WGS metagenome assembly ODAK01 (sample SAMEA3539303, study PRJEB22396) | soil metagenome | biome: tundra; feature: field; material: soil | place: USA | collected 2010-05 | depth 0.15 m | reverse complement strand
ACGCCAAGTTCGCACTCGGCTTCTGACGCGCGGATCGGCTCAGGCGGGCCAGGGCGAAAAAGCGGAATATTTGACCGGTTACTCGCCCCGCATCGGGTGACGGGGTTGCCTGTGCTGGCCGGCGTCTTACGGGCCTTAGGTCGGGTCGACCGCCTTGGCGCGGGTCAGGTGCCGCGGGCTTGACGCAGCTCGTGCTCCAGGTCGATCGCGCGGATGTCGTGCTCGCCGGGCAGCTTGTCGAGCACGGAGGCGACGACATCCTTGACGTCGTGTTGCTCGCGACCGAGGTCGTCATACAGCGATTTCAGCGCCGTATGGACGATCTTCAGCTGCGCGGCGGTCAGCTCGAGGTGGTAGGCGATCTCGCCGGGCTTGATCAGTTCGTCGGCCACTGGACGCGCAACGCTATCCGGACGGGCGCCGAGTCAGTCCGGGCGCTTGCGCGCCGGTCGCGAGCCTCGCTCGCGCTTGGCCCGCATGTCGGCGGCGGGTCCGCGGGAAGGGCGCGAACGGGCCTTGGGGAGGATCGGGCGCGGGACTCCGTTGGAGCTCCGGGGCGCGGAGCCCGGGGTGTCTCTGGCCTGCGGCGCCGGCTTGGTCCGCGGCACCGCCTCGGCCAGGGGCGCGCCCTTGGACCGGGGTTGCTTGCCGCGCGCGGCCTGCAGCAGCTCCTCCAACGACGCGGCGATTCCGTCGGCGATCACGTCGATGTCAGGCAGCGCGTCGTAATCGCCGAGCAGGCCGTAGTCGAGCCCCCCGTTGTAGGACATGATCGCGATCGCCAGCGCGTGGTCCTTGGGCAGGAACGCGAGTGGGAACACGTCCTCGAGCTTCCGGCCGAGCACGTAGAGCGGTAGCTGCGGACCGGGGATGTTGGTGACCAGCAGGTTGAACAGCCGGGTGGAGAAGTTCAGGCGCGACGCCTGCGCCAGGAGCGTCGGCGGCGCCAGGTTGTTGACCGCCGCGAGCGTGGCCGCGCCGACGGCCTGCTTTGACTCCTTCAAACCGTTCATCGCCTGACGCACGTAGCGCAGGCGGGCGACGGGATCCTGGATGTAGAGCGGCAGCGGGCCGCGCATCACCGTCAGCTGGTTGCCGAGCGAGCCGCGGTGGCTCTCGGTGCGCACCGAGACCGGCACCAGTGCGCGCATCTCCATACCTGCGGTACGGATGCCGCGCGTGTGCAGCCAGTTGGCCAGCGCACCTGAGACGACCGTCAGCACGACGTCGTTGACGGTGCCACCGAGGGCGGTCTTGACCTCCTTGTAGTCGGCCAGCTGCTGGCGCACCACCGCGTAGCGGCGATGGGGTCCGATCTCGACGTTGAGCGGCGTCTCGGGGGCCGGATTGAGTCCGGCCCAGACGATCTCGCCGATTCCCTCGGCGGCGTCGCGCAGCAAGCCGAGCGTGGTTCCCGGACGGGTCGCGGCCATCAGCGCCCGGGTGGCGAGCGCCGCGGTGGTGGTGACCATGCCGCGGGCGCCGGCGAGCACAAGCTCGGCCGGGGACGGCTCAGGATGGGGCCGCCAGGGCTCGAGGTCAGGCGAGGGCGGCTCGGGCTCGCGGGCCATGTCGAACAGCACCGTCGCCAGGTCCACGCCCGAGACGCCGTCGACGAGCGAGTGGTGGGTCTTGAAGATCAGGGCAAAGCGCCCATCGTGCAAGCCCTCGACGAGCCAGCTCTCCCATAGGGGCTTGGAGCGGTCAAGCGGTTGGGAGGCGATCCGCGAGACGAGCAGGAACAGCTGCTCCTCGGACCCGGGCGTTGGCAGCGCCGTATGGCGAACGTGATATTCGAGGTTGAAGCTGGGATCGTCGACCCACAGTGGGCGGCCGGTCTCCAGCGGGGGGGTGGCGAGCTTCTGGCGATAGCGCGGCACCAGGTGCAACCGCCCGCGGACGTGGTCGAGGTAGTCGGCGAACGCCGGCGCGGGCCCCTCGAACAGCAGCACGCCGCCGATGTGCATGTGCGACGCCGGCCCTTCCTGATGCAGGAACGATGCATCAATCGAGGTCAGGCGGTCGAGGTGCTGCTGGGGCATCTGGCGTCTCCCGACGAGCGTGCGAACGAGGCCTTAGCGTAGCCGCAGTGGGCGCGGCGGCGTACTAAGATCCCGGCGGGGCACCGATGCTTACCTGCCGCATTCGTCTGCTTGTCGTCCTGTTTGCGCCCGTCGTGCTAGTCGCGGCGCTGATCTCGGTGCTGTCGGGGACCCGCTGGCGCGCATCGGGCGAGCCCGGCGGCCCGCAGGCCTCGCGGGCGGCTCGCCGGGCCCGCCTACACTGTGCTCATGGCCAACAGCGCGATTCCCGACACGATCCTGCTAGCGGCCCCGCGCGGCTACTGCGCCGGCGTGGATCGCGCAGTGCAGACCGTTGAGCGCGCGCTGGAGCTCTACGGAGCGCCGGTCTACGTGCGCAAGGAGATCGTCCACAACAAGCACGTGGTGGAGCAATTGCGCGCCCGCGGCGCCGTGTTCGTCGACTCCGAGACCGACGTCCCGGAGGGCGCGACCGTAGTCTTCTCGGCGCACGGGGTGGCCCCCAGCGTGCACGCCAACGCGCTCGAGCGCGAGCTGCACACGATCGACGCCACCTGCCCGCTGGTGACCAAGGTGCACGTGGAGGCGAAGAAGTTCGCGGCCGACGAGTACACGATCGTGCTGATCGGCCACGCCGGGCACGAGGAGGTGGAGGGGACGATGGGCGAGGCGCCAGAGAACATCGTGCTGATCGAGAATGAGGCGGACGTCGACTCGCTGGAGGTCAAGGATCCCGGCAAGGTCGCCTACATCTCCCAGACCACCCTGTCGGTGGACGAGACCCGCGCGATCATCAACCGGCTCCGCGAGCGCTTCCCGGCGATCACCGGACCGCGGACCGACGACATCTGCTACGCCACCACCAACCGCCAGGCGGCGGTCAAGCAGCTCGCGCGCCAGTGCGATCTGGTGCTGGTGATCGGCTCGCGCAACTCATCGAACTCAAACCGACTGGTCGAGGTCGCACGCGAGCACGGCGCCGACTCCTACTTGATCGACAACGAGGCGCAGGTGCGCGAGGAATGGCTGGCCGGTAAGCATGTGGTGGGGATCACCTCGGGGGCCAGCGCGCCCGAGGAGCTCGTCCAGCGGCTGGTCGAGTTCTTCCGCGCGCGCGGAACCGATGAGGTCCGCGAGCTGGAGGTCGTTCAGGAGGACGTCCGGTTCATGCTCCCCAAGGCGATCCGCCAGGCGCTGGCGGCCAGCTCCGCCTAGTGGCGTGATTCAGAAATTGCTCCCGGAATTTCGAATCACGACGCTAATAGCGGCCTGAAGCCCGGGGGCGCAGCTGCGTACGCTGGTCGTCTCCGACCTCCATCTGGGGGCGCTCACCGGACTTGATCTGCTGCGTCGTGAGCAGCCTCGGGCGGCTCTGCTGGCTGCGCTGGAGGGGGTCGATCGTCTCGTCCTGCTCGGCGATGTGCTCGAGCTGCGCCAGGGTCCGATGCGCGACGCGCTGGGGGCGGCGGAGGGGTTCTGCGCCGATCTGGCCGGCGCGCTGTCGCCCGGCGCCCAGGTTACGATCGTGCCCGGCAACCACGATCACCACCTGCTCGAACCGTGGCTGGAGCGCCGTGCCCGCAAGGGACCCCCCGAGCCGCTGGGACTTCAGTCGGCCGTCGATTGGTGCGCCGGGGAGCCGCTGGCAAGCATCGCGCGCCAGCTCTCGCCGGTGCAGCCGGAGGTGTTCTATCCGGGGGTCTGGCTGCGCCCGGACATGTACGCGATGCACGGTCATTACAGCGATCGGCACGCGACCGTGCCGATGCTCGAGCGCCTCGGCGCCGGCGTGATGGCGAAGATCGTCCGCGAAGCCGCGGCCGGACCGCGCCGTGCGGAGGACTACGAGGCGACGCTGGCGCCGCTTTATGCCTGGATGTATGCGATCGCCCAGATCGGCGATGAACCGAGCTCCGCGGCGCGGCCGCACAGCGCCTCGGCTCAGGCCTGGCGGGCGCTGTCGGGGCGCAGAGGCCGGTTGAGCCTGCGCCGGCGTCTGCTGGCGCTCGGCTTTCCGGTGGCGATCGCGGCGCTGAACCGGGCCGGGATCGGCCCGCTACGGGCCGACCTGTCGTCCGTGGCGCTGCGACGCGGACGGCTGAGCGCCATCGGCGAAGTGCTCGACCGCCTACAGGTCGATGCCGGATACGTGATCTTCGGCCATACCCACCGCGCTGGGCCACTGCCCGGTGACGATCAGTCGGAGTGGCGAACCGCCGCCGGCGCGCAGCTGCTGAACACCGGCTGCTGGATGCATGAGGCGGCCTTCCTGGGTGCCGAACCAGCCTCGAGTCCATATCGCGCGGGGTTCTGCGTGCTGATCGAGACAGAGCAGGCGCCCCGCCTGATCAACCTGCTCGATCCCGCCCGGTCCTGATTCACGGGCTCGGTCCTGATTCACGGGTCGGTCCCTCGCGACCGACCGATCCTGGTTAGGCCGCTAAGTGGAGCACTAAGGGACGGGCCCTAACCCGGGTGTGAAGCACACGGCGTGGCAGCGCACCCCCGGCTCGATCTCCAGCTGAAGCTCGCCGGCGGTGCTGCGCGGATGACCGACCAGCTCGTAGGCGCCGGGATGGTCGACGGTCAGCCGCCGGCCGTTGACGGTGATCGAGCCTTCGCCGTCGAGCACGGCCCAGGCGGCACCGGCCTCGTAGGGCCCGCTGTAGGGGCCCTCCACGTCCTCGCTCTGCGCGGCGAGCATCGCTCCGGGCTCGTCCTCGGGCCGGATCGGCGCCAGGAGCGGCCGGTCGACGGCTAGCAGCTCTTGGATCGCAACCTCGGTGTCCTCATAGCCCCCCTCGCCGTAGTGATAGTCAAACAGCCGTCCCTGCTGGTTGAACAGGTAGCGCGCCGGCCAGCCGAGGTTGCCGTACTCCTGCCACAGCTCGAACTCGACGTCGACGGCGACCGGGTAGGGGATCTGCAGCCGCGCCACCGCCGACCTGACCGCCTCGGGATCCGCCGAGGGGGCAAAGCCGGACGCGTGCACGCCGATCACCCGCAGCCCGTCTTCCTCGTAGCGTTCGTGCCAGGCCTTCAGGTACGGGAGCGTCCGGAGCGAGTTCGGGCGGCAGAAGTCCCAGAACTCGATCAGCACCGGGCGGCCGAGCTGCTGGTCCATGCGCAGCGTGGCCACGTTGATCCATGGCGCCCCGGCGGGAAACGCGGGAGCGGCGATGTGGTCGACGGGCGCGCGCATGGCGACACGATCGTAGACGCGCCGAGATCAGCATCAGTCTTGGCGAGGCGCCACCTGGACCGGATCAACCCGACCTCCAAGGAGGAACACCTATGACAGTCACCGGTAGGTGTTCACCTGGGGAGGGGCCGGCTCACGTTCGAGCTCGAGCCGCGTGAGGATTGCTCGGCCTGCCGGCGATTCCATCGGGCATTCGCCCGGGGGCGAATGCCCTGAGCGTCGCTATACTCCGTGAAGTATTGAATTCATACTGCATTTGAGGAGTTTCAAGATGAGTCCGTCCGGAGCCGAAGTTCTGCGCCAGATCAAGGGCCGGATCGACGAGGTCGATCCCGGCGTCGTGCGTGAGCAGGTCTCCAACGGCGCGGTCGTGGTCGACGTCCGTGAGGCAGAGGAATGGTCGACCGGGCACATCCCCGGCGCCAAGCACGTGCCCAAGAGCTACCTTGAGTCCAGGATCGAGAACGCCGCTCCGGACCACTCCCAGCACGTGATTCTGTACTGCCAGTCGGGCAATCGCTCGGCCTGGGCGGCGCGAACGCTGCTCGACGACCTCGGCTACGAGAACGTCGAGTCGATGACCGGCGGCTTCACGCTGTGGAAGGACCGTGGCTACGAGGTCGACATGCCGCGAACCCTGACCGCCGAGCAGCGGGAGCGCTACTCGCGCCACCTGCTGCTGCCCGAGGTGGGGATCGAGGGCCAGCAGAAGCTGCTCGACGCCAAGGTGCTGCTGCTGGGCGCCGGCGGTCTGGGATCCCCGGCGGCGCTGTATCTGGCCGCGGCCGGGGTCGGCACGCTGGGAATCGTCGACGACGATGTCGTCGACCTGTCCAACCTGCAGCGACAGGTGATCCATTCCAGTGATCGCATCGGCGTGGCCAAGGTCGACTCGGCCGAGCAGACGATCACGGCGCTCAATCCCGACGTCAAGGTGCAAAAGCACCAAATCCGGCTGGGTCCCGAGAACATCATGGAGATTCTGCCCGGCTACGACATCGTGGTCGACGGCTTGGACAACTTCCCCACCCGCTACTTGCTCAACGATGCCTCGGTGCGGCTGCAGATCCCGGTGGTATCCGCGGCGATCCTCGGCTTCGAGGGCCAGCTGTCGGTGTTCAAGCCCTACGACGGGCCCTGCTACCGCTGTCTGTTCCCGGTTCCGCCGCCCGCCGAGCTGGCCCCGTCCTGCGGCGCCAACGGCGTCCTGGGGGTCCTGCCCGGGACGATGGGCCTGCTCCAGGCGACCGAGGTCATCAAGCTGATCCTCGATCAGGGCGACCTGCTGATCGGGCGCCTGCTGATGTACGACGCACTGTCCGCGCGTGTGACTGAGGTCAAGGTCCGCCGCGATCCGGACTGCCCGATCTGCTCACGCGATCCGGACACGATCTCCGACGACGAGCTGGGCGTGTTCCCCGACTACGAAGCGTTCTGCGCCGGCGCCCACTAGTGCACTAGGGTTCGTCCATGGCCACGATCCGAATCCCACCCGTGCTGCGTCCCTCCGTCGGGGGCGAGAAGGAGCTGAGCGCCGAAGGCGCCTCGGTCGGCGAGATCCTGCACTCTGTCGCCGACAGCCATCCTCAGACCCAAACGCAGCTGTTCGCGGCCGACGGCGGCCTGAACCGCTACGTCAACGTGTACCTCAACGACGAGGACGTGCGCGTATTGGAGGGCCTCGAGACCGCCGTGGGCACCGAGGACACGCTGGTGATCTTGCCGGCGATGGCCGGCGGGGCCCACTAGCTCAAGAAGGGACCGGCGCCGTTGGGCGTCCCAAGCCGTCCAGGGACCTGAGACTCGTTGTGCGTCCTGGCTCGGGAAGGGACCGGTGCCGTTCGGCGTCCTTGTAGAAGAGTGTTCACCTTCGAAGGGAGTCCGATGCATCGCACACCGAAGTCGGCCCGGCTACGCCGACGCACGAGTTACGCAGCGTTCCTGATCGCGATCGTCGCCGTGGTTGCGCTGGCTGGGATGGCGGTCGCCAAGTCGGTGACGCTGTCGGTGGCCAAGAGCGGCAAGGTGACGAACCAGAAGATGGTGACCAAGACCGAGGCGATCGCGGTCAATTCCAAGGGGCGTGCCGTCTACGACCTCGTTCCGGAGACGGTCCACCACGCGCTCTGCACGAAGGCGAATGGCTGCCTCGCGATCTGGCTTCCGATCACGGTCCCAACGGCAAAGAGCAGGCCGTCCGTGGCGAACGGGATCAAGGGCAAGCTTGGGATCTGGCATCGCAACGGGTTCTTCCAAGTGACGCTCGCCGGCCACCCGCTGTACACGTTCATCGTCGACACCAAGAAGAACGACGCCACGGGTGAAGGCATCGTGCACTTCGGCGGCACCTGGCATGTGATCAAGTCGTCATCGTCGTCGTCGAGCAAGACGTCTCAGTCGGGCTCGACCACCTCCACCACTTCGACGATGACCACTCCCTCCTATCCCGGTTACTGATGGCCTCGCTATACTTGGTAAAGCAATGGCCGAGCGCCTCCAGAACAAGCCCTGCGGAGGGCGGTATGGAGACATTGTCCAGGCGATCGGCCATACGCCACTGGTCGAGCTCAAGCGCCTGAGCCCCAAGCCGGGGGTCAGGATCTGGGCCAAGTTGGAGTCCCGAAACCCGACCGGCTCGGTCAAGGACCGGGTCGCCCGGGCGATGATCGAGGACGCCGAGGAGAAGGGGCTGATCCGACCGGGTCAGACGATCCTCGAACCGACATCGGGCAACACCGGCATCTCGCTGGCGATGATCTGCGGGCGAAAGGGCTATCGGTGCAAGGTCGTGATGCCCGACAACGTGACGCCCGAGCGCACGCAGCTGCTCGAGATGTACGGCGCCGAGATCGTCTACTCCGACGGCTCCCAGGGCTCCAACGGCGCTGTCGAGAAGGCGCTCGACATGGCTGAGAAGGACGCCTCCTACTACATGCCCTATCAGTACGGCAACCAGGCCAACCCTGACGCCCACTACAACGGGACCGCCTTGGAGATCCTCGAGGAACTGGACGAGGTGACGGCGTTCGTCGCGGGCCTGGGCACGGGCGGAACGCTGATGGGCAACGGCCGGCGGCTCAAGGAGGAGCTCGGCGATCAGGTCAAGATCGTCGCCGCCGAGCCGATGCAGGGCGAGCCGGTCCAGGGCCTGCGGTCGCTCGACGACGGCTTCATCCCGCCGATCATCGACCTGTCGCTGCTGGATCGCAAGATCTTCGTCACCAACCACGACGCGATCGTGTGGACGCGCAAGCTGCTCGACGAGGAGCGGCTGTTCGCGGGTGTTTCCTCGGGCGCGATCGCGCGCGTGGCGGTGAGGATCGCCGGCGAGATCGACGAGGGCAACGTCGTCTTCATCGTCTGCGACGACGGCTGGAAGTACCTGTCGTCGGGGATCTACACACGTCCCGTCGAAGAGATCGAGAACCTGGACTCCACCGTCTGGTGGTGAGCCCAGAGGACGGCGAGTCTCGCCGCAGGCTCCTGCGCGGGGCCTCCTCGGCCGCCGCCGGAGCAGCGTTGGTGCTGGCGGGGTGCGGCTCGCGATCCAAACATCCATCGCTCAAGCAGGCCCCGGCGCCGGTCCGCCGCGTCGACGTCGAGATCCTCAACCAGTCGCTGGAGCTGGAGCGCCGCACGGTCGAGGCCTACATCGCCGGGATCCCGCTGCTGGATCGCTCTGACGCCAAGGCGGCCAAGCAGTTCCTCAACGAGGAGCTGCAGCACACCGGCGAGCTGCTGTCGCTGATCAAAGCCGCCAAGGGCAAGGCGATCCCGCGCGCGGCGAGCTACGACCTCGGCCACCCACGCGACGGGGGGGAGGTGCTGGCGCTCCTGCACGAGCTCGAACGCCGGCAGATCGCCGGCTACCTGGACGCGATCCCGAGGCTCTCGCCCGGTCCGGTCAGAGCCGCCGTCGCCACGATTCTGGCCAACGATGCGCAGCACGTCTCGATCCTGCGCCTCGCGCAGGGCGCCGCCCCTGCGCCGTCGGCGTTCGTGACCGGAACCGAGTAGGGAGGCGCGGTGGGCAGCGCCCAGACCAGACGTCAGCTGCTCGCCCGCGGCGTCAGGGCCGGTGCGGCGGGCGCCGCCGGCGCCGCGCTGCTGGCGCCCGCCTCGGCGCAGGCGCAGGCGGCGTCGGAGACTGAACGGCTGCATCGGCTGCTCAGCGTGGAGCTGCTGGCCCTCTACAGCTACGAGCACGTGCTCGCCTCGAGGGTGGTCTCGCCCCACGCCCGGCGAGCGCTGGTGCCGCTGCTCGCCCACGAGCATGCGCACGTGACAGTGGTCGGCGCTCGCCTGCAGGCGCTGGGAGGGACGCCGCCCGCCGCGCCGGTCAGCCTCGCCGCCGCCAACCGCGATCTCGCCCACCGCAAGGTCTCAGAGCGGCTGGGCCAGCTCCAGGGTTCCGCCGATGCGCTGCGTCTGCTGCTGGCGATCGAGCGGGTGGCCACCGGCGCCTACTTCGTGGCGTTGACCACGCTCAGCGATCCGCGGCTGATCCGGCTCGGCGCGGAGATCATGGCCAGCGAGGCGCAACATCAGGCGGTGATCGGAGATCTGCTGAACCACGGCAACGGCGCGATGGCCGTCCCGTACGGGCTGGTTCAGGGCATGCAGTAAGGGCTCGTCCTGACGAACCCTGGTCAGGCTCGCTGCTAGCCTCGGCCGCGATGCGGATCGCTCGCGAGCTATACGACGAGATCGTCGCTCACGCCCGGGCCGACGCGCCGAACGAGTGCTGCGGGATGATCGCCACGCGTGACGGCGAGGCGGTCAAGGTCTATCCCGCCGAGAACGCGGCGGCGAGTCCGCTGCGCTACGAGATCGACGGCGCCGAGCAGTACCGGATCCAGATGGCGATCGACGATGCCAGCCTGGATCTGGGCGCGATCTACCACTCCCACACGCGCAGCGCTCCCTATCCATCGCAGACTGACATCAACCTCGCGTTTTATCCCGAAGCGCTGTATCTGATCGCGGGCGTGGCGCAGGAGCAGACCGAGGTGCGCGCGTTTGAGATTCGCGACGGTCAGGTGTCCGAGGTGGAGCTGCGCGTGGGCTGATGACCAGGCCGACGGCCTCCGAGCCGCTCGTCTGTCCCGGCTGCGGTGCCAGCTTTGACGCGCAGGAGCGGTTCTGCCCAGGCTGCAAGCTCCCCCTGGTGCACGACGCCCAGCCGCCGTCAGACCAGCCGGTCTCGCCGCGCCACGCGGCGGCGCGCAAGATCAAGCCCCAGCTCGCCGAGGGCGACGTGATCCGGGTGGTGGGCGCCCGCAACCTGGCCGAGGCGGAGTTCATTCAGGCGCTGCTGCTTGAGGAGGGGGTCCCGAGCATGCTGCGGCGCAGCGCGGGATTCGACGTCCCCGATTTCCTGGCCGCGGGGCCGCGCGACGTGCTGGTGGCCCAGTCGGGGCTCGCGACGGCGCGTGAGGTGCTGCTCCAGGCCGAGCTGATCGGACCGGAGCCGGTGAGCGGGCCGCCGGTGGCGCCGGCCCGGCTGGCGGCGGGCCTGCTGGTGGCGCTGGCGATCGGCGCGGCGGTCGTGTGGCTGGCCAGCCTGGTGGTGCGCTGATCCCTGCCGGCATTCGACCGGGCCGCTGGCGCCCTCCCGGTCGGCCAGGGCACTAGAGGGCCCGTCAGCTCGAGCCGCTCAGGCGACCCAGGTGGGAGCGCCACGCGCTTTCGGTGTCAGCCAGATTCCGGCCGTGGAAGGCCTCAGACAGCGCGGAGCGCGCTCCCTGAGGATGGAGCCTGACCGCCAAACGGGCGGCCGCGGCCTCGCCCTCCTCGCGGGCCAGCAGGTCGATCACGGTCCCGCCCAGCAGCGTGGCGTCGCGCAGCCCGGGCGGGAAGCTCGGACGGCCGCCCTCACGCAGGCGGCGGGCGATCGCCGGGCGCGCATGCTCGGTCTGCCCGGAGAACCACCGCGCGGAGCCCTCCAGCAGCCAGGCCCAGCGCAGCTCCTGGCGCACCCGCAGCGGCAGCGCGCGCCGCAGGTCTGGGTTGTTGACGGCGATCACGCGCTTGGCGTACAGCGCCGCGGCTGCCAGCGCCAGCATCTCGCGCGAGCCCGGGACGTTGGAGGCGCGCGCCGCCAGGACAGCGGGGGCGAGCACGTGCAGCTCCTGCTCGCCGGCCCAGCCGGCCAGGTAGCGCCGGCCCGCGGGGGCGGTGGTCAACCACATCAGCGGCAGCAACGGATTGGTCATCGACACCGAAGCCACGCTGCGGTGCAGCACCACGGTCAGGTCGCCGATCGTCTGCGGGAAGACCTCGCCGAGACGCTCGCGCGTGAGCTCGAGGGAGTGCAGCACACGGTGGGCGTCATCGGTGTCGGCCGAGTCGTGGCGCGCACGAAACGACGGCGAGACCGACTCGACCCACGTCATCGGACTATGGGCCCACGAGCCCTATGTGAGCGGGGCGCCAGCGGCGCCCGCATTGTTCAGACCATTACCGGCTGGCGGTCTGACGCGATCGAAGCGATTTCCTCCGACGCGCGCTCGAACTCCTCGTCGGAGAGCACCGGAGTGCCCTCGAACGGGAGTTCACGCGTCAGCTCCAGCCACGAACGGCAGCCACCGTACTCGTCACGGACCTTGACGGTCACCGGGCGCGGGATCCTGTAGGTGCGCAGCAGAATCACGTGCAGCGGATGACGCCGTTTCCACGCCAGTCGCTTCTCCGCGTAATCGGGCGTCCAGACGTAGAACGGCGACAGCGCATCGACGGCGCGACGGTCGGTGACGGTGTAATGCGCCGCCACCTCCGCCCAGGCGCGGATCCGGACCCGATCAGGCTGGGTCAGCTGCTCGCCGCGGTCCAGCGCCTGTGGATCGGGCTCTCCATCACTCCACACGCCCTCTTCGAGGGCGCGCGCGAGCTCAGGCCGGTGGGATTCGCGCACCAGGTCGGAACGCTGGTGATCGAACGTGGGATAGAGGAAAAACCGCTCGTAATCGAGCTTGAAGTGCTTCTCGGGCTCGCGGATACCACCCTTGCGCAGGGTCAGCAGTTGCTCGCCCTCGGCGAGCGCCCGCACGGTCACGGCCCATTCTTTGAAGGCAATCGGCATATCGAAATAAAGGTAATGCGAAGGGGATTTACAGGCCAATCCCGCGTGCGCAGCAGGCTGCAACGGCAACGTCGGGAGAAGACGATTGTATTTGAAAAGCGCGAAATCGCAAAATGATGCTGCTATTCAGGGAGTTTTTAGCCAGTCGCAAGCGGGCTTGCAAGCGCGCTGGGCGGCCGTTTCAGGGTGACCCGTGACCGCCCCCGCCAGGCGTCTCGATCCGCAGCCGCTGACCCGGTGCCAGCTCACCCATCGCCTTGGGCTCCAGCTCCTCTCCGTCGAGCAGGTTGCGACCGGGTTGGCCCGCCTCGCCGCCCGCGGCCCCGGGGGGCGCGTGGCGACGGCGCTCGGTCAGCAGCGAGTAGCTCAGCGGCGCCAGCGCCTCAAGCTCGCGCACAACCCCGTCGCCGCCGTCGAATCGGCCGCGGCCGCCTGACCCGCGCCGCAGTGAGTACTCGATCATGCGCAGCGGGAACTCGAGCTCGAGCGCCTCGATCGGCGTGTTGAGCGTGTTGCTCATCGCCACGTGGACGCCGCTGGGCCCCGGCGCATCCGGGCAGGCGCCCTGGCCGCCGCCGATCGTCTCGTAGTAGACGAGATCCTCGTTACCGAGCGTGAGGTTGTTCATCGTTCCCTGGCCGAGAGCCCGCCCGAACGCAGCCAGGACCACATCGGCCACGCGGGAGGAGGTCTCGACGTTGCCCCCGACGACGGCGGCGGGGGAGCGGGCGTTGAGCAAGCTGCCCTCCGGCGCGACCACCTCGAGCGGCCGGTAGGCGCCGGCGTTGGCGGGGATGTCGGGGTCGGTCAACACCCGGATCGCGAAGTAGCAGGCCGAGCGGGTCACGGCGAGCGGGCAGTTGAGGTTGCCCTGGTGCTGGTCGTCGGTGCCCGTGAAGTCAAGCGTCAGCCGATCACCACTCACGGTCGCCCGCAGGGCGATCCGCAGGTCGCCCTCGCGCGCCTCAAGCACATCCTCGGCGGTGCGCTCCCCGTCCTCGAGCTCCTTCAGGCAAGCCCGCGTCCGGCGCTCGGCGTAGTCGAGCACCTCGCCGTAGGCCTGCTGGAGGGTACCGGCGCCGACGCGCTGTTCGAGCTCGGCCAGCCGCAGCGCGCCGACACGCCCCGCGGCGAGCTGCGCGCGCAGGTCGGCGCGGCGCTGGTCGGGCCGGCGCATCTGCTCGCTCAGCTGGGCGATCGCGTCGTCGTCGAGCACGCGTGGCTCGATCACCACGCCTTCGTCCTGGAGCGTGGCGCTGTCGGCGGGCATCGAACCGGGCGTCGGGCCACCGACGTCGGCGTGATGAGCGCGGTTGGCGGCGAACGCGATCAGCCGATCGCCGGCGAACACCGGGGTGATCACCGTGATGTCGGGGAGATGGGTGCCTCCCCGGTAGGGGTCGTTGAGGATCCAGGAGCGCTCCGGCGCATGCTCCTGGTCGAGCACCGCCGCCACCGCCGCCGGCATCGCGCCGAGGTGCACGGGGATGTGCTCGGCCTGCATGACCATCTCGCCGCGCGGGTCAAACAGCGCCGTTGAGGCGTCACGGCGCTCCTTGATGTTGGCCGAGTGCGCCGAGCGGATCAGCACCGCTCCCATCTCCTCGCAGATCGCGTGCAGGGCGCCGGTCAGCACCTGCAGCTCGACGGGGTCGATCATCCCTCTGGTTCTCCAATGGAATCCGCGCCAGCGGATTTCACGTCCGCCTCGAGGTGGATGGTCCCGCTGTCGTCGACCTGGCCCGACCACCCGGGCGGGACCAGCAGCGTCGATTCCGGGAGTTCGACCACCGCCGGGCCGGTGATCTCGGTTGCGGGCGGGGGCGAGCCGCGCAGCACGTCCAGCTCGATCTCGACCCCGCCGAACGTGGCTGGGCGCCGCCCCCGCTCCAGCTCGCCTTGATCCGGCCGGGCGCCGAGCGAGACATCGGCGCCGGGCACCGAGGCCGACACGCGGATCGTGACCAGCTCCAGTGGCTGCTCGGAGTCGCGGTAGCCGTAACGCTCGTTGTGCAGCGCCTCAAAGGCCTCACGCAACTGGTCGGGCTCGGGCGTCAGCGATCCGCCAACCGCCAGCTCGAACGCCTGGCCGCGATAGCGCAGCTCGTAGGTGGCCCTGAGCTCCGCGTCTGACTCCCCCAGCTCCGAGCGGGCCTGATCGCCGAGCTGCGCGACCAGCGCGGCGATCCCCTCGGCGGTCAGCTGATCGCCGCTGAGAAAGACGCTGCGCTGGACGTCACGCCGGCGCGGGGAGACAACCAAGCCGAGCGCCGCCAGCACGCCCGAGGCGCGCGGGCAGACGATCTCGGTGATCCCCAGCTCGGCGGCGATCTGGGTGGCGTGGAGCGGGCCGGCTCCGCCGAAGGCCAGCAACGCGTAGCGGCGCGGGTCGATCCCGCGCTGCACCGTCACGACCCGCAGCGCGCGGATCATCTCGGCGTTGGCCACCCGGATGATCCCCTCGGCGCAGGCCAGCGGCTCCAGGTCGAGCTCCTGGGCCAGGGACTCGATCGCGCGCTGGGAGGTGGCGCGGTCGAGCTGCACTCCGCCGGCCAGCGGAGCGTCGGCGGCCAGGTAGCCCAGCAGCAGATTGGCGTCGGTGACCGTCGGCTCGGTCCCGCCTCGGCCGTAGCACGCCGGCCCGGGTTCGGCCCCCGCCGATCGCGGCCCCACGCGCAGCGCGCCGCCCGGATCGCGCCAGGCGATCGAGCCGCCGCCGGCGCCGACCGTGTGCACTGCGACCATCGGCAGCGCCAGTGGGCGACCGGCGATCGTGCCCGAGCTCTGCTCCTGGACCAAGCCGTCGTCGACGACGCACACATCGCACGAGGTCCCGCCCATGTCGAAGCACAGTGCGTCGGGGGCGCCGGCGGCGCGGGCGATGAAGGCAGCTCCGGCGGCGCCGCCGGCCGGGCCGGAGAGCACGGTCCAGGCGGCGTGTCCGGCGGCCGCCGCCAGATCGATCAGGCCGCCGTTTGACTGCATGATCGAGGGCTCGACGAGTTGCGCCCGCTGACAGCGCTCCACCAGCTGGCGCAGATAGCCGGCCAGCAGCGGCGACAGCGCGGCATCGACCTCGGTTGTGCTGGCGCGCTCGAACTCGCGGAAGGTACCCACCACCTCATGGGAGAGGGAGATGTGGACATCGGGGAGCTCGGCGGCGATCGCTTCCGCCAGCGCGCGTTCGTGGGCGGGATGGCGATAGGAATGGAGTAGGGCGACGGCCACCGCCTCGGGCTTGACCGCGGCCAGCTCGCCGGCGAGCCGGGCGGCATCATCGGCGCTCAGCTCGCGCAGCGGGCCGTCGGGGGTCATCCGCTCGGGCGCGCCGAATCTGAGTCCGGGCTCGGCCAGCGGGGCGGGGCGCGCGGCGCACAGCCGGTAGAGCTCGGGGCGATTCTGGCGACCCAGTGCCACCAGATCAGCGAAGCCCTCGGTGGCCACGAACGCGGTGCGCGCCCCGTGGCCCTCCAGCAGCGCGTTGGTCGCGACGGTCATGCCGTGCGAGAAGCGCTCGATCTCCTGCGCGCCGCGCCCCGCGCGCTGCAGCGCGGCCTCGATCGCGGCCATTACGCCCTCGGATTGATCCGATGGGGTGGTTGGCGCCTTGGCAGTGATCAGCCGGCCGTCGACGGCCAGCACGGCGTCGGTGAACGTCCCGCCCACGTCGACACCAAGCAGCATGGGCCGACGTTAGCGGTCGTCGCGGCTCAACGTCTGCCCCGCGCCTGCCGCCCTGAGGTGCGGGACGATCTGCTTGGCGCCAACGACGCGAGCACGGCGGGGCAGACGCCTGAGCCGCACTCGTAGCCTCCTGCGGTCCGCCCCGGCCACGCTCACGGGAGCCCGTACCACCAGGGGTGGGGCACATGCCCGCGTCAGCGGGCCGATAGAAATCCTGGTCTACGCGGCCAGCGCCGGCTCGACCTCTTCGGTCTCGGCCAGGTGCTGGTGTGAGGGGCAGTAGCCGTTGTGGGGCAGCGGCATCCGCTGGCACGGTGTGCCCTTGCGGGTGCTCGCGCGGCATTGGAGCGGGTTGCCGTAGACGTCGTAACCATTCTGCGGCTGGCTGCGCAGGAACTCGTCGGCGAACCCCAGATAGCGCTCGATCACCCGCAGCACGCGCGGCTGGGCGACCATTGGGAAGTAGGCCCGGATGTCGCAGAACAGCGTCCGGGCCGGGCGGGCGAAGTAGTGGCGGTCGGTGGCCAGGCGCTCGACGGCCGCCTCACAGGCACGCAGCACCCGCTCGTGGTTGGCATGAGGACAAGCGCCGTGCGGGTCCTCGGCGATGTCCGCGGCGACCTCCCGGTAGATCGCTCGACTGAATCGGTACATGCGGACTCTGACTCCTTTCGGCTCCCTGCCGGGCGCCATCCCTTAGCAGTGCGCGAGTATCTACCCCCCGTATGAAGCTTTCGAGGGTGCGATTGTTAATAGCGCGTTAAGCGAAAAGTTGGAGTTTTCGATGCTGAGGCGGGATCCGGGCGTTGCGCGGCGCCGTCAGGCCCACGCTTCAAGCTCGGGATCGCGGCCGTCGGCGACCGTCACGTGCATGCCGTCAAGGGCCGGATCGCGCTGGGGGAAGTCGCTGCGCAGGTGCGCGCCGCGGCTCTCGGTCCGGGTCAGCGCCGAGGCGGCGATCAGGCGCACGAGGGGGTGGGGATCGTGCTCGAGCTCGCGCAGCCCCACCCCGTCGCGCTCCAGCCCGGCGTTGGTCCACAGGGCTCGGCGGCTCGACTCGGCTGGTACCCGCGGGACCTGCTGCGCCAGCGAGCGATCTTGCGCCCCACGCTGGGAGCGATCGATGCCGGCGAACGGCGGCTCGGCGATCGCGGCGCCGGCGGCGCGCGCTCCGAATACGAAGCATTCGCTGAGCGAGTTGGAGGCGAGCCGGTTGGCTCCGTGCAGACCGGTGCAGGAGCACTCGCCGACGGCGTACAGGCCCGGGACACTCGCGCGGCCGTGCAGATCGGTGGCGATTCCACCCATCATGTAGTGGGCCGCCGGCGCGACGGGCACCAGCTCACGTACGGGGTCGATGCCCGCCCGGCGCAGCGCCGTTACCACGTTGGGAAACAGCGCCGGATCGACCTCTCGCATGTCAAGCCCGACCGAGCTGGCGCCGGTGGTCGTCATCTTGCGCTGCACCGCGCGGGCGACCTCGTCGCGGGGAGCGAGCTCATCGACGAAGCGCTCGCCGGTGTTGTCCAGCAGCCGCGCGCCCTCGCCACGCACCGCTTCGGTGACCAGGAACCCGTCACTCCCGTTGTGACCGACGACGGCGGTCGGATGGAACTGCATCAGCTCCAGATCGGCGAGCGTCGCCCCGGCCGCGAACGCCAGCAGCAGGCCTCCACCGGTGGCGCCCGCCGGGTTGGTGGTACGCGACCACAGCGCGGCCGCGCCTCCGGTCGCCAGTACGACGGCTCCGGCGCCGATCACGCTCGAGTCATCGAGCTCGACACCGGCGCAGCGGCCGTCGCTGACGATCAGCGACACCACCCGCCGGCGCTCGATCGCCTGCACCCGCGCGTCCTGGGCGACCAGCTCTGAGAGGTGACGGACCAGGCGGCGTCCCGTCGCCGCGCCGCCGGCGTGCGCCACCCGCCGCGCGGAGTGCCCGCCCTCGAGGCTCAGCGCCAGCCGGTCGCTGCTGTCGGTATCGAAGGCCACGCCAAGCCCGGAGAGATCGTCGACCACCAGTGGTGCCTCGTCACACAGAACGCGGGCCGCCGACTCGCGCACCGATCCACGCCCGGCGGCGAGCGTGTCGGCCAGGTGTCGGTCCGGGCTGTCGTCCCGGGCGAGCGCGGCGGCCAGGCCGCCCTGCGCCCAGTAGCTGGAGGACTCGGCCAGCGGCGTAGCGGAGACGAGCAGCACGCGGGCTCCGCGGCGCGCCGCGCAGAGCGCCGTATACAACCCGGCCGCCCCGGCGCCGATGACCGCGACCTGAGTCTCGATTTGGTCCACCGGCAGGTACGGTACTCGCGATGGCCGCCGTGCCCGTCTTCCTGGAGCATTCCTCCTCCCTGCAGCACGATACGGGCTCGCATCCCGAGCAGCCGGCGCGGATCGTGGCGATCGAGCGCGAGCTCGCCCGGCGCGATTGGGTCGGCTACCGGCGCGTCAGCTCACCGGCGGTGAAGCGCGCGGTGCTGACCGCGGTGCATCCGGAGAGCTACGTCTCATCGATCGAGGCGGCGGCGAGCGCCGGGGGCGCGCAGCTGGACCTGGACACCGTCGTCAGCGAGGGGTCTTTCGAAGCCGCCCTGCACGCCGTGGGCGGCGCGGTGGCGCTGGTCGACCTGCTGCTCGATGGCGATGCGCCGTGCGGTTTCAGCGCCCACCGGCCCCCGGGCCACCACGCCGAGCCGGCGCGGGGGATGGGCTTCTGCCTGTTCAACAACGTCGCGGTGGCGGCGCGCTACGCGCTGGATGTCCGGGGCCTAGGGCGCGTGATGATCCTCGACTGGGACGTGCACCACGGCAACGGCACCAACGACATCTTCCACGCCAGCGAGCAGGTGCTGTTCGTATCCATCCACCAGTCGCCGCTGTATCCCGGCAGCGGCCCGGCCTCGGACGTCGGCGCGGCCGAGGCCGCCGGGTTCACGATCAACCTCCCGGTGGCGCCGGGCTCAGGCGACGGCGTCTACCGCTCGCTGGTCGACCATGTGGCGGTGCCGCTGGCCCGCTCGTTCGCGCCGCAGCTGATCCTGATCTCGGCCGGGTTCGATGCCCATCGCGAGGATCCGCTGGCCGAGTGCGAGGTCACCGACCAGGGCTTCGGGGCGATGACGCGGGCGATGCGCCGGGTCGGCGACGAGCTCGCGGCGCCGGTCGGGGCGGTGCTGGAGGGCGGCTACGCGCTCGGCGCGCTGGCGCGTTCGGTGGCGGTCGCGATGGAGGCCCTGGCCGGCGGGGGAGAGCCCGACCCGGCCGGCGAGGTACCGCTGACGAGGGTGGCGCGGGACGCGATCGCGCGGCTTGCGCCGTGGTGGCCGCGGCTGACCGAACTAGCCGGATAGCTCGTCCGTTGGAGCACGGCCCGCCTGTCAGAGCAGGGCCCGCCAGGCATCAACCAGGCGCGCGGCCATCCGGTCGGTCGAGAACTCCTGGGCGCGGGGGCGACCGTCGACGCGCGGGTCAGCGGCGAGCACGTGAGGCGTCAGCGCCTGATCCCAGCGCGGCTGATCGAACGGGCCACAGTACGTGCCGGTAACCCCGGCCAGCGCCTCAGCGTGGTTCCCGACCGCAGTGGCGAGCACCGGCACATCGCAGGCGAGCGCCTCCAACACCGCGAGGCCGAACCCCTCACGATCGGACGGAACCAGAACGGCGTTGGCGGCATTGACCCACAGCGGGACCTCGGCCGGACTGACGTGGCCCAGTGTGAGCAGCTCCACCTCGTGGCGACGAGCGAGCGAGAGGGCCAGATCGTGGCGCTTCTCCGGCCGCGCGGGATCGGCGGGGAACAGCAGGTAGGGCTGGTCAGGGGCCAGGCCGAGCGCGGTCCGCGCCTGCCGCCGACCGATCGGAGCAAAGCGCGTGGTGTCGACTCCGCACGGGAGTACGGCGACCCGGGCGCCCGCGGTGGCGCTGGGTGCAAGCTCGCGGGCAAGCGCCTCGGACACCACTCCGATCAGGTCGATGAAGCGAAGCCCGGCCAGCGTGATCCGCCGGGAGCGCGGGTGGGCCAGGTCGGTTCCGTGCAAGGTGACCGCCCGGGCGCGACCCGGGGCGGCCAGCGCCGGCCAGAGCGTCAGGCCGAAATGGGCGTGGACGACGTCAAAGGGCCGGCGGTCACCGCGCCGGGTGACTGCGCGCCGACGGCGCGCGAGCCGGCGACGGGCGAGACCGGCGGCCGCGCGCGGGTAGGCCACGGCGCCGCCGGGCGTGAACGCGAACAGCTCCAGCTCGATCTCCGGGATCCGCCTGAGCGCGGCGACCTGATCGGCGACGAAGCTGCCGAGCTCCGGCCGCGCCGCGGAGGGGTACATGTTGGTGACGATCAGGACCCGCACGTTGGCGCGAGCTTAGGGCTCGAACGAGGTGCGCCGCGCGCTCTGGCACCATCACAGGCTGTGTACGCGCTGCCAGAACACCCGGTCGCCGTCTTCGACTCGGGCGTCGGCGGCCTGACCGTCCTGCACGAGCTGCTGGTCTCGCTGCCGACCGAAGACTACCTGTACCTCGGTGACACGGCGCGCTTTCCCTACGGCGAGCGCTCCCAAGCGGAGCTGCGAGCGTTCGCGATCGAGATCTCAGACCACCTGCTGGAGGCCGGCGCCAAGCTGCTGGTCGTCGCCTGCAACGCGGCCAGCTCAGCTGCGCTGGGCGCGATCGAGCAGCACCTGGAGCAGCTCGGCCGCGGCGTCGACGTGATCGGCGTGGTCGCGCCCGCCACCCAGCTCGCTGTGGCGGGCAGCCGGACCGGGCGGATTGGACTGCTCGCGACTCCGGCGACCGTGGACAGCGGCGCCTACGAGCGGGCGGTGCTGGCCGCCGATCCGCACGTCTACCTCAAGAGCGTCGCCTGCCCCGATCTGGCGCCGATCATCCAGGGCGGCTTCCCGTTCGACGCCCACGTGGTCGACACGGTGCGGGCCTACTGCGCGCCGCTGCGCGCCGCGCAGGTGGACACGGTGATCCTGGGTTGCACCCACTACCCGCTGGTCGCGCCGATGCTCCAGCGGACGCTCGGCCGGGGCGTGACGCTGGTGACCTCAGGGGCCGGTGTCGCGCGCAGCGTCGAGCGCGCGCTGACCGCGCGCGGTCTGCTCAACCCACGTGAGCAGGAGGGGAGCTACCGGTTCCGTTGTACCGGGGATGTGGCGTCCTTCCTTGCGCTGGGCACGCGCTTTCTGCAGATGCCGCTGGGGGAAGTGGCGCACGTCGAGCTGGCAACGACGGTGGCGGCGTGAGCACCGAGGCGCCGCAGCGCAGCTACGATCGTTCGCCAGGACAACCGCGGCCGACGACGATCGAGCCCGGATTCGTGCGCACCGCGACGGGCTCGGCGCTGATCTCGGTCGGCGAGACGCGGGTGATCTGCACGGCGTCGGTCCAGGAGAACGTTCCGCGCTGGATGTCGGGCTCGGGCCGCGGCTGGGTCACCGCCGAGTACGGGATGCTCCCCGCCTCGACCGGAGAGCGCAAGCAGCGTGACGTCACCAAAGGGCGGCCGGACGGCCGGACGGTGGAGATCCAGCGCCTGATCGGGCGCTCGCTGCGCGGGGTGATCGACTTCGCCGCCTTGGGGGAGCGAACGATTTACGTCGACTGCGACGTGCTCCAGGCTGACGGTGGGACGCGCTGCGCGTCGATCACCGGCGGGATGGTGGCGTTGACACTGGCCTGCGCGCGGCTGATCTCCGAAGGCAAGCTGAAGCGCTCGCCGCTGACCGGAAGCGTCGCCGCGGTCTCCTGCGGGATCGTGGGAGGCGTGCCGTTGCTGGACCTCGACTACTCCGAGGATTCGACCGCCGAGGTGGATGCCAACGTGGTGATGACCGGCG